>Ga0315298_1011361_pt1 | contig 10467 bp, 12 predicted proteins | sample WHS_1_MG_FD_203077 | JGI IMG/M metagenome (GOLD analysis project Ga0315298, IMG submission 203077) | Extremophilic microbial mat communities from Washburn Hot Springs, YNP, Wyoming, USA - WHS_1_MG | ecosystem: Environmental > Aquatic > Thermal springs > Hot (42-90C) | place: USA: Wyoming...
GCCGGGTCAAGAGTCCGGTCGTCCTAATTCCGTGTCTGTCCCCATATCCCGCCCACCGTGCGCCCTTTCGGTCACCCCATTGAACGTTGAGAGTTGAACGTTGGACGTTGAACGTTCCTGATCGGCACATCGGACATCGTGTCTGTCCCCATATCTGGGCGCCACAGCCGGCCTCGACCGTCCGACTGGCGCCTGGTCAGGTCCACCGGGTTAAAAGTCTGGTTGTCGAAATTTCGTGTCTGTCCCCATATTCCGACAACCCTGCGCCCTTTCGGTACCCCGTTGAAAGTTGCGAGTTGAACGTTGGACGTTGAACGTTCCGATCGATATATCCAAAATCGTGTCTGTCCCCATATCCCGCCCACCGTGCGCCCTTTCGGTCACCCCATTGAACGTTGAGAGTTGAACGTTGGACGTTAAACGTTCCTGATCGGTATATCGGACATCGTGCCTGTCCCCATATCTGAGCGCGACAGGCGGCCTCGGCCGTCTGACGGGCGCTTGGTCAGGTCCGCCGGGTCAAGAGTCCGTCCGCCCAAATTCCGTGTCTGTCCCCATATCGCGGCCAACTGGAGCTGTTCGACCAACAGGTCCATGAAGTGATCGGGGAGGACGGTCGTCGGTTTGTGTTGCGGCGCAATCCGATTCGGCAGGCCCAGATGCGGCAGAGCCGAGAGCAGAAACAACAGGCGCTGGAGGCAGCGGTCCGAAAAGCCAACAAGTATCTTGAGGAGCACCCGCGGGCCAAAGTGGACACCCAGCGGAAGCACCTGGCCGCTCGCCTGGCAAGCCTGCAGGTGCAGGATTGGCTCCAGTTGACTGTGAACCAACGACGGTTGGTCCTGACCCTCGACGCTCCAGCGCTCCAAGCCGACGCGCAGTTGGACGGTTGCTATGTGGTGGAGACCGACCTTAAAACGACTCAGGCCGACGCGCAAACCGTCCATGACAGGTACAAAGACCTCGCCCTGGTGGAGCGGGATTTTCGCACCCTCAAGACCGGGCACCTGGAATTTCGGCCCTGGTTTGTCTGCACCGAAGACAACACCCAGGCCCATGCCTTGACTGCCATGATGGCTCTGAAAGTGCGCCGCTATTTGGAGCGGGCATGGTGGCCGCTGGAAGTCACGGTGGAAGAAGGGTTACTCGAACTGGAACAACTTTCCATCATGGAACTGGTTCACTCCGAAACTGGCAAGGTCGTGGCGCGCCAGATGCCCGAACCGAATGTCCGCCAAAAGCAACTACTGGACGCCCTGGGATTGACCGTCCCGAGCAAAGTGCCTGAGGCCAAAGTGACCGTAGTCACGCGCAAGAAAATCGCTCGGGTGCGCAAAACCCTTGCAAAATAAGGCTCAACCCGAATTTTCGCACCCAGAATTCAATGGAACTTCCGTTGAAACCGCCCGACGCGCCAAGCTGCGCGCAGAAAGACCGGAACAACGGCAACCGATGCTGCAACAAAGGGATCTTTGGAGCGTAGCCGGGCATGAAACGAACCCCGCCCACACGATTATCGTACCGTCGCCATTGGCCCAAGACCTTCGAGGATTACCTGTCGCATGGTCTCGGCGTCGCCAAACCGCTTCACCGCATCGAGAACTTCCAGCCCGGCCAGCCGCCCTTCGCTGTCGTACTCGGCAGCGATACCCTCGGCCAGGTGCTTGGTTGTTACCGTGGTTTCGCGGAAGGTGATGCTCAGTGCATCCACTTCGGGATCGTAGCTGATTTTCATAACCGTCTTCTTCTCAAAAATAATACGTGTAAACCGTCACAACGACAATTTCCGCCGGCTTATCCACAAAGATGGGCCGAACCTGCTTTGTGGCGTAATGCCGGCCATTCCAGACCGCGTTAAACGGCAAATCCAAACGGCACTCCAGCCGGCCCAACTCGGCCGGCTGCCAAGCTGCCGAACGGATGGCAGCCACCACTTCCTCCTCCGTAAAACCGCGCCTGCTGATGTAACTGCGGGCGTGCGCTGAGAGCCGGATCGGTTTCATGGCAAGCGCTCTTCATCCCAGCGGCGTCTCGCGCAGCGCCAATGACAACTGGCCATCGGTGTCGAAGGCCTGCTGTTCAAGCTTGCGGGCCGTTTCCTCGAGTTCCTGGCTTTTGGCAGCCAGCTCCCGCTCAATGGCCTGCTGATCCAAGGCAGCATAACTGGCGAAGGTTTCGTCCACGATGGCCGGCAGCCGTTCGGTGATGAAGCTTTCGATCTCGCGGCGCTTAAAGTTCAGCACCCAATAGATGCCGAAATCGAGGTCCTGGCAATCGAACTGGAACAGTTCGCGCAACAACGACTCGAAACGCTCAAGCGGCGATGCCATAGCTGCTGGCAGGATAGGGGCCGGCTGGCGATCTGACAAGGAATCCGTGCAGTTCGAGCCCCAGGGCAAATTCGCCCAAGCGCTTGTCGAGCTGAGTTGCGGTTTTCAGGTTCAATTCGCCCTGTATACTATATTAAGAAATCGATCATTTTTGCGAAGATTTTCAGACTGCGAGTTTGCTCAATTTGCCACCGGAGTGCGGCCTTTGGAGTCGAGTATAATAGTGGGTAATCTGCGCGGAAATTGCAGATCAGCGAGTGCTTCGAGACTTTTGCCTTCCAACTTTTCGGCCACTGATCCCGCTCGCATTTCCCCATTTGGCGACGAAGTCGCCCGTTTCAGCGCGGCGCGACAGAGCGCCTACCTTGGAACGAACGCCTTTACCTCGCCCGGATCATTCGGCTGCGGCTGCGCCGCGCTGAGCGATACTGTCGTTCACCGACGGCAACGTCGCGCCTTGGAATGCCAGCGCATGGCTGCCGATAGGGGTCATCCCGAACCAAACCAGAAACGCGCGAATCTGGTCAATCTCCATCTCTTGGGCAGCATTCCTGAGCGCGCCCACGCTCACAGCACTGACAGGTGTGCCAACCGTGATTATGTACGGTTCTCGCATGGCGCCGGGCTCTCAAGAAGACACTTTCCCAAGTCGCTCATGGTCCTGAAATAGGCCTGCAGGCCGGGAACCGGGCCGCCCGAGGACGAAGACAGAGAATGTCGTCTGGCGAAACAAGAAAGCGGACTATAAGCTCTGGACCTGTCTGGCGATCCTGACGTCGGACCTGGTCAGGGTGTAGCCTCTGTGGCGGTCCTTGTCACGCACCGGCGCGGAGCGAACCAGGACCGAGCCGTTCAAGGTCTTTTAGCGTGCGAGTTGTCGGATTGAGGCCCATTGGATGCCTGTCACAAAGCCGTTTGCGAATGTATGTCGCCGTGGCCATCGAGTTGCGAGGAAAGCAGGCCAGTTCCAGAAGCACCAGTTTGCGCGCCCCGTGCACGCACAACCTGCGCGTACTTCCGCCAGTTCAAACCTTTGGGGATAGCGGGAAACTTCAGGCCAAACGCGCACAAGGCCGCCTCACGGCCACGGTCGGTCAGTGCGTAAAGCTTGCCGGTTGTGTGTCTTGGATTGAGGCAAACAACAAGCCGGCGTTCTTTCAGTTCGCCCATGTTTAAAACAGGCGAGCGAAGCCAGCAATTTGTTATCCCCCAGCCCTGCGACAGGCCGCCTGATGGAAGGCAGCCGGCCACGCAATCAACACCGGTTCCCGGGATCAGGTTCTTGTTAACCGGTTACCCGGCTGTTCCGCTTGACATCTCGAACCTTGCCGTTCGACCAACCGCTACAGGCGCATTTCACAATCCCCGCCATCCGACCACTCCGGGGCCAATCGACCATGCCTGCCAATCAAACAACTTGTTTGCCTCCCGAGGGCATCGGCCAGTCAACCACCTCGTTGCCAATCAACCATTCCCGCTAGCAAAGTTTCTTGCCCTTAACGAGCAAGACCGCCACCAGGACACATGTCAACTGATTCTGTTTATGACAACGCTCCTGCGAAGTTCTGCAGAAGCTTAACCAGAACGCTTAACCCCTTAAGGGCGCTTTTCTCAAAGACTTGGATCGTCCTTCTGAATAAAGTCTCTGCGGAGCCGAATTCAATCCGCGCAAACGCTTCGAGCCGGGCAGCCCTGCTGGATTACTGTGCCGGGTCGGCAGTTCTCCTGCGCAACCACCACAGCACCAGGCCAAGATTGCCAACATTTCCCTCAGGACCGTTTCTTCGTCTGGCCTTAAAGCCAACTGTTAACCTCAACCAATGAAGTTTGAGACCAGAGACCAGGTGAATTCCCCCAGCTCGCCAAATCAAATTGAAGGAAAAACCAGCAGGTCACGTTCTGTGGTTTCAAACGCCAAGCGGCCACAGACACGCCGAGAGGCCCATACAGTTGCCAAACCGCAGGCAACCGCGCACGAGCACCGCCTCGCGGGAACCGCTTTGTGCTGCGCCGCGCGCCAACCAAAACCAAACCCGCGCGCGGCTTCAACAACCAACTTCTTCCTCAGCGCGGCGCAGCCGCAGCCGAAGGATCGCGGCGAGATAAATGCGTTCGTTCCAAGCTGGGCGCTGTGTCGCGCCGCGCTGAAACTGGCGACTTCGTCGCCCAACGGGGGGAGTTGCGAGTCGGATCGGCGGACGAACAGTTCGAAAGCAAAATGCTCGAACCACGCGCTGACCTGCGATTTCCGAGCAGATTATCCAATATTGTGCACCAAAGGCCGCACTGTTGTGACCACACTGCCCGCTGCCAGAGAAGCAGATACTGACAAACTGAGCAAACTGGCAGTCTGAAAATCTTCGCAAATATGATCGATTTCTCACTGTAATTATTCAGCGCGGCGCAGCCGCAACAGTTCGAAATCAATCGACGCGCCTGATTACTCCCCGATGCCGACCACTCGATGATTCGGTCCTGCCCATACGTCACTCCCGCCCGGAGTGCTCCGGCCGGCACAAGTTGTGCTACTACAGATTCAGAAAGAATAAGCTTGACAAGCAAAACGAGATTCATTTTTGGTGTGGTTGAGCCTGTGAAAAACCGTGGCTGATGACAATATGAACTCAACAGTCTGCGCAATCAACAACAGTCTGCGCAATCAACAACAGTCTGCGCAATCAACAACAGTCTGCGCAATCAACAACAGTCTGCGCAGCAACCGAACCCAAACCTGACAGCCTCCACGCTCTGCCCGCGTGGTCATGAAGGCCGTTCCCGGGGCAGAAGTTGGATATCGGTCATCTGGCTTGCGATCAGCATGACAATGGTGACGCAGAACAACGCATCTGATCCGCTACCGGTGTCAGGACAACCACTGTCCGATGAAGTCCAGGGCAATCCGAACACGTTGAGATTGCCGCCGTTGCCACCAATACCACAGCTCCCACTCAAGCCCGGTTCGGCGCCATGCTTTTTGTCTTTCGCGCATCCGGAGTTTCCGCCTCTGCCGTTCAGCCCGTTTCCGGATTTGACCCTGTACCAACTCGCCGATGACCTGTTTATCTACGACGACCGCCACGTTGATTACGTCCGGCTCCGCGCTGAGGCACAAGCCACCATTTTGACCGAGGGTGTCGAATCAACAGTTCCTTCGTCCTCAACTCAAGGAGTTGTTCTTTCAGGGACTCCGTCCAACAAGCTCACGATCGAGAGAAGCGGAGATGGTCTGGTGCTTCTGACGGGCGACCTTGAGAACAACGCCTGTTATGCACTTCTGAGCAAGACTGATCTGGATCAGCAGTCATGGCAGGTTGAAGATGTGTTCAGAGCGCCGCCCGAGGGCACATGGCACAGAGGACCTTTCGCGGCGACACTGCCGCAGAAATTTTACGTGCTGCTCAAGGATCCGCCCCTGCCGATGGTCTCGGTCGAATGCTATTGCGATGCTGTTGAACCGGGCCATCCCGGCCCGGGGCAAACCGGGAAGTTCATCATAAGCCGCAGAGCCTGTGCCAACAACACGCCCCTGGTGGTCTATTGGACAATAAGTGGCAGTGCAACCGTTGACGTTGATTACGATCTCAACCCGGCTGGCACCGCCACAATTCCGGCACTGTCCGACAGTGTCACGGTGGAAGTTACTCCATCGTACGACGATGTGAACGAATCGCCGTTCGAGACTGTCGAGCTGACGCTCCAACCCGCTGAAACCTACTACATCAACCCGCGTTACGCCACCGCCACGATGAAGATTTGCGAGGGGCTTTTTGTCCCTGCCTGCGTGAGGCGCTACGGTCCTGTAGGCATCGATTCTTGGGAACTTGGGGAGGACCACGCCCTGCTGATCTCGGACAATTACCTGTCGATCAATGACCCCCTCAACTATCCAGGTCCTACATGGAACTTCACCAAGATCTGGAAAATCAACGGCAGCATAGAGGCGGTCCAATGGTCATCTGTCCAGGGGCTACCAGACGAAATCAAGGTTGCGACCGTAAAGAAATCGGTCGCCAACTTTCAACAGGGGGACATGTTCTTCGGCTATAGACCCGTGACCGGGAGCACCAGAATTGGCAGGATTTATCTCAGTGGGGGGCAGGTGGTCTCTGATTTGGCATGGGCTGTGCTCGAACAGCAGAATCCGCCGATATCAGAGACCTGCCCTGTGCACGGCGGGCTGTATGTGGACCAGACGGGGATCTTCAACCATGATCTGATAGTTGTCACCGGTGGTGTCGGCGACGAGGAGGGCGGCAACGTCTGGCGAATCAGCTCTGCCCCGGATCACGGCTCTGCCAACATCAGAAGAATCGCTGTTATCCCCAACACCCACTTGGAAGGCGTTGTCACGCTGCCGAATGACGAACTGAAGTACGGACCCTGGGCCGGCAAGATTCTTACAGGAGCGGAGCGGCTGACCCCGCCTTTGATTTACGCAATAGTGGACGACGGTACTGCTGCCAATGTCGTTTCATTCCAGCTTGGTGTTGCGCCTGAGGACTTTGACATCATACCGCAAGGGCAGAACCTCTATTGCAACGATATTAATAACAGGCGAATCTGGAAGGTCCCAAGCTGGTATTTTGAAGATTGCATAGGTCATGTCATAGTGACGCAAGCTGGGGAGTGGGGCGACACCCCGGAGCTGGTGATCTTCCATTGGGATCCGGAAGAGGGAAGGTTCGTCCGCAAGGTGATTTGCGCTCCGCAATATGACGCGAATCACGGCGTAGAAACTCCCTCATTCGAGCACGTGACATTTGCACCGATAGAGCTGTAACAATTAAACCTTTGCAAGAGACCTATGAAACATTCTGTCCGTGTTGTTGCGTTAAAAGCTGCGCTTTCTATGTTTCTGCTCCAAGCGCAGGAAACGTATGTTTACTATGACCAAGTCGCGCCCTGGCCCGGCCATCCAGAAGCGCCCGGACTTGTCGAACGGAGTTGGCGTATAACCGGTGAGGCTGGCGCCCAGTTCAGCCAATCGTTCACACCCTTTATGAATTACATAGATTTCATTGACCTCCAAGTGGAAGACGTGCATGGCGATGGATTGAGTCCAAAAGCTTACCTTGTTCTGAGGGCTCAGTCAGTCGATGGGCCAATTATCGCCTCCACGGACCCGGTCACAATTGCAGATGGCTACATGTATCAGCAGGGTAACTGGATGCGTTTCACCTTTCCACAGAGCGTTATGATTCTACCATATCACACCTGCTACTTTCAACCCATGGTCGAGCCCGGCACAGGGGCATACAAGGTTTATGGTAACATTTCTGCGTACACCGCCGGCATGTCGTTTATAGGGACCAAGCCCGACTACGCTTATGACATGTTTTTCAGGGAAGGTTTAATCGAAATTGTCCCGGCCATTCCCGAACCTTCAACCGTTGCGCTGGCGCTGGCCGGGCTACCGGCTTTGGCATGGGCGATGCGCAAACACTCAAGGCCTTCGTTGCGTTGAGGCGCCGTTCGAGCTCAAGGCGTGACCTTGTTGGACACGGCCCGGACCGGTATGCAGCCAGCACGCAGTAGGGTTGGTTCCAAAACGGAGGATGGCACACAATCCGTCATTGACACTCTGAACAGCCAACTCTCTCCGCCAGCCTGAGCACACGCACAGCTACGCCATTCAAGCCTGCTCAACTCCTTCCTCCGGCTGCCCAACGCGCCCAATCCTGCCCAACGTCCCATTCCGGCCAACGCGCCAATCTTGGCCAACGCCCCCCATTCGCATCAACAGGGGGCGTGAGCCGCATCAGCCTGCAGTCTCAAAATCCTGGCCAATCGTTCGAAACGTGCACGCTTTCTGCCGGCCATTGACCAGCTCCAGAACCTGTCGCTTCGACGCGTAAAACCACACTCCGTTGACAACCACCTTGTATCCGTTTCCAGCGACAGTGAAAAATCAAACAGCCAACAGCCTGCAAGCTCTTGGAGTGCAAACTGCCGGTCCAAACCATCCTATATTGCACAATCTGCGCAGCAATCGCAGATCAACGGATCGTCCGAGACCTTTGGCACCAAACCGTTCATCCACCTATGCGAACATCATCTGCCTCCGTGGGCGACGAAGTCGCCCCGTTCAGCGCGGCGCGACAGAGCGCCCACCTTGGAACGAACGCCTTTACCTCGCCCAGATCATTCGGCTGCGGCTGCGCCGCGCTGAGCTGTGTGCGGTTTGTGCTATGCGTGGAGTTGGGAGCGACTGTTGAAGCGAACGGTTGCCACTACGCCGCCAGTTGCCGGGTGCGCTCAAACCCCGGGCCGGCCAACGGCCGTCAAATCATCCTCCCCTGCCAGCACCAAGTCCTCTGGGACGTGCGAGCCAAAGCACGAAACCACCACCGGCCAGCAGCACCAAGACAGACGGTTCCGGCACCGTCACAAACCCGAAAATATCGAAAGAATGATATTGAGCGGGGCCGCTGGGGAACACGAACTCGAGTTTCACTTCTTGACCTGCGAACGCAGAAACGTCAATGGCGGAAAACGCCGGTACCCCTGGTGCACCCACCTGATATTGAATCTGCCCGTTGATATAAGTCTCCACAGGACGTGCGCCTCCCACTCCCAATCCGCTTTGATACAACGTAAGTTCCGAAGCTCCATCAGGAACCGTGCCTGTCTGCCAAAGGTGCAGCGTTGGTCGCAACTGCCCCCCATACTCTGCCCAGAATTCGGACACCAAAACAAGGTAGCTACCGTACGGAGCTGTGCCCATGGCCACCAATCCCAATGGTATATCACCGCTTCCTCGATATTTTCAGTGGAGTGGTTGTTCGGAGCAGGCCGTTTGCTAGGAGGAGCGGGGTTGGTTCGCACGCGTTCATGGCACTACACCTTGTCCTTCCGCCATTCGAGAAACATTATCTGCCAGTCAGTCACTGCCGGCGTTGCCCATCAGCCTCGCTTCAACTCTTCAAGTCTGCCTTGACATAACTCGCCACCGCACGAGCTCGGCCTCGGCCCATCAATGGCCCAAAGCAATTCCGACCAGTCACGAGCCTTCCGTCCCCTCCTGTGGGGAAACCCCGAAGAAACGTACCCAGGGACGCCAAGGAGGAGGGGTCAAATCCTTGCTCGGGCCGGTGGGGCAGGCGCCGAGCCAGCGAGGCGCCTGCGGCCCGCGCCAAACTCCATCCTCATCCGCCATACCACCTGCCTCCCTTCAGAGCCAAATCAGTAGCATGGTACACGCAGCTTGCTGGCAATAAAATACAGAATCGCCAACTCTCACCAAGCCCCAACAACTTCCCGAATGTCTCTTCAGGTGTCGCCATACCCACCCCCATTTCCACCGAAAACGTTGAGGAACCGGATGAAACTACCCTTCCGTCTGCCATAGAGCTGTGAAATTTCTTCGAAATTTTGTTCTTGACTTAGTCGGACCTGACTTGCACAGAATATGATCAAGATTGGCGAGAAAAGCTATAGCCTGTTGCGCCGTATGGACAGTTCTCGGACTTATGTGACAAGCCCGGCTTTGAACCTTGCTGCCACAACAAATGGGACCCCGATCCGGGTCACGCTCTCCTGGACAGCGTCTCAGGAAGCAAGCGCAGGTTACTATGTTTATCGCGGCGTCAGCATCGAGAATGCACTGACAAACACGATTTGGTATCTGCCGACAGGGAGTACAAACTTGACCGACAGTGCTCCGGTGGCAGGGCAAACAAATGTGTACTTGTTGCGAGCTGCCAAGGTGATTACAACCGGCTGCGGCTCGTTCACGAACTTGAGTCGCGCAGTTTGGACCTCTGTGAGAATCCCATGAAGACAACTCTATATCCAATCGTATTGATGGCATACGCTGTGGCTACATCCCAGGGCGGGGAGTTTGTCAATCTGACGTTCGATGAGCCGGACTTGAGCCACGCACGGTATAGGGACTATCCTCCAGGTCTGGTCGCACCTCTCGAAGACGTATTTCGGGGCTGGTCAATCCAGTGGGATTGGACCGGCGAGCCAAAACCAGGGCCGGAGTGCGTGGGAGTGCATGGGGGTGATATGCTTCCTCGACGTTTTCAGTGGAGTGATGGTTGGGAGCAAGCCGTTTGCCAGGAGAATGCGGGGTTGTTTCGCACGCGTTCATGGCGCTATACCTTCTCCTTCCGCCATTCGAGAAACATTATCT
>Ga0315298_1011362_pt1 | contig 10467 bp, 8 predicted proteins | sample WHS_1_MG_FD_203077 | JGI IMG/M metagenome (GOLD analysis project Ga0315298, IMG submission 203077) | Extremophilic microbial mat communities from Washburn Hot Springs, YNP, Wyoming, USA - WHS_1_MG | ecosystem: Environmental > Aquatic > Thermal springs > Hot (42-90C) | place: USA: Wyoming...
CGATTAAAACGATAAAGAAACAACGCCAGATGGTAAAATTAGAAAAGTTTCAATTCCACTGTGGTACGATTAAAACCAAAGAAAGTACCTCGAAACTGATGCAAACTGCAGTTTCAATTCCACTGTGGTACGATTAAAACATTTTTTGCATCGTGTTTCGGAACCAGAATAGAGGAGTTTCAATTCCACTGTGGTACGATTAAAACGGAAAAGTCGAAAGAAAAGTTTTAAATCAAAGTTGGGTTTCAATTCCACTGTGGTACGATTAAAACTGTGTTTGCGTTTAGGTGATATATGCCAATTAATTCGTTTCAATTCCACTGTGGTACGATTAAAACAAACCAGAACTCCAGTCTTCCTTAGTTTTTAATTTGTTTCAATTCCACTGTGGTACGATTAAAACTCAATTGTCATACAGTGGCGGTTCTTCTCCATACAGGTTTCAATTCCACTGTGGTACGATTAAAACGATAATGATAATAACTTCATTGGGGAGATAACGTTTGTTTCAATTCCACTGTGGTACGATTAAAACAAGGTACAATCCTCCGCCCAGTTTGCCACAATTAGCGCGTTTCAATTCCACTGTGGTACGATTAAAACAGGAGCTTATTATTCTGTAACAATAGAAGCAGTTAAGTTTCAATTCCACTGTGGTACGATTAAAACCTTAAAGACCCGCTCCTCTCCAACGTCATAAAAAGGTTTCAATTCCACTGTGGTACGATTAAAACGCAGCCTCAACCTGTGCAACTCCAAAAGGCATTGTTCCGTTTCAATTCCACTGTGGTACGATTAAAACACTGTCACGCTAAGGAGGGTCATTATGGCTATCCAGTTTCAATTCCACTGTGGTACGATTAAAACACGTCAAAAACCGTTTAAAATATACTGCTTATTAGGTTTTCGTGCAACCCAGAGTCGTCAATCAAACATAATGTATAAATCCCTGCCCATCGACGATTCATCATTCATTTTTCAATCATTAGGCATAACTACCCCATCCAAAGGATTAACGAGTCGTTATATGAGGTTGTCAATAGGATTTTTTTCCACCCCAATTATCTTCCTGTCAAGATATTTGCCATCCATAGAATAAACTATAATTGAATCCTTGTCAGGTTTCATCACCCTCTTTGCCCTCATTAATAATTCCTCCATCTGCCCCTCTGTCAACTCTCCTTCGAAGACTGAGTTCTGTACCCAATTTAAATAACCTCGGAATAATTTAAGCATTTTGCCCACCCTCTTTTCTTCAACGTCATAAACCGTTATATAATACATGCCATATACCTCCTTTCACCACCATATTTGAAATGGCTCGTATTCTTTCTCACCGAGGAGATGCTTCACAAGCTTGTAGCACTCAAGTCGTATTAGTGTTCTGTACGAAACCGACCTTTTCAGACCACGATGCTGGATTGTTGTCTGGAGCCTATCTTCAAATTCTTTTATAAAGCTTTTTCGCCCACTTTCCTTCAAATATGCGTAGTTAAGTTTCTTCTCAAAATCATTTTCTTGTATTATCCTTTTGTTTAAGACTTTGAATATTATTCTGTCTGCAAATATAGGTTTGAAAATTTCGGATATATCCAGAGCAAGTGAGAATCTCCTTTCACCAGGTTCATGCAAATAGGATATTAACGGGGATAACTGCGTCTTGTATATCTCACTTAAAACCGCTGTGTATACCATCGAGTTGCCAAACGATATCAAAACATTAACCGCGTTGTTCGGTGGTCTCTTCACCCTTTTCTTGAACTCGTAATCATATCCTAGAATCGGCTCAAAAGCGCTGTAGTAAACCTGCCGAATGTTTCCCTCAATCGCCATCAATTCTTTAACGTCTTTTCCATTCTCTATCAAAGGCATCAACGATTCAATTGTATCAATTTGCTCCGATAGAAGAGGAAAGTCTGATTCAGAATCTTTCTCAGGAGCTGATGAAAAGGGTTCCGGTTCCTGCAACTCACCGTATGCTTTTCCTTTACTTGTTCTCGATGGAGAGTTATAGTATTTTAGATTCCTCAAGATGTTTTGAGCCGCACCAAGAACAAACTTCTTTGCCAAACGCAACCGCTCCTCATTCTGGATATAATGCTGAACCTGCTTAACTAACAAGAAACCACTATTTAAAAACTCTCTTGGATAATAGCTCCCCGAATAATATCCATAATAATTAAAGATGTGAATCGGAATTTGATTTTGTGAAGCAAAGCTCAAGAATTTCGTGTTGAATGTTATTTCCCCAAAAATGTAGATAGAATCAACATCTTCCACAGGAATCACCTTTTTCGGTTTTGCTTTAGCAGCACTGGCTTCAGCATCCTCTTCATCATCCGGAAGTTCAACTTCCTGCTCTCCCCTGCCAGTGGGCTCTCCAGTCTCATCAGAATCTTCTTGATCCAAGGAGATTTTTTCAGAGTAGTCACCTATTCCAGGTTCCATGTCAGATGAATCGCCATTTGCAAGCACGTTTAAGCCTTCCTCTGATGGGGTTATATCATATTCAGGCCTTAGCTGTTCCAAGTCTTCTGATTTCGCATGTGATATCTCCTGGTCTGAAACATCTTTAGAGCTACCTTTCCCTTTTTCTTTATCAGAGTCCGCCCCAGGTGAACTTGAAGGATAAAGAAAGATAGTGTTCTCCCTCCGTGATAATCTGCCAGACGAAAATATGTAATATGACCTTTTCACCTCAAAACCCTTGTCTTATGAAACTTCTTTCACGAATAGCAAAGCTGAAAGTAGCTGCAGGTTTTGCAAAATGATCTCTTGACCTCCACTGGTGGAGGAGAAGGGAGCCTGATAATGTGCTCGATATTCTTCAAGGTTTCCTCTATCTCTGCTTCTTTCTCGGCTGTCAGCTCAACCTGCACTCGCTTTCTGAGCTTGGGATAATCAATCTCACCTTTCACGCCTTCGATACCCAATTTCTTTAGATAATAGATGTAGTACAAGACTTGCGCCTCATGGGCTTCCTCCACTGAGTCTGATTTCTTGACTTCGTGGATAACACCGTCACGGAGGTCTAACCAGTCTATCTTTATTGACTCAAGTTCGACTTCTTTTCTTTCACGCTCGTAGGAATAGTCGTGAAGTATTCTCCCGAGTAGAACTGAGTCAGATTCGTTCTCCAGCTCGATTTGGTTTGTAAACAACCAGAGTTTTCTTTTGCACACATGAAAATAATTAATTTGTGTCCCAGTGTAATGAGGGGATCTTTGATCAACGGAGCTATTTTGGTAAGAAAAAAAGATGCTCACCTTGTTGTACATCGATCCTTGAGCCCTGTTCAAGCCTTGAATAATTTTTGTCGCAACGCAATCACCGCTATTGTGCATCCTTTGACCGACTCTGAATACCGGCACAACCGACTTTCTTATGTCTGTGGCCATCAAAAGAAAGCAACGCACTTTCTCACTGCAGAACGCCGCAAAGCATCGCCTCCGATAGGAGCCGGACTGACCTACCAATGACTGTTATATCATTACTCCCCCAAATTCGTCAAACTTGCCAATCCCGGACTCGGAGGAATAATCAACATTGGCTAATAAAACATCAATACCTGTCGCAACAGGTCTGAGAGTGAGCTTGCTCGCTCTCCACGATGGTAGCGCCACCGTAAACTGCTTTATTGTGTAAAGAGCTTGAAGTCGTTCGTCACGATTTGAATTGGTTTTTAGGGTCTTCACAGCATTGTCGATCTGTTGCCCGTTCTCATTGTAAACAGGCAATGGGATTACATTAACCGTCGCCAGCTTTCTAAACAGATGCTGGGCCTCATTCTGTGTTTCGATACTGAAGTTTAAATCTTTAATCAGTCGCAACGAATTTTCAAACTTCCTGTAGTAGTTTGTCCTGCTAAAATCCGATCCAGTAAACACTCTTTGAACCATTTCATATTCATCTTGCTGAGAAAGCAGACTATTATCATAACGCTGTAAAGCCTCAATCGATAGACCTACTAGATCTTTGTCGTAGATCAAAGTTTTACCAGTAGAATCAACAAATCCGGAGGCATCTTGACAAATATAGATATTTGGGTCGCTTTCATCGTAATCACTGTTCGTGTGGCGGCAGACTCGACCCCAACGCTGTATTTGGGAATCAATAGAGGAAAGCTCGGTCACCATTGCAGGGAAATCTATATCGAGTGAAACTTCTGCGAGCTGTGTCGTGATCCAAACTCCTTGCGGAGAATTTAAAATGCTTCCAGCTTCGTGTTCGTTTTCGCGCTTTCTGCGATCTTTATATATGAAACCAGCATGTAGTAGAGAGACAGGCAATTCGTTCTTCAAAGCTTCAAACAACTCTTGAGAACGTTTTACTGTGTTCACGATGATAAGCATCTTACTATGTTTCTGATACATTCTTTGAATAAGCCGGATAACCTCGTCATCAAGGATTGAATTTTTAAGTAGCTTAGGTTTATGCTTCTTATGGTCACCAAATCTCGGCGGCAGCACTTGAACCGACCGGATATTTTCTTTGAGGTAATTCAGATAAATTTCCGGCAAAGTCGCGGTCACTACGCAGAATTTCCCGCCTAATTGAACAATATCCTCTAACCCCTTGAGGATAACGGCCACCATATCCGGATCATAAGACTGAATTTCATCTACTATCACTCGAGAATACGCAAGGGTTGCATAGATTTTTTCATAGCCCTTGTACTTAAACACCGCTGTGAATAACTGATCAGCAGTCGAAACTGTCACTGGCATACTCATCTGCCTTGCTAAATCCATTCTCAGGATGCTTTGACCGAGTCCCTCTGTATTTTGATCCTCGATTCCAGCAAGAGAGGCATATTCTTCAATAGCATAAAAGTAGCTGTCGCTGTGCAATAATCCCACATTTTCAGTTTGATACGTTTGTCTCAATCGCTCATACATAGCATTAACAGATGTTCGGACCGGAAGCGCGTAGAAACCCTTTTGGTCGCCTAGCCAATAAAGCGAGAACTCAGTTTTTCCTGATCCTGTACTTGCTTGAAAAATGACATTACTGTTGCAACATTCGCTTGCGAGTTCTCTTTGCCAGATGAGAGAATCTTCAATACCTTTTGATTGTAGATAACTTGTAATCAGTTGAGTAGTGTTTGCCGGCGATGCTGTTTCAATCTCTAAGTGTGCGGAAGCTGAGTGGTCAATTCTATGCAGCAGACCTTTCAAGAAAACGAAGAAGGTCTGGTACTCTCCCTTCAGTTTGCTTTGCAACCTTTTCCGATAGTTAGATCTGGGACTGGGAATTGAACCATCCAACAAGGACTGCATTTCCCTTAACCGGCCAAGATTTTTCTTGAGATCTTTCTCAACTACATCTACGATGGTCTTCCATCCTTCATTTGATAGATTTTCGATCCCTCTGCTGTGATGAAACGCTACTGCTTGAAAGATGGTATCCTGTATCTCTCTCGGGAACTTTTTGACTAAGTCAAAGACGAATGCTGCCGATAGGATGTTGTGCGGAATTTCCTCAATCTCATCTGTACTGGGTAAAGGTTTAAAATTTAATGCTCGTCGGATAGCATTTTGGAACGGGCTGTGAATTTTCCCCAAGTCATGCGCTTTGCAGCTAACTTCCAATGCGTCCCAAAAATACTCACGAAGGCTTTCAGGTATTAGCTTTGAGATCCGCTCGCCATAAATTCTTTTGATCCTCTGTAGTTCTTCCAGAAGCGTCTCTGTATGAGCCTTCAATGTTTCTGGATTATCTCTGGGATAGGATTTGGCATACACCACCATATGAAATCTCCTTGTTCGTCGACCCACAAGGGTGTAGGTTCATCAGCTTCAAAGTACGCCCCCTCTTCTACGAACTGTAGATTAAGCCAGTCGAAATCACGGATAATTCTTGTTTCTTTCTTTGCAGTCATTGGAACATAGCGATAATAGCCTGACAGCTTATAGGGAACCCCTCGGAGAGTAAGAGCATTTGCAATCTCCTCTGAAATTAATGCTGCATTCTTTAGGCGTCCATTTTCCATCGATTCAATTGTACATTTCTCCCACTGCACGTCTTCGATCTTCACCAAATCCTCTGCACGACCGATATAGGGAAAGTAGGGTGGAACCTTTAGGAGCCGCTCGGCCTCCTTACCCATTGATTCATATGGCTTTGGAAAATAAAAGTGGAGAAGGAGTGAGACGTCAAAAAGGGTGTGCACAAGAATAGGGTAAGGTTTACGTCCAAAATCTTTGACCTTATCATCATACTTCTTGTACCACTGATAATCCCGCAACAGAGCTGCATAACCCCCTTGTATGCTGACATTCATTGATTTCGGATCGGGATCGAGTTTTTTCAAGAGACTATGAACAAAGCCGATAATCGTCGAGGGAGGTGGCAATGGATAACTCTCTATCACCTCTGAAGTCACTGGATTTCTGTACACTGCTGTATGCTGATGAAGGCGAACTTTGAGAACTTCAAAGGAGGAATTAGCCCGCATTTCCAACTCCGTAATATTCGTCGACTCGTCTTATCAGTTGAGCAATTACTTGTTCAGGCGACTTAAGCTCTTCTACGCCGAAGTCTGATGCCTGATTGTCAAATATTCCCTCCCGAATACCAAGAAAAGTTTCATCTTTGATGCTTTTCATAACCAAGCTGCCGTTGGTATTCAAAGTTGCATACTGGCTTGACAAGATTTGCTTCACCGGAGCCGCTACAATCTTGGGCTTGTCCTTATCCCAATGGAGCGTTACTAGATTTTCAAAAAAGGGATTGCAGGTATCATAAACGCCGCCAACGATGAAAAGGGGCTTAAGATCTTCACGGCGACCTCTTATGTCACGATACAGAGTTTTGACGATTTCCAATAGTTGGGTCACTCGTTTGGCTTTTTCTTGAGGAGAAAGATTCAAAGCACGCAGACCCCTCTCATACTCAGCGTAATCGTCAACTCCTGTCCCTTTTCCCGGCGCGATGCGGGTTCCAGTCACATCTTGTTCATTACCCACGCGATGGAGATCGATGGCTATTGTGTAGCGATAAAAGCTTCGGTGAACTTCAATATTGGCAATGTTGGGATTACTCTGAATTTTGTCCGACTGATACTTGTTCGTCAACATTTCGAGATCACTGCCGTATGGTTCTATAGCAATGGCTGGTAGAATTCTTACGGGTGTTGTCCGCACGACGGATACTTCTTTACCGTCGCCTACCCTTACGTTCGTACGCATATAGCCAAAGAGATCACCTTCTTCACTCTTATCGATATTTGTAATCAATTGCGTCACGGTCTGATCCCCCGCCCCGGCTTCCTCGACGTCGCTCGGTTTCCAGCCAAACTCTCGCACCCCCTGCATGAAAATAGAGTATCGAAGAGATTGCCTCGAAGCGTACGTGTAGACCTCTCCACTGCCTCGATGCAATTTCTTAATGACCGAGAGATTTCCATATCCCTCGTCGTAATTGAGAGATTGAGCCTCAAAAATAATAGTTGCGGTCAATCCCTTTGTCTTGAGTTGCATGTTGTCTTGGCTAGCCATGACGAAAAACTCCTTTCTATAGAAGATTCAAGTGAATTAACTTGTTGTTTCCGATGTTGCTCCCATAGGCGCAACTGGTTGAGCTTGTTCTTGACCTAAGAAACCCGACATGAACGCATATGCCTTCGCCTGTGGTTCAACAGCATCCACTGCGTTCAATAAGCTGACAAGTGCGTCCGGGATCGGCTTGTTCCGAGAGATGTAAAGCTTCAAGAGGGATTCATAAAAATCTGGAATTTTCCCTGTGCGAATGAGAGAAAGTAGCCGGTAGGACAGGCGCTTGCGTTTCTCGTAATCCATTCCCTGTCCCAAATCTTCACCGGCTTCTCTAAAGCCCTTGAGAACGCCAAAGATTTGTCTTGATTCCATGGGAGTTCCTCCTTGTTTGTTCTTCTTCCAAATGTTTGTTCGAATTCCTGATAGAACAGAGAGGTTGAAAGCATTTTGGACATTATCGTAGTTTCGATTTTCAATTTGGTCTCTGATTGCAGCATAGCACAGGGGGTACAAAGAATCTCGGCTGAGCATTCGTCTAACAGCATCTCTCCGTGCGTACACAAACAAACTATCCCTTGGATTTTCCTTGTTTCGGCGAGTGTAGATTCTTCCTCGAATCTGCTTTGCTGCCTTGATTGCCGCCTGATCGACGAATATCTGGGCAACGTCTTTTCCTATGTGGAAATAACGGAAATTCGGTTTACCTTGATCTTTGCGCGGAACAGGTTTGATCTCAACGAAGAGAACATTTTGCAAAGTCCATTCTGATTTCTTTTCCCTTTCCTTCACAAACAGATCGTAGAGTATCTCCTCATAAATCGTTCCTTGGAGATCGAGGGCTGAAGTTTGATACAAACTCTGCAATTTCTCGTTCTCCTCCATCAACAATTCGAAACTTGGCACATTGACAAATATGAATTCAGTATCATTGATTTCGTCTCGGAATTTATAAGGGATTTCTGTAAAACCTGCCCACGAACAAAGTAAAATAAGTTCACAAACAGCGCACATTACAAGGTCCGGCTGCATATCGTAAAAGAAGTTCTGGAAACCAAGCGTTACACCAATAGGTGCGAACATACCTTCGCCAAAAAATTCGTTAACCTCGTTCCAATCTGGAATCTCAACCTTGTTTTGACCGCAGAATCTGCAGGCAATGCCGCCTGTCCCACTTCGGCCGAGCAATGTGGCTTGAGCAGGTTTGATAAATTCCTCTGCAAAAGCAACTTTTCTATTCTCTCCCTTGAACCCATATTGCCCGACGATTTTTTTGTTAAAAAAGAACCTCCTTAATTGGGTCGTTATGTAATCATACTTAGTATCTCGAAGCTCATCGACCTTATGCACCAGACGCCTCTTTTCTCCCTTCCCTTTTGTCGCCTTATCTAAACTATCAATTACTTGGTCAATTCGCTTTTTTGTCTTAGGATCACTGGCACTTTTACCCCGTATGGCTGTCTTGACTGATTTGATAAGGTTATCAACTTCGGAAACCACAGAAGCAACTGTCTGTTCAAAGTTCTTCCAATTTGGCTCTATATTTTGGGAGGCTCCATTAATCAATTCTCGTACTTCACCCCGCAAGCTTGTGTATTCCTCACCACTCAATAGCTTCTGCAGCTTGTTGAAGGACTCAAACCTGAAGAAAAAATCGAAACCCTTCATCAATGCATATGAAAAATATGATTCCTCGAATCCGTCCAATTGTTCTGCTTCAATCTCTATATACCCTTTTGAGAGATCATACTCAAAACCTCTCAGTTTTTGAAGCCGCAAGAATCCAAGAATTCCTGCATTTGTAAGCCAGTCGCTAAGAAAAATTTTCATTGCCCCACCACCCCCAGCATGCCGAACCCCTGGCTGCGACGCACGCCAAGTCCGACATCATAAATGAGTTGAAGAATCTCGGGTTCGCTTTTGAGCTTGAACGTACCGACAAAAGCAGACATGCTCTGCTCATAGTGCGAAATGATCTTGCGCCTCACAGAAATTCCCCCATCTTTCTTGAAGACTTCGAACTCAAGCGGAACCTCACCTTGCCATCTAAGAAACTCCTTTGCTATTTCTGACACAGCAAAATGCAGGCCTTCCATAAACCCATCCTCTCCTGGCAGTAGATACCAACCTGACTTTCCTTTGTTGTTGATAAGCACGGGCGAGACAGTCTTAAAAATTACCTCCGATGATCGAATCTGATGCGATCGCTGCAGGAAGATTCTTTTTAACGTCAGAGTATTTTGGAGCCCGAGTTTCTGCTCAAACAGTGCGAACGTTCTTGTCTTGTAGAGCCCGTTGTAGAGGTAGGTAGCCAGTTCAAGTGAAGAAGTAGATAAATTTAACCTGACATCTCTACCAACATTGAACTGGCCATCTTCGCTACCTTTGAGCTGCGGAAAGTACGTCGAGAACGTGAATGGCTTGAGGTTGTGCCTGCTATAGTACTGCTCGAAAAGTGTTGGGTTTGCGGTAGATATTGCCTTTTTAATAAGCGACATAAAACCACTCCTGTAATCCTTCGGCAAATACTCTCCACTCATTTCATATTCCACCGACAACCTCATTCTGATTCCTCCCTATTCTTGTAACCTGTAGGATCTCCCACCTGCGTCTTGTTCTTCCTTAACTACCTCAATCATCCCAAACCCTAAACTGTTTTTCTCTCCAAGGCCACTTTCGTAAGCAAGTTTTATCAAGTCAGGATTGCCCTCAATTGTCAAGGGACACATTATGCCTTTCACCTTAGTCTCATCTTCCTTTCCTTCCTTTATAACAATGAGCTTGCTTACTCCTTCATAACCGCCATGCTTCTCTATGTAATCTTGATCAAGAGTGCAACTGAACTCTATGTCTTGCAATTCATTTTTGTATAAAGAGCGATATTTATTTACGATATTGACCCTCAGAGCATCAGACAATCTCAAATCATTTGCCCGCAAATACTGTGGGACTAACTTTCCATTTCGCTCTTCCG
>Ga0315298_1011363_pt1 | contig 10466 bp, 7 predicted proteins | sample WHS_1_MG_FD_203077 | JGI IMG/M metagenome (GOLD analysis project Ga0315298, IMG submission 203077) | Extremophilic microbial mat communities from Washburn Hot Springs, YNP, Wyoming, USA - WHS_1_MG | ecosystem: Environmental > Aquatic > Thermal springs > Hot (42-90C) | place: USA: Wyoming...
TTTTTGCACGTCAGGTTAAGACCACGGTATGAAAAATAATAAGAAATTTATATATAATTTAAACACAAAGGAAAAAAGTGAATAAAGCAAAAACAACCGACACAAACAAAAGATTTTCTCTAAGAATCTTTATGCCCGACGGATCTCCAGATATCCTCAAAGTAATCGAAAAATCTAACTGGAAAGGACAAATGCCGCTGGTGTAATTTTTAGAAGGGAATGAAATGATAGAGTCGAATGGAAAGATGTTAGTGAGAGAACCTTAAAAGAAATACGAACAGAGGAAATAAAATGACTCGCTTTGTCGAATCAGAGGTTGAGCAGGCAGCGCTCAGCTGGCTTGAATCGCTCGGATGGGTTATTAAATCCGGTGCTGATATGGTGCCGGGAGGGCTGTTTACGGAACGGCAGGATTATCATCAAGTTTTCTTAACCCCGCGTTTGATGGATGCACTAAGGCGATTGAATCCAGCATTTTCTGAAGATGCATTAAAAGATGCCTTTCGCCGCTTAACCCAACCAGAAGGCGCGTCTCTTGAGGCCAGAAACAGAGCCTTCCACAAAATGCTCGTTAACGGTGTAAACATAGAATATCGGAGAAATGATGATCAAATCGTTGGGGCTCAGGCTAAGGTGATAGATTTTGATAACAAAGAAAATAACGATTTTTTAGCAGTAAATCAATTTGTTGTCGTCGAAAATAAACATAACCGTCGGCCAGATATAGTGCTGTTTATCAATGGATTGCCGCTGGCTGTTATCGAGCTTAAAAATCCTGCTGATGTAAATGCCACAATATTAAATGCTTATAACCAACTACAGACTTATAAAGCTGAGATTCCGAGCCTGTTTGTTCCAAATGAGCTTCTGGTAATTTCTGATGGGATTAAAGCCCGAGTTGGCACCTTGACCGCTGGAAGAGAATGGTTTAAGCCATGGAGAACAATATCCGGGAATGAGGTTGAAGATGTCGGCCGGCCAGAACTTGAAGTTTTGATAAAGGGCCTCTTTGATAAAGAATACTTTCTTGAACTTATCCGCGATTTCATAGTTTTTGAGGATAACGGCGGTGCTATCGCTAAAAAGATGGCCGGTTATCATCAATTCCATGCAGTAAGGATTGCTGTTCTCGAAACATTAAGAGCAGCAATGCCAGAAAAATGGCTCAAAGAGGCTGAAGAACAAGGCCAATATATGTCCAGGCGAAATCCAGGAGGAAAGCCTGGTGATAGACGTATTGGTGTTGTCTGGCACACGCAGGGCTCAGGAAAAAGCTTAACCATGGCCTTCTATGCCGGAAGGATTATTAGAGAACCGGCGATGCAGAATCCTACAATTGTTGTGATTACTGATAGAAATGATTTGGACGATCAGTTATACGGCACTTTCTGCCGATGTCAAGAGCTTCTGCGCCAGCAGCCAGTGCAGGCCGAGAGCCGAGAGGATTTGCGGGAAAAATTACAGGTTAAGAGCGGCGGCGTAATATTCACAACCATTCAGAAATTTTTGCCTGAAATTAAAGGCGACATGAACCCGGTATTATCAGAAAGGCCAAATATAGTTGTAATCGCAGATGAAGCACACAGAAGCCAGTATGATTTCATAGACGGGTTTGCCAGGCATATGAGGGATACGCTGCCAAGGGCTTCCTTCATTGCTTTTACAGGAACTCCGCTGGAGAGAGCTGACAAAAATACCCGGTTGGTATTTGGCGATTATATCAGCATATATGATATCCAGCGGGCTGTTCAGGATGGAGCTACCGTTCCCATTTATTACGAAAGCCGGCTGGCTAAGCTCGACCTTGATGAGCGAGAAAAACCCAGGATTGATCCTGAGTTTGAGGAAGTAACAGAAGGCGAAGAACTTGAAAAGAAAGAAAAACTAAAAACCAAATGGGCTCAATTAGAGGCTATTGTCGGGACCGAGAAAAGAATCAGGCTCGTGGCTAAAGATATCGTAGAACATTTTGAGCGAAGACTGGAAGCTCTTGAAGGAAAAGCGATGATTGTGTGTATGAGCCGCAGGATATGTGTCGAGATGTACAAGGAAATCGTCAAGCTGAGACTGGAATGGCATCATGAAGATGATGAGAAGGGCATGATAAAAGTCGTTATGACTGGTTCGGCCTCCGACCCTCCAGATTGGCAGCAACATATAAGAGATAAGAGAAGAAGAGAACATCTGGCCAATAGATTCAGGGATCCAAATGAGCCATTTAAGATTGTAATAGTGCGTGATATGTGGCTTACAGGATTTGATTGTCCAAGTCTTCATACTATGTATCTCGACAAGCCGATGAAAGCACACGGCTTGATGCAGGCAATCGCTCGAGTTAACCGGGTCTTTAAGGATAAACCAGGAGGGTTAGTAGTTGATTATTTAGGGCTTGCCTATGAATTAAAAGAAGCCATGGCTCAATACACTCAGAGTGGAGGTAAAGGCGACACTATAATTGACCAGGATGTAGTCGTGGCTTTAATGAAAGAAAAATATGAGGTATGTCTTGGACTTTTCCATGGGTTTGATTGGTCGATTTGGAAGACAGGAACACCCGAAGATAGACTATCTTTATTGCCGGCAGCGCAGGAGCACATTATTGCTCAGGAAAATGGCAAGGAAAGATTGCTAAAAGCCGTAAGTGAGCTATCAAAAGCTTTTGCCCTGGCTGTGCCACATGAGGAAGCACTTAAGATCCGCGACGATGTAGCTTTCTTTCAGGCGGTACGAAATAGCCTGGCAAAAAAGGCACCATCTGAGGTGAGACCTGAAGAGGAATTAGATCACGCTATAAAACAAATTGTCTCTAAAGCAATAGCTCCCGAGGGTGTAATTGATTTATTTGCGGCGGCGGGCCTGAAAAAACCTGATATATCTATTTTATCTGAAGAATTTTTAGCTGAAGTTAAAAATATGCCTTATAAAAATCTGGCTGTAGAAGTCCTTTATAAGTTATTGGATTCAGAGATAAAAATCAGGAAACAAAAGAATTTGGTGCAATCAAAGTCCTTTGCTGAAATGCTGGAGGAAGCCATAAAAAGGTATCATAACCGGTCTATTGAAGCGATCCAGGTAATTGAGGAATTAATTGAAATTGCCCGACAGATGAAACAAGCAGATAAAAGAGGCGAAATTTTAGGTTTAAGTGAAGAAGAACTTGCTTTTTATGATGCCCTTGAAACAAATGATAGTGCCGTGAAAATACTCGGTGATGAAGTATTGCGTCAAATTGCTCAGAGTCTGGTAAAAACCGTAAGATCTAATGTCACGGTGGATTGGACAATTCGTGAGGATCGGAGGGCTTTTCTTAGAGCCCAGGTAAAAAGAGTATTAAGAAAGTATAATTACCCACCGGATAAGCAAGAAAAAGCCACCCAAACTGTGCTCGAACAGGCTGAACTCCTTTCAGAGCATTGGACCGCCGCTTGATATTTTTATTGATTTCTAAAGATATTATATTTAAAAAGTTGACCGTTCTACATTATTCTACATTAGTAGATACTATAAGGTATTTGCAACAACCGAGCTATTATTACATTATTTTTTTGTCGTTATCGGCCTTAATCGGATAGTATTAAAATCAAATTCAAGAATAATTAAATATGTTATTAATCATATCTAATCACTCTGCCCAAATTTTTCCATATCCCTTATAGCCTTATCTAAATTTTCTAAATCAATTGTATTTTCTTCATGTTTAATTATCCCCTTTTTTTCTCTTCTGGGAATAAACCAATTTTTATTAACCTGCTCAATTTTTGAATTTTCATAGCATGCAAAATATAAAGACCCCTCAGAGTAAAGCCTGCCGCTTTTTTGAATTTCCCTTTTTATTAAATTAATATGAATTGGTTTCTTATATTCATGGTAATATTTATATACAATCCTAAAGACTGTAGAAAAAAGATCCTCTTTCGGTCTTTTATATCCCCATTTTTTAAGGGCATAGTATCCTCTTCTGCCCGTCCATGTCCATTTTTCTTTATCTTTGGATTTTCCTGTTAAAACGATTAAAGCCTCTTTTGGGGTAAGTTTTATATTTGAACATATTTTATTACATTCATCAGCTATATCTACATAATGAGCTGGCTTACCTATCTTTTCCATTGCTTTTATAATCAATTCTTTTCTTATTTTATACTTAGGCCACTTCTTCAGCTCTTGTTTTTTTATAATGTATATATCTTTCTTGCTTAAAAACAGGCTATTTGTTTTATCGACTTCACTAACGATATCCATAAAGCTCTTTTTTCTTTCTTCTAATTTAATATACCTCATAATTAATTTTTTCTCTGATTGATTAAAGCAAATGTAAAATAAATTAAGGCGGGCAATCTCATATATATGGATATCTAAAATGGAAGATATTAGCTTTATTATTGAATCTTCTTTTCCTTTCTTTAAATAATAAATTTTTCTTGTTTTATTAGTCATAAAATATTGTAATATTGTCTCGATTAAAGCTTTTTTTATTGCATAATTCTTTTTTATTCTATTTAATTCCCGCTTGATTATTTGGCGGACCCTTTCTCTTGTTAGCCCATATCTTGCTCCAATTTCTTCTAGCGTTATCTTTTTAGACTTTCTTAACCCAAATCTATATAAGATAGTTTCAAAATTTCTTTTATCATATGTTGATTTTTTATCAGCAGGATATGCCAAAGAAATTATTTTTATTATATCTGATTGTCTGACTTTTCTTTTATTGTCCTTATTCTTAATAATTTTTTCTACAAGTCCATAAAATTCATCATGCATTATTCTATAAAACATGCTAAATACATCTGCTAAAGGAAAAAATACACATTGCCCGTCAATTTCTAATAACGAAAGTTTTTCTGCTTTTTTTATTAGATCAGCAGCAATTTTTTTATTATTAATTTTTAATAACGAACCTATGATAAAATTTTCTAATGTATTTTTGGGAAGGCTCCCAATTCCAAGGCGTCCTAATCTTATATTTAATCTACAAAGAAAATTAAAAAAAACATTAAATGGCAATATAAATAATTCATCTATATCTTGCTGCCAAATAACTATAAACCGATTATCAGCCTTAATTCTTTCTATAAAATTCTCTACATAATCAGACTTCTGTGAATTAAAAAGCTCGTCTATTGTTATTTGAATTTTATAAATAGCCAATGAATTGATTAATTGATCAAGTTCATCTACTGAATATTCATTTCTTATGTCAAGATTTAATTGAATGTTTTTTGGGAGCATCCTTTATTTTACTCCAGCCCAATCTTGGGGGTAATTCTCTAATATCTTTAAAATATCTTCTTAAAGAAATCAATCTTTTTATAGTAGTCCTACTTACGTTAAGATCTCTTGTTAAATCTTCATATAAATCATCGACAATAAAGCCATTATTATTTAATTCTTCTATTACCAAAAATATCTCGTTACCTATCTGCCACATAAATCTTGCAGTTAATATTTTGTTCTTCAATTTCAAATTATTCCGGGTTTTTAATAGGCCTTTTATTTTTTTTAGGTGCTTTTCATAAATTTTTCCGGCTTTATCTAGTCTGGTTTTTAAATCCTTATTAAAAGCTTCAAAATCGGTAAATGATATAGAAGCCAAATATCTATTTCCCCTAGAGATAAAATTGACTCGTATTTTGTTATTATTCATCAACTGCCCCATTTACACATGAACTCATCCACAAATTGTCTGCCATTTTGAATTATGCCATCTTCTTTCAATTTTCTTTCTAAGCAAACGGCTATTGAAAATATATGATGTAATTTTTGAGCTTGAGATGTTGATTTCATCTTTCTATAAGATTTGTGTCCAAGATTTAAAAAAATTATATTACCTTCAATCCATGCTAAATCCTCTTTTTCTTTTTCTTCACAATAAGAAATTCTTAATCCAGACTGCTGTTTTCGGCTAATAGGTGTTGCCCGCTCAGAACCATCTTTTGATCCATGAAAGCTATGACCTTGATCCGAACCAGGTTCATTAAAAGGAGATTCACCTTCCCCCTTCTCTCCAGAACCATTAGGGAATGTTTTATCCCCACCATTAATTTGTTTGACTTCAATATTGCCATTTTTATTTTTTACATTTACAATAGATTTATTAGCAGCATTGAATATTCCCTGGAGCTCTGGAAATTCTTTTATTATTTTCTTTATTTCCATCTCTAGTTTCACAGCATCTTCGTTCCTTTTTGACTCTATCGATTTTATGCCTGTCTTATCTAGCCATTCTTTAAATTTTAGTCTGATAGGCTCGTAATATTTATTAAATTCGATTGCTAAATGTTTCCCTTTTATAAAATCAGATTTTGAGGTATTAAGATGCTTTATTAAAACCGGAACTTCAACAAAGCCTAATATCTTGCTTGATATTTCACCAATAAATTGCTGGAAAAAATCGTATTTTACCACCTTGCCATAGACGCACAAACCTACTCCAATACATTCTTCACCTAAAGCAAATTCTTTCTCTGTAATTCCAAGCATGCCTATACCATATTTTTTCCCCCTATATTCCAAGCTAAAGGTTTCAAATTTGCTCATATTAAATACTTCTTTCAATTTAAATTTTTTTACTTCCATTCTATTAATAAAAAATCTTAAGTTTTTTTGATACTTACCTATCTTTTCATAAAATTCTAAAAAATTTTCATCAAATAATGGGAAATAATGCTTTATCAAAATATTTTCTATCTCTCTTTCATTATTAAACGGCCTTAAATTGTTTTCATTAAATTTAACTTCGACTCTTGTCCCGCCATTTTTAATCTTATCAATTACCGGCCTCTCTTCCCAAACAAGTTCATTCTTATCATTTAGGTACCATACAGAAGCTCCGCTAAAATGCTGACTCTTTGTTTCAGTCGAAACCATAGAAGCACAATTAAATGATATCTTAGCTCCTAGGCCAGCAAACCCTATACTATCCCCTCTTATTTTTAGCTCTGCAGCAAAATCATGATATTCTTTAAACTGTTTTTCGTTCATTCCCTCTCCATTATCTGATACTTCTAAAATTGAGTTCTCGATATCGTAATAAATATCGACTATCGTTGCTCTAGCATCTAAAGCATTTGCTACCAATTCGACTAAAATTACCTCAGGAATTGGATAATTATACATATCAGCCAAATCTTTAATTAATTTTCTAAAGTTTACGTTGCTATGATGAATAGCCATATCATCCCTTCCTTTTATCTTTTATTGTTTTTATTATTTTTAATGTTAAATAAAATGTCAACTTTTAATTCTTAGGTCACCCTATTTTATATAGCGAAAAGAAAGATATCGATGCTTAGAAGCCAGTTTACATTTGCCGGATATGAAGCCAACAGGAAAATTTCTTATTTTTTGGTTTTTTTATATTTTTGTAGCAATCGGCTGGGAAATCGGTTTTGCAAAGCTGACAGGCTTATACTCATATCTTAAAGAGGCAAGGCCACGTTCGATCAGGTGATTTAATAACTGATTAAGGCTGATGTCTTCTTTCTTGGCGAGCTCGCTTAGTTCTTTATGAAGATAAATCGGAACACGGAGCAGGATCCGGCCACTGTATCTCCCTTCTTCTTTCTCTGGCTCAGGAATTGGTAAACCGTCCTTAAGATAACTTTCGAAAAGGTCGCGCTTTATAACTTCAAGATGAGCCAGGGCTTCTTCAATCGTTTCTCCGTAGCCTCTGAATGCCTCTCTACCGAGCTGAGGAATCCGGGCTTCATATCCTCCACCGTCTTCTTCCGGAATAGGAACGACCTCAATTTTATATTTTAGTTTCATATATAGGATGCTAATAATTCGGTGTTTTTTCTCAATTAAATATTTATGGCTAAAATCGTATCTTTAAAAATAATATCTGATTCCTAAGCTGAAAACAGTGGTATAAACCCGATTGGGCAAACAGGTACTTAAAGGCAATAGAGCCGCCACATCAAGCCCAAATTTTTTAAACTCTACGCCCACTCCTGCGGTTATGAAATGACGATCGCTAAGATAACCCGGATCAAAAATATAGCCAGCTCTTATTTTAAGCAAGTCACCCTGCTCACTTTGATCCCTGGATCCTAATTGAATAGAATACTCATAACCAAGATTGATTTTTATCACATTTTTCCTTATCTGATTAGTTTCAGCCCGAGTATCATCATCATAAAACCAGGGGAATACAGGATTGGCCGCTCCGCCCCAGCCCCAGAAAGAGATATCAGCGGCAACTCTTAAGTTTTTCACCGGCAAAAAAGAAAGGCCAGCTAAAAACATAAAAGGTTCCTCCGGAAATTTCATTTTCAACTTTTCGATATATTCATTGCCGGGATTTAGGTAGGTTGTTGTGCTGGTAGCGTTACTCCAGTAATGAATCGCCGGCCTGAAAGCCAGACCAAGGGACCATTTTTCGCCGGCTCTAAATAAACATCCAAAACTATAATAAATTCCTTTGAGTTGATAATCCCGTAAAAATCCATAGATCCATTCAGTATTTCTATAAAAATCGCTGGTCACATCACCAAAAAGATAACCAATGGAAAAACCAACGGCAAATTTAGAAGTAACATCATACGAGGCGGTTAGAAGCAGATCATGAATATTACCTTTCTGGCTGGAAGAAATATTCTCGGTGGTATAAGAAAGGTAGTTGGTATAAGAGAGCTGTGGTCGAGAAAGGTTATGAAAATAACCATAGCCTGCTGCTACCTTCCACCCTTTATACTTAAAAGAGAAAGAAGCAGATTCTGGTTTAAAATAATTATGACTGAAACTCAGGTTTTCCACCAATTCTCCTTCCGTATAAAGGTGAGCAAAGCCATGGGAAAAGCTTCCGCTCAGAAATACCCCTATCTTCTCATCCAAAGAAAGTATGGCCGGGTTGTAAAATCCAGCAATGGCGCCTGGTTGGCTGAAGCTTACGCCGCCCATTCCGAGAGCAGCTGGATAGCAGGGGCCGGATTGATTATTCAGTCCAAGCGGCGTAAAGATAAATCTGAAATCATTATCTTCATATGATGCCTGCCCTCTGGCGCCAGGAACCAATATCATCATTGCCACCATCCATATGAACAAGTATGCAAACCATTTTCCTGATTTGCTCCAGTTTATTTTATTGCCATTTTTTCTATTCATGCAGGTAACCCCCTTCATTTATTTTGAATTTTATTGGAGTTTATAGGTAAACCCAAGTTGAATGGCGTTATACTTAAAACTATCTTCTTTGGCCGGAGAGAGCCAGATTCTCAAAGCTACCGAAGCCTCAAAATTTCCAATCGGAATCCCGAGACCGACGGTGACAATTTCAGAGGAATACTTGTGTCCGTTAAAATAATTTAACGGATCATATATATATCCGGCTCTCATTATTAGATTATCAATTGGTCTTAAGCCAAGATGAAGCCGGTATTCCATCCCGAAGTTAAATTTTAAGGCATTATCTAAAAAGATATCGGTCTGGGCATCAACATCGTCTGGGTTTTCAGGCGGAAGAAACCAGCCAAATAGATTGTAAAAGTTATGGACAGCTTTTTTCCACTGCCAGTAAGAGAGGTCTGCGGTCATTTGAAAGTAATCCACTGGCTCATACCTGATGCTGGCTGTAGCAACAAATGGCTGCTGAAAAAAATATTTTCCAGTATAAGTTTCTTTCACCTGCTCTCCGTTTGTTCGGGTGATATTTTCTGTTGCTTTTATATGCAGTTTTACAGCAGGTCTCAGCGATAGGCCCAGATCCAAATCAGAGGTTGGCGAAAATATAAATCCAATGTTGAACAAAACTCCCCTTAACCCAATGTCATAATCAGCTTTATTGTAAGTGCCAAGATGGTTAATTGTTTGCTGTCTGGTAATTGAACCCGTAAGATAAGCTACAGAAAACCCAGCCACAAACCAGGAATTTAGTCTGCGAGATAGATCTAAATAAAACGAGTTAACTTTTCCGGCTTGATTGCAGGCTTCTCCTTCATATACTTCGAAAAAAATGTCTGGATAATGAAAGTTTTGGTAAATTGAATAGCCGAGTCCTACATTCCAGTCTTTTATTCTCGTGGCCAGGCTACCCGATTCAAAATTAAAATAATTTTTTTTGAATTTTGTATATCCTTCAAAATAAGGGTTTCTTATTTGATTCCCATAATAATAGGTAGAGGCAAATCGCGAAGAGATATCAAGCATAAATTGAGAATCCAAAGAGAGTACCGCTGGATTTAAAAAAGCAGATTGGGCACCTGTGTTGCCAAAAGCCGTCTCTCCCATTGCCGTTCCCCGAACTGAAAAAATCCCGGGCGTATTCCAGCCGCTGACTGGAAAGAACAATAACCATACACTTTCCTGAGCCGATAATGTAAGAGGAAGAATAAATCCTGCGCCGAGGAAAAGGAAGACCACGGCTAATTTGTTGAGGAAACTAATAAAATTACGGCAGGACAGATTATTTAAAATGGTTTCCATTATTCCCTCCTCATTTACTTTATTCTAATTTTAATAATAATGAATTT
>Ga0315298_1011366_pt1 | contig 10464 bp, 11 predicted proteins | sample WHS_1_MG_FD_203077 | JGI IMG/M metagenome (GOLD analysis project Ga0315298, IMG submission 203077) | Extremophilic microbial mat communities from Washburn Hot Springs, YNP, Wyoming, USA - WHS_1_MG | ecosystem: Environmental > Aquatic > Thermal springs > Hot (42-90C) | place: USA: Wyoming...
AGTAGGGTCGGACGAAATGTTATGTTAAGCAAAAAGACCCATCGGGGAGCAGGTCACCTTTCCCCGCCACCAGTGTCTGTTCTGAATAACTGGCCTAAGGCATATATAGCCGCAATAATAAGGGCAAGCTTAAGTAGTTCGCTTACCCAAGCTTGGTCAGTATGTTCCTGTGCTACACGTTCTGATAGCTGCCTAAAATCAATGGCCTCTTCTGGTGAGAAGGGTTGACCTATTTGAGCCCGCTGAGTATATAGCTCCAACCGCTGAAGTTCACTCGGCGATAAAGGGTTTTGTCGCGATACAATATTCCTGATGCCTTCGGTGATAGTCCCAAGGTTAACCATTCTTGGAATAATTGCCAAGCGCACTTGAAGTGGCCACTCAGCGATGCGGTCAGCAATAATAAAGCTCAGAAGGTCTTTCAAAGCAGAGAGTTGGCGTTCAGCCCCGTTTAAGCGTGCCCTGATTTCCGCACGTAGCTCTCGAAGTTCCTCCGCTATCTTGGCAGAGGTTTCAAAACCCATCTTATCGTCCATATCTGAGCTTTTCTGCTCCTCCGCCAAAATTATAGTCCCCTCAAAGATATTTGTAAATCCACTAGGTAAACCTCTTGACAGCAAAAGTGCGTTATGATAATATTCTGCTATAGTTGCGTGAGGTGTGTTAATGGCGAACATCCGTTATGACCTTCCAGACGACCTTCACTGGAACCTAAAAAGGCGAGCTGCTGACGAGCGTATTACGTTGAAAGAACTCGTTACGAAAGCTCTGCGGTACTATTTAGAGAAAAACCCACCACCACCTTCAATGTTTGATTACCGGATCGGAAAAGAAGCCCCAGACAAAGGAGGAGATTGATATGGGAAAGAGAAAGTTCGCACGAGGGCAAAAGAGGATAGAAATAGCCAATATCATGCGCGAGGAGGGAGAGAAGAACCGAATTGGTAGTATCAGGTGTGTGCCTCCAGCAATAGTTACTGACAGATCTGCAGAAGCTGGCCTAGTTGTGACCGACGCGGACGTAGCACTCCAAAAGTGCCAAAGACAGGAAACAGCAGCACTGATTCGGCTAATAGAGGACAATGGAGTAAGGCAATGGCATAGGATGCAGCTTATGGACCTCCCAGTACCCCCAGAAATGTTTGCTGCCGAGATGGCTAAGGGTGACAGCCGTTATGTCTATAGTGAAGATGTTCGCGCTAGGCCCGGTCTTCGGCGCCAGATTGACCTGGCTTACGCTAGACGCGTCCAAAGTGCCCTTACGCGTTGGAAAACACAGACGGATGACCCGGAGAAGGTTGCCTTAATTCATCAAGCAGAGCTCATCGTGAAGGAAGCTGCTGACAAAGGTAAGCCTCATCAGCAGACACTTTTTTGAAGTGTGACAGCGAGGTGAAAAATGCGCCTAACTGAGATAAGACTGGATGCTGAACTCTGGCCTAGAAGCAAGGAAGACAAAGAAACCGTTGACCATTATGCTGAAATCTTTGAAGAGTTACCCCCGATTACTATTCAGAAAGGGACTGGTAAACTTATTGATGGTTGGCACCGGTTCTATGCTGCCTCCAAGCTGGGATTAAATGAAGTCCAGGTTGAAGAGCTTGATGTCCCCGATAACCTGCTTTTTGCTGAGGCGGTGAAGCGGAACCTGAAACACGGCGTCCCACTTAAGGGGCCGGACAGAGAAAGGGCAATTCTGCGATTAGTCAAGCAAGGCTTCACAGAACAGCAAGTTGCGGATTCCCTGGGTTGTAGCCGCATGTCAGTCCACCGGGTTCTGAAAGCTGCGAAGGCTAACACAAGAGATGTAACCGCGGTTACACTACCTTTGAGGCAGCGGTTGGCTATAGCTGAGGCACCCCCTGAGAAACAGCCTGAAATTGCCAAAGCAGTAGCCGAGAAGAAACTCACCGTGAAGGAGACCAAGAAGCTAGTTGAAGCAATTACCTCTCCTCTGGTAACAGATGAAGACCGGGATGCTATGCTACACGACCCGATTACCCGCCCATATCTCCGTGACGAGAAGGGTGAGAAAATTCAGAGCCTTGACTCCGCTATGCGAGAGATAGATACCGTGAAGAAGATGGCCTGTGAGGAAGCAACGGTGAAGTTTTGTAAGACCGTCCAGCAGTTGGATAAAGAGCTATCGCAATACCGGCTCGAAGAAATTGCCCGAAGTTTGGACAGAGTCGTTCTGTTGGCTCTGCTTAAAGCGACCAACTCGATAGGCCGCCGGTGCGATTCTTTTAGACTTGAGTGTGCCAAGCTGGGTATATGGGAGAGTCAACCTGATGAGTAATCCCACTGGTAGAGGATAGCAGGAGATGTTTCTTTTCGATATAGGCAGGGTTTACGAGCAATACTACTATCAGGGGAGGAGAAGAAAGAGTGTCGGCGGTTGATGAGGGAACTTATGACCAGATTGCCGAACGTAAAATACTTCTTGAAAAGCTTGGATACGATATTATCCTCAAGCTAGGCCAAGGAATAGGAGAGCCGTATTGCCTTCAGTTCAATGAGCAGGGCTACGATGCCCAATATAAGCGTCTCGACACATCTGTGGCGATTCCCAAAATTGCCGAAAGAATTACTGACGACCAGCTAGTCTCCCTTTTATCCGATAAGCTACCACTTTACCGAGCGTTCAAGGGCAAATTCTATACCCTGAGAGATGGCAAATTGAGGGTGGGGACAGAGTGGCCATCTATCGAGGAGAAACTCTTAAAGTTGGTGTCAAAGCACCAGAATAACTTAATCGCAGTCTTAGGAGCATGCTATCAAGTGTGCGTAACAATGAAAAAGACGTACGAAAACTATCTCCACGTTGAAGCAGTAGCCAAGGAATCGGGAGCAAAAAACTTCAGAACAGTGCTTACCGATTTGGAGCTATCAGAAGTAGTGCACAGGGACAAGGGTGACATTGAAATCCCAGCTGAACTGATTCCACTGGTGCAATGTTTTCTGCAGGATTTTCAGGGAGGGACAGGGGAGATTGAAGAGGCAGAGGAAGAGCAAGTAGAGATCCCTAGCGACCTATTTGACATTGTGGTTGGTCATGACAGGGTGAAAAAACTATTTACCTTGAGCCTTCAAGCTCCACAGCCGGTGCATATTCTGCTAGTTGGACCACCAGCAACGGCAAAGTCTATCTTCCTCATGGAGCTTGAGAGGCTGCCCAGAAGCCGCTATGCTTTGGGTGGTACTTCCAGCAAGGCCGGCATAGTAGACTACATTATAGAGCAGAGGCCTCGCTACCTAATAATTGACGAACTCGAAAAGATGGACATAAAGGACTATTCCGCATTACTAAGCCTCATGGCAGAAGGAATAGTCACAAAGCTAAAGAAAGGGATGACCGAGAAGGTAAAGGTCAAGACATGGGTATTTGGCGCTGTTAACCGGGATGATAATCTACCAACCGAGTTGAAGAGCAGGTTCTTGATACGCTATTTGCCTGAGTATAGCGAGCAAGATTATAAGAAGGTTGTTGAGAAAGTGCTCATGAAAAGGGAGCAAGTTGCCGAAGACATAGCTACCGAAATAGCCGAAAAGATGGTAGCATATTCACGGGATGTCAGAGATGCCATCAAGGTTGCTAGACTTCATAAAGGGCAGTCAGCAATGACAATAGACCAGGTCATAGAGTTGGCGTTTGGCTATAGGAGCGAGGATTAAAAACGTGGCAAAAGATTTTCTTCCCGTAGATATCACAGAGCCGACCTTGAATGTTGCCTTAGCACAATTGCTACGGCGCCGCCAACTGCAGGCACTTGGTGAAGTTGTGGTTCACAGACAGGCAAAAGGGGTGGGCAAGAAACCGGATGTGCTCCTTACTGTAAACGGCGTAAAGGTGATTATCGAAGGCAAATTTGCAGCTCCGGGCATAGAATCCGTCTTAGAAAAGCAGTGCATTGATAGGATTGAGGATGGACTATGTGAAATCTGCATCGGCGTCATATACTCCAAGATGGAGCCCACTACCCTCACTGTAACTATGAAGGAAGTGGAGTCAATGCTACTAAAATCGAAGTTCCAGGCGCTGGTTAGTTATGTAGCTCCGGCTGAATTTGAACAGCTTAGTTTTGATATTGCGCAGTCTGCAGTGCCCCCGGGGCTAAAGAAGATGGGCTGGCACGAGGTAGACATTAACCAGCTTGCCGACTTGGTAAGAGCCAGTTATACCTCAGTCGTATCAGAGGATATTCTGGGGAAGGCGGTGGAATCCTTTGCGTCTGCCCTACAGACGGCTGTCGGGAAGCTGATAACATCTAGCCCGCCTGAAGTTCTAGCAGCCAAGATATCAACCATAATGGAAATTCCTGAGGCTCCTCATGAAGAACCAGAAGAAAGCGACTGAATTAGTATCCACAATTAAGATGGGAGAGCTCACTCTTGTGGATGCTATGCTATTCCAAGAGGTGCTAGCTAGGGGCGACCCTGACATTCCTACACTCGCATCATCACTCTTGCAACCGCCCTTCAAAATTAGCTTTGCTAGTGCCTGGGAGAAAATTCTCGAAAGGAACTACGTGCCCATTTTCAGGATGGCACTAGACCTGATAAACGCGCTACCTGCCTCGCCCGGCGTCGAAGACGCCCTCAAGGTCTTGGCCACAGAAGCTCAGAAAATTGCGTCATCCAGAGCGCTTCTTCGCCATGACTTGATGGGACGCATATACCACCGGCTCCTCATGAGCGACATTGCCAAATATCAGGCGACCTATTACACCAGCGTCCCGGCAGCTTACCTTCTGGCTCGTTTCTCATTGGATGCTCCTAATGACCAGTGGCACTTTGAATGGGCAAACTTGGAGAGCATTGCCTCTTTTAGGGCAGGGGACTTAGCCTGCGGTTCAGGCACGCTGCTTTCTGCCACCTACAGTGCGATATTGGATAAACATGTAACCACTTCGGCAGTTCAAGACCTCGGCGCTCGTCCCAAAGAGCTACACAAGATTCTGTTGGAAAAGGTTTTCCTCGGCTTAGACGTCCTGAGCTTCGCCGCCCATCTTTCTGCTGTTACCCTGGCTTTCCACAATCCATCCTCTATATTCAGCACGACGGGGATTTATACTCTGCCATTGACAACTGAGGGTGGAAAACCTCGATTAGGTAGCGTTGACCTTCTGGAGGATACAAAGCTAGCACCAACCATAGTTTTTGGTGAGGTAGTCGCTGCGCCAGAGAAGAAAGGCATATCTGCCACTGAGCTATCACCGGTAACCGTAGAAAACCTTGACCTCATTATCATGAATCCTCCCTTTACTCGTAGTGTTGGTGGCAATCTTCTTTTTGGCGCTCTGCCAAAGGACGAGCGAAGCAAGCTTCAGAAGTCTCTGGCTCAGCTACTCAAGAAGAGGGGGTTCTCCGGCATCGGGCAGGCTGGGCTTGGAGCCGTTTTCATAGTTGTGGCTGATAGATGCCTGCGGAAAGGAGGACGACTTGCCTTAGTAATACCACGCAGCCTCTTATCAGGGGTGTCCTGGAAAAAGATAAGAGAGCTCTTGGTTAACAAGTATGATGTTGAACTGATAATTACAAGCCACCAAGCTCCTAACGACTGGAATTTCAGTGAGAACACAGACCTGAGTGAAATCCTGCTGGTTGCCAGAAAACATGGTGAAGAATCAGAAGAAACGCATGTGAAGACCATAATCGCTAATCTCTGGCGAAAACCCAGGAACGAGATGGAATCAATCGTCGTTTCGGGGAAACTGGTGGAGTTCAGCAAGACACTGGCAAGCCATACCAGTGCCTACGACGTGCTCGAAAATGCCAACGCCAGCCAATATGACCTTATGATTGGGGAAGAGAAACTGGGTGAAGCGTATGCCGTTTCGCCTTCCGCCTTGGCTGATGCTGTCGAAACCTGGGGGCAACTAGCACCCTTTGCTCAGAGCTCACTAAATAGATTAGCCTACCTGTTTGTAAACTCAGGTCGGTGTGTGTCACCGCAACTTTCATTCCCACTCAAACCTTTATTGGAGTTGGCTGAGACCATAGGTCCTGACCGCCGTCAAATCCATGGTGCCTTTAAGACTTCTAAATCGCCCACGACATTCAGGGCACTTTGGGAACATGATTCGCAATACATCACAAAAATAGCGCTGAATACTAACCGTTTCCTGCAACCTAAACCTGGCAGAATGAAACAGGCCCAAAGTCTGTATTCTACAGGCAAAGGAAGGCTAATGGTGGCCGAGAGGCTTAGGCTTAACACAAACAAGCTGGTGGCAGTCTGTCTCTCTGAAGAAGCTCTTTCTAACGTGTGGTGGCCTGTTCGCCTAAAGGACACTACAACTACAGATGGGCACTCGATTATTAATGGGCAACACGAACACATTCAGACTCTATGGCTCAATACCACCTTTGGTGTGTTAGGCATTCTTGCGCTGAGACAGGATACAGAGGGCCCTTGGATAGGACTGAAAAAGGAAACTTGGGGAGCTATCCCTTTCTTGGATGTCGCCCAACTCCGTGAAGAACAGGTTAATGGTCTGCTCGAACTCTACACAAAAGCATCGGTGCAGGATTTGCCTCCCATCCCTACCCAGTTCCAAGAGGCAGCACAGAAACAAGGCTGGCGCTATGAGGTTGACAAAGCACTGGTGGAGATCGTTACCGGCGAGTCCAAAGATTTGACTCCGATTTACGAGATGCTGGCGAGGGAGCCCATTATCTGTTTGAAACCGTTGGCAAACAACATTTCGTAGCTTGTTTTCTAAGCACGATGTGCCTGTCTGTCAGGCGCTTAAACCGAGCAAAAAGTGCTATCAGCCGGGATTTTGTCGAAAAGAGGGTCAAAAATGGTCGAAGATTTGGTAAAGAGCTACGTAGCGCAAGCACGCACTTATTTGGATACCGCTAAGCAGTTAAGAGAGCGTTACGAATTTCCTGAAGCTGTTCGCGCAGCTCAGACATGCGTTGAGTTGTGCCTTAAGGCTATACTAAAGAGTGCGGGCATCGACCCACCTCATAAGCACGATGTTGGGCGAGAGTTGCTTGCAGTCCAAGAAAAGCTTCCGGCAACCTTTCGCGAAAAGGTGCCCAAGCTAAATTTTATCTCGTTAAGTATGGCCTTGTGGCGCGACCCTGCGATGTACGGCATGGAGGGACAGCTACCACCAGATAAGCTTTTTGGCAAAGAGGAAGCAGACCTAGCTCTCCGCTACGCCGAGGATGTTTATCTTTGGTGTTCGCCGGTGAGCTACGGCGAACTATATTGAGGGTGGTAAAACCGATAGCCGGGTTTAACGCCTCTAGGTATACTGAGTGAAGATTCCAACCGTTGCTGCACAAAGCGTCACATTGTGACACAAGCGGTACCTTTAGCTTTGCCGGGTGCAATAGCGAATTAGCTAGGATAGCGCTACGCTCTCTATCTGAAAATCAATCGCTGGTGGTAGGGAGATATGTCTTCCCTAAATCTCTTAAGGCAATCCTTAAGCAATTTGAAACATCCCACTGAAAGCGAACTCCTGACATATATTCTACCGGAGACCTCACCTGCCAGTAGTTCATCAGCGGTTATCTCGAAAATCTGGGGCAGCTGAATATATGTATCTAATCTAAAGCACTGCTCCCAATCAGTAGGTACAAAAAATACTCTTTTCTCTGGATTACATCCTTTTCCCGCACCTACATAGCGTTTTGATTGAGACGTTGTTTTGAGGGCAAGACATACGGAGTCCCTCCTAGTATCATTCAGGACAACAAAAAGCTTGTCTCTCCTAGAATGGTCTTCAAACTCGAAGTCTTTATAGCAGAGGATTTGCCCGGGATACGGCATGATACTTGCGTTAAACTACTTGGTTGGCTCAATACCCAAGTTCCGTACGATTTCGAAATGTTCCTTAAGAGAATCTCTAGCTTCTTCCATGCTAATCTCCGACTTATCATCGATAGCAAGAAGATAATCTATTGGGCAGTTTTCGCCACCCTGTTTGAATGCGATATCCCAAGGTTCCCTTGGCATATGTGAGACTTCCGAAATCTGCCAAGCCCTGGCATCTCTATAAATATCGGCCAATCTCTCTAGAATTTTCTTTTCTCGAGCAGTGAAAATAGACAAGTCGGGGTCAGATATGGCCCGAAATTCAAATCCCTTTGTTGACATTTGGTCGAGTTCGTCCACCATAGGCACTATTGCTAGCTTCCCCTTGAAATCCTCCGGAACCTTGCCATCTTTGACCTCTAACCAAAATTCTCTTGGCAGTGGCCCCCACTTAAATGCATAATACCTGAGTCCAATAGAAGGATAGCCAGTTTGTTTAAAATGGTCGAAATCTAGGAAGTAAAGGAGTTTAGCCAGCTTAGTCATGTTTAGATGCTTAGTTTTTCTGGCAAAGAACAATATGGCATTAAGTAATTTTTTCCTATAAATGTTAACACCCATTCGCAAAACCTCTATATTATAGTATCCTTGTCGAGGACATTTGGCAACAGGCTGAGTTGCTTGAAATTGGATTGAACCAAAAGCCACTATGTTACGAAACTACCCTACCTGCCTCACACAAACTCTTATCTCGTCCATCTGCCCTGCCTTCGCTTTGGCCAAGGCTACAGCTTGCATGACTAATACAGATAGGGTTGCATGCATATTTATCCGTTCATATCCCCTAAAGCAGTGAGCCTCCAAGCGGCGTGTTTCCTTCAGGCGTGAGTTTACATGCTCTACGGCTACACGCTTGCGATATAATTCTTTCCATTCCTCAGTCCCTCTCTCGATGCGAAAACCAAAGCGGCGGTAGTCATGGACAAGCTTGACCCAGACAGTTCTTAACCCACATTTTAGTGGTAACGGACATGTAGCTTTTCTAGCCAACTCCGGGCATATGTACTGGATTCCCTTGTTTTTGTCCCAACTTCGGTAGACCAGAGACAATCCTGCAGGACAATGTGGTGCCGCTGGAGAACCGGTCAGCTCGCTGTCGGAGAACTTAGCATGCATAATGATGGGGTCGGCACTAAACTCCTTTGTGATAACCTCGTAGTGCTCATATTTATCATACGCCTTATCGGCTATTATGGCATCTGGTAGAAACCAAGGCAGGTTTACCTTGGTTTCACGAAGCAATGGGATTGTGGCTGTCTTCTCGTTATCCTTGGCTAGGCTCAACTTCTTCGCTACCGGTAGTTCCCAGTTAGCATCCACGATGAGATGTAATCGATACCCAAACACCCATTTCTTTTTCTCAGAACCTTCTTTTACAATCCAGTCGCCTTCGCGGTCGGAGTGTGGTTCTTTGTCTCCGTTGCAGTAGCTTCGCACGGGGGTACAGTCTATTGCCACTATCTTGCCGAATTCTGGTAGATGGGACTTTAGTTCTGTGGTCATCTGGTTAAGACACTGGTCAACCAAATGCTGGTATTTTCCCAGCTTCTTCTGGAACCTGCTGAAGGCCTTACGATGAGGAACGTCACCAGGGACGAAACCGCATGTCACAGCCAGAACTGGATCATCCTGGAGCCTACGGGCAAGCTGGGCAGTACTCCTTAATGGTATGTAATAGGAAGCAAGTAGCCCTCTCAACATTGGTTCCAAGGGATAGCCAGGGCGTCCTAAGGGGCTGAATGCTCGTGTTCTATCTCGTAGTATCGTCTCCAGCAGATTCTCATACGGAATGCTGGCAAACATCCGCTCGAGTTCGGCCACTAGCATTGAGCTGGCGAAATGGGCTTGACCTTCTTGGTATTCTCTGCTATCATTATAAACAGTCAAGGGAGACCTCCTTTGACGGAACGCCTTCTGAACTTTGGTTGACGGCCGCGCTCAGGGGCGTTCTTATTTATTATGTTAACAGTCTAACCTACATCGACCTCTCTCGCTTTCATCCGGTAAACGTTTGGTTCGAGCCTCTCGTATAGACCCTGCTTTGCGCCTCTATTTAAAGCGGCAACTACGGCACTGTAAGAACTCTTAGTTTTAGTGCCTTGAACCACATCAGGATATCTTTCCATAACTTTCTCGTGAACTTGAGTTCCATGAAGAGGTTGGCCACCACTCTCTGTCATTATGATCAATACCGCCTTGAAGACGCTTCGTATAGGTAAACCTGCAACGGTCGCCGGCAGCTCTTTCAGAGTAACTGTCTTTTCAGTGGGTAAGTTGACAGCCTTTTCTATTTCGGCTTTAATTGAGTCAGGTAGAGGAGGATGATAGCCAAGTCCAAGGCTTTCAGCTTCATAAACGCCCCGGTATTGGCGTAGCAAAGTCCGGTAATGGCCAATCTCCGCCTCAATCTGTTTCTGGTGTTCAAGGAGGTCAGCGATTTTTCGCTGGATAACGTCAATGCGTTGCTCTAATAATCGGAGTGCCTCTGACTTCTCCTGCTGCTCGTCCATATGCTATACCTGCCTTTCAGCTTCCCGATACGAGTATAGCACAGGGCGGCGCTCTTGTCAAGAGGTGTCAGGGGATGCAGAGGAATGTCGTGTCTTGACATAACATTTCGTCCGACCCTA
>Ga0315298_1011369_pt1 | contig 10462 bp, 9 predicted proteins | sample WHS_1_MG_FD_203077 | JGI IMG/M metagenome (GOLD analysis project Ga0315298, IMG submission 203077) | Extremophilic microbial mat communities from Washburn Hot Springs, YNP, Wyoming, USA - WHS_1_MG | ecosystem: Environmental > Aquatic > Thermal springs > Hot (42-90C) | place: USA: Wyoming...
AATAATTCTGACCTGTGCGAGATTAAGGGAATAAAAATTTAGGGAAACCCCTTTATTTCGGCAGGTCGGATTTTTTTATTCAAAAAATGCAAAGAATGTACCAGGTACATTTTTCGCATTTTTTTAGGAGGTGAACATTTAATTGGAGATAAATATTGATAAAATAATTCAATATATTTCACAGGTTGGATTTCCAATAGTTGTTGCCTCATTCCTTCTCTTAAGAACCAATGGCAGAATAGAAAAACTCAAAGACGCCATAACAGACCTCAAAGAATCAATAAAATAATTAAATGTCAAATTGGATAATTTAAAATAATTAATTTAAAATGTTAGAAAAAAATAATTGATGTATATTAAATATTAATTAGTTTATTTTTAATTGCATAATATATAATTTCTGCATTATTTTTTAAATTTAATTTCTTTAAAATACGATTGCGATATGTACTAATTGTTTTTTCGCTTAGAATTAATTCATTTGCTATTTCTTTAATGGATTTACCAATTGCAATATTAATTAAAACCTGCAGTTCTCTATTAGACAAATTTTTTTGAATATTATATTTATATTCTACAAAATTTACTATTTCCTCTGCAATATTTAGTGGAATATATTTTTCAGATGAATAAACATATCTAATAGCTTTAATTAATTCATCTCCAAAACTTTCTTTTGTTATATAACCTAAAGCACCTAACTCAAAAGTTCTGATTATATATTCTTTATTCTTATGAATACTAAGAATCAAAACTTTAATATTTATATTTCTTTTTTTTATTTCTTCTAAAACCTCAAGTCCGTTCCTTTTGGGTAGTGAAATATCTAAAAGTAAAATATCATAATGTTCTTTTTTTAATTCTTTAATTACATCTATTCCATTATCTACTTCTTTTTTAACTATTATATCTTGACATTTTTTTAAAATACCTTTAATCCCTTCTCTTATTAATGGATGATCGTCTGCTATTAAAATTTCAATCATTTTGATTATTTAAACATAAAGGTATTTTTATTCTAATCACAGTTCCTTTGCCTTCGATACCATATATTTTAAAATTACCATTTATATTTGAAATTCTTTCTTTCATACTTAATAAACCCAATGATTTAGATTCATTTATATCTTTTGTGCTAATTCCTATTCCATTATCTTTTATACTTAATATTAATATGTTATTATTCATTTTTATATTAATATTAACTTTAGAAGCCTTAGAATGTCTTAAAATATTAGTTAATGCTTCTTGAATTACTCTAAATATAGTTATAGATATTTCTTCGTCTAATTTAATTTTTTCTGGCTCAATTTTTAATTTACATTTTATACCTGTAATTTTATTAAATTCATCAATTTGCCATTTAACTGCTGCGAATAAACCTAAATGATCAAGAATGGGAGGCCTTAATTGATAAGACATTATTCTTATTCTCTCTATTATAATATTTATTAAATTTAAAATTGTATTTAATTTTTCAATAATATTTTTATTATCTTTTGGTATTAGATTTAATATATTTTGTATATCCAATTTCAAAAAACTAAGCATTTGACCCAGTTCATCATGTATTTCACGTGAAATTTTAAGTCTTTCTTTTTCTAAAACACTTTGTAAATAAATATTTAGATTTTTTAAATTTTCAGAATTTTTATAAGATTTTTCTTGTAATTTTTTAATTTTTGTTAAGTCTCTTGCATATACTTTTATTGCTGGTTTACCTTTATAAGTAAATGGAACTGCACATACATCAACATCAATAATTTCACCATTTAATTTCATAATTTTTTCTTCTAAAAAACCAACTTCTTTATTTTTTTTTAAAATTTTATAATCTCTTTTTTTTACTATCTCTCGATAATCAGGATGGACAATATCAAATAATAAATCTTTGCCAATTAATTCTTTAGGGGATTTTGCACCAAGCAAAATTGCACAAGCCTTAGAAGCTAAGACTATTTTTCCATCTTGATGAACAAAAATTATATCAGAAGATCTTTCTAGTAAATTTTTATATTTAATCTCAACTTTTTTCAAATTTTCCTGTGCCTTTTTTAGTTCAATATTTAATTTTTCAGTTTCTTTTAATACTGCATCAAGATTTAACATAATAATAAACCACTCTTTTTAAATAATTATACTAAAATCTAAATTTAATGTTAATAATGTAATATTATTCATAAAGTTCTAATTATTCTCTATTATAAGGATTGCCAATTGAAGATGGATATTCAATTTTTCTCCTAAATAATAACATGATTATTAATATAGATATAAATGGTATCATAAGTATAAATTGATAAGGAATTGTTTTTGATATTATCTGAAGTTGATATACAATCACTTCTATTGTTGCAAACAAAAAGCCACCAATAATTGCTCTTTGTGGTTTCCAAGAAGCGAAAATTGCAATACCTATAGCCATTGTACCTCTTCCCCCATCAATACCTGGTGAATAAGTACGAGTTATAATTAAGGGAAGGTATGCACCTGCTAACCCTATTAATGAAGCACCAATTATTGTTGAAATATATCTTCTTAATGTAACATTTATACCAACTACATCCATAGCTTTTGGATTTTCACCGATACCTCTTGTTTCGAGACCAATTCTTGTTTTATAATAAAACCACCAAGATATAAAAGTTATTATATACATAAAATAAACGATTGGATTTTGATTTAAAAAACCAGATAAAATAGGAATTTTTGAAATAAAAGGGATATATATTATTGGTACCTCTGGAGAAATTGGATTTGAGAGTCTAACACCTATGATTAAATTATAAATAAAATCAGATAAACCAGTCCCAAGGATAATAATGCAAAGACCAAGTATAAATTGATTTACTTTGAAATATTCATGAATAAATGAAAATAACAAACCAAATACAGAACCTATTAATATACCAAACAAAAAACCATATAGCCAATTATTTGATAAATAGGAAACTATAAAACTTACCGAAGCTGCAACTAACATTATTCCATCACCTGCAATATTAAAAACACCAGTTTTCCCACCAATTATTATACCAATTGTTAAAAGGCTATAAATTGTTGCATAAGTAGTAATTTGTCTTATTAATTCATTTATAAAATTCATTTTATCTCCTTTTATTGAATATAGTTCTTATAACTACTATATTTATCACCATAATTGCTTGAAGTATAAAAACAACATATACAGAAAGACCCATAGTTCTTTGTAATGCATTAGCTCCTACAAGTAAAACAGACATAAAAAATGCAGCAATAGGAATTGCTAAAGGACTCACACCACCAACAATTAATGCTGTTAATGCTCCAAATAAACCATATTGTGCACCATTAGTACTTGCAAAACCAGATATCAATCTACCATTAATATTAATTATTTCAAGTGTACCCGCCAACCCCGCTAATCCGCCACCTATAAAAAAAGACCACATAATTGCTCTTTTTATATTGATACCAAATTTTTCAGCAGCATTTATATTAAAACCAGTTGCTAAAATCTCATAACCAATTTTAGATTTTCTTACAAAGTAAAAAATAAAGATAATTGATATAAATAAAATTATAATTGAATATGGAATACCATACCAATTCCCTAATAAACTATTTGTTGGTAAAGGTCTTGTAGTCGGATGTCCAGCTATTGGATCAGCAAATAAAGGGTTTTGAGTAATAAAATAAAGAAATTCTAATGATACAAAATTTAACATTATAGTTGAAATAATTGGGTCAATATCTCCCTTTATTTTTAAAAAAGATGCAATAGTCGCAAACAAACCACCAGAACAAAAACCAATAAAAAGTAATAATGGTATTAATATATATGAGGAAATATTATAACTTTCAAACAAAAAAGCAATTATTGTAATAATGGTAGCACCAAACATCATTTGCCCATAGCCACCAATATTAAAAAATCTAACCATAGATGGAATAGCAAAAGCATATGCAAGAAAGGTTAAAGGGATCATTTTTATAATAGTGGAACGAAAACCAAAAAAAGAACCAAATGATGTTTCAATAAGTGTAAGGAGTGCTCTAGTTACATTATAATTTAATAAAGCAATTAAAATTGAAAAAAATATAATTGATATTATTATGGCAATTAATATTATTAATATATCATGTAAAGGGGACAATGAAATATTTATCTGATTCAATTTACTTTTATGGATCATATTATTTTCCTCCAATCATCAATAAACCTATTTTATATTTATCAAAATCTTCTCTATTAAATATACCTTTTAGTTCTCCTTTATAAAGAACAATTATTCTATCACTTAATATCATTAATTCATCAAGGTCTTCACCAATCCATAAAATTCCACTTCCATTTCCTCTTGTTTCAACAAGTTTTTTAAAAATAAATTCAACAGTTGAAACATCGAGACCTGAAGTCGGATTGTGAGTTACAAGCAGTTTTATTGGATTAACAAATGCTCTACCCATTATGACTTTCTGAATATTTCCGCCAGATAATCTTCTTATTAAATTGTTCTCAGATAGGGCATAAATATTAAATTTTTTAATTGTATCTATCGTAATCTCTTTTATTCTATACCAATCTAATATAAAATTATTTTTTAAAAATCTATCTTCAGAATGGTGACCGAGTAAAATATTTTCTTTTAAATTTCCATCAGGTAATATTCCTTCTTTTATTCTATCTTCAGGTGTATAGAAAACCCCTTTTGAAAAAACATCAAGAGTTGATAAATCATTAATTTTTTCTCCATCAATAAAAATTTCACCACTTTTTATTTTTTTAGGGTTAATAATAACTTCAGCAAGATCTTTCTCACCATTTCCTGAAACTGCTGCAACACCAACAATTTCACCACCATAAACATCAAAAGATATATTTTTCAATCCAACACTTTTTTCAGTTGATTCAACAAAAACATTTTTCAAAACAAGAATAGGTTTCTCGCTTTTTTTAGAAGGTGGTAAATCAACTTTTGGTAATGCACTTTCTGTAACTTTTATATCTTTTTCAATGAACATCATCTTTACTATATTTTCAGTTGTCATATCTTCTTTTGTTAAAGTACCCTGAACTTTTCCCCTTCTTAATATTGTTACTCTATCACATGCCTCAAGAACTTCCCTCATCTTATGTGTGATAAAAATTATTGTTACATCTTTTTTAACTAAGGACTTCAATGTTTTAAGTAGATCCCTAAATTCACTTTCAACAAGAGAAGTTGTAGGTTCATCAAGAATTAAAAGTTTTGCTCCTCTGAAAAGGGCTCTTACTATTTCTATTTTCTGTTTTACTCCTGCTGACAAATCTTTTACTTTTATATCTAAAGGAAAATCTAAACCAAGTTCATTGGATAATTTTTTTATTTTAAATATTTCATCTTCTAAATTTAATGAAAATTCAAATTTTTTTGGTTTAATACCTACAATAATGTTTTCTAAGGCTGTAAATTCAGGTACAAGTGTAGAAATTTGATGTACCATACCAATTCCTAATTTTATAGAATCAGCTGGCGAATTAATTTTGACTTTTTTTCCCTCAAAATATATTTCGCCTTTATCTGGATGGTACAAGCCATAAACAATATTCATCAAAGTTGTTTTACCTGCTCCATTTTCACCAAGTAATCCCCTTATTTCACTTTTTGTAATAGATAAATCTACATCTTTTAATGCTACAATTTCACCAAACTTTTTATTGATATTTTTTAACTCTAATATTTTTTCTTCCATTTATAAATTCCTTTTTTATGGGTCCATCTTTTGATGGACCCATAATTAACTAAATAAACCTTTCTTTAATTCTAATTAAGGATCTATTGAATCCAATTTTAAGTTGACTTTTATTTTTCCTGATGCTACATCCTCAGCTATTTGTTTGACTCTATTATTTATTTCTTCAGAAACATTTTTAATTGGAAATTGAGCATATCTTGCTTTTCCTTCACCATATTCCATTGGCATGTATCCACCTCTTTCTCCATTTATAATTTTCGCCACAATATTAGTTAATGTTGGTGTAAAATTAAATATATCTGTTGTTAAATAATTCTCTGGTGCAAATTTTGATTTATCAGTATACATTGAGGTTGTATATACTGGTGTTTTTGCTTCTTTAACAGCTTGAAAAACTCCATATACTCCAAGATTCACAACTGATATAATTATGTCTACTCCTTTTGAAATAAACCCTTCTGCAGCTTGCTTTGCTTTTACAGGATCATCAAAATCACCGACAAAAATATAATCAAAATTTACATTTGAACCTAAATCCTTAATAGCTTGTTTTATTGCATTAATCTGCCCTCTTAAAAATGGAAGATCTAAAGCGCCTAAAAACGCTATTTTACCAGTTTTAGTTGCTAAAACTGCTAAAGATCCTAAAACATATGCACCAATATAATAATTTCTATTTATATACCAAACATTAGGTTTTGGATTAGTTGGAACATCTTCTGCATAAGAAATAAATGATACATTAGGATATTGATCAGCAATTTCATTTACTGGATTAACATATTCTGCACTATGTGCAAAAATAATATTGTAACCTTGTGAAATATATTCTCTCATAGCCTCAACTGCATCTGAAACAGCAACTTTTTCCGAATAAGCGGTTTCAATATTATATTTTTCACCAGATTCTTTTAAACCGATATATCCTAAAGTAGTCCAATCACCATCTTGTATTACACCAACGAATATTGCTGCCATTTTATATTTTTTTCCCTCTTCAACCTTTTTTTTACTACAAGCAGGTGAAATACTTAATAAAATCATAATAAACAAAAGAGTAATTAAAATCGTTTTTTTCATAATAAAAATCCTCCTTTTAAATTTTTCTTAATTTTTTTTAATTTGTGTAACATATCACCTCCTTTTAAATAATTTATTAATTATAAATAAAAAATTATTATCTTAAATCTAATTTTTATAATCTTTGTAAATATTTTTTTGCAATCGAATTGTGTTTTTCAATATATTTTTTTTCATCAATATTAAGAAAATTACTATTTTTAATTATTATATTCCCATTTATTATTGATAAATCAACTTGTTTTGTATCACAAAAAATAATAGCGCTTATAAAATCTGAAATAGCACCAGCAAATTCAAGTTGATTAAGTTTAAATCCAATAATATCCGCAGCTTTTCCTATTTCAATAGAAGAAACCTCATTATCAATTTTTAATATTTTTGCTCCTCCTTTTATACCAAATAAAAGGGCTTCTTTAGCAGTTATAGCATCAGCTCCATATTGAACTCTTTGAAGGAGCATTGCATTTCTCATTTCTTTTAGAAAATTTCCTGTATCATTTGATGCGCTCCCATCTACACCAATTCCAATTTTTATTGAAGTATTTTTCATTTTATATACTGGAGCAATACCATCACCAAGTCTCATATTAGCTGTTGGACAATGTGCCATTCCAACTTTTGCTTTTGATAATTTTTCAATATCGTTATCATCAATATTTACAAGATGTGCAAACCAAACCCTATCATTTAGCCAGCCAATTTTATCCATATAATCAACAGGTTTTAAGTTAAATTTCGAAATACAAAAATTATATTCATCTTTTGTTTCACCAAGATGCATATGTAATAATAGATTATATTTCTCAGCAAATTTAAGTGTTTCTTTCATAATATTTTCAGTAACTGTAAATAGAGAACAAGGTGCAAGGGCAAATCTGCACATCGAAAATTTTTGGTTAATATGAAATTGTTTAATTATTCTTTCATAATCTTCGTAAATGTCACTTTCTTTTTGTATAACAGAATCAGGTGCTATTCCTCCGTCTTTTTTAGAAAGTGACATACAACCTCTTGTTCCATAAAAACGTATTTTAGTAGTTTTAATACCTTCTAATTCTGCATCTATGAGATAATTATTATTATATGGAAAAACATATAAATGATCTACTGTTGTTGTTACACCACTTTTTATTAATTCTAAAGTTGCAATAATAGTAGAAATATAGATAGCCTCTTCGTCAATATATTTCCATTTATTATATAAATATGAAAGCCAATTAAATAGATTTGCATTCTGAATCTCTGGAATAGCTCTAAAAAGTGATTGGAAAAAATGACTATGTACATTAATAAAACCTGGCATTATAAGTAATTCTTTTCCATCAATTTCCTCATATACAAAATCTTTTGGTGGATCACCAGTACCAAGATTTTTTATAATATTATTCTCAATTAATATCCAACCATTTTTTATTTCCTCCATTTGTTGATTAAATGTTGCTATTAACTGTATATTTTTAATCAATATTTTCATTTAAAAATTAACTCATTCCTCCACAAATGCAACAGCACGAACAAATCCCGCACTTCCTTTATAAAATTTTATTGGAAAACCAAAAAATTTAAACCCAAAAGGTGGTAGTTTATCTAAATTTGTTAATTTTTCATAATGAGCATATTCTTTTTTTATAGCTACAAGATGACATGGCCATAAATATTTTGGATCATTGCCGTGATCTTTGTAATTTTTTGACCAAGCATCATAAGATATATCAAAACTCCATGAGTCTGTTCCAACAGTTTTAATTCCTTGTTCTAAAACCCATTCTAATGCTTCAGGCGATAAATGACCACCTCTAGTTAAATATTCAGGTGTTCCCCAATATTTATCATTTCCAGTCATTACTAAGAAAATATCTAAAGGTTTCAAAGTATATCCAATTTTCTTTAAACGTTCTTTTAATTCGCTTACTTTTAATTGATAACCATCTTCTAAATCTCTAATATCAATAACTACACCATCACCATAACACCATTCTAATGGCCATTCATCAATTGTTTTTGCTTTTTTTCCTTCACTAATAGGTGTCATATGCCAAGGAGCATCTAAGTGCGTTCCAGCATGTGTTGTCATTTCTATAAAATCGTCAGCCCATGCCTTACCAGGAAAAGGCCAATCATTTGGATTTATACCATAATATTTAAAATCTTCTTGAGCACCAAATTCATGTGGAAGATTTGTAATTTTTACTTTCATCAAAGGACTAGGATCAGAAGTGGTTGTCATTGATAAATCAATTATTTTTGTTGCCATTTTTTTTTCCTCCTATTATTTAATATTTATATTAAATAGATATTATAAAATTGCTATACCATTTATTTCAATTAATAAATCATCCATAAAAAGTCGATTTACTTCAACAATTGTACTAGCTGGTGGATTTTTTCTAAAATATGCTTCTCGAATTTTTGCAAATATAGGACGATATTTCATGTTAGTAATATATACATTAATTAACATTAGATCTTCAGGTTTGCCCCCTCCTTCCTCTAACATTGACATAAGATTATCAAGAGTTTGCTTTGCTTGTATTTCAAAGTCACCTTTTCCAACTATCTCTCCTTTATTATTAAGAGATACTTGACCAGAGATAAATAATAGACTATTTTTTTTAGTATACTGAGCCCAAGTGCCATCTGTACTAAACCCCTTTTTAGGATTAGTAATTCTAATTGTTTGTTCATATTTCATTATATATAACCTCCTAAATAATGTATATAGTATTTAGTTTCTTATGTCAAGTCAGCATTTTTTTTATTTTTTTGTAAGTAAAATCTTACATGAAAAATTAGAAATAAGAAATTTAAAATTGTTTATTTAGTTTATTTAATTACTTTTTATAACTCCCATAACTTGAAATTTTTATTAATATAATAATTTATTATATTATTATTATATTTGTATGAACATTAAAAATTTAAAAAACAAATATTATTTAGAACAATCTCTCTATATTTTTTTATTAATAAATTCTATTTTATACACTAGAAGAAAGTATAAAATGAAAATAAATAATATTTCTATATAACATTTTATGTTATTTATTATGAAAAAATAAGTCATTTTTACTATTTTTCGTTATCTATGACACTTTAAATATTTATTTAATATAATTAAATTTTATATATATTTAAACTATTTATAAAAATTAATAAAAAAATTTTAATTAAAATTACTTAATATTTCTTTTTATATCTTTTTTTATACACTTTTTTATAAAACCTTGACAAATAAAAAATTTTATATTATTATATTTCATATAATAAAATATTATTTCAATATATAAAATGGAAATTTTGAAATGAAAAAAAGATTTGAAAATGATTTAAGAACTAGTGCAGAAAGAATTCTTGACATTTTAGAATTTATTGTTTCAAAGGATAATTCTGAAACTAATATAAATGAGATTGCAAATGTTTTTAATTTAAGCAGATCGAGTAGTTATAGAATGCTAAAATATCTTTATCAAAGGAGTTATTTAGATCACAATAACAAAAGTTCTGTATATTCACTTGGTTTTAAATTAATCGAAATTGGATGGATGGCTATAACAAAACAACCCTTAACTAAGATTGCTTCTCCTTATGTTGAAAAGTTAACACAAATAACTGGCGAATCTTCAATATTAAGTATTTTGAAAGATAATGAAGTTTTCTATTT
>Ga0315298_1011370_pt1 | contig 10460 bp, 8 predicted proteins | sample WHS_1_MG_FD_203077 | JGI IMG/M metagenome (GOLD analysis project Ga0315298, IMG submission 203077) | Extremophilic microbial mat communities from Washburn Hot Springs, YNP, Wyoming, USA - WHS_1_MG | ecosystem: Environmental > Aquatic > Thermal springs > Hot (42-90C) | place: USA: Wyoming...
CATTCTCCAGAGGCAGAGTTTCGGCCTCGCTGTCGGCAACAACGCTTGCCTCTTGGCGAATCACTCTGGCCGTTCTTGGCTGCAACCCAACCAGACGACGAAGGGCGGCCGACGTTTTTCCCTTAGCCCGAGCTTCCAGATAACGGCCAAGGAGCACTAAACCCACAATGATGACGGCTGAGTCATAGTGGACAGTAGCCTCAAAGCCTGCCCCAGCCGCCCGCTCGAAAGTCCCGGGAGACAGAGTAACTGCAGCTGAGTAGAGATAGGCTACCGACGTGCCCACCACCACCAAAGTGTTCATGTCGCTGGTGCGGCGACGAAGGGCGGCCCACGCCCCCCGGTAAAACTGAGATCCCGCCCAAAGCTGCACTGGAGTAGCAAGCACGAGCATGATGACCCACTGCCAGCGTCTGCTGATCCACGAGTCAGGGATCAGCATCATCAGCAGCAAAACTACACCAACAGCAAGAGCAAGCGAAAACTTGACACGAAGAAGCCTCGCCTCCCGTACCCGTGCCTGCTCGGCAGCCGTTTCCGCTGATGCTTCCTGCGAGGACAGAACGAGCTGGTAACCCGCAGCTGCTACCGCCTGCGAGATGCGTTCGGGAGTAGTTTCCGCCGGTCTGTAGACCACCCAGAGTTTTTCGGTGGCCAGGTTCACAGCCACCCGTTCCACCCCCGGCAGCGCGGCCACCGCTTTTTCCACTCGAGCTACACAGGCAGCACAATGGAGCCCCAAGACAGGGGCAGTGAGAGAAACGAGATCCTTGGCCACAAGTTGCCCCTACTACCTACTGCAGCTTGTTACGCAGGCTGCGGGTCTTTTCGATAGCTTGAAGCTTGGCCAGAGCTTTTGCCTCGATTTGCCGAATCCGCTCCCTGGTAACGCCAAACCGTTTAGCGACCTCCTCCAGGGTACGCGGATGTTCCCCCTTCAGTCCAAAACGAAGTTCAATAACCTTCCGCTCGCGATAGGGCAGCATAGCCAGAGCTTCGTTTACTCCGTCTTTCTCAAGTTGGGAGGCCACTGCGTCAAAAGCCCGCACTGCATCTTCATCCTCAATAAAATCCCCGAGTTCCGAGTCCTCTTCCTCGCCAATAGGGGTCTCCAACGAGACCGTAGTCTGGCTGATACGTAAAATCTCGCGGATTTCTGCCTCGCTCATTCCCATCTCGGCGGCAATTTCTTCGGGGGCCGGCTCACGACCCATGTTTTGCAATAGCTGACGCTGCACTCTTATGAGCTTATTGATTTTCTCCACCATGTGGACTGGGATACGGATAGTCCGGGCCTTGTCGGCAATGGCTCGGGTAATTGCCTGGCGGATCCACCAGGTGGCATAGGTGGAAAACTTGTGGCCTTTGCGATAGTCGAACTTTTCCACCGCCCGGATCAGACCCAGGTTTCCCTCCTGGATTAGATCCAGGAAGCTCATGCCGTCGGTGTGATAGCGCTTGGCGATGGACACCACCAAGCGCAGGTTAGCCTCAGTCAGCTCGTGTTTGGCTTTGATATCACCCCGTTCAATGCGCTTAGCGAGGGAAACCTCTTGTTGGGCAGTAAGTAGTTTTACCCGACCGATTTCCTTGAGATACATTCTCACCGGATCGCTCATGGGAAGATCGGCAGTAAGATCGGGGTCATCAATTCCCTGCAGCCAGTCCCCTCGCTCGTCAGAAAGCTCCAGATCTAACTCTTCTAGCTCTAGGGGAGGATCAACCTCAATGCCCTGCTCCAGGAAAGCCGCATACATGGATTCGATCTGGTCGGTAGTAAGATCAAGTTCCCCCACTAACTCGGAAATCTCTTCTGAAGTCACATAGCCCCGGCTCCGTCCCAGCTCAAGGAGATCATCTATCTCCTCGGGATTAAGGAGCCAGCCTTCCGAAGCTGGTGTCCCCGTCACTTGGCCCCTCCGTGTGTGGTAAGAAACACCCGCCGACTGCGCTTAAGGCGTGTCTTCGTGAGTGGGCTTTTCATGACAGTTTTGCGCCGTAAGCCACCTTGACCCGTACTCACGCATCTGCTCGATGATAGGAATAAGATCCCATCCCCTGGGGGTAAGCGTGTATTCCACCCGAGGTGGCACTTCAGGGTAACTCTTGCGCGTCACGATCCCTGCCCTTTCTAGCCCTTTTAGTCTCTCCGACAGGGTCTTTGGACTGATGCCGCCGAGAGAGCGCTCAAGAACACTAAAACGATTAAGACCTCTGGAGAGATCCCGTAGGATTAGTAGCGTCCATTTGCCTGAGATAATTTGCGCGGTCTTAAGAACAGGACACGAATCCGGGTGCGCATCTGTAGGCTGCACGACGCCGACACCTTCCTGGCATGTTGAAAGCTTTTCTGCCACTTGCTCGTCTGGATCCGGAGGCTGCCCGGTCAAGAGAAGGTAAGGCAAGGTACCAAACCTAGCCCAGGTTTTCAACCTCCCCAGGGCCATTTCCCTTAAGCTGTCCACTCAAATATTGCCTTAGCAGCTGGTTAACCAGCTGCGGGTTTGCTTGACCCTTGGTCTCCTTCATCACCTGGCCCACAAAAAAGCTCAGGACCTTTTCCCGGCCCTGGCGGAATTCCTCTGCCGGACCAGGATGAGCCGCCACGACTTTCGTGATTATCTCCACAAGCGCCCCCACATCGCTTATTTGTTTCAAACCTTTTTGCTCCACAATGAGACAGGCTCTCTTGCCCGAGGAAAGCATTTCTTCAAACACTTCCTTTGCGATCTTCCCGGAAATGCGCCCGCTACGCACTAGCTCAATCAGCTCAGCCACGCTCTCGGGTGATAAAGGAAAATCAGCCGCCGAAAGGTTGTTAGCGTTCAGATACGCGGAAACATCGCCAAGAACCCAGTTCACGGAGACCCGCGGGTCTCCAGTGACCCCCGCCAGACTTTCAAAGTAGTCAGCCAGCGACTTGTTGAAGGCCAGTGTGGCAGCTTCCTTGCGGCTTAAGCCATACTGCTCCATCAGACGCTGCTTACGCGCTTGAGGCAACTCCGGGAGATTCTTCCTTATGGTTTCCAAATACTCCGCACTAAGCTCAATAGGCACAAGATCCGGCTCGGGGAAGTAGCGGTAATCGTGAGCCTCTTCTTTGCTCCGAAGGGGAAAAACAGAGCCCGTAACCGGATCAAAATGAACAGTTTCCTGCACTACTTGCTCTCCAGCCTCCAGAGCAAGAATCTGGCGTTCAATTTCGGCCTCCAAGCCCCGCTGAAGAAAGCGGAAGGAATTCATGTTCTTAAGCTCAGTCTTCGTGCCCAGAGGCTCTCCAGGCCGACGCACCGATACATTGGCGTCGCAACGCAGTGAGCCTTCTTCCATGTTTACGTCAGAAACTCCTAGCTGCTCAACCAGGCTGCGCAGCTGGGTAAGAAAAGTGCGCGCCTGCTCAGGAGTACGAAGGTCGGGAGCCGTTACAATCTCCACCAGTGGAGTGCCACCGCGGTTGAAGTCCACCAGTGAATAGTCTGCCCCGTCAATGCGGCCCGAGGCCCCGCCGGCATGCACAAGCTTTCCGGCATCTTCCTCCATGTGAACCCGCACTATGCCCACGGTGACGGTGCTTCCGTCGTCAAGCTCAACCTCCAAGCGACCATCTACCCCTAGAGGCAGGTCGTACTGAGAGATCTGATAAGCCTTGGGTAGATCAGGATAAAAGTAGTTCTTGCGGTGAAAGATTGTCCGCGAGGGAATGCGGCAGCCGAGAGCAAGAGCTATACGGGCCGCATACTCGACCGCTTTCTGGTTAATTACCGGGAGAACTCCCGGATGACCCAGGCATACAGGGCAAACGTGGGTGTTGGGCGGTTCACCAAAAGTGACCTCGCAGCCACAGAACATCTTTGTGCGAGTTTTAAGCTGCACATGGATTTCAAGGCCGATGACGGCCTCCCAGCCCTCCAGCAACTCAAACGTCATAGGTTGGCCTCCTCCGCCGCCAACCTCTCGACCGGAGCCGCTACCTCCACGGCAAGGGCCTGCTCTATGGCATACGCTGCATTTAGCAACCTGCGCTCCGAAAAATGCGGGCCGATTATCTGCAACCCCACTGGTAGTCCCTGGGCAAACCCTGCCGGAAGGCTAAGGCCGGGAAGACCAGCAAGATTAACGGGAATGGTGCACAGGTCAGAGTGATACATGGCCAACGGGTCAGCCACACGCTCCCCAATCCTAAATGCAACAGTCGGAGAGGTAGGGGAGATCAGGAAGTCATAGCGCCCAAAAGCTTCAGCAAACTCTCGGATGATAAGCGTACGCGTGCGTTGCGCTTGCGCGTAGTAGGCGTCGTAATACCCAGCGGAAAGCGCGTAGGTTCCAATCATGATACGCCTCTTTACTTCGGGCCCAAAGCCTTCACTGCGCGTGCGCACGTACATTTCGTAGAGGTCCTGACACCCAGGAGCTCGGTAGCCGTAGCGGACCCCGTCAAAGCGAGCCAAATTGGAGCTGGCCTCGGAGGGAGCAATGATGTAATAGGCGGCCAGACCGCGTTCCAAACTGGGCATGCTTACCTCCTCACAATTCCCCCCTAGATGTTCAATTGCAGCCACTGCACGCCCAAAGACCTCCAGCACTTCGCTTTGGCACACCCCTTCACCAAACTCCTTAATGATCCCAAACTTAAGTCCCTTAAGATCCTCCCGCTCCGGCAAGCCCACGGGCTCAGGTAGCCCCACACTTGTGGAATCTCGCGGATCACGCCCCGCAATAAGCTCAAGCAGAGCAGCAGCATCGCGCACCGTGCGAGCAAGCGGGCCAATCTGGTCAAGAGAACTGGCAAAGGCCACCAGCCCATAGCGGCTAACGGCGCCATAGGTCGGCTTAAGTCCCACCACACCACAAAGCGATGCCGGCTGGCGGATGGAACCACCCGTATCGCTACCCAAAGCCCAGGGGGCCTCGCTCGCCGCTACACAGGCAGCTGATCCACCACTTGACCCGCCTGGCACTCTCTCTAGGTCCCAGGGATTGCGAGTGACCTTGAAGGCAGAGTTTTCTGTTGAGCTGCCCATGGCAAATTCATCCATGTTTAGCTTCCCCAGGAAAATCAGGCCAGCCTGCCGCAGCCTGGCCACTACGGTAGCGTCATAGGGAGGAACGTACCCCTTAAGGATCCGCGAAGCGCAGGTAGTTTCTACGCCCTTGACACAGAGAATGTCTTTTAAGGCAATGGGAACACCTTCCCAGGGACCTCTTTCTTGCCTCGGCTTGGCGTCTACCGCTTGCGCCGCGGCAAGCGCTCCTGCTTCATCTACCAGCAGAAAAGCTTGTACTGCGCCCTCGACAGCAGCAATACGGGCGAGGTAGGCTCGGGTAAGTTCCACCGCCGAGACCTCACCTGAAGCAAGCAACTCTCGGCAGGCAAAAGCGGTAAGTTTAGTAACGTCCAGACCGCCTTGGTTTTGCTGCACTGCGCAATCGGCTGACTCAGTCAATCCAGTCACCCTATCCTTGGAACCACAAACTGGCCAGCCTCCACCACCGGACCGTTAGCTGTTGCTTCCTGTTGAGTTAGACCCGGTTGGGGCTCGTCTGGCCGTAGTACATTGATTAGGCGAACAGCATGGAAGGTAGGTTCGACGCCTGATAGGTCAAGTTGGGAGAGCTGGTTTATGTACCCAATTATCTTGCCCAGCTCTTGCTGTAGGCGGACAAGCTCCTCCTCGCTAAAAGTAAGGCGCGCTAGTCGGGCCACATGTTCCACTTCTTCTCGGGAGATCATAAACTTTACTCCCCAGACCGATAACAAAGCCAACCAAAGTCAAAGCTGAGGTCCGCGCGATTATAGCGGAACCGTATCCCCTGTTCCCACCCTCGGGCAAGAAAAAGGGCGCCTACGGCCAGGCGCCCGAGAGGAGAAAGGAGAGTTGAATGGGGAACTCTCATACCGTTTATCGGCACCACTTAACGCGGACTTTATAGTTTTTTCGCGCTTCAGAAAAAATTTTTTTGTAGTCGCGGTTCGGAAGTCGGTTTGTTCACGTGCCTGGCGCAAGGCAAAAATAAAGCCCCGCCGCAGCGGGGCCTTTGTGTTTCGGTGCCTGCTTTCGCGCAGCCGACTTAGTTTATCGGCGAGACGTTAGCTGCCTGCAGACCTTTTGGGCCTTGAACAACGTCAAACTTTACTGCCTGCCCCTCCGAAAGCGTCTTGAAACCTTCCATCTGGATCTCGCTAAAGTGCACAAAGAGATCCTCACCGTCCGGCTGCTCAATGAAGCCGTACCCCTTCTCGGGACTAAACCACTTAACAGTCCCCTCAGCCAACCTAAAACCTCCGTTTAATCGGAGTGACGCGACCATCGAGTCACCCCTGCTCTACACTCACTGCCCGGCCATTACCGGGCACGTGTGGCTACACTACCTGACTGATCGCGCAAGATCAAGAGCAAGAGGATCTTTATTGGTCACCGTTTGCTTTTTTATCCTTCGTAGTCGCGGAGAGCCTGTACTTCACGGAAGTTGCGGAGCCGGTTTAACGTTTTGGCTTCCAGCTGCCTAACCCGCTCCCTGGTGACACCAAAGCGGTAGCCTACCTCCTCCAGAGTGCGCGGGCGTTCACCCCCCAGCCCAAACCGTAGCTCAAGCACCTTTCGGTCTCGAGTTGGAAGCGACTCGAGCAGCCTGAATAGCTCTTCGCGCCTCAGCTTGCGAAACACGACCTCAAGTGGCTGGTCGGTCTCAGCGTCCTCAATAAAATCTCCCAGCTCCGAGTCCTCCTCGTCGCCGACCGGAGTCTCCAGGGAAACCGGATCCTGGGTAGCTCGCTGCATGTCGCTTACCCTGGCTGCACTAATCCCCAGAGCCAAAGCCAGTTCCTCCGCGGTAGGTTCTCGACCAGTCCGCTGTAACATCTCTCGCTGCACCCGGTTTAGCTTGTTCAGCGCCTCCACCGCATGTACTGGTACCCGAATAGTCCTGGCCTGATCTGCAATCGCTCGGGTAACAGCCTGTCTAATCCACCAGGTAGCATAAGTAGAAAACTTGTAGCCTAAACGATAGTTAAACTTTTCCACCGCGCGGATTAGGCCTAAATTCCCCTCCTGAATCAGATCCAGGAACGCCAGCCCCCGGCCCATATACCGCTTTGCGATAGACACAACCAGTCTGAGGTTGGCCTCAGTGAGCCGGCGTTTTGCCTCGATATCTTTTTGTTCGACAAGCTTGGCCAGCTCAACCTCCTCCTCAGCGGTAAGCAAAGGTACCTGACCAATCTCTCGCAAATACATGCGCACTGGGTCATCCGCGGTGTGGTCCACAGTGAGATCCAGCTGGCTTAGGAAGTCTTCCTCCTCGGCAAGGTCCTCCGAATCTGCCTCCTGCTCGATAACTTCAATGCCCAGGTCAGCAACGAGAGAGTAAAGCAGCTCGGTTTCTTCGGGAGAAAGATCTGCTTCGTGAGCTAGCGCAGCCAGCTCATCCACGGTGAGGAACTGCCGGTCCCTTATCTCCTCCAAGATGCCCTGCAGCCCCTCGACCGCGGTCTCAAACTCACTGTAATCATGAGCGCTCACCACTGCCCCTGTTCGGGATCAATGCTCATAAGACCGGCTCGCACATCGCTGAGTAGGCGTTCAAGCGCTACCAGGCGTTTCTGCTCGCTTGTCTTATCCCCACCTTCGTCAAGAGTTGCCCGTAAAACAGCTATTTCCCGCTTAAGATACTGCTCTTGTAGACGTAGATGCAGTTCTTCCAAAACTGCGACCGAGTAACGGCCCTGATCGGCCTCCATGACCAAACGCACAAACAGAGAGCCCGCACCATATTTTTCCCGCCGAGCCCGCTCTCTAAGTCCTTCTATAGTTCTACGTTGGTCTGCAAAAACATTCTCTCCGCTTAAGACCTCCGCTAAACCAAGAAACACCTCGCGATTGTCCGGATCAACAAAATGTTCGGGAGTGAGAGCGCCGAGAATCTCCGCTGCCCGCACTGGGTTGCACGCACACGCCACCAAGAACTCGCGTTCCACACTGGCCTCGTTTTGCAAAATGCGCCGTGTCAGCGAGCCAGCTGCTTCTCCGGTGCCACCGCGAGCCCGCAGCTCGCTCACAGCGGGCCTCCAAGGCCTTCCTTCTCGCAGCAGCAAGGCCAAGCTTTCACCCCCTAGCCGCAGACGATCAGCGAGAAAGCGAATTTCTTCCTCCCGCTCCACTAGCGAGGTTGCCTGGTCAAGAATTCGGCGCACCTCCTCGAAGAGTCTCACGCGACCCTCGGCGCTGGACACATCGCCTTTAGAAAGAGCCTGCTCAAGCTCATAGCGGAGCAATGAAACTTTGTGTCTGGTCACTTCAGCGATCGCTGTCGCTCCTCCCCGGACAGCAAGGTCAGCCGGATCATTGCCTGGAGGAAGAACAGCCACCAAGGGACGAAGGGAAAGCCCGCGCGCCAAGACACCCGAACGCAAAGCCGCCTGAGCGCCGGCGCGGTCAGCATCAAACATGAAAGTGACATTGCGGGTAAAGCGCATCATGAGCGATAGTTGGGCCTCAGTCAACGCAGTCCCCATGGAGGCCACCACATTTCGCACCCCTGCCTGAGCCAAGCCCAAAACATCTGTGTAGCCCTCAACCACTATGACCTCGTCAGCATCAGCAATGGCCTTGCGAGCCTGAAATAAGCCGTATAGCAGCTGGCCCTTTCGATAGAGCGGACCCTCAGGAGAGTTAATGTACTTAGGCGTCTCATCCCCGAGCGTTCTTGCCCCAAAGCCGAGAATTCGCCCTCGGTGATCAGTTAGAGGAAACATCAGCCGTCCGCGAAAGCGGTCGTAAAGCTTTGCCCCCTGACGACTGACAAGGCCTGCTTCCTCCAGCTCCTGAGCGGTAAATCCTTGCCGGGAGGCCCGAGCATAGAGTCCCTGCCACTCATTTGGCGAAAGCCCCACCCGGAACTCGCGGCAAATTTCCTCGCCTAGGCCTCTGCGAGCCAAATATTCTCTAGCCACCTGACCGTTTCTTGATTCCCAAAGATACCGTTCGTAAAAAGCGGCCGTACGGTCCAAAAGAACAAGCAGACGCGACTCATGATCACGCCGGCCACTGTCAATGCCTGCCCCCTCCTGATACTCAAGCGTAATGCCATACCGTTCGGCCAACTGCTCCACAGCCTCGGCAAACGACACGTTCTCAATCCGCTCAAGGAACCGAACTACGTCCCCGCCCTCGCCACAGCCAAAGCAGTAGTACAGACCCTTTTCCGCACTCACGGTAAAGGAGGGAGTCTTCTCCTGATGAAAAGGGCACAAGCCCACATAATTGGAGCCTCTTTTTCGCAGACTGGTATACCCGGAAACTACGTCAACAATATTGGCTGCAGCCAGAACGGCCTGGACAGACGACTCTTTGATGTGAAGGCTCATTGCCGTAAGGAAATCTGTCGCCGCTTAAGGATTACCGCACGCTTAGAGATTGCCCCAGCATTTCGGCATAAACAGCTCCAGGTACACCCGCTGAGCGTATCGATCGGTCATGCCAGCCACGTAATCAGTAACCGCACGGACCAGCGGAGGTACTCCGCTAGCGTCTGCCTCATTCACAAACACCGACTGTGGCAAGCTCTCCGGGTGATCAAGGAAGTACTCCATGAGCTGAGTAATAAGAAGACGGATCTTGTCGCCACCCGCTTCTTCCAGTGCGCGCGGATAAACATTTTCAAAGAGAAAGTTGCGAAGCTCCTCTAGGGCTAGAGCGACTGCCGGGCTCTGAAGGATATCCCCGGTGTCAAAACTGCTATCAACCACATCATGTACTAAAGTGTCGATCCGCTCGCTACCGGTGGCCCCAAGAATCTCAAGCGGGGTCGGGGGTAAGTCAGCATAGGTAAGCATCCCGGCTCGCAAAGCATCATCAATGTCATGATTTACATAGGCGATGCGGTCTGCCAGATGAACTACCTTGCCTTCCAATGTGGCTGGAGTACATCCTCCGGAGTGGTTGCGAATGCCATCTCTTACCTCCCAGGTGAGATTGAGACCCTGCCCGTCGTTCTCCAGCACTTCAACCACTCGGACGCTCTGCTCATTATGAGCAAACCCTCCCCCTCCCACAGCTCGTAGTATTTCGTCGATCACGCTTTCGCCGGCATGACCAAATGGGGTGTGGCCAAGATCGTGCCCTAGAGCAATAGCTTCCACCAAATCCTCGTTCAGGCGCAGAGCTCGAGCGATTGCCCGAGCTATCCCCGCCACTTCCAAAGTGTGAGTCAAGCGGGTGCGGTAATGGTCACCTTCGGGAGCAATAAAAACCTGGGTCTTGTGCTTTAACCGCCGAAAGGCCTTACTGTGAAGAATGCGGTCCCTATCCCGCTGGTAGGGAGTACGAAGCAAGCAGGGTTCTTCCGGACGCTCGCGCCCACGGGAGGCCGAAGACCGCTGAGCCCAAGGAGAAAGACATGCCTCAACCAGCTCGATATCCAAGATTACCTTGCCGGGCCACTCTCGCTTCACGATCAAACCG
>Ga0315298_1011372_pt1 | contig 10460 bp, 6 predicted proteins | sample WHS_1_MG_FD_203077 | JGI IMG/M metagenome (GOLD analysis project Ga0315298, IMG submission 203077) | Extremophilic microbial mat communities from Washburn Hot Springs, YNP, Wyoming, USA - WHS_1_MG | ecosystem: Environmental > Aquatic > Thermal springs > Hot (42-90C) | place: USA: Wyoming...
AGTAAACCAATGAGGCGACAGGGTCATGAACAGGCGCAATGTGGGGCCTCTGCATGTCGACGATCGTTATGTCCGCCTTTTTTCCAGCCTCCAGCGAGCCTATCTCGTGCTCCAATCCAAGGGCCCTAGCCCCGCCGAGCGTGGCCATCTCGAGCACCTGCTTTGCGCTTATGATCGCGGGGTCAAGCTTGTTGACCTTGTGTAGGCATGCCGCGAACTTCATGCTCTGAATTATGTCCTGATTGTTGTTGCTGGCCGGGCCATCGGTGCCGAGGGCGACGTTCACGCCGGCCGCCAACATCTCCGGAACTGGGGCAACGCCGGAGCCTAGATACATGTTGCTCACGGGATTGTGAACGACATGACTGCCGCTGAGGGCTAGGGTCTCGATGTCCTCGTCTGAAACCCAAACCGAATGCACAGCGTGAAACCTTGGGCCCAAAATTCCTAGTTCTTTAAAAAGTTCAACATCTCTCTTGCCGTGAGTTCTCTTGGTCAAATCCAGATCTCCCATAGTTTCTGAAATGTGAACATGGTAAATCAGGCCATATCTGTCTGCAACCTCCTTTGCGTCTAAAAGCAATTTACGTGTCGCAAAACCAGCAATCATAGGGGCGACACCTATCATTATTCTCCCGCCATTTGCCCCATGCCATTTTTTAACAAGCTTTTCTAAATCGGTCAAAATTTCATCTGGACTTTGAGCCAGTTCGTCTGGAACGTTTGTCTCGTAAAAGCCTCTTGGGATTAAACCTCTCACACCTGTCTCGGCCACAGCCCTGATCAATGGATCGAAAAGCCTTGGGTAATGATTGTCCACCACGCATGTGACCCCAGATTTTATATTCTCCACACAGCCTAGGAGCCCGCCAACGTATACGTCATTTTCCCTGAACTTTTCCAAGAATGGCCATATGCCCTTTTTTAACCACTCCAAAAGGGGGAGGTCAAAAGCTGCCCCCCTCAACACCACTTGAAACATGTGCGTGTGGGCGTTTATAAATCCAGGAAAAATAACCTTTCCTTCCGCGTCAATTTCATCTTCCCTAGGAAACCTCCTTTTAGCGTCTCTCTTTGTCCCCACGAATACAATTCTGTCGTCCCCTATCACGATCGCGCCGTCTTTTATTACCCGCCTTTTTTTGTCCATCGTTACAACTGTGCCGCCACTTACGATCATTTTAACCCTTATTCGATTGGGATAGCCCTAGCTTCATTTAAACCATTAAACCAGAGCTCTACCCGGGCAGCCTGCCCATTTTCTCAAGCTCGTCCGCGACTTCCTTCAGCCCGAGACTCTCAAGCTTTTCCCTGGGGATTAGGCTCGTCTCCACATCCCAGCCCCTTTGCTGGTAATACTCATCAAGCATCGTCTTCAGGTCAACCACTTCACCCTTGCAGGGCCCATCTGGCGCTGGCTCCTTCAGGAACCTTTCTGGCAGGGTGTCGTGCTGCCTTGTCAGCCCAAGCCTTATGTTATAGGCTTTCCTCAGGTTTACGACCCTATCAGCTATATCAAGAAATTCCTTATACGCAACGTTCAATCCTGTCACGGCATTGTACACATTCCACACGTCTTCAAACCATATTATCGGTGGCCAGTAGGAGCCCCCGCTCACGCAAAGCGGTAATGCGTCAACGAAGACCCCGAAGTCCTCTGTTTGTTTCGCCATTATCCCCTTGTATTTTACCTCCAATCTGTTGGACATCTCTGGCAAGTACTGGGCGCCAAACTTTTTAGCTATGGCATCCTCGAACCCTATCTCATCGTAGAAAGTGCAGTGCCTGAGGTGATCGGCACCTCTAACCGAGGCCGCGTGAGCTATGGCCATAGATTTCTGAGCGCGGCCATCCTGGGCTGAGATGTCGAGGCCCTTCACATGCATCGCGTATTTTTCCGATCCCCTGCCTATTCGCTCCGCAGCCTTAACTATCCCGTCCGCGAAGACCTTGCCAAATCCCTCCCGCTTAGCGATCAGATGTATCATCTCAATTATCGTTTCCCTATTCCCCCAGGAGAAATCCATCCCCCCTGTGTCCGCAGGCGTAATTATTCCCTTTTCCCAAAGCTCCATTGCAAACGCGATCGCGCCTCCCGTGCTTATCGCGTCCATGCCATATCGGTTGCAAAGCTGATTTGCATAGAAAATTAGCTCAATGTCATCGTTCCACACCCTCCCCCCAAAGCTGTTTATGGTCTCATACTCTGGGTGGTCGCCTATCAGCCCAGCGTATTTTCCGTATTTGACCTCAATCACATTTTTGCATGCGAAGGGACACGCATAGCATGCCCTATCCTTGACTTTGTAATTGTTGACGATCGTGTTTCCATCTATTTTATCGACCATCGGGAAAACTCCGGTCTGGAAGTTCTTGGTCGGGAACCTTCCTATCTCATTCATAGCTGCGACGAGCTGGGAGGTCCCGTATTTCGTTATGTTTTTCGCGAACGGGTCCTTTTTGATAGCGTCCAGAAAATCGTCCAATAGCTTGAAAAACCTGTCCGAATCAGCGATACGAACCTCCTGGGAGCCCGGCCTAGCCACTATGGCCTTTAATTTTTTAGATCCCATGACTGCGCCCATCCCGGCCCTCGCCGCGGCCCTGTGTATGGTTGAGATAATCGAAGCAAACCTGACCAAGTTTTCTCCTGCGGGCCCTATTGTGTTAACCACCACATCCTTGCCGAGGTCCTCTTTAATGATCTTGTCTGCCTCGTCAGTGACCTTTCCCCATAGATGTGAAGCATTCTTTATTTTGACATCGTCCTCGCCTATGTAAATATAGACCGGCTCCTCAGCCATTCCCTGAACCACGAGAGCGTCATACCCCGCAAATTTGAGCGCCGCGCCGAAATGCCCTCCTGCGTTTGACTCGCCCCAGATGCCGGTCAGAGGGGATTTCGCCCCATAGTTTGGACGTCCGGATGCGGGCCACATGGTGCCCGTCAGGGGCCCAGTCGCGATGACCAATCTGTTCTCAGGACCGAGAGGGTCTGTCTCAGGTCCGGTTTCATCGTACAATATCCTAGCACAAAAACCAGTGCCCCCCATGTATTTCTTCACAAGTTCCTTGTCCAATGGAACCTTCTTAATCTCCTTCTTGGTAAGGTCTATCCTCAATAACCTTCCCACATAACCTCCAATCTCGTAAGGCAAATTACCCACCCGTAAAGTTTTGTCCCATATATTTTTATGTTTTCCTTTCTATTTATAACAGTGTTATATTTAATATTGGAGCTTTATGGCGCGCACGGGGCAGACGCTGAAGCAAAGCCCACATCCGTAGCATTTCTCCGGATTTACAACCGCTTTCTCGCTTCGGAGAGTTAATGCCTCGTATACGCAAGCCCTCACGCACAGCCCGCAGCCGTTGCACGTCTCATGATCTATCAAAGGGGGCCTACCCTCGTAAACCGCCCCAACCCTCTCCCTTTTCGTCATTTCCTCAAGCGCGAGTCCCCTGAAATCCTCTATCTTAGTGAACCCCTTTCTCCGCATGAAAGACTCTATTCCCTTAGCTATCGCGCCCAAAGCCTTCAACCCGTTAAAAATCGTGGCGGTGCAGACCCCAACCGCTTTGGCCCCAGCCATGATCATCTCCACCGCGTCGTCTCCTGTTGTTACTCCCCCAACGCCTATGACCGGGATCTCAACGGTTTTTGCGATCTGCGCCACATAGTGGAGCGAAAGCGGCTTGATCGCCTGCCCTGACAGCCTTCCAACACCGCTCAGCCTGCCGAGCACAGGTCTTCCGGTTTCAATGTCGATTTTAAGACATGGTCCAACTGTGTCCATGCATGCGACCGCATCCGCGCCCGCGCCCTCGCACTTCTTTGCGATCTCGACCAGATCAAACGTGCTTAAAACGAGTTTGCCGACGACTGGCAGGTCGGTAACTTCCTTTGCCGCTTCTATGAGCCTGGGAAGCGGATCGACCCTATAGGATGTGGCGACCTCGATCATGTCTGCCCCCGCATCCGTCGCTCCGGAGGTGAGCTTTTTTATCTCCCCGACATCATCCGTGAGGCTGAAAATGCTTGCAATTATGGGTATTCCTCCTCGTTTCGCCCTGGGAATTTCCCTTTCAAACCAAGTTTGGTGATCCAGATCGGACCATTCCTCGCAGTTTAGAAGACCCCCTGGCACCTTTATCATGCAAGGTCTCGCCACCTTTGCTGTAACAAGGGAGATCGTCTTGGTCACCGCGCCCCCTGCCCCCGCTTCTGCAGCTTTTAAGATGAAGTCCGCATTTCTGGACGTTGGCCCAGCCGTCAGGATGACCGGGTTCCTGAATTTTACCCCAGCAATCTCCACAGATATGTCTTCCGCCAAATTTTTCACCTCTAAATCAATTTACCTCTTCTCCAGATTTCGTAAATAGACTTTATACTTTGCGGATAAACTTCTTCCTCCTCAGCTGACAAAACTTTCCCATCCTCCATAAGGACCGCCCCATCAACGATTACTGTCTCAACATCGCTCCCCTGCGCTTGAGCCACGATTTGGTAAGATAAATTCTCCGCCGTCACCGGAGCAGGCGGTTTAAGGCCTAAGACTATCAAATCTGCCTTCTTTCCGACCTCAATCGAGCCTATCTCATGCTCCAATCCAAGGGTCCTGGCCCCGTCTATGGTTGCCATCTCAAGGACCTTTTCGGCCGGCAAGACGCTTGAGTCCCTCAATACCCCTTTATGCACAAGATATACCGTCCTCATCGTTTCGAACATGTCCATAAAGAGCCCATCGTTGCCCAGGCCAACCGTTATACCTTCGCTCACCATTTTTGGCACCGGAGCTATCCCAACGCCACACTCCATGTTGGACTGGAGGTTGTGCGAGATCTTCACGTCCTTCTCCTTTAGAATCTTGATCTCCTCCTCCGAGGTTTGAACGCACTGCGCAGCAAGCACGTCCGACCCGAGGAAGCCTATATCCCTAAGGTGCTCAAAAGGTAGCTTCCCGTATTTCTTTTTAGAAAACTCCACCTCATACTTGCTCTCCTCGACGTGAAGGTGTATGCCCCCGCCGTACTCATCCGCGAGCCTCCTCACCTTTCTCAACATCTCCGGCGAACATGAGAAAACGGTGTGCACGCAAAAACGACCTCTAACCAGCGAATCCGGCAAAGCGTTCCACTTTTTGACAAAATTAACGTTCTCCTGAATCCCGAGCTCTGCGTTCTCCTCGCTTATTCTCTCGGTGGCCTCAAAAGAGAGCACCCCCCTGATCCCCACCTCATTAAACGCCTCGGCCTCCACGTCAAGCACTCCGGGCAAATCGCATGGCGCCTCCATGACATCCGCCACGCAAGTTGTTCCAGTCCTGAGCATCTCTACGCAAAAAGCCTTGGCCAGCGAATAAACATCCCGCTTCGTTAACTTGTCCTCCACAAAGGGCCACCACCAATCTTTTAGGATCTCGTAGAAGTCGGAGGGCATTGGCAGGGGGATCCCTATCGAAGCCATACCGTGGCTGTGTGCATGGTTGCATATGATGCCCGGCATGATTATTTTTCCGCCCACATCGATAGTTGTCTCAGCTGAGAATCTCCTCTCTATCTCCTCAGTCTTACCAACCCCCACTATTTTTTTCCCATCTATGGCGACCGCGCCTCCTTTGATAACTTTTCTGTCTTTGTTCACGGTCACGATCCACCCATTTTTCAACAGCATTTCAACCAAAACATCACCTCCTCTCCTTGTCTAGCCAAAAACTTTCAATTCTCTCCTTAGCTTTATCTATTATTTTTGACTCGTCCAAGTTGAGAAAAGCTCCGTCCCTCATGACAATCTCTCCATCTATGATCACGTCGCTGACATCATCCCCCTTCGCGCAGTAAACTATCATTGAATACGCATCTCGCAAAGGTGTAAGATTCGGTCTTTGAATATCGATCGCTATCAAATCTGCCTTCTTTCCGACCTCAATCGAGCCTATCTCATGCTCCAATCCAAGGGTCCTGGCCCCGTCTATGGTTGCCATCTCAAGGACCTTTTTTGCGTCGATCGCAGTTGAGTCGAAATTGTGCAGTTTGTGGAGATACGCTGCCGCCCGCATTATCTCAAACATGTCCGAGGTATTGCTACCGAGCCCATCCACACCAAGCGAGACTGTTATCCCCTCCCTGATCATTTGCAACACGGGGGCCACACCGAATGCGAGGTACATGTTGCTCGCCGGGTTGTGGACTACTTTGGTGCCAGTCCTCTTTATAAGCTGGATGTCCTTATCATTCACCCAAACGCAGTGAACCGCAACCGTGTCTGGGGATAAGATCCCCAAATCACTCAGGTACTCGACCTCCCTCTTTCCATGCTCCCAGAGCGGGTTAATCGCGGCGGAAAATGTGGCAGACACGTGCGTTTGCACCTTTGTCTTAAGCTCCCCCGCTAGTCGAAATGACTCCTTTAAGTTATCCTCCGTGCACATCCCGAACCCTGGCGGGGCGAACCAAACCCTAATTTTATCATTTTTACCATTCCACTGTCGATAGACTCTTTTGCACTCCTTGAGGCCGGAGTCCTTGTCAAGAATGATATATTCCGGGACAGCTCGATCCATGAAGCCGCAAGCGATGCACGCCCTCAGATCGAGGTCTTCGAACGCCTCAGCAATTTTGTCTGCTTCCCCTACGCCTCTCGTGAAGACGTTGTCCACAACGCACGTCGTCCCCGTCTTTAGCATCTCCAAACCGCACAAGCTGGCTATGGCGTAATAGTCTTCGGGTCTGGCGAACCCGTAAATTTTAAACATGTATTCCGAATCCCACACTGGAAAAGGTATGTCGTAAGCCCTCCCCCTGGCCAAAAACTGGCATACGTGGTTGTGCGCGTTTATTAAACCCGGCAAAACTATTTTCCCTTTGGCTTCAATTACGACGTCAGCTTTTTTCTCGGCCTCCCCTTTTTTGCCGATATTCGAGATCTTTCCTTCCTCGATTAAAATTGACCCATTTTTAATTACCTCTCCCCTTTCGTTCATGGTCACCAAAATTCCGTCTTTAATCAAAATGCTCTCATGGCTCATCCAAATCCTCCTTCTAAATTAGACGAACGCATTAAAAATCTTACCCGCATCTTTTTTCTCGTGCTCTACATAAGCTTTAAGACCGCTTGGCCGCATATGAATTGGAAAAGTGGTGAACATGCTTTCAAAGGAAAAAATGGTTGAGATGTATGCAACGATGGTTAAAATCCGTCTGTTCGAGGAGAAGGCCCACGAACTATACACTGCAGGAAAGATACCGGGTTTTCTGCATTCCTCAGCTGGGCAAGAAGCAACCGAGGTGGGAGTCATCGCCAACCTTAGACCAGACGACTATCTAACGAGCACCCACAGGCCCCACGGGCACCTGATAGCCAGGGGCGGCGACGTGAAAAGAATAATGGCCGAACTCTATGGGAAAAGCACTGGCTACTGCAAGGGAAAGGGGGGTGATATGCACACAACGTCATTTGAGCTTGGAATAGTTTGCGCAACAGGAATAGTCGGCGGGGGTATTCCTATCTCGCTTGGCCCGGCTCTTGCAAGCAAGCTCAGGGGGACCGATCAGGTCACCGTCTGCTTTTTTGGGGATGGGGCCAGCAACCAAGGCACGTTTCACGAGTCCCTGAACCTTGCCTCGATCTGGGACCTCCCGGTAGTTTTCGTGTGCGAGAACAATCAGTACGCGATTTCCACACCACAGAGGGAACATCAAAGGATCAAGGACATTTCCATGAGGGCAGCCGCCTACGGGGTCCCCGGTCTAACAGTCGACGGAAATGATGTGTTGGCCGTTTACAAAGCCGCGAATGAGGCAATCAAGAGGGCGAGAGACGGCAATGGGCCCACCCTTTTGGAATGCAAGACCTTCAATTACCACCGCGCCAAATACGAGGCTGTCTCGAAGGTCCTCTCAACGGAGTTCGAGAGGGAGCTCAGGGAATGGGAGAAAAAGGACCCGATAAAGGTCTTTGAATCAAAGCTTCTTGAGATGAAATTGCTAACGCGAGAGGACATGGAGAAGATCCATGCACAAATAATGGATGAGCTTGAGGAAGCGGCTAGGTTCGCAGAAGCCAGCCCATGGCCGAGAAAGGAGGAAACCCTTGAGGATGTATTCGCTTAGGTGATCTGCGTGGCTGGGACTAGAGAGATAACATTTGCCGAAGCCATACGCGAAGCCCTCCTTCAGGAAATGGAGAGGGACGAGAGCGTGTTCTTGATGGGCGAGGACATAGGAAGATTCGGAGGCATTTTTGGCGTGACGAGGGGCCTGTATGAAAAGTTCCCTCAGAGAATAAGGGACACTCCAATTTCCGAAATGGCTTTCGTTGGATGCGGAATCGGGGCAGCGATATGCGGCATGAGGCCTGTGGTGGAAATAATGTTTACAGATTTCCTAAGTGTGCCCATGGATCAGATCTACAACCACGCCGCAAAGTTCAGGTACATGTTCGGAGGGCAGGTTAAAATACCGATTGTCATCAGGGGACCATTTGGCGCTGGGATAAGGGGGGCTGCGCATCACTCCCAGTCAATATACTCAATCTTCGCTCACATCCCCGGACTAAAAGTCGTCGTGCCTTCTACGCCTTACGACGCAAAAGGTCTTCTGATCGCGGCCATAAGGGATGACAACCCTGTCCTTTTCTTCGAACACAAGAGACTTTACGGGATTAAAGGACCGGTGCCGGAGGAGAGCTATACGGTGCCCCTGGGGGAAGCTAAAGTTGCAAGAGAGGGGGATGACATAACCATAGTCGCCTCCGCCATGATGTTCCACAAGTCGCTCGAGGCTGCATCGACGCTCGAAAATTATGGGATAAGGGCTGAAGTGATAGATCTAAGGACGCTTTCCCCACTTGATAAAAAAACCGTAGTCAATTCGGTTAAAAGAACTGGCAGGTTGCTCGTGGTGGACGAGGGCTACCCAAAGTGTGGCATTGCCGATCATGTGGCCTCAATAGTATCTGAAGAAGCATTTGAATATCTGGATGCACCTATCAGGAAGGTGACGCCTCCAGATACCCCTGTTCCCTTCAGTCCGGTCCTCGAGGACTTCTACCTCCCTGACTCCAAAAAAATAGTTGAGACCGCAAAATCTATTTTAACATAAAAATCTCAGTTATGGGGATCATATGATAAGCTTTTGGGAGATAGCGAGGAGGGCTGAGTTCGGCCCGATGATGAAGGAGGAAGATTTTGACATGAGGTTAGCCAGGACGGCCATGGAGCTCGCGAAGGAGCACGACATAACATACGACCCAAGCGTTTACGTCTCAAGCGATGACGGATTGGCGGACGAGGTATGGCAGGCGGGAATTGAGCTCCTTACGAGGTGCGGGGTCTACAACGCGAGCAACAAGCGCGTCATAGAGATAAAGGAGGAGGAGATAAAGGAAGCCCTGAAGCACGCAAGGGGGGAGATCGAGGTGGGAAAGGGGAAGGACAGGGTTAGGATAAGGGCAAGGGGAGTTGAGGGAAGCGATCCCCCCACCATAATCTCGGGCCCATTTGGGGTTGAGACCACCATCGAAGCCTTTGTCCCAATGAATCAGGCTTTCGCCCAAGAGCCACTGATAGACGTCCTATTCCACGGGGGGCACATTCAAAGCCTAAATGGGGTGGAGACCATAAGGGCAAACTCTGCGTTTGAGGTGATCGCTGCTAGGCTTTACGCGGAGCTTATGAACCAGGCTTTGGTCCTCGCTGGCAGGCCTTTCATGCCCCAGGTTTGGATCCCGGGGGGCGTTGGGGACCTGAACGAGCTAGCGGCTGAGGGGGCGCAAATTCATAACAGGGAGGACATATTTCTCACAATGTTGCTCCTCCCGGAGCTCAAGGTTAACGATTACAAGCTCTCTGAGGTTGCACATTTCATGAACTTTGGGCACCCGATATACGGCGGGGCGACTCCCGTGATAGGGGGCTACGCGGGGGGCCCTGACACGGCTGCGATAGTTGCAGTGGCGACCAACTTAGCGCTTAAGCTTGTAGCGAGGGCTGACCTCATACACATAGGCCCCCAGCACTTCAGGTATCGCTCGCAGACCAACCCCGCCTCGCTGTGGATGAACAGCGTGATGGGGCAGGCCGTTGCCAGGAACTCAAAGCTCATAACCACGACGAGTGTCACAACCGCTGGGAGGCCTGGAAGCATGCAGATGCATCTCGAGGCCGCAGCCCTCGCGATTTGCTCAGTCGTCTCAGGTAGAAACGTCACAGGCCCGCGCCCTGCCCAGCCCCTTTACCCAAACCACCACAACCCACTGCACTCAAGACTTTTCGCGGAGGTGGCGAGGGCCGCGACAGAGCTGAAGAGGGAGGATGCGAACGAGATAGTGGCAAGGATCGTCTCGACTTACAAGGACACCCTGGACTTCGAAAAATCGCCAAAGGGCAAGACATTTGAGCAGAGCTATGACGTTAAAACGCTTAAGCCCACTGAGGAAAACCTAAAGCTTTACGAGGAGG
>Ga0315298_1011373_pt1 | contig 10459 bp, 7 predicted proteins | sample WHS_1_MG_FD_203077 | JGI IMG/M metagenome (GOLD analysis project Ga0315298, IMG submission 203077) | Extremophilic microbial mat communities from Washburn Hot Springs, YNP, Wyoming, USA - WHS_1_MG | ecosystem: Environmental > Aquatic > Thermal springs > Hot (42-90C) | place: USA: Wyoming...
GTCGTTGTGGTCTCCTCTTCCCCACAACCTGACAACACAGCCAGGCAAGCAAGGCCCATCACCAGGACGGCAAGACTCAGCACGACAACTAACGTTTTCTTTCTCACAGCTGCGTCACCCCCCACAAAGAACATAACCTCGAAACCCAGTGAAGCACCGCGCAGGGCGAAACGCTCCACTACTCACCAAGAAACTACTCACCAAGAAAATCGAGGAATCCCTATCCGCTAGGCATAGGCTCCCCCCTGCTAGTGTTTCCCTACCCTATCTCTCCTAGCTCGCCGAGAAATCGGAAAGTCTGGCTAGCCTATCTAGACCGCTTAGCCCGCTAGAGTATGGCCGACAAGGCCGTGGCCTATGATATTGCCTCGCTCTCTTACCCGCAAGAGCCCTGCCCCCGGGCACACCCGCCGCACACCTCACGGCTTGGCCTCAGAGATCCGTCCTAATCTCTCTCTCTCTCTCTCCTCGGAGCTCTTATGCACAATTAAGCCCATTACTGTTCTACCGGACGTAGGTGCTCTTTGTAACCCCGAGACTCTGGTTCCACACGTAGCCTGAAAGACTGAGGTTCGTCACCGTGCCCTCGTACATGCCGGCGCGGGGTGACTTGTACTGGAAGGTCGCCTGTCCGTTTGAGTTAGTGAGCACGTTCGCCCAACTGGTAACCTGCACGCCGTTTCGGGCAAGGACGAAGCTGACTGCTGCGCCCGGCAGTGCGGCGTCCGAGCTGTCGGCTGTCCCACTATTATTGGAGTCGTAGCGGACAGTCACGACGGCTGTGAGGTAGTTCTTGCCCGCCTGCCAACTGATAGACGAGACGTACATGAGCTTGGCCGTGGTGTCGGGCAGGCCAGCCCAGCCCAGCCTCTCCCAGTTTGAATCCCTGTCGTTGAGCGTGGCGAGACCGAAAGGCCCGTTCTGCGTTTTGCCTGTGTCAATGAGGGCCTGCCTGATGGTGTAGACCTCTTCGGCGTTGGTCGCGCGGCCGTGGGTCGCCACGTAGAGGGCAGCCAGCCCGGCAGCATGGGGCGCAGCCATGCTGGTGCCGCTCATGACGGCGTAGTTGCCATCCAGGTAAGTGGACAGGATGTCTACCCCAGGCATGATCAGGTCAATAGCAGCGCCGGGGGAGCTGACTGGGTTCGAGGCGATGACACTGCGGCTGTAGTTACTGAATTGGGCGAACGAATCGTCATTGCCCCCACTGGTGGCGGGCCCGAGACCTCCGGGCTTGCCGTCGGAGTCAGCCAAGGCGGATATGGTCGCCACCTCGGGATAGGCGGCCGGGATGCGGTCGTCGCTGGTGCCGAACCGGCCATCTTTTCCGTAGACATCCACGGCTTCGTTGCCAGCGGCCACAGTGTATAGCACTCCCGCGGCGACACTAGCTTGCAGTGCAGCTTGGAAAGTGGAGCTCACTCCGATCGTTCCCAGGCTCAGGTTGGCAACAGAGATGTTGCCTGTCTCTGGCGAGGCGTGCTGGGTAACGTAGTCGATGCCACTAATGACGTCGGAGAGGTAGCCACTGCCATCGGGGCCCAGGACCCTCACGGCGACCAGCTTCACCCCGGGAGCCACTCCTACCACCCCTATCTCATTGTCCTTGGCTCCGATGATGCCAGCCACGTGTGTGCCGTGACCGCTCTTGTCGTCGGGATCTCCGGGGTAGCGGCTGTCGAAGGAGATGCTGAGCCCGGTGTCCACATTGAGATCAGGATGATCAAGGTCAATACCACTATCAATGACGGCAACAACTACGTTGGCAAGGTCCGCTTCATCCACCCCGTCGATGGGGTAGAGCGAGGCATCTGCGTCGATCCTGTCGATTCCTGTCGGTACGGATTGATCTGCCGCGGTCACGATCAGATCAGGCTCGATCCACTTGACCCGTGAGTCTTGGCTCAGGGAAAGCATCTGGCTGTCAGATATCGTTCCCGCGAAGCCCTTGACTGCCGTGGAGTAAACGCGCGCCAGTCTAACCCCGTACTTCTTCGCGATATCAACTACTGCCGGGCCGAGAGTTACGCCCTCCTTGAGAACCACGATATAGCGGCCAGGTACCGACCCTGCCCCGCTGGCCGGTGCCGACAATGCCCCGGTTGCCACCGACGATGTGCTGCTGGCCGCCGCCACTCCTCCTAGGCAGCTGGCCAGAACCGCCATAGCTAGGATCAGAACCAGCCAGAAGTGCAGGGGTAGTCCTGGCTTCGGGGCTGACTTGACGAGCTCTCGGCTGCTGCCGTGTGCGCCTAGCGGCGCACGCCGCCGATTCTCACGAGTACGATATGGAAAAGACCAGCCTTTCATCGCGCAAACCTCCTGGTTGGCTGGGCGCGTTAGGATCCTCACTCCTCACGCTCAAACCCTACCACTTTGCCGGCTGTTTCGCTGTCCTGTGTCTGTGTCCTTCTCCTAGTAACTGTAGCTCTCCACAATTCGGCCCTGAGGATTAACCACTTTGACCGTATCTCCACTGTTATTCCAGATGGCTGATCCTGCGGCTCCCCAGTAAAGATCGGTGCGAGTGTCTGTGCCCGTCCCGCTGTGTAGTTTGAACACGTCCCCCTTGCGAAACACGATATCTGGGAAGCGGTAGCGGTGTCCGGCTTCATCTTGCACCGAGTAGCCCAGCAGGGTTCCAGAAACCAACGCCTCAAAAACAACGTACTCTTCGTTGAGGTTAAGGTTGTCGTCCCCGGGGGCGTTGTAATTCACTTGCACTATCTTGACCGGAGATTGTCCGGGCGCGCCCCACATGCCCCGGGCGGCGGCTTGGGCTTGGTCCTGAGCGGCCCTGAGCTGGTCCACGTGTTTCAGGTTTGGGGGAATCGTGTACAAGGTAGCCACCCCTCGGCGTAAGAGCTCGGCATTCACGAAAAGTTCCCCCACCCACACGTAGGCCAGCAGTCTGCCGTACTGATCGCGCTCCTCGACGTCGGTCTCAAGCTGGGGAGTGGCGTCGCTGAGCAACTGCGCCAACTCGAGTCTTGCCTCGTCGGAGAAAGGCTCTCCGCTTTCGGGCGCGTCAATCCCGATAAGTCGCACGCTTTCTTTGCCAGAGCCGGAAACCAGCGCCCAAAAAGTGTCGCCGTCTATCACCTCCAGCACGCGCGCGGCTTTAGTGCCTGCCGGCACTTTGGCTGAGCCCGAAGCTTCAGTCGAGGGGATGATGTCGCTGTGGGTCAGGGGCGAAGGGGGTGCGGCGACCTCGGAGACCGAGGGAGTGAGGTTGGTTGCTGGCGCTGTCCCGGTGGGGAGTGAGGTGACAGTTGTGTGTGCAGTGATGGTGCTCGCAGTAGTGGGCGGGGCGACAGTGCTGGTGGCGGCCAGGGTGGCGGACGAGCCCCCGGGGCGAGGCTCCGCGCAGACTCTGGTGATTACCACGATAGTGATTACCACGATAGCAGCGAGGACCAGCACAAGCAGCGCAATCCTTATAGTCCGCTTTTCTTCCTGCCAGGAGGCCATGCAAATACAACCCCGGTGCTATCGAGACTGGCTGCCACTCGGCTACAACTCAAGGCTTAACCACAGTATAGAGGGGCACGCGGACGGTGAGGATAGAGGGGCACGCGGACGGTGAGGGCGGCAGGAGGACTGGGGCGAACAACAGCCGGGGCGATGGTCCCAAAGCGGGTGCCAGCAAAGCGGGTGCCAGACACTAACCTCGCATCCACACTGCAGGCCAACCCGGGCTTCTTGCGGTACTCTGTGAAACTGTGCAAGGAAACCTAGGTCAAAAAGAAAAGGTCACGGCAAGGAGGGCGCAACTACAGAAGCGTTTGCCTCTGGGCGTCGGGCTAGTATTTCTGGGGGCATTGGCCTATGTGTGGCTGGGTCTTCCAGCCGGGCTACTCGGGGTAGCGTGGCCCTCCATGCGTCAGGATTTTCTGGTTCCCCAAGATGCGCTCGGAGCGCTCTTCTTGGCCTCCAACTTCGGCTATCTCCCCTGCACCTTCCTGGCTGGCCGCCTGGCTGCTCGTTTTCATCTGGGGGTGCTGTTGGCCGCAAGCACTTTCCTCGCCGGCAGTGCCTTTGCGGTCTACGCGTTGTCACCGAGCTGGTGGGTGGTAGTCGGGGCGGGGGTTCTCTCGGGCGTGGGTGGAGGAGGCATCGACGCTGCTCTCAACATCTACGTAGCGGCCAATCACGGGGAGAGAGCTATGCAATGGCTTCACGCTTGCTATGGCGTGGGGGCCATGATCGGACCAATCCTGATGACGCTGGCCATCAGCTCTTTGGGAAGCTGGCGCTGGGGCTACAGTATAGTGGGGGCGATCGAGTGGGGCCTGGCCGTATGTTTTCTCGTCACTGTTTCCCGATGGAATGGGAGAGTCGGCCGGGGGGCCGAGGCCAAACCGCAGACCGAGGGGCACGCTTTCGGACGCGAGGGTTCAGCGGCTGCGCACCAGGAGAGCTCGTTGTCAGCCGGCCGCGCAGAGTCAGCGGCGGTTTCCCGCCAAGTTCCTCTCCTTCATACGCTGCGCGAGTGGAGCGTCTGGCTAAGCATGCTGCTTTTCTTTGTCTACATGGGGCTGGAGGTAACCCTGGGCAGCTGGGCTTACACTCTGCTTACGGAAGGGCGAGCGGTTTCTCCACGGGCCGCGGGCTTCTTCATGTCTGGCTACTGGGGTATTTTCACCATCGGGCGGCTGGCGGCTGGTCTCTATATCCGTCGCTTCGCCTTGCGGAACATAGTGGTCGGGAGTCTTGGGGTTGCCGGTATCGGGCTTGTTCTTCTTACTCTCAACGTCCCGGGGCTACTCAACTTGATTGCCTGCGCTCTTGTTGGTTTGGCCATCTCGCCAGTGTTGGCAGCCCTGCTTTCGGAGACGCCGACACGTGTGGGCCCGACGCACATGGCCAACACCATAGGCATGCAGCTGGCTGCCACAGCCGTGGGGGCAGCGGTGCTTCCTTCTCTGGCCGGTGTTGTTGCTGGGCGCATCTCTCTGCAGGCCGTGCCTGCCTATCTGCTTGGTGTCCTAGTGCTCCTCCTGGGTCTGTATCTTGTTCCGCACCTTTACCGCTCAAGAGTGTGGCAACGTCCCTAGACGGTGGTCTCGGTGGTCGTGGTGACCAGTCGCCCAAACGATACCGAACTTCCTGCTCACGCCCCGTGTCCGGACAGCCCGGGCTATGAGCTTGCCCAGTGGGCGGTGTCTGCCCTTTATAGACGGGTGCGCGAGCTTAACAGGAGGCTCGGCACCTCTTCGTCTAACAGTGGCAGCCAGTTTGTAACCCGCCAGCTAGTGCGCGACGTGTTGCGTGAGGTCTTTGGGTTTTGGATCGAGCAATGTTGTTGGTTTCCGGAGCTCACTATCGAACACCTCGGTTTCGTGTACGAGGTCGTGATGCGCTTTGGTCTGGAAAGAGCCACAGGCCCTTCCCTATCTCTTCGCTCTGTAGAAAGACTGGGCCCACCTGTGACTGTGAACCTGCAGGAATTGCTTGCTTTACCGGCTGGGCAGAGGGCCAAGTGGCTTGCCGACCGCACCGGGCGGAAGCTCTCGGCTAGGCTGCAGCTGGAACTCAAGGGGGCCATGACCATTGACGATCTTCAGGCGGCGCTTGCTCCTCTCGTGGATAGCGAAGTCACCTCGGCGGTGCTTGCTCCTGGGTCCTGGGTCTTGCAGCCCAGTCTCGAGAGGCGTCGCTCCGGCTGTCACTTCACTTCCCGTGACCTTGCCAAGGTGGTCGTGAGACGGACTCTGGGGCCACTACTCGGCCGTCTGCGCGGTCTGAGCGGGGGACGTCTGCGGCCCGAGCAGATCCTAGACCTCAAGGTCTGCGACCCGGCCATGGGTTCGGGTGCCTTCTTGTTGGAAGCCTGCCGACAACTGGCTCAAGCTTTGGTCGAATCCTGGCATGACCGCGGAGAAGAGCTCGGTGTCTTGGAGGCGCGGCGTCTGGTAGCCGAGCACTGTCTCTACGGCGTCGACCGCGATCCGCTTGCTGTGGAGCTAGCCAAGATGTCTCTGTGGCTACTCACCCAGGTGCCAGAAGAGTCGCCTGCTCGAGGGATTGACCGGCTGGCGAGGACAGCTGTCCGACAGTTGCCCTTATCGTTGGTAGTAGCGACAGAGCCACCTCTTTCATTCTTGGAGGGTTCACTTAAGTGCGGCGATGCGCTGGTGGGAGAGGTCCTCGGAGAACGGCCTATGAACCGCGGGTCGCGAGGAGCCATGGCTGACTGTGGCGTTGGGGTGGCGGATCGCGGCTCGGCTGAGCAGTCCGCTTCAACTCCGGTGCCGTGTCTTGCTTCGGTGAAAGTGCCCGCGCTCAGTTCTGCGCCAGGGCCGCCCAACAAGGGGTTTGATTGGGCAGCTGAATTTCCCGAGGTATTTGGTCGCGAGAATCCTGGTTTCGACGCAGTAGTGGGCAATCCACCCTGGGTCTCCTACGTAGGTCGAGCGGCGCAGCCCCTCGACCCTGTCCTCAGAGTGTACTACGAACGCACCTACGAATCGTTTCGCGGATATCGCAACTTGCAGGGTCTCTTCGTGGAACGCAGTGTAAGGCTGACAAGAGCTGGGGGACGGGTGGGGCTACTTCTACCTAGCTCCATGGCGGAACTTGAGGGGTACGCGCCTGTCCGGGCCGTTCATGACCGTCTGGCCGAGCCTGACGCCGAACTTGCCGACTTCGGCGAGGATTCTTTTTGGGGCGTTTTTCAGCCTTGTATGGCTCTTACCTCGACGGTGCGCGCGCGTGCAGGGAATGCGGCTAATGGGCACCAGACGGGCGAGCTTGCCGAGGGCCCTGCCAGCAGCTCGGCTAGCCTCTCCGTCTCGCCAAGGCCCTGCCCTGCTGGGGCGCCTTGGCCTTTGGAGCGGCCCGACCTAGACGGTGAGGCGCGCAGGCTTCTTGAGTATCTGGCTTCGCTTGCCCCTGTTCCGGCCGAGCTTTTTGGCGAGCGCGGCCTCCAGACCACAAGAGGAGATCGTTCTTATCTGGCCGCGGCACCCGGCGGCCGTCAGACCGTGCCCCTTAGGGTGGGGGGAGACATCCTGCCCTTCCGCCGGGGGCCTGCCTCCCTGTGGGCCGACCCAACCTGGTTCCGGGAGCGGCTTCGTTCGCCCGAAGCATGGTCCGAGGTGCGATTACTTGTACGCCAGACAGCCCGGGTGCCCGTGGTCGCCTTATCTGATGGTCTTGCCTTTCGCAATAGTCTTCTTGCTGGCTTTGAAACGCCCGAGTATCCAGCCGTTTTCTTGGTCGCCTATTTGAACTCCACACCGATACGGTGGCTTCATTACCACCGCAACCGCGATGCCCGCATGGGCATGCCGCAGGTGAAGATCTCGCACCTGCGGGCCTTGCCCGCGCCCGTGCCGGGTCGGGATCTAGCTCCACTTGCCGCTCTGGGTTCCGAACTCAGCGCCCGTAACTCCGGGATCACCGCAGCCGAACAACGGCAGCTAGACGAGCTGGTGGCCAATCTTCTGGAGCTCACCCCAGCGCAGCTTGAACGCATGTGGGCAGATACCGGCAAATGGTCGCAGGGGTCTCACCTATGCACCCAGGCATAGGGCCATGCACCCAGGCATAGGCCCATGCACCCAGCGTTGCTCGGAGGCGCCCGGCGCAGCCCGGCGCGGTTTCATGTTCAGCTGGTGCCGGCTGCCCCTTTCTTTGTGGGCGCTCGTAGCTCCGCCAGGTGCCTGACCTGAGCGCTTAGGTTGGCGATGTAGGAGTCGCGCATCTGCACCACATCGGCGCGTGTGTCGTAGTCGTCGTGGGTGATGCGCCGTATGGCCTCCTCCACATCTCCACCGGCCGCGTCGAGGTAATTCTCAATCATCTCGCGGTAACGCAGGGTCTCGGCCAGGGTGCGGTTGAGGTATTCATCTACGTCGTCTCCCTCCAGCACCCAGCTGTGTGCAAGGCACAAGAGGCGTGGCCGCAAAGTCATGATGAAGCGGATGGAATCCACATAAGCTTGGAAGGAAGAGACGAACTGCACCTGGATATCTGTAGCCGCTCTGTTCTTGAAGGCACCGCAAGCGTCGCCAGGAAAGACTGTGGCTATCTCCGGGAAATGAAAGGTGAGAGAGTCGCGGGTGTGGCCGGGAGTCTCGTACACGTGGCAGGTCAGCCCGCCCAGGTCATACTGGTCTCCGTGCTTGAGCACCATGTCGATGGGGAAAGGTTCGATGGGAACATCTTGCGCGTTTCCGCCAGCCGTGCTAGAGGAGAAAGCTGCGGCGTGACTTTGACTGAGCTGGTTCATGACGGCAAGGGCGGACTCCTTCTGTAGTAGCGCTGGCACTCGTTCATGGGCGCCGATCTTTAGTCCAGGAAGGTGGCGCTTCAGGTAACTCGCTGCGCCCAAATGGTCGTAATGGGAGTGAGTAAGAAACAGCAAATCCAGCCTGCTTGCTTCCCCCAAAGTCTCCGTAAGGCCGCTCAAATAGCGGGGTCCCAGGAAGCTCAGCCCACAGTCGATCATCAGAGTGAGCTCATCGCCTTCGACCACATACCCGGGAAACGACCGGGAGCCAATGGCGGTTATTCGTTCGTGGATTCTTCCCTCAGATGGTCTTTTCATGTTAAGTCAACAATCCTCCTCGAGTTTGTCCAACAATCGGACGGCGAACACTAGAAATGAGCCCGCCATGATCACCGACCCGGCGATGACAATCCCCAGCCCAAACGTATAAGCCTCTCCCATACGCCCTAGAAGGAGGGACACGACCCCGCCCCCCACCAGGAATCCGGTGGGCGGTATGAAGGCGGCGGCAAGGCTGCGAAAGTTAGGCTGCACAATCCGGGATAGAGCAGCGAAGGCCGGCGGGAAAAAACAGCCCGACAAGGCGGCGAGCGGAAAGACGCAGGCTGCGGCGCCCATTCCCGGGAGGCTACCTACCAGGATGGCGGCGGCACCGGTCAAGAACAGGAGCATCATGCCATACAAGCCCGCATGGGCGCCGACTCCCAGCGAGAAGAGCAGAATCATAAGCCAGAAGGACCGCATCCGGGTCGTCTCCAGGATGGGTCGTAGTTGGGGCAAAGTTCCCCGGAAGCGGCCCAGATCGCCCCAGAAGGCAAAGGCTGCGCCACACAAGGCCACCAGCACACCCACGGCGACCAGGGCTAACTGCCAGGAAAAGGCTGCCAGGAGACCGACGGCTAGCAACGGCGCCGCGGTGTAGGCCACGCGCGGTCCGCTCGTCTGGATAGATAGAGCCTTTCCCCAGTCTTCGCGGGAGACCATAGCTGCCACGGTGGCCGTGACTGAGGGCTGGGTTAGCCCTGCGCTGAAACCCAGGACGATCATCACCATCTGGACGAACCAGAGGGCGTCGGCAAAGTAGCTTGCGAGCAGGGCGATGGCCGACAGAAAAACAGCGACAAGCAACGAACCGCGATGATCTATGCGCGAGGACACGAAACCGGAGATCATCGCGCCCACAAAAGACCCGATCGAGCCCAGCAGGAAGATCAGGCCTGCTGCTGCAGGGTCGAAGCCCAATTCGCCTCTGATGGTGGGCATCAGGGGCGAGAAAAGGTTACGGGTGAGAAACGACAGGAAGAAAAGCAGGGTAACAAATAGGACCCCCCCGTACACCCCGGCGAGGCGACGGGGAGCGGGGCAACTTTTGTTCTGAGGGGCTCCAGGCTCCTTGTTCAATCCGGCCTTTCTTGTCCGTACTGACCCTAAATCTGACCCCAAGTAGACGTCTACATCGGCCCTGGCGCCAAAGCTCGAAGCGACGATCGGCCAAGTCGCATCCCGCCGCGCGGCAAAGCTTACCATCCGGCCAGCCGACCAGGCCGTGCCAGTCTGACGGCATACGTGGCGTGCGGTCACTGTTGGGGTCGACTCCCCTGGGGTTGTGCCGAGGGGCTGGATGCCCTAAGGAGCGGCTCCCTGATTGCGGTGGCGATTTGGGAGTGCTAGGATGCGAGAGAGTCGGGCCTCAAAACCGCTCGCTGAAGCGGAGCAACTAGGGGGGACAAAATGAATCAGAGGCTCACAGTCGCGGTGGCTCTTGTAGTGGTTGTGGTGGCTGCCCTGGTCGCCGCTTGCGGGTCAGGAGGCGGCGGGGCGACGAAAACCGAACCTTTCAGGCTCGCGTACAACGAGGATTTCACAGGTGTCATGTCGGTAGACGCTGCGCTAGCTGATCACGGCATTCAGACTGCCTTGAAGCAGCTGGACTATAAGGTGATGGGGCGCAGCGTTGAGTACCAAAGGCTAGACAATGGTGGCGACCCTGTGGTCGCTGTGGACAAAGCTCGTCAGCTGGTAGAGAGCTACGGGATTGCCGTCCACTTCGGTCCTATCTTTGCGCCCTCCGCTGCCGCCGTCACCAACTACTTGAAGTCGGCGGGTGGGGTACCGGAGATCGCCATGCTTGGCTGGTCCAGCGAGAACCTCAAGACTGCCAATAAGCTGTCGTTCATTCCCATGGGTATCCTTAGCTGTAGCGGATACTATTTTGGGAAATAT
>Ga0315298_1011374_pt1 | contig 10459 bp, 9 predicted proteins | sample WHS_1_MG_FD_203077 | JGI IMG/M metagenome (GOLD analysis project Ga0315298, IMG submission 203077) | Extremophilic microbial mat communities from Washburn Hot Springs, YNP, Wyoming, USA - WHS_1_MG | ecosystem: Environmental > Aquatic > Thermal springs > Hot (42-90C) | place: USA: Wyoming...
ATTGACTTCCAAAGTAGTTCTTTCTAAAATTAGGATGCCTTGGGGAAAGACTTCTTAGTCCATAGGAAGTAAGAAGTTCCTTTTTAGCAAGCTCTAATCCTTTTATCATAGAAGTTTTATCACCTATATCAAAAGGTAAACTTAAAGCTATGATATAATTAGGACGAATTTCAAAAATAGGTTCATTTTTATAAATTCTATCAGCCCAGAGTTCTCCATTAAAATATTTAGCAAAATTTTTCTTCTGTTTTCTTACTAAAGAGCTTATTTTGTATTTTTTTATAAAAGGTTCTTCCAAATATTTAGAGGAAAACCTAAGCAAATTATACCATAAGGCTGAAATCTCAATTGGTTTACCATATCTTGGAGTAAGGGGAATCCCATCGATAACTACATCCATCCAAGTTAAAGCTAAATTGATATTATCTGGTATTTCAATAAATCCATCTTCAGGATCAATCCTAAAGGGTAAAAAGGAATTAGTTAAAAACTGAGTTATAATTTCTTTGATAGCTTGGAGTAATTCATTTTTTTCTCTTTCAGAAATTTTATCTTTAAAAAATTCTATAAATTGGAAAATACGTAGCCCAAACCATAAAGTTCCATCAATGGAATTATAGTTTATTTCTGAGAAATCAGTTACCACATTAGGGATAAGCCCATTTTTCATTAGATTTTTATATTTAATAAATATAGTATAGGCTTTTTCAAATCCCTTTTCTAAGTAAAAAATCGCAGGAAGTCCTATAAAGGTATCTCTTCCCCAACAATAAAACCAAGGAAATCCTGCAACAATATCATCCTCCAATAAAAAACTCTCAACCATAAGGTCTAAAATTTTAAAATATTCTTCCTGGGAAAAAGATTTTTTATTCAGATCAAGTTCAGGATAATTTCTATAATAGCTCTCTATAAGCTCAATTTCTTTATTTATATCTTTTACAGGGATATCACTAAAAATTAAATAAAATTTTTCTGCAGGATTAAGATCAACTTCTATTTTAAAAGGAGAAAAAAGATCTTCTGTTGCTTCATAACCTCTTATCTCCTCTATAGGATAATAAACATGATAATAAAAAATGGGATCTTTAAAAATTTTTCCTTTAGAAAGATAAATAAAAAGCGCGAATTCATTTTTTGAGACAAAAGCTTCCTTTTCAAAAATATTTATTTCCACATCAGCTTCTTTCCAGTCCTTTTCAAATTGGACGGTATGATGATTTCTAAAAGAAAATTTTGGTCTTATTTCAAGCTTAAAGGGATAGGTGCTTATATTTTGATAAGTTATAAGGACTAAATTTTTTTCTTTATGCATTTTTATAGATTTTTTAAGAAAAAAATCTTTACTTTGGGGACAAGCAAAATAAAAAGAGGGATAGGGAAGATAGAAAAATTCTTTTATTAGCTTATATCCCTCTGGATAAGTAATATCTCTATAAAAGTTTGTATCAAGAAAATAGGTTAATCCTGAAAGAAAAGTAACCTTTTCTTCTGCAGAACTTACTAAATGAATTCTCTCACCTTTTTTTCTTCCAGCAATAAGTAATCCATGATACTTTCTTGAATTAGCTAAGAAAGCATTTCCTAAAGCATAACCTCCGAGCCTATTGGTAATAATCCATTCGTAAGGGGTAAATAAACTAAAAAGCTCTTTTAACATTAAATAACTCCCATTTATTTCTATAAAAAATTATATAGTTTAAATAATAGAAATTCAAGATAATTTTTCAATTTTTTTTAACATTTTTTTAATTTTTATACATTAAATCTGAAATAAACTATATCTCCATCCTTTATTTCGTAATCCTTTCCTTCTATTTTTATTAATCCTAATTCTTTTGCTTTGTGAAGAGAACCTATTTTGATATAATCTTCATAATTAATGACTTCAGCTGAAATAAAACCTCTTTCCATATCAGAATGTATTTTCCCTGCAGCTTTTAAAGCTTTTGTTCCCTTTTTTATTGTCCAAGCCCTTGTTTCTTTAGGATTTGTAGTAAAAAAAGTTATCAGATTTAGTATTTTGTAACCAACCTTAATTATTTTATCAAGACCAGACTCTCTTAAATTAAGCGCCTCCATAAAATCCTTTCTTTCTTCCTTAGGAAGTTCTATCAATTCCTGCTCGATTTTTCCGCAAAGAATTATAATAGGAATTTCCTTTTGTAAGGCAAATTCTTTAAGTTTAATTATTGAGGGATTGCTTTCTCCTTCTGGAAGATCCTTCTCAGAAATGTTAGCAATATACATCATAGGTTTTATAGTAAGTAAAAAGAGTTCCTTTTCTAAAAAATTTATTTCATAATTATCAAAGAGTTTTAGGTTTTCTCTTAAAGGTTTAAGCTCCTCAAGTATATTTTTTGCTTTGATTAAAGTTTCAAGCTCAGCTTTAGCAAATTTTGTATCAGCTTTTATAAGTTTTTTGGTTTTTTCTAACCTTTTTTCTAAAGTTTTAAGATCTGCCATTATAAGTTCTATTTCCACTATTTCTACATCTCTTATAGGATCTATATAACCTTCCACATGAGAAATTTTTTCATCTTCAAAACATCTTATTACATGAGCAATAGCAGAAACTTGTCTTATATAAGAAAGAAATTGATTCCCCAATCCTTCACCCCTACTTGCTCCTTTAACAAGACCAGCTATATCAATAAATTTTATAGTTGCTGGGGTTACCAATTTAGTTTTTTCAAGCTCATAAATCTTATATAATCTTTCATCAGGAACATTTACTATTCCCATATTTGGCTCTATAGTACAAAAAGGGTAATTGGCAACTTCAGCTTTGTTAGCTTGAATTAATGCATTGAAAATAGTTGACTTGCCAACATTTGGAAGTCCGACAATTCCTATTTCCATAAAATTCCTTTTTAAAGAACTACTTTTCTAAAAGAGAATATAATATTTGATAAATATCCTTAGGAAACTTTACAATCTTTCCTTCTTTATTAATAGGCACATGAACAGTATATCCTTCAGTAATAAGATCGTCGTTTTTAAAAATTTTATATTCAAACACCACTTTATAGGTTTTTAATTCTTTTAGAGTAGTTCTTATAATTAAAAGATCATCATATTTAGCTGAAGCTTTATATTTAATAAAACTTTCAACTACAGGTAAGATAATCCCCTTCTTTTCTTCTATTTCTTTATAACTTATACCTGCTGAACGAATTAATTCAGCTCTTCCTATTTCAAAAAGACGAAGATAATTTCCATAATACATAACCTCTCCACAATCGGTATCTCCATAAAGAACTCTATAACTTACTTCGTTTATCATGTTTTTTACCCTTGCAATTTTTTTAAACTGTGGTTATATGCAAAAATTATGGATAATCAAATTTTAACTCAAAAAATTAAAAAGGTAATAGCAGGTCCTAAAAGAATTAAAAAACTTACTGAAAAAGTTGCTGAACAAATATTAAAAAAATATCCTATTTTAGAAAAGGTGGCTTTAATTGGTATTCAAACAGGGGGTGCTCCATTTGCTAACAGATTAAGAGATTTACTTTTTCAAAAAACAGGAGTTGAAATACCTATAGGATATCTTGACATAACTTTGTATAGAGATGACTGGACGAGAATTACCAATTATCCCAAAGTTAAAAAAACAGAAATACCCTTTTCTATAGAGGATCTTAATATTATTTTAGCTGATGATGTTATATATACTGGAAGAACTGTTAGAGCAGCTATGGATGCTCTTATAGATATGGGACGTCCTAAAAAAATAGAACTTGCAGTTTTAGTAGATAGAGGAGGTAGAGAATTTCCTATAGAACCAAATTATGTAGGACTTAAGGTTAAAAATATTGATTTTAATGAATACGTTTCTGTTTATTTCAAGGAACTTCATCAAAAGGATCAAATCTGTTTAGAAGTCTATCAATAATTCCTTAAATAGTGAATTTTTTCTTTTTTCTGGGAAAATTTTTAATTTTAGGGTATAATTTTTAATTTAAATGATTATTTTTTGTGAAAAATTTTGCAAAGGAGGTTAATTTTAAATTATGTGCACTTTAAAGAGACTTGCGGAAAAGGGTATAATTACAGAAGAAATGAAAGCTTGTGCAGAAGCTGAAGGAGTAGAGGCAGAATATATAAGAGAAGGAATAGCTAAGGGACATATAGTAATTTGTAAAAATAAAAAAAATAAAGTTACAAAACCTTGTGCTATTGGGAAAGGGCTAAGAACTAAAGTAAATGTTAATATAGGAACTTCTAAGGATAGGCTATCAGTAGAAGAAGAATTAAAAAAGCTTGAAATAGCAATAAAATATGGAACAGATACTGTAATGGATCTTTCTACAGGAGGAGAGCTTGATGAAATAAGAAAACTTATTAGAGAAAATTGTCCTGTTCCTCTTGGGACTGTTCCTATTTATCAGGCAGCTATTGAGGCAGTTGAAAAACATCATAAATCTATTGTGGAAATGACAGTTTCTGAAATTTTTAAGGTAATAGAAAAGCAAGCTGAAGATGGTATAGATTTTATGACAGTCCATTGTGGAGTTACTAAACAAAGCTTAGAAAGACTTAAAAATAAAGAAAGAATACTTGGGATGGTTTCCCGAGGGGGTTCTTTTATTGCAGAATGGATGATTTATAATAATAAAGAAAATCCCCTCTATGAATATTTTGATGAACTTCTTGAAATTGCATATAATTATGATATTACTCTTTCCTTAGGTGATGGTATAAGACCTGGTTGTATTGCTGATGCTACTGATGGAGGACAAATTCAGGAATTAATAATACTCGGAGAGTTAACTTTAAGAGCTTGGGATAAAGGTGTTCAAGTAATGATTGAAGGTCCAGGACATGTTCCTTTAGACCAAATTACTGCTAATGTTCAATTGGAGAAAAAACTCTGTCATGGAGCTCCTTTTTATGTTTTGGGACCACTTCCAACAGATATTGCTCCAGGATATGATCATTTAGTAGGTGCTATAGGAGGAACTATAGCAGGGGCTGCTGGAGCTGATTTTTTATGCTATCTTACCCCAGCAGAACATTTGAGACTTCCCACAATTGAAGATGTAAAGGAAGGACTTATAGCTTCTAAAATAGCTGCTCATATAGCTGATCTTGTAAAAGGTGTTAAGGGAGCTTGGGAATGGGATTTAGAAATGGCAAAAGCAAGAGCAAGGCTTGATTGGGAGGCTCAGATTGAACTTTCTATTGATCCAGAAAAAGCAAGAAGATATAGAATAGAAGGCGGAATCTCTCAAAGTAAAGCCTGCACCATGTGCGGACCCTATTGCGCTATAAAAATCTTTGATTCAGCTTATAAATTTTTAAAAGGAAAAGATTTTTCATTAAATGACTCCAAAAGCTAAAGAATCAAAAAAGACAAAAATTCTGTTCTTTCTTTTTAGCATAACAGGATTAATTTTAATAATTTCAGAAATTTACCTAAACCTTCAACAAAAAACTTTATGTCAAAGTGAAGGTTGTTTTTTAGTTCACATTTTTGATACCTACAATCTTTTAAATTATATAGGGGCTTTGCTCTTTTTTTGTTTAGTTATAATTTCTTTTCTTGATATTTTAGAAATAAAATTAACACAACTTTTAAATCTAAGAACTTATATACTTGCTTTAGCGGTAATAGTTGAAGGATATTTTATAGGTTTTCAAAAATGGATTTTAAATGAATATTGTTCCTATTGTTTGACTGTAGCTAGCCTTATTTTTTTATGTTTTCTTTTAGATTATAAACTTCCTTTAAAGGAAAAATCTTTATTTTTAAGTAATGAAATTTCTAAAAATACCTCTATTTATAAAATAGCTTTTTTAGGTTCTCTTTCTCTCTTTTTAGCTACTTTTTTGGTGAAAATTCCTTTAAAGCCTTTAGAATTTAATTCTCCAGTTCTTATTTATAAAAAGGATTGTCCTCATTGTGAAGAAGTAAAAAAATTTGCTAAGGCGCATAATATCTCTTTGAAACTTTACGATGTAAATACAGCTATTTCTTTAATAAGATTGCTAAAGTATAACAATGTGCCTATTCTGATTTATAGAGAAAATGATAAAACTTTAGTAATTGAGGGTGAAGAAAATATTAAAAATTGGCTTAAAGAAAAATATGGAATAGAGGAAAAAGAAAGTTTAGAAAGGGGGTATAAAAAGCCTGAAAGTACCCAAATAAAAAGGATTAAAAAAGAGGAATCTCAGATTAAGACCGAAGGTGAACCCTTCCCTATAGGAAACAATTCTTCTCAAGGAGCTTGCATTATAGATCAAAAGGAGCCTTGTAAATAAATTTCTTGTAAATAAACTTTTTGAAATAAGCTTTTAGATTAATTATTAAAAGGATGGTTAAAAAGATCCCTCCTATAATAACCCAAAATCCAATACTTCTAAAGGTTTCTTGAAAACTCCAACTTAAAGCTTGAAGGTATTGGACATGATATAGAAGGGCTTTAGATTTTTTAAGAGAAACCTCAAAAGGAAAAAACTTTTCTATAATAAAAATTTTAGAGTAAATAAATTGTTTTACATAACCCCAATTTTGTAATTCATTTATTCTTAAAAAATATTCATTCGTGTGTCTTTCCAAATGATTAGTTGCAATAGCTGTTCCAAAGGAGCCCCCTAAAAATCTTATATAATGCATAAGTGCTACCCCAAGACCTGTTAATTCACCTAAATTTCTCATAGCAAAAGTCGTTAAAGGAGAAAAGAAAATCCCCACACTTATTCCTAAGGGCAAAGTTAAAATAACTGCTTTATAAGCAGGGGTATAATAATTGAGCTTAGGAAATATGAAAAGGGTACTTATTAAAAGGAAAAACCAGTCTATAACTAAAATAATTAAAGGTGAAATCTTATCAGAAAGTATACCAGCAGTGATGCTAAAAATACCTATCAACATTGCAGGAGGTAACATGTGAAGTCCTGTTTGAAAAGTGGTCAATCCTTTTAAGTTTTCATAATAAATAGGGAGAAGATAAAAAATTTGATATAACACAAAACCAAGAATAAAAAAATAAAGTCCCATACTTAAACTATATTCGGGAATTTTAAATATTTTCCAGTTTACTAAAGTATTTTTAGAATGAATTCCCGCATAAAGTTCACTTGCAAAAAATAGAAAAAGAGAAATAAGGGTTATAAAAAGACAATCTATAATAAAGATAGATTGGAACCACCCCTGTTGTTGTCCCTTAGATAGCATGATAAGTAAAGAAATGGTAGCTGTAGCAATAAAAAAATAACTTGTAAAATTAAAATGGAATACTTTTGCTTTCCCAAGAAATTTTGGCAACACTATAAAAGATGAAATTACATTTAAAATACCAATAGGAACGTTTATATAAAAAATCCATCTCCAGTTAAGATGTTCTGTAAGAAAGCCTCCTACTGTAGGACCTAAAGCAGGAGCAAAACTCACCCCAAGTCCGTAAATTCCAAGGGCTGTACCTCTTTTTTCAGGAGGATAGACAAGCATAAGAATTGTTTGGGCACAAGCCATAATAAATGCTTCTCCCATACCTTGAATACTTCTAAAAACAATCATTTGAGCTAAAGAGGTAGCACTTGCACAAAAAAAACTTGCAATAACAAAGATGATCATTCCAGTTATAAAGGTATAGGAATAGCCAATATATTTAGAAAAATTCTCTACAAACAAAAGGGCAGTTGCTGCAGCTATCATATAACTTGTGATAACCCATTGAATTCCATAAAGGTCTGTAGCAAGAGGTGCTATCATTTTAGGTAAAACTACATCTACAATAGTTGTATCAAGAATTGCCATAAAAGTACCTATCATTACAGAAATAGTAATAAAAATTCTATCCTTAGGAGAAACTATTTTGTAAGCGGAAGCTGTGAGCTGTTGCTCTATAGGAAGGGGCATATTTTAAAAAGATCTTTATTTAAAGAGATCTCTTAATTTCTACTTCTCCACCAAGTCCTACTCTTAAAAGACTTCTATCTCCCTTAGTTATTTTTATTTTTACATAAATTCTTTGAGCAAGTTTGGTAAATTCTCCAGCAGAGATATCTCTTGGAACAAGAGCAAAGGTAGCAGCAGAGGCTGGCAATACCTCATCTACTATTCCTTCAAAATCTTTGTCTGGATAGGCATCAAGCTTTATTTTAGCTGGGCATCCCTTTTTAACTCCTTTAAGTTTTGTTTCCTCTAATAAAACAAGGACATAAAAAGAATTAGGATCAACTATAGCATAGACAGGTTCTCCAGGATTTAAAACATCTCCTTCTGAATGAAATTTTTTAGCAATTACTCCATCAACAGGACTATAAAGTTTTGTATAGGCATGATAAACTTCGGCTTCTTCTTTTTGCTTTTCTAAATTTTTCTTTTTAGCCTCTAAGGAAAGTAAAAAGGACTTATAGGCAAGAACAGTATTTTTCTCATTTAAAGTAAGTGCTATATTTTTATCAATCTCTTCCTGTTGTTTTTTAATAGCCAAAAGTTGGGCAGAAACTGATGAAATTTGATTTTCCAATTCCTTTTCTTGGGTTTGAATTTCCTCTAATTCATGAGCTGAGATTAATCCATCTTTATAAAGTTTTTCATATCTTACTTTATCTCTTCTTACCTGATCTAAGCGAGCCTTTAATTTTTCTATATCATAAAGCTTAGATCTTTCCTCTTCTTTTAATCTATCCTTTTGTTTTGTAAGTTGATCTACTTTTAAAGGTATTTCTCTTTCAAGTTTAGCAATATTAAATCCAAGAGCACTTTGTTGGTTTTCCACTTCTTTTAAAGCTTTTTCTAATTGAGCAACTTTAAGGGCATAATCTGTGCTTTCTAATTCTGCAAGAATTTCTCCTTTCTTTACTAAATCTCCTTCATTTTTGTAAAGTTTAATAAGTTTCCCATTAACCTTAGGAAAACTTACATATATAAGATTGTCAGCTTGAACAAATACTGCATCAGTTACTGCATAATGATACCTATGCCAAAGAAAATAAAAAAGCCAGCCAAGAAAGAAAAGAGCTAAAGCAATAAGAATAAAAAAGCCTATTCTTTTCTTATCTTTTATCATAAATTAATATGTAAGTACTTACTTACTTTAATTAACCTCAAATATTAGCATAAAACTTTTTTGTGTCAATAAATTTTACCTATCTTTTAATTTTAGACTACCTTTTCCTAAAATTTGTTTTAAAATTAAAAAGCCAAAAATATTAAGATTAAAGTTATGCAAATTAATTTACAGCCTTTAGTAATCTGTGCAAAAACTATTTCTGATGCTTGGTTTCAGATAATTTATCACATCCTTGAGAGAGGTTATCTTCAGCCCATTCAGAAAGGATCTTTTGAGAAAGAACAAATAAGATATCAGCTTCCTTCTCTTGCAGTATTTATAGAGAGACCCTGGGAAGATATGGTTCCTGAATTTCCTCCTCATCTTGGAATCCCCTCTCCTACAAATTTGGAATATATTCAAGATTATTTCGTTGAATATCTTATGAATCCAGAACTTGCTCCTAATGAAACCTATCGCTATTCTTCAAGAATTCATTATCCTATGCCAAAAGGAGGAACCCAACTTGAAAGGGTAATTCAAATGCTTAAAGAGACTCCTCTTACCAATCAAGCAGTTATTGAAGTAGGAACACCTGAAGACCATGATATTTGTTATGGCAAAGATGGGAAACTTGATCCACCTTGTTTAAGAATAATAGACTTTAAAGTTATACCTGTTGAAGAAAAACTTATTTTAACAGTTTCAGTTTATTTTAGAAGCTGGGACTTATGGGCAGGATTTCCTACAAATCTTGGTGGAATAGAATTGCTTAAACAATATGTAGCTATGGAAGCAGAATTGGAAAATGGACCTATGTATGCCTATTCAGCAGGCGCTCATATTTATGGCTATCAACTTGATCTGGTAAAAACAAGAATATCTAAAAAATAAACCTCCTTCCTCCCTGTTGCCTCATATAAGAATCTAATTGAATTTATATACATTGCCTCATTTAAAATTCTAAACCAAATTTTCTTTTTCCCAATTTTTTACCCCCCTCCTTTCTTCCCTACAATCTTAAATAATTTATCTGCTAATCTAACTATTTTCTCCTTTATCTTAACTATATCTAATTCTTCATACATCTTTTTTAATTTCTCTTTTGTTTCAGGATCTATTTTATCACATTCAATAATTCTCTGATAAGGTGTCTTGGGTTTATCATATCTTTTCTTAATTTTACTCCCTATTCTTATCTTCTCTATACATTTTACCTGTGGTTGAAAATAATTGGTAAAAAGCCGTAAATATCTATATATCTGGGGGTAAGATTAGAATTGTGTCTTATAATATACAAAATACTAATAGGAGGTGTAAGAAGAAAAACTTGCTATTCATCACTTTCTTGAAGAATTTCTTAACGCTTTAATGGAATCTGAAAGAGCAATATTTCGGTTCTTTTAAACTTAACCTTCAGGTTCCAAGAGATAGAAAAAGTAAGTTTCGCC
>Ga0315298_1011375_pt1 | contig 10459 bp, 13 predicted proteins | sample WHS_1_MG_FD_203077 | JGI IMG/M metagenome (GOLD analysis project Ga0315298, IMG submission 203077) | Extremophilic microbial mat communities from Washburn Hot Springs, YNP, Wyoming, USA - WHS_1_MG | ecosystem: Environmental > Aquatic > Thermal springs > Hot (42-90C) | place: USA: Wyoming...
TAGGTGTGCAAAGCAAAAAAGACTTTCGCGGCCTCCGCGTACCTGGGATCGAGGCCCATTCCCTGCACGAAACCGCGAAATTCTTCTTTGTCTTCAATTCTTTCCGCCCACTCCCGGTAGTCGGTGGCCTCGCTGAAGAAAAGCCGCCACTGTTCAAAAAGCCCGGCTACCAGGGGGTGCCGGCTGGCGTGCAGGGTGGTGTAGAGGGAACGCACCGCCCGCTGCGCCCGCAAGGTGCGGGGTCCGAAATCTTCGATCAGGTTTTCGGGAATGAGCGCCACCCCGGCGGAAAGGGAAAAAAGCAGGCGCAAGAAGCGTTCCGTGGCGGCCGGTGTGACCGGCGCCGGTTCGTCCACCGACCACCCTTCCCCGACGCGGCGGACAAAGATGAAGTAAAAACCGTCCGTGGCCGCCCCGGCGAGCCGGTGAGCCTCGCGACGCTCCCGTTCGGCTACGTCGAGGATGTAACCTTTGACCTGCTGAATGGCTTCCTGGTTGGCGCGCCCTTTGTTCGTGGGCTTAAGCACGCCCGGTTTTTTATACTCCAGGACAAGGCGGTTATAAACTGAATCTACCCGGCCCCGGGCCACGGAAAATTCATCCCGGGGAACGATCGTCAGGCCGGCTGCAGTACCTGCTTTTTCTATAATGCGGGCGGCTTCCCGCCGGAAATCCGCCTCCGTTCCGCCGCGCTTTGCCGCCCGCAGCAACTCCTTGGCGACCGCGGCTGCCTGTTCCGAGGCTATTTTTTCGATTTCTATGCTCATGGCTGACCCTCTGTTTACCGGGCTGGCGCTCCCGGCTTTTTCCATGGTCATTTTAAACCAAAAAATTCGCCCTGGAAAAGGCGAATTCCTGCCGGCCCGGAGCAATTTAATCAATGTTTTTCGTCGTTAGCAATTGGTTAGCAATTCCGTTAGCAAAAAACAACCGGGTTTAGACCGGTTGTTTTTAGAGAATTCCTCTTTTGAAGTTACAAAAACTGGAGGGCTGCTATACCGAATGTAGACGTTCCTTTACCCATAAGGCAATTAGGTTATTAACTTTCGTTCCCTTTTCCTTTGCAAGATGGTATAGTCGTCTTAAGTCTTCCCTTTCCAGGTCAAGGGAAATAAGCAAATTGTTTCTCTTTACGAAATGAACATCGTCGGCTTCTTCGAGTTCATCGGCGAAGTCGGCTAGAGAATGTGTTTCCCAAAATTTCCTGGCTTCTTCAATCGTTTTGAAGTCGGGAATTTCGTTTTTAGGGATCATTTTTTAACTCTCCTCCGGTAATATTTTCTTTCAGTTTGATCCATGTCGCGGGCGGTAATTACCATTGCCCGGCCGTGTTTAAAGGATATGAAAGTAATGAATAGGTACCGTCCTGATTCAGTTTGGCCCAAGGCGTAGTAAATGGGGTTTGGTCCCTTAGCTGCCTTTTTGCTTTTAAGAATAAGCGGACTGCCAAAGCACACTTCTTCAACTTCTCCGGACGTGACGTTATGCCTGGCGATGTGCTCAAGAATATCTTCGTTCCAAACGAGTTGGGAAATTTGCACCCGAACCACCTTTTTAATTATACTATATCCTTACAGTTTAAACAACGCGGCTACGGGAAACAATGTAATTTGCTTTAACATTGCCATGGAAATATGCTAATATATTCATACTTGGGAAAGTCCCTTAATTACCAGACCCGGGGGTGTTTGAATTTGGAAAGAATAATCAGCCCAATGGAAGCCAGGGATAAGCTGGGTCAAATTATTGAGGAAGCCTATTATAGCGGAAATCAATTTATCATTGCCCGGCGGGGAAAGCCGATGGCGGCTATTATCCCGATCAGCGATTATCAAAAATGGCAGAAAGAAAAGGAAGAGTTTTTTAATTTAATTGGCGAGGTTTGGGAGGCCAATAAAGATGCGGATCAAGAGCAGGTAGAAAAGGACGTTCTGGGAGCGATTCAAGAAGTTCGCCGGAAAAAATCATGAAAAAGGCGGTCCTCGACACCAATGTTTTGATTTTCGGCTTGATTAGTCCTCGCGGAACGCCGGCCAAACTACTTGCCGCCTGGCGGGCGGGGAAGTTCAAGCTGGTTTTATCTCCAAAAATAATTGACGAAATTAAGGAAGTTCTTCACAGGGAAAAAATCAAGCGTTATTTTTACCATCACGGGGAAAATTTACCGGTTAAATTTATTGCCGGTCTAAAGCGCCTGGCGACAGTCGTTCCCGGTCAAAGGGAAGTTAAAATGGTGAATGCCGATCCGGATGACGACATGTTCATTGCTGCCGCCGTCGAATCGGAAGCAGATTATATTGTCAGCGGAAACAAACATCTCTTGGAATTAAATAGGTACCAGGGAATAAAAATTATTACGCCCGCCGAATTTCTCCGCATACTTGAATTGAGTTAGCGTGATTTATTTGTGCTCACCCGCCGCGTAGGCCTCCTCCAGGATTTCGACCACGTGTTTGACCCGCACGGGCGGGCCGTATTTTTCCGCTCCGTGCAGGAGTTGCAGCAGGCAGCCGGGGTTGCCGGTGGCGATTACCTCCGTGCCGGGCGGCAGGTCGGCCATCTTGCGGCGCAAAAGGGCCTCGGCCATTTCCGGGTAGGTGAGGTTATAGATGCCGGCGCTGCCGCAGCAGCGGGCTTCGTCGGGCATTTCCAGGAGCGTGAGCCCCGGCACCTGCCGGAGCAGGCGTTTGGGCGCGCTGTTGACCCCCATAACATTTTTTAAGTGGCAGGAGGCCTGGTAAGCAACCCGGCGGGGGAAAGAGCCCCGCGGCGGGACGAAACCGGTTTGCTCCAGCAGTTGGGCGATGTCGACTACCTTGCGGGCGAATTCCCGCGCCCTTTTAGCGTAAAAGGGGTCGCCGGCGAGCAGCTCCGGGTACTCCAGAAGAGCCGCCCCGCAGCCGCCGGCGTTGGTCACCACGCAGTCCACCCCGGCCGCCAAGAAGGCGTCGATATTCCGGCGGGCCAGCTTTCTGGCGCCTGTACGGTCCCCGTTGTGCAGGTGCAGGGCGCCGCAGCAGCCCTGGCCGGCCGGGGCCGTCACCCGGAAGCTGTGCCGCTCCAGGAGACTGGCCGTGGCCAGGTTGACGCCGGCGAAGAGGATATCCATCACGCAACCTAAAAAAAGACCGGCGATGCGATCATTATTATTTCCTGCCGCTGCTCCTGCCCCGATTTTTCCCCTTTGCCCGTTTGAGTTGGCCCTGGTCAGAATTGCCCGGCCTGTTTTGGCCGGTGCTTCCGGTAAAATTTGTTCCATTTCCCGGACGACGGGCGGAAAAAGCTTTAAGATGCCCAGCCGCCGGGCCGCGGTCCGCAGGCCGGAACGCTGGTAAAAGCGCAAGAGCCGCCCGGCTACCCCCAACCGCCGGGGATAGGGAAAAAGAAAGCGCAGGGCCAGGTTCAGCAGCAAAGCCCATGCGCCGGGCCGGTAGCCGCCGGCGAAAAGCTCCCCGCGCATTTCCTCCACCAGCAGCCCCGGACGCACCCCCGAAGGACAGGCCGCCTCGCACGCCCGGCAGTCCAGGCAATCCCAGGCGGCCCGGAAAAGGCCCGGGGCAGCGGCCAGTTCACCCCGGCTAAAGCCCCGCAGCAACTGAACCCGCCCCCGGGGCGAATCCATTTCCAGCCCGGTTTCCTGAAAGATCGGGCAGTTCCGCACGCACATCCCGCAGTGTACACACCGCAAATAGAGCTCTTCCGGCAGCGGGTCGATAACACCTTTTTTAATCGGTAAAGCTCCTTCCTCAAAAAATAAGTTAATAGCCGGTGCCTGGCACCTTTTTATTAACTTATTGGCCTATAGGGAAGATTTTCCCCGGGTTCAGGATTCCTTTGGGATCCAGGGCCTGCTTGATTGCCCGCATGGCCCAAAGCCCGTTTGCGCCGTGCTCCCAGGGCATAAAGGGCGCTTTCATGAAGCCGATGCCGTGCTCACCCGAGAGAGTGCCGCCCAGTTCCAGGGCGGCCTGGAAAATCTCGGCCGCCGCCTGTTCCATCCGCCGCATTTCGTCGGCGTCCCGCTCGTCGCACATGATGTTCGGGTGGAGGTTACCGTCCCCGGCGTGGCCGAAAATCACGATCTGTAAATCGTATTTGGCGGCGATTGCTTTCAGCCGCCGGACCATTTCGGGGATCTGGCTGCGCGGCACAGTGGCGTCCTCGGAGATTTTGGTGGGCTTGATTCGGGCCACCGCCGGGGAAATGGATTTGCGCGCCTTCCACAGGTTTTCGGCTTCTTTGGCTGTGCTGGCCACCTGCACTTCCCGGGAGCCCATTTCCCGGCACAGCGCGGCAATTTCCGTAATTTGCTCCTCCAGCACGGCGGCCGGCCCGTCCACTTCCAGCAGCAGCAGGGCCTCTACGTCCAGGGGCAGGCCCAGGTGCAAATATTCTTCCACCACCCGGATGCTCTGGTCGTCCATGAACTCTAAGGCGGCGGGGGTAATCCCCCGGGCGATGACGGCGCTGACGGTGCGCGCCGCGTCTCTCAAGCGCGGGAAAAAGGTGAGCAGGGTTCTGGTGGCCTCCGGCGGGGGGATGAACCGCAAAACGGCCTGCGTGATTACCCCGAGCGTTCCCTCGGAGCCGACGAACAGGCGCGTTAGATCGTAACCGGAGACATTTTTAATCGTCCGTCCCCCGGTCCGGATGACCCGCCCATCAGCCAAAACAACCTCCAGCCCCAGGGTGTAGTCCCGGATGACGCCGTATTTGAAGGCCCGGCTGCCGCCGGCGTTTTCGGCCAGGTTGCCGCCGATGGTGGAGGACTTGCTGCTGGAAGGGTCGGGCGGGAAGAAAAAACCCTTTTCGGCCACGGCCCGGGCAAAGTCGTCCGTAACCACCCCCGGCTCCACCACGGCCAGCAGGTCGGCGGTGTTGATCTCCAGGATGCGGTTCATCCGGGTAAGATCCAGGGCGATTCCGCCCTGCACCGGCACCGACCCGCCGGAGAGGCCCGTCCCCGCCCCCCGCGGCACCACCGGGGTTTGCGTCTCCCAGGCCAGGCGCAAGATTCCCGCCACCTCTTCTGTGTTCGCCGGCCGCACCACCGCGTCCGGCCGGCGGCGCCGGAAGGTGGCGTCGTAACTATAGGCGTAGCATGCTTCAGGGGTGCTGAAAACATTTTGTTCGCCAACTACGGCGGCCAGTTTTTGAATGAAGGTCATTTTTTGCTTACTCCCCTTGAAAATAGTCGTCGGTCGTCGGGATAGTTGGAATTCGCTAAAGCAAATTCCAGATTGAACTTGCCTAATAAGTTAAGGGCCTGACCCTTAACTTATTTAACTTACCCTTCGCATAGTCGCTCGCCTGGAAAACTCCAGCCCTCATTTTCATCCTTTATGGCGGGAACGAACGTTTCCATGGGGAACTCCCTCGAAAAAGTAGGCACAAAGTATCCCGGGCGCAAAGGCACAAAGTAAATATTCCCGGTACATTTCTCTTTGTGCGCCTCTGATCCTTCGTACCTTAGTGCACTTAAGGTGAGGATGAACGTTCCCATGGGCAACTCTTCTAGAAAACGAAATCGGGGATTTTTATTCCCAGCAGGGGATCAGGTTTCCGTCCGCGTCAAAAGCCAGTTCTGCTTCTTTCACCGGTTCGTAGCCCTCCTCCCGGCAGGGACCGGTCAGGTCCGGGGTAACCAGGATCTCCTGCAGGTGCAGGGTGTTTTTTATCCAGGCCACGGAGCATTCTGCAAAATCCTTCTTTAAACTTTGCGCCGCCGCTTTCAAGGCTTCCCGGTCGGTATCGAAAATCAGCGGGAGCATTCCCCGGTTAAGGTATCCCGTGGTCAGGACGTTTAGGTAGGTGGCCCGGCGGTCCATGGTCCGGGCAAGCCGCGCTGTAGTAAAGTCGGCCAGGCCGATTCCGTTGGCGTTGCCTTCGGACAGAGGAGAAAGGCTGCGGACAAAAATTCTTTTGGCCGGCGGGTTTTCCGGTTCCGGCACCCCTTCCAGACGGAACCGGCCGATGACGTTGGTGTCCATCCCGGTGCCGCTGAAGTTTTTCCCCATCTCGTCCACAATCAGCAGATCGGCGCCGGTGAAAGGGAGGCGGGGCAAAAGGGCGCGCGCCGTTTTTAAAAGTTCGGCTTCCCGGGCCGGGATTTCGCCGGCGGGGATGCCTTCGATGAGCACTGTTTGTTCCGCGGCGTCTTCCACTAGGGCAATCCCGCCCACAACCGGCAGATTTTCCAACAGCGCCCGGCCCATGGCATCTAAAGTTTCACCCAGGTGGTCCGGCGGCAGCCGGTGAAACAAAGCGGCCCCCGGAACTTTGCCCAGACCCACCACCAGCATTTTTAAAAGGCCGCTCTCTTTTTCGCCCCGGAAGGCCGTGTGCGGCTTGATCCGGTTGATCAATAAAATGGCGTCCGCCGCTTTGGCCCGGGCGTCCGCATAAAGTGGCAGTTCTCCAGCCCGGCCGACCTCTACCACGTCGTCCCCATCCAGGATGGGCGCGCCTACACTTTCTTTGGTAACGCCTAAACCGGCCAGCACCGCCCGCCGCCCGGCCACCGTGCCGCCTCCGTGGCTGCCCATGGCCGGGACCAGGAAGGGCTCGCCGCCTTGTTCTCGAATAAACTCCACCGCCGTGCGCAGCACAGTCAGGTAATTGGCAATTCCCCGGCTGCCGGCGGTAAGGACAACTTGCGCCCCCGGGGATAATTGTTTCTGCGCGAAGACAGCCGCTAACGCCAGACGGGTTTTCTCCCCCGCTCCCTTTGCCGTTAAGGCGGACTGCTTTGTTGCTTTCTGCTTCATGTTCAGTAATTTAATTGCCGCCACCCCTTCGTAATCATAGCAGATTTTTTCTTTCTCCGGCAAGGTAAATTTAAGGTAAAACGCGCCTCAAATCCCAGTCCTAAAACCTGTCCTTCTCCCATATAATGCTAATGGAATGCTAATGGGAGGTGGGACAATGCTGACCGGTACGCTTGTTTTCGGGCTGATTGTGGTGGCGCTGGCGGGGCTGTCGATCCGGGAAAGGGTGAAAATTCAGCTGCTGCGCGCCAGTTCGCTGGAATCTTTTCCGGAGACGAAGGCTTCGCCCCTTTCCCAGGCGGTGCTGAACCTGGTCGGACTGGCCGGCGGGATTTACCTGTCGCTGGTGATGCTCCTGGAATTTTTGAAAGTGGATCTGCCCGGCCGGCTTGCGCTCGGTCAGGTCCAGGTGGAGCCGCTGGCGGCGCTTTCCATCGGCCTGGCGATCGTCCAGCCCTTTGTCTTAAGGTTGTTTATGCTGCGGCGAAGGTGGTAAAAATGAGGCTTTTCGAGTTGACGGGGAAAGAAATTGTCAATCTTACCAACGGGGCCCGCCTGGGCGTGGTCGGGGAGAGCGACCTGGCCGTCGACACGGAAACGGGCCGGATCTGCTCCATTATCCTGCCCCGCAAAGGCAACCTGCTGAACTTCTGGGTGGACCGTCAGAACTTAATCATTCCCTGGGAAGCGGTGCGCCGGATCGGGAAAGAGGTCATTATTGTCGAAATCGATCAGGCCAATTTAAATTTCCGGCGCCACCTGGTATAAGTTCGCCGCATCATCCAGTAGGCGAAGGCCATGATTACCGGGGTGGTCAGCTGGGCGATGGTAAAAAAGCCCAGGCCCCAGTGGGGAACGACGTAACCCACCAGCACCAACGGCATCTCCCGGACCGTTTCTTCCACCGCCCCCCGCAGCAGCTGGTGGTAAAAAACGAACGACCAGAACTGGTACCCGGCCGGCAGATCCTTTCTTTTCAGGTAGAAATACCGGATCAGCAGGAGCAGGCCGATGGCGGCGCCGATGGGCTGGGCGGGCCAGCGGTCAAACCAGAAATCGGTAGGTCTGCCCAGCACTTCCTGGTTGAAGATGTTTGCCACGCGGATCATGGCGTAGCCGAGGGCAATCCCCGGCACGCCCAGGTCGGCCAGCACGTTAAAGCTGACCCCTTTGCGCCGGCAGTACCACCAGCCGGCCAGGGCGCCGCCGAACAGGCCGCCATGCCAGGCCAAACCCCCCTGATAAATCTTGAGCACCTGCAAGGGGTCGCGGATAAACCATTCGGGGTAATTGACCAGCACAAACAAAAGGCGCGACCCCGCCACCCCCGCCACGATGGCCACAATGCTCAAATTCAACAAAAAATCCTCGTCGATGTCCCGCCGGCGGGCCTCCCCGTACATGTACCAGACGGCGAACAAAAAGGAAAGGGCCATAAAAATGCCGTACCAGCGCACGGCCAGCGGCCCGATTTGAAAAGCGACGGGGTTTAGATCAACCAGCAATTTCCGCATCTCCTTTTTGAAAATTTAGGTTGCCATATTGACGACATCATGGTTTTATAGTATGATGTATATGAGGTGATCTTTATGGATCAGATAAATGAGCATATGATCAGAAAACAAACGTACATTACCAGTGGACAAAATAAAGAGCTAAAAAAACTGGCTAAAGTTAAACAAACTACGGAAGCGCAGGTTATCCGGGAAGCCCTGGAATATTATATCAGAGAAGAACGGAAAAAAACAACCCACAACCCGTTGCTTGACCTGATTGGGCTTGGTGGTGACGCTCCCGGTCCCCGGGACGGGTCGGTGAACCATGACCGTTATTTATATGACCGGCCGTAGAGTATTTATTGATACCGGCGCTTTCATTGCCGTAACTTATCAAAGGGATCAATATCACCGGAAGGCGGGCGTAATTCTTCAGGAAATAATCCGGAATAAAGTCATTCCCGTGACAACCAATCTGATCGTGGCGGAAACGTATTCGTTTCTTCGTTACAATGTAAATTATCCGGCGGCGATTGGTTTTCTGGAGAAGATTAAAAATGCCGAGGCGATCGAAAAGATCGAAGTAATCTATGCAACCTCCGAAATTGAAAGGGAAGCCTTGCAAATCCTCCGTAAATATTCCGATCAGGCTCTTTCCTATGTGGATGCGGTAAGCTTTGCCGTTTTAGCCCGAAATCCCGATCTGAAGGATATTTTTGCTTTTAACGGCCATTTTCATTTATTGAAGAAAAATCTTTTGGATTTCTTGTAATTGTGCTTGCATCGTGCAAAGAAAACCCCGGGTAAAAAAACTCCCGGGGTTTTCTTGTTGTTTACTGGGCGACGTTGATTTTTTCCTTGCGCCGGGTGGCTACGTCCGGCTTGGGGGCGCGGATTTCTAAAATGCCGTTGGCGCAGGCCATAAGATTTTTCGTGTGGGTCATACTAAACGTAAGAGGTGGCTTGCTTTGGGCAGGGAAAAAAGGTTGAAAACAATCCAGAAAATAGCCCGGCTGCGGGAGTCGGCGGTACTGTGCTATCTGACCGGGGACCGGGAGAACGTCAATACCCGGATCGCGCCCGATGTATTGCCGGTTTTTTACCGTCACCTGGAAATGATCGGAAGGCGGAAGCGAATCGACCTGTTTCTTTACACCCGGGGGGGAGACATCCTGACGCCCTGGCGGCTGGTGCACCTGATCCGGGAATATGCCGACGAATTTAACGTCCTGGCGCCTTTTCGGGCCTACAGCGCCGGAACGCTGGTCTGCCTGGGGGCGGACGAAATCGTAATGGGGAAAATGGGAGAGCTGGGCCCCATCGACCCCAGCGTGGTGAACGCCTTCAACCCCCAGGACCCGGCTAACCCGGTGGCGCGGATCCCGGTCAACATCGAGGACGTCTATTCCTACCTGACCCTGGCCCGGGAGGTGGCCGGCTTAACGAACGAGGGCGAGTTGGCAAAGGTGTTTGCCCTGCTGGTCGAGCGCATCCACCCGCTTGCTTTGGGCAATGTGCATCGGAATTACCTGCTCATTCGCTCCCTCGCCACCAAACTGCTCGGTTTGCGGAAAAACCACGACGCCCGGGCGGAGGTCCAAAGAGTCGTCGATCATTTAACGGAAAAACTTTACGCCCACAACCATATGATTTCCCGCCGGGAAGCCGCCGAGGAAATTGGTTTGCCGGTCGCCTACCCCTCCCGGGAACTGGAAAAATTAATCTGGGACCTGTATCAATGCTACGCCGGCGAGCTGTGTTTAAACGAGCCTTTCAACCCGGTCCGGCTGCTGCGCGGGCCGCGCGCCGAATTCGACGTTGCCGGCGGCATCGTGGAATCGGAGTACGGCCAGGATTGTTTTATTTTTTCCGGGGTGGTGGAGGGAAGCGATCTTCCCGACGCCGGAAAGGTAAACGTAAATATTTTGAAACAGAGCTGGCAAACGGTGATTTAAGAAGGCATAGAGGCACAGAGGCACAGCAGAGGCAGAATAGAGCAACATTATGAATTGGGAATTGGGGATCGAGGGTGAGGGATGAGAACCATTTTCCTAACTGCGGTTTCCAAGGCAGATTGAAACAGGAGGAAAGAAATGGTGGAGGAAGAAAGAAAAAAGTTCAGCGAAGTTAAGTTTGTTTATTATCCGGGAGGAGCCCGGTATTATTATCTGGTTACCGGCAATTCCGGCTATCCTT
>Ga0315298_1011378_pt1 | contig 10453 bp, 7 predicted proteins | sample WHS_1_MG_FD_203077 | JGI IMG/M metagenome (GOLD analysis project Ga0315298, IMG submission 203077) | Extremophilic microbial mat communities from Washburn Hot Springs, YNP, Wyoming, USA - WHS_1_MG | ecosystem: Environmental > Aquatic > Thermal springs > Hot (42-90C) | place: USA: Wyoming...
ATCGTTCTCTTAGCCACTGGCGAAAGGCCTCGGCGCAGGTGTCACAGTAGCAGTAGGGGCCGTACTCGTTGGCCACGTGCCATATGATTAGCGCCGGGTGCTTGGCGTAGCGCTCTGCCATAGCCCTGGCCATACGCTGGGTGGCACGGCGGTAGTCAGGGCTGTTGGGGCAGAACTGCATACGCTGGCCGAACTGGCGTTTCTGCCCGTCGATGGTTACCGGCAGGATGCCGGGGTAGCGCTGACAAAGCCATGCCGGCGGCACGGCGGTGGCCGTCCCCAGGCAAGCAGCGATGCCATTCGTGTGCAGCCGGTCCATGATCTCATCCAGCCAGTCGAAGTCGAAGCGTTCCTCGTGTGGCTGAAGCCGAGCCCAACTGAAGACAGCAACGGTAGCTACGTTGATGCTGGCCAGGCGGAAGAGGCGCACGTCCTCGTCCCAAACCTCGCGTGGCCACTGGTCGGGGTTATAGTCGCCGCCGTAAAGGAATCGGGGGAGCGATTGACTGGCCATCTTGCACCTCCGCTGCGACGCGCTTATGATGACATTCTAGTGAATAACAAGGTGGCTGGCAACCGGCATCGAGCTGGCTCTGCTGGCTGCCACGATACCGATTCGGTGGTTCTGGTCATAACGACGGGGCAGGGACCGGGCTGCACGATGGTGGCGTGACGGTTCGGACTCGGTGTCTTTTCGGTCTGGAACACAGTGGGTTGCGAGACGGCGCGCGCCGTAGTAGTATGATTAGGCAACCTAACATTATGGACACCGAACATTACTCCCAGGCTATAGTCGATCCCCAGGCAGTCTCCGATTTGCTGCTGGAAATCGTACTGCGTCTGAGGCGGCTGATCGCTGCCGAGGCACAGGCCGAAGTAGGGGCCTTGAGCGTTACGCAGTTGCGAGTGCTGGGCTTGCTGCGCTGTCGTCAGCGCTTGCCCAGCGAGCTGGCCCGTGAACTGATGATCGCCCCCGGCACTGTCAGCGAAGTGGTAGAGAACCTGGTGCGGCGGGGTCTGGTCGAGCGCGGCGAGGAGCCAGCAGACCGCCGATCCGTGCCCCTGCGTATTACCTCTCAGGGGCTATTTGTCTGGGAGGCTGCCCGCGGCCGCGCTATAGCTGCTCTGCAGAGGATCATTGAGCGCCTATCGCCTGACCAAGTGTCAGAACTGGGACGCTTGCTGCACCTGCTGCAGGAGGCGCTGACAGAGACTGACGGTCGCTGAGAGGAGTGTTGATGCGCATCGAGCCCTGGCAACGCAATCTGGCGGCGCTGTTTTTCGCCCAGACGCTGACTATGATTGCCTTCAGTTTCGTCTTCCCGTTTATTCCCCTGTACATACGGAGTCTGGGCGTTAGTGATCCGGATCGAGCGGCAGAGTGGGCGGGGCTCGTGATGGCGGCCGCCGCCCTCTCGATGGCGGTGGCGCAGCCCTACTGGGGGAGCCTGGCCGATCGTATGGGCCGCAAGCCGATGGTGATCCGCTCTATGCTCGGTGGCAGCGTCATCATTGGCGCCATGGGCTTCGTCTCCTCACCGGAACAGCTTCTGGTGCTGCGGTTCATTCAGGGAGCGATTACCGGCGTGGTGGCGGCCGGCAACGCGTTGGTGGCAACCTCTACCCCTAAGCCGAGGCTCGGCTTTGCTCTAGGGCTGATGCAGGTCTCCATCTTCCTCGGAAACTCAGTCGGCCCTCTGGTAGGAGGGGTGATCTCGGATGAATACGGCTTCCGTGTGGCTTTCTACGCCGCAGCCTCGTTGCTGCTTCTCGGCGGCCTGATCGCGATTGCCTTCGTGCACGAGCAATTCGTACGCCCAGCGGCCAATGCGGCTCGTCCCAGCGTGATAGCCGAGAGCCGGTCGCTATTAGGCATCTCGATCTTTCCGGTCCTCGTCACAGTAGTTTTCCTCATTCAGCTAGGTGGCACGATCATAAGCCCTGTCTTGAGCCTCTTTATTGCACAATTGAGCACCGCTACCGATGTCGCTACGGAGGCTGGCCTGGTGATGGCCGCCACTGGAGCGGTCAGCGCCCTATCTGCTATCGTTATCGGGCGCCTGAGCGACCGCGTTGGCCATGCCATGATCTTGCCCATTTGTCTGCTTGGGGCCGCAGCCGCCTATGTTCCTCAGGCTTGGGTGGAGAACGTGGGGCAGCTTCTCCTTTGGCGCATGCTGCTCGGGGTGTTTCTGGGTGGGCTCATGCCTAGCGCAAACGCTTTGATCGCCCTGATCGTGCCGGTAGAACGGCGTGGTGCCGCCTATGGTCTGAGCGCCACCGCCAGCTCGCTGGCGAATGGCGTCGGACCTCTGGCCGGAGCAGCTATCGCCACGACTCTGACAATGCGAGATGTCTTTCTGGCCACCGGTCTCCTTTTTACAGTCGGTCTGGTCTGGGTTGTCTTCAGTCTGCGCGGGTTCAAAGTGGCACAGCTGCCGACCGAGGAGTTGGCTGCGGCGCGCCGCGAGGACTCCCCTGCCTACGGCAGGACGCCAACGCACGGTACTGGCTGAGAAGCATCTCTTCGTCGCCGGTTTCCCGCTCCATTTGTGGTTAAGCTATGTGGCGAGCCGAGTGGCAATTGGCCCTGAGTATGCTCATCAAGCGTGAAGGGAGCCCGTGCTATGCCCATATACGAACTGCTCATCAAAGGAGGCACCCTGATCGACCCAGCGCAGAGCGTTCACGCTCTGCGCGACGTGGCTTTCAGCCAGGGAAAGGTGGCGGCGGTCGCTGGAGATATTCCGCGAACGGAGGCCGCGGCCGTGGTGGACGCCGCGGGGCGCCTCGTCACTCCAGGCATGATCGACCTGCACGTGCATATCTTCGAGGGGGTGTCGCACTATGGCATCCCTCCGGACCCCACTTGCCTGGCTCGGGGCGCGACGACTGTGGTGGACGCCGGCTCGGCCGGGGCCGATACCTTTCTTGGCTTCCGGAAGTATGTAATCGATGTGAGCGCCACCCGCATCTTCGCCCGGCTCAACATCTCCTCGATGGGTATGATCTCGGCTGAGGTGGGGGAACTGGACGACATAAAATGGGCTAACGTCTCCAAAGCACTCCAGACCATCGAGAAACACCGCGATGTCATCCTGGGCGTGAAGGTGCGCCTGACGCGTGAGTCGCTGGTGGGCGAGCGCGCCGGACTTGAGCCTCTGTATCGGGCCCGTGAAGCAGCCGATGCTGCCTGCCTTCCCATTATGGTTCACCCCCAGGGGGCTTGGTGTCAATCACTGGACGAGGTGCTGGCCGTAATGCGCAAAGGAGACATTCTCACGCACTGTTTCCACGGCCTTAGTCACGGCATCCTGGACGAAGACAGCAAGGTGCGTCGCTCGGTGTGGGAGGCGCGTGAGCGCGGCGTGGTTTTCGATGTCGGGCACGGGCAGGGCTCTTTCCACTGGGACGTCTGCGCTGCCGCCCTCGCTCAAGGCTTCCCCCCGGCCACGATCTCCTCAGACCTCCACATCTACAACGTGAACGGTCCCGTCTTTGACCTGGCTACCACCGTGTCCAAGTTCCTGCACTTGGGTCTCTCGCTGGACGACGCCGTCGCCAAGGTGACAGCCGCCCCAGCGCAGGTCATCGGCCTGAGCGGCCGACTGGGCACGCTCTCTCTCGGCGCCTGTGGCGACGCAGTGGTGTTCGATCTGCTGGAAGGCTCCTTCCCGCTCGTCGATTCTCACCGGCAGACCCGCCTTGCCCGCCAGCGGCTCGAGCCCAGGGTCGTCATCAAGGGAGGGAAGGTTTACGAGGGGCCAGCGCCAGCGATTGCTCACCATCACTGTTGATCGAGACGGCCACGCCCTAAGCTGCGGATGCGGGGGCCGAGCCGCTTCCACTACTCGATTATCTGCTCGCGTATCCTGCTGTTTGCTTCCGTGTTGAGAGTAGTGTAAATCGGCTTGGGGGGAGGTGAGCACTTGAGCAAACGCGTGGTGGTGACTGGCCTCGGCGCCGTCACCCCTTTGGGCAACGACATCGAGACGACCTGGACGGCTCTGCTGGAAGGCCGATCGGGCGTCGCTCCCATCACGCTTTTCGACCCTTCGCCTTTCAGCATCCAGATCGCTGGCGAAGTCAAGAACTTCAACCCGGCAGATCAGATAGATCGTAAAGACCTGCGTCGCATGGACCGCAACGTCCAATTCGCCGTCGTGGCCGCGCGCGAGGCTGTGAGAAGAGCGGGCCTCGTCATTGATGAAACGAATGCCAATCGCGTGGGCGTCATTCTGGGCTCGGCAGTGGGTGGTATCAGTACGCTGATCGAGTACCAGAAGGTTCTCGACACGAAGGGACCTAACCGTGTGAGCCCACACTTTCTCCAGAACATGATCTGCGACACCGCCTCTGGGCAGGTGGCTATCTACCTTGGCGCCAAAGGCCCAAACATGGCTGTCGTCTCCGCGTGCGCTACGGGAAGCCACGCTCTCGGCGAAGCTTTCGAGACCATTCGGCGCGGCGATGCCGACGTTATCATCGCCGGCGGCACTGAGGCAGCCATCGTGCCCCTCGTGCTGGCCGGCTTCATCGTGATGAATGCACTCGCTCCCGGCAACGGTGATCCGGCCAAAGCCTGCCGACCATTCGATGCCACGCGCCAGGGTTTCGTGATGTCGGAGGGCTGCTGCCTGATGGTCCTTGAGAGCCTCGAGCACGCCCAGAAGCGGGGAGCCAATATCCTGGCCGAGTTCATTGGCTATGGCTCCAGCAACGACGCCTTTCATCTCGCTGCTCCAGCGGAGAACGCCGAGGGCTCAGCGCGAGCAATGGCTATGTGTATCGCCAAGGCTGGCATTAGTCCCGACCAGATCGACTACATCAATCCGCATGGCTCGGCCACGCCCATTAATGACAAGTCGGAGACGCAGGCGATCAAGACCGTGCTGGGGGAGCACGCCTATCGGGTGCCCATCAGCTCTACGAAGTCCATGCTTGGTCATATGATGGCCGGCGCTGGTGCCATCGAAGCGGCCGTATGCGTGCTCGCCATTCGGGATGGTATAATCCCTCCCACGATCAACTATGAGCACCCGGACCCGGAGTGCGACCTCGACTATGTACCGAACCAGGCTCGCCGCACAACTGTGAACGTTGCTCTATCCAACAACATGGGCCTGGGAGGCCACAACGCGTGTGTGCTTTTCCGCCGCTTCGCTTGACGCGGCCCCGTTCGGGCTGTCCAAGGAACGGCAGAACCCAGGTTCCGATCTCAGTCGGCTGTAGAGCGGCGAGCGGCAGAGTGGAGATGTCAGGGTGAAGAAGTATGCCCAAATCGTCGGCTGGGGGATGTACGCCCCGCAAAGGATACTGACCAACCACGATCTCGAGAAGATGGTCGACACTAGCGACGAGTGGATTCGCCGACGAGTAGGCATCGGCGAGCGCCATATCTGCGCGCCAGGCGAGGCTACGGCTTCTATGGCTACTCGGGCCGCGCGCGCTGCTCTGGAAGTCGCAGACCTGAGCCCCTCGAAGCTAGACCTCATCATAGTCGCGACCGTCACTCCCGACTACCAGTTTCCCTCCGCCGCCTCCATTGTACAAGATGCTTTGGGTGCCTCTCACGCGGCGGCCTTCGATCTCAACGCCGGCTGCGCTGGCTTCGTCTACGGTCTCTACGTTGCCCTAGGCATGATCGGGGCTGAGCTTTACCGAAACGTGATGGTCATCGGTTCCGACACCTTGTCGCGGATTACGGATTTTCAGGATCGCAGCACAGCCGTCCTCTTCGGCGATGGGGCAGGGGCTGTGCTTCTCACCGCCACCGATCAGCCCACCGGCGTCCTATCCTGTGTTCTTGGGTCCGATGGTTCGGGAGCGGAAGCACTGCTGGTGCCAGCCGGGGGGTCGCGTCATCCTGCCACGGTGGAGACCGTGCAGAACCGGCAGCACTTCATCCGTATGAACGGCGCCGAGGTCTATCGCTTTGCCGTCAAAGCGATGGCAGATGGTGCGCGCCAGGTAGTGCAGATGGCAGGACTTCAGATCGAGGACATCAAGCTTGTCATTCCGCACCAGGCCAACATTCGCATCATGGAAGCGGCGGCGAAGGCGCTGAAGCTGAGGCCAGATCAGCTGTACTGCAACGTCGAGCGCTACGGGAACACCTCGGCCGCCACTATCCCCATCGCCCTGTGCGAAGCTCTCGCTGAAGGGCGGATCAAGCCCGGCGACTATCTCCTGTTGGTTGGTTTCGGGGCCGGCTTAACCTGGGCGGCGGCCGTAGTGCAGTGGGGCGCGCCAGTGGGGGCGGCCTCCACTCCGTGGTGGCGATCGGTGCTACATGACCTGCGCGGCCGCGAGGCGGCTGTGCGTTCACTGACCCTGCGCACGCGGCGTCGGCTGGATTCCCTGCGTGGCGCAGATGGGCGCGCAGATTGATGACGGGAGGAATAGACAGGTGACTGATCTGGAGGGGCGGGTGGCTCTGGTTACGGGAGGATCGCGCGGGATCGGGCGTGCGATTGCTCTGCGTCTGGCCTCGGCTGGTGCGAAAGTGGTTGTGAACTACGTCAGCAATGCCTCAGCTGCCGAGGAAGTGGCCGCCAGGATACACGAGATGGCTGGAGAGTGCCTCCTGCTGAAGGCTGACGTGAGCCAGGTCTCCCAGGTTGAAGACATGATGGGTACCGCCATCAAGCGCTGGGGGCGACTTGACATCCTAGTCAACAATGCTGGCATCATCCGCGATACCTTGCTGCTTCGCATGTCGGACGAGGATTGGGACACGGTGATCAATACCAACCTGAAAGGGGCCTTCCTCTGCATTCGCCCCGCCTTGCGTCAGATGCTGCGCCAGCGTTGGGGACGCATCATCAATGTCTCTTCCATTGCCGGGCTCACTGGCAATGTCGGCCAAGCCAACTACTCGGCGGCTAAGGCTGCTCTGGTCGGTCTCACCAAGACGGTAGCGCGCGAAGCGGCCTCACGGCAGGTGACGGTCAACGCTGTGGCTCCCGGCCTCATCTACACCGACATCACGAGGAACCTGCCAGAAAAAGTGCAGCAGGAGATTCTGGCTCAAGTGCCGCTTGGGCGCTTCGGTACACCGGAAGACGTGGCGGAGATGGTCGGCTTCTTGGCTTCGGAACGGGCAAGCTACATCACCGGGCAGGTATTTGTTGTTGATGGTGGGCTGGCGATGTGATTAGCCAATAGGAGAATCAGGAGCGAGAGGTACACGGTAATGAGTGAGGAGATGGCAGGAGCGCTTCGTCTAGCGTTCATCTTCCCCGGACAAGGATCGCAGTACGTTGGCATGGGCAAAGACCTATACGAGCTTTCCCAGGCGGCCCGCCGCGTCTTCCTTCAGGCTGAAGAAGTATTGGATATACCTCTCCGTACGCTCTGCTTCGAGGGGCCGGAAGAAGAGCTTAACGACACTATCAACACTCAGCCTGCTATCCTCACAACCAGCGTGGCTACCTTGGCTGCCTTGCGTGAGCGCTGGGAGAGGATGCAGGCCAAAGTGGAGCCACTCTACGTGGCTGGTCACAGTCTGGGAGAGTATAGTGCTCTGGTCGCGGCTGGCTCGCTGGACTTTCCAAGTGCTGCTCGGATGGTGCGCGAACGTGGACGCCTGATGAAGGAAGCGGGGACACTGAACCCGGGCGGCATGGCCGCCATTCTGGGCCTCGACGACGCTCCCATGCGTGAAGTATGTGCAGAGGCTAGTGCCAAGGGGCCAGTGGTGCCAGCCAACTACAACGCGCCTGGCCAGATCGTGATCTCCGGCGACGTTACAGCGCTGGCGGAGGCAATGCAGCTTGCCCTGGACCGCGGCGCGCGCCGTGCCAAACGCCTGGCTGTTAGCATCGCTGCCCATTCTCCCCTCATGAGGCGAGCAGCAGAGCAGTTCGCAGAGGTCGTGGCGCGCTTCAGCCCAGCGGCGGCGCAAGTGCCTGTCGTTACCAACATCACCGCTCAAGCCGTCACCTCGGCAGAAGAGATTCGCCGCGAACTGGCCGAGCAGATCTGCCAGTCGGTTCAATGGACGCAGTCAGTGCGTCGGATGGTCGAGATGGGTGCCTCTACGTTTGTGGAAATCGGGCCTGGCAACGTGCTCTCTGGCCTTGTCAAGCGCATTAGCGCCGAGGTCGAGGCCTTCAGTGTCGGCGATGCGAAGTCGCTGGAAGAGAAGGGCACTCTTCTGGCCAGCCGAGCCTGAGCAGAGGTCAGCGCTCGAGGTCTATCTCAGCCAGCCGCAGGTAGTCTCCTCTGCCCTCGACTGGCAGCCGCTGGCCAGTGCTCAAGAGGTACATGCCAGCGATGAGGGTGTATCGACCGCTGGGAAGCGAGCCGTCCAGTTTGAGGACGTGTTCGTCTGTGACTGTCACGTCAGGAGGCCAGTAAGAGGTCGGGAAGCGGCCATCGGCAGGCTGGCTGTCGGACTGAGCTACCAGGTGGCCGTCTGCGCTCAGTAGCTGCACGAAAACGGTGTAGTCCTCTTTCGGGGTCGCTGCGGCTCGCCAATGGAGCCTCACTCTTAGCGTCCCTGCAGCCTTGAGCGGGGAGTCGGGTTCGAGGTCGTACCCGACAAGGTGGATGCTATCGCCAAGTTGGTTGGCTAGAATGTGTTCAGGCTTGGACTGTTCACCTGTAGTCGTGACCACTACGCTACCCAGCGGTACGGTAGTGCTGGCTGGTACCTGTTGCTGCACCGGTAGTCGTTGCCTGCTTCCTCGGTCGTAGACACCCATCACCAGGGTATACAGTCCGGGCATAAGGTTCCGATCCAACGGTATTTCGTAGCGTGTCACCAGCAAATCCCCGCGCCGCCATTCGGTAGCCGGGAAGTCGGAGCTGTCGCGTTGCGCTGCCAGCTGCTGCCTGTGGTCCAGCAGGTGGACGAAGATCGCGTAGTCTTGCCTGGGCGCGTCTTGCAGGATCCGCCAGAGGGTAGTGAGGTGGAGCTTTCCGCCAGCCTCCACTTGGTGGCCTTCCTCCTTGTACGCCAGTAGCTGTATGACGTCGCCGAAACGCTGTTGCACGGCCGTAAAGGAAGGGTCTGTCGATAGGTGGTACGCGGTCTCTCTCACCTGGCCTGGCCCCAGGCGGCAGACGGTCAGCTCAGGAAGGCCGTTAGTGTAGGTCGCTTGCACTGAGCAAGCTCCGGATGGCAGGTAGGCGAGCATCTTGTCGGCAGAGGCTCGGGATGGAAACAGATACAAGCTACCCTGGCCGCTAGTTTCTGGCAGCACAAGTGCCGAGCGGGCGTCGAACCAGCGAGCGTAGGGGTAGGTGTGGGGAGCGAGATGGGCCACCGTGGTGTGCTGGGGGTAATCGGAGGCCACGAAGAGGCTCTCCTCAGCCGGCCGAGCCTCGCGTTCCATATATCGCGCCGCCTTGGCCATATCATCACAGCTTTCGAACTCGGCGCCATAGCTGGTGGGCCAGACGAAGAAATAGTCCCGGGTCGTGATGATACCGTCTGTCAGGAGAAGTCCTATCGCCAGCCCGGCGAAGATTAACCGGCCTGTTCCACGGTACAGGTATGGGATGCGCGCGATTGCCCAATCCCAAAGACTGACGAAGCCGACAGCCGGTAGCAAGTAGATGAGAGGAACCAATCCCATCGACCGCGGGGTGTATGCTCCTGAGTCCCAGGAAAGGATGCATGGCAAGACCATGACTGCCAGCCAGGAAGTCAACAGAGCGTGCACGGCCTCGCGGTGGAAAAGCCCGCGCAGGGCAGCCAAGAGCCCAACCCCAAAGAGAATGGCGAAGGGGGGCAGAAGAATCGGCCGGCCGGCTATGTTCCAGCGCTCAAGCGTATCGCCATAGTACAGTATGGCCGCCACCAGCTTGGCCAGGTTAGCCGAGATGATGCGCATCATTTCGGCTATGCTGGCACCAGGACGAAAAGCGCTGGCGCTTTCCATCCGCGCGAAAAAGGTCCCTGGGTGAGTCCAGAAGAAACCGAGAAGCGGGGCAACGACGGCGACAGCGGCCACGGTGAAGGCCAGAACGCTCCCACGAGTCTTGCGGTCTGGTGGGGCGCGAAAGATGAGCCACCAGAGGGCGAAGAGTGAGAAAACGACCGGAAAAGCCCTACCGGCTAGGTACGTGTAGACAACACCACCGGTGACGGCGCCGGCGAATATCGAGTAAACCACAGAACGTCGGCGGATGGCCACCGAGGCCAAATAGACTGCAAGCGCCTGGAGAAAGCCCTCGGCCGTGAATCGGTATCCTTGACGACTTAACATAATATGATAGAATGAAACGGCCGTCAGTGCGGAGGCGAGGAGTCCCGCCCGGCGGCCGAATAACTCGCGACCAAGAAGATAGGTGGCGGGAACAGTGGCGATGCCAAACGTAGCAGCCGTCAGGCGTAAAGGAAAGGTATCTTGGTTGCCTCCTAGCAGCCACATCACGCCGGCGGACAGGTAGATATAAAGTGGTTCCTGGCCTCCCCAGGCCGTGAAGAAGAGGGGGCGGCCTA
>Ga0315298_1011379_pt1 | contig 10448 bp, 12 predicted proteins | sample WHS_1_MG_FD_203077 | JGI IMG/M metagenome (GOLD analysis project Ga0315298, IMG submission 203077) | Extremophilic microbial mat communities from Washburn Hot Springs, YNP, Wyoming, USA - WHS_1_MG | ecosystem: Environmental > Aquatic > Thermal springs > Hot (42-90C) | place: USA: Wyoming...
GACCGCCAACGCTATTGTAATATACCCAAGGGGGGTATACTTGTCAAGACCCTTTGCGAAGGGAGGGGAAGGAGAGAATGGAGAGAATGGACGGGATGAATTCTCCCTGTTGCCGTCCATAATATCCTTCCCCTCCCATTCTTCCTTCCCACCCCATCCTTTTAGAGATGGAGATTCAAATGGACGCTAGGGATAGACTGCGGCAGTTGGAGACGAGGCTGGCCGACCTGAAGGCGCGTATGCCAGCTCATACCGTGCGACCCGCCATGCTGATGGAGATAGAGGACCTGGAGGACGAGGTGGCGAGCCTCCGCCAGCGGCTTCGCGACGAGGAGGGCGGCGATGCCGAAGGCGCTGCTTGATCCCAGCCGTTGCGATCCAGGACGATGCCCGGGCGGCGTGTGCGCCGGGCGGCGAGTCTGCTCGGTCAAGGCCATCTTCCAGGAGGAGCCCTTCGAAGTGCCCTTCTTCGATTGGGCTCGCTGCCGGGCCTGCTCCAAGTGCGTGGAGGCCTGCCCCGCGAAGGCCGTCTCCCTGGTGAACTGAGCTATCCCTCCGGTGCCACCTTCACCCTCACCGCCCTCTGGTACAACGCCCCCTGGTCGTCCAGCAGGTCTAGCCTGAGGATGTACTCACCATCCTCCATGCCGTTCAGGTAGAAGGTGGCTGGCTCATCGCCGGTTCCCTGGTACACCAGCCGATCGTCCAGCCACAGCTTCACCTCGGCCACCGGAAAGCCTGCCTGGTAGGCCACCTGGGTCCAGCCGGAAGCTGGCAACCGCTCGGGCCACTGGACCTCCAACCGGTAGCCGGTTCCGTCGACAAAGGCCCCGTAGCTGAAGTAGCGGGCCACCAGTGGCGGTAGGTCGGCTCCGACCCGAGTGTAGGCCATGTCCAGGAAGGCCCGGGGCGTGGCCACCTTGTTGGAGTAGGTGTGGATGTAGTCCCGGAGCAGGCCGAGGAAGGCATCGTCGCCCATCAGCCCCCTCAGCTTGTCCAGGAAGACCGCCCCCTTGCGATAGACGATGTCGAAGTAGGGCAGGTCGTTGGGGAAGTCGTAGATGGTGGAGTTCACCGGGCCGTCCTCGCCGGCCGCCACCCGAGCCCGATAGCCTCCCAGGGTGCGATTCCAGTAGTACTCGAAAGCGCGCGGAAGCTGATCCCGGTAGAACAGCAAGTCCATGTAGGTGGCCATCGCCTCATCCAGCCACGGGTCATGCACCTGGTCGTCGCCCACCAGGGAGTAGAACCACTGATGAGCCACTTCGTGGGCTACCGTGTACTCGGAGTAGCTACCCGGCCCGCCACCATCCGCTCCAAGAGACGCGTAGGCGAAGATGAGTCCCGGATACTCCTGGGCGGTGGGAACCGAGCTCTGGTCGTAGATCTCGGCCACGCTCAGGGTGGGATACGGGTAGGGCACCAGGTGGGAGGAGTACCAGCGAACCGATCTCTCCAGTTCATCCAGGTACGTCTCTATCCGGGGAGCGCTGAGCCCGAAGGCGGCCAGCCTCACCCCATCCACCTCCCGGGTGCGCACCTGGTACCGGTCCGACACGGCCATGGCGAAATCCCTGAGCCCCTCGGCGTGGAAGCTCTGGCTGTTCCCCTCCTGTCCTGTCCGCTGCCCGCTGGCGGCGATGGTCACCGGGACATCGCCAGCCACCACCACGTCGAAGTCCGCCACCTCAGTAAAGAAGGCGTCTCCCACGTCCACGTACTGGTGCCGGTCCCACCCATCCTGGTAGACGGCCAGGACGGGGAACCAGTTGCCCAGGGCGATGATGCCGCCGCCCCGCCCGAAGCGACCCGAGCCCTGGGGGACCTTCACCCGGTAGCGCAGCTCGACCTCCGCCGATGCACCCGGGGCCAGGGGCGAGTCGAGCGCCAGGTCGAGTACCGTCCCGTCCTGGGATGCCGTCACCTCCTGGCTGTCCACGCGGGCATCCTGGAGCGTGAAGGCGTCGAAGTAGGCCGGGGTCACCTGGAAGACCAGATCCGGCAGATCCACGCCAGTGTTGTTGCGGAATGTCGTCTTCTGCACTACGTCCAGGGTGGCGGCATCAAAGCTCAGGGAGACCTTAAGGTCGTAGTGGGGCCTGGTTTCGGCCAGGGCCAGGGACGGGAAGGTGAGGGAAAGGAGGACCAGGCAACATGCAAGGGGCAGCGGGAACCAGAGGAGGCGGCGGTGCTGGGTGCTGCGTGCCGAGAACGGTTCTGGGTTCTGGATGCTGGATGCTGGGTGCTGGTGCATCTCCATATCGCCATCATCTCCTGGTGCCTTGTGCCTGGTCCCCCTGTTGCCTGTTGCCTGTTGCCTACAATCCCAGCCTCAGCCTGGGCACCATCACCATGGCCTCCAGCACTACGGCTCTGGAGAGCTTGGACCTGCCGCCCCGCCGGTCCTCGAAGACGATGGGAACCTCTACCACCCGGTAGCCTCGACGCAGGGTGCGGTAGGTCGTCTCGATCTGGAACGAATAGCCGTTGGACCGAATGGTATCCAGCTCGATGCTCTCCAGCACCTGCCGGCGGAACAGCTTGAAGCCGCCGGTGAGGTCGCGCACCGGCACCCCTAGCAAGAGCCGGGCGTAGAGGCTCCCTCCGCGGCTGAGCGCGCGGCGCGGCAATCCCCAGTTTCGCACCCCTCCACCCGGCCGGTAACGGGACCCCAACACCAGGTCGGCGCTCTCCAGCGCCCTCAGCATGGCTGGCAGGTAGGCCGGGTCGTGGGAGAGATCGGCGTCCATCTGGCCAATGGCATCATACTGCTGCTTCAAGGCCATCTGGAAGGCCTCTCGGTAGGCGGACCCCAGCCCCTTCTTGCCGGGCCTGTGCATCACCCGGAGCCACGGCCGGGTCAGTGCCATCTCCTCGGCCATCCGGCCGGTTCCGTCTGGGGAGTTGTCGTCCACGATGAGCAGGTCCAGATCCATACCGAGGTTCTCCAGCCGACGGACGAGCTCGGGGAGGTTGTCGCTCTCGTTGTAGGTGGGGACGATGATCAGTGTATTCACGAGGGGCGATTGTAACAGAAAAGGTGGGCAGTGATGAGCGTCCGATGTCCATCTACCTCGGAAATGGAGCGGGGCGCCGTCTTGCTCCTCGCAGGCTCACCGTGCCGAGCAGGGTGCAGAGGGCCGACAGGGGCCACATCACCTCGAAGCCCCAGTTCTGGCTCACCACACCCAGGGCAACGGAGCCCAGGGAGATCCCCAAGTCGAAACCGGTGAAGTAGGTGCTCATGGCGAGGCCGCGCTGCTCCGATCGAACTCGGTCGACCAGCAGCGCCATGGTTGCCGGCTGGGCGGCGCCAAAGCCGAAGCCGAAGAGGGCGGCCGAGATCATGAATCGCGAGAAGTCGCGAGCCACGGGCAGGAGCGCCAGAGCCAGCGCCATGGCGGCGGTTCCAGGGATCATCACGAAGGCACGACCGTACCGGTCGGCCATGCGGCCGCAAAAGGTCCGGGCGACCAGCAAGGCGGTCGCCTGGACGGTGAAATAGAAGCCGGGGTTTTCGATGCCGCGCGATCCGGCGAAGATGGAGAGGAAGGACATGTTGGCCCCGAAGCCTACCCCCAGGCAGAGGGCTGTCCAGGCGGCGGGAAGGGCGTCCAGGGTGATGATGCCTGTACGGAGAGACCAGGGCTGGTGATCACCCGCCGGAGGCTTCCGGCGTTCCCTGGCGAAGAGCGAGATGAGGAAGGCGGTGAAGCCCAGGCCCGCCGAAAAGAGGAATAGACTGGTGAAACCGAGCAGACCGACCACGACAAAGCCGATGGCCGGGCCCAACAGGAGTCCCAGGGAAGCCGCCGCGGCGAAGACTCCGATGGCTTCGGCTCGGCGTTTGGGTGGGGCTATGTCCGCCAGATAGGCGTTGGCGGCGGTGGTGTAGCAGGAAACCCCCAGCCCCTGAACGACCCGGCCCAGCAGCAGCATGGGTATGGACCCGGCCAGCAGATAGACGACGCTGGCCAGGCTGTAGCAGGAGGTGCCGGCCAGGACCAGGGGGCGCCGCCGCCAGGCATCGGTCAGCCAGCCCACCAGAGGGCGGAGGAGCAGGGCCGTGCCGGCCATGATGCCGGTGGTGAGGCCCGCGTCGGTCTGGCTTCCACCCAGACCGAGGACGTACACCGGCAGGGTGGCCATCAGCATCTGCGTCCCCAAGGAGTTGGCGAAGTTCGCCAGGGTCGCAAAGACGAAATCGGAGGTGAGGAGGCGGTCCTCGGTCCTGATGGTCATGGCCGAAGCTGGCTGTTGGCGGGACCACGTGGTCTGGTTCTGGCGGGAGGCCGTTCGTTATTGCCGGGGGGGCTGGTGGGCACGGTGACCTCCTTGCGGTGATCGAGCTACCTCTGGGCAAGGGGCGGCCAACCGGCCGCCCCTTGCCCCATGTACTGGCCGGGCAGTCCTACGCCCCGCCCTCCTCGGGCTTGCGCAGCTTCGCTTTCAGCTCCTCGAGCTGCTTATCCACGTCACCCTCCTTCTCCAGGGCGGCGAACTTGTCCTCCAGGGTGTCGGTGTCCAGCTCGGCCGCGGCCCTGGCCCGGGCCTCCTTCTCCTGGACCTTCTCCTCCATCCGCTCGAAGCCCTCCAGGGCGCCGCCCTGCCCGATGCCGGCCAGGGTGTCGTGGATCTGCCGCTCGGCATCGGCTCGGCGGCTGCGGGCGATCAGCAGGTCCTTCTTCCGCTCCGCCTCCTCCAGCTTCAGCTCCAGCTTCTCCAGGGCGCTCTTCAGCACCTCTACCTGCTGCTTCTGCTCCTCATACTGGGCCTTGAAGCCGTCCGCCACGCTCTGGAAGCTGTTGCGGCGCTGCAGCGCCTGCTTGGCCAGGTCGTCCTGGCCCTTGCTAACAGCCAGCTCGGCCTTCTTCTGCCAGTTGTCCGCTTCCTCCTGGTTCTGCAGGTAGCGCTGATACAGCTTCTGCTCGTCGGCGATGGCCGCCGCGACCTGGGTCTTCACCTGGATGAGCTGGTTCTGCATGTCCAGGATGTACTGCTTGATCATCTTCTCGGGGTCTTCGGCCCTGTCCAGCAGGTCGTTGATGTTGGCCCTCAGCAGGTTGCCGACTCTGTCCAGTAAGCTCACTTGCGTCTCCTTTCATATTAGCTGTCAGCCATCAGCTATCGGTTGCCTATCGTCCTCTACTCGTTACTTGCTATCTTCGACCTGTGCCTGCTTCTCTTCCCCATTCGCCAGGCCGGGAACCTTCTCCATGAGCTGGCTGACCTTCATGCCGGAGAGGGTTTCGAATAGGGCCGGCACCTGGGCGATCATCTTGGCCATGTCCTCGGTTACCTGGCTGGCCCCTACGCCGTTGTGGCCGTTGCCCGTGGAAACGATGGTGATCTTGTCCACCTTGGTCAGCGGCTCCGCCATGGCCCTCACCACCTCCGGGAAGCCGGTGAGCAGCTTGTCCAGGAGGGCGGCCTGGTTGTACTGGTGGAAAGCGGCAGCCTTCACCGTCATGGCCTCGGCTTCCGCCTGTCCCTTGGCCCTGATCACTTCCGCCTCGGCGAGGCCCTGGGCCCGTATGGCTTCGGCCTGGCCCGCGGCCTCCACCGTCCGCTTCTGCCGCTCTGCCTCGGCCAGCGCCTCGATCCTCCGGCGCTCGATCTCCGCGGCCTTCAGCACGGTGGCGATCAGCTCCTTCTCGCGGCGCAGGATCTCGGCCTCCTGAACCTTGACCTGCTCCTGCTTCTCTACCTGCTGTACCTTGACCTGCTCCGCCACCACCTGCTGCTGCATGACGTTGGTCTGGATCTCGTAGGCTTTGTCGGCCTGGGCTTTGGCCTTCTGGACCGCAGCCTCGTAGTCGGCCTTCTTCAGATTGAGGTCGCGCTGGGCCTCGGCCTGCTTCGCCTGAGAGGCCGTCTCGGCGATCACCCGCTCCTGGTCGGCCTGAGCCCGGGCTATGGCGGCCTCCCTGGCCGCTATCGCCTGCCGGATGGCGGTGTCCCGCTCCGCCTCTGCCGCAGCCACGTCGGCATCCCTCTTGATGCGAGCCACGTCCGGCCGCCCCATATTGGAAATGTAGTCGTTCTTGTCTCTCACTTCCTTGATGGTGAAGGAAACGACCTCCAATCCCATCTTGCTGAGGTCGTCGGCACAGGTGCTGCGCATCTTGCCGCCCACCATCTCGGGCTCCTTGACGATCTGCTCCACCGTCAACTGGCCGACGATCCCCCGGAGATGGCCCTCCATCACCAGGCGGATTAGCCCCTCCCGCTGGAGAGCGTCCTTGCTGAGGAACTGCTCCGCCGCGGTCCGGATGCTCTCGGGGTCCGACTTCACCTTGATCTGCGCGACCGCTTCCACGGTCACCGCCACACCCTGCTGGGTGTAGAGATCCTGCTGGGGCGCTACGTCGAAGGACATCAGCTCCAGCGACAGCTCCTGGCAGCTCTGCACCATCGGCAGCACGACGGCGCCGCCCCCCTGAACGATCTTGGTGCCGCCAAATCCGTAGACGATCAGCGCCTCGTTCGGGCCCACCTTGCGAAACATGCGGGCCATGATCAGGATGATCATCAGGATCACCAGGACGGCCAGGCTGCCGATAACCAGAACTGCTCCGATGTTCATAACCCCTCCTCCTTCAAGCTGCTCAGCCGCGTCCGACTACCCTTTCTGGACGAAGCTGTTCCACGGTTCCACATAGGCGATGCCCTTCTCGTAGCGAACGATGACCACCTCCGTACCGCGCCCTATGGCGCTGCCATTCGAGCTTCTGGCGCCGTCGCTCCGGCGGCTGCCACCCTTAGTGTAGACTATCTCGCCCACGCGGTCCGGCGCGATGGGAACCGTCACGCGGGCCACGGTTCCCTCCAGCCGGTAGTCAGCCGGGTTCAGGATCCGCTGGCCCGGGATCAGGACCCGCGCCAGAAAGTAGAAGATCAACATGCCACCTAGCAGCCCGATCAGGGAGGCGCTCACCACGCTGAGAAGTCCCCAGAACCCGGCGTACACTTCCAGGATGTAGCCCGCTCCCCCGAACCAGGTCAGGAAAGCCATGATGGTGCTGACATTGATGGGCGATACGCCGTGGCCTCCGTGGTATGCCTGGCCCTGGGTCGGCCCAGTTGCACCGGATTCGGAGACCTCCAGGTGGGCGTTGCCGACTGCGTCGGCTCCCGGCTCGACACCCACCTCGTGGCCCACGTCCACGCTCCCTCCGTCTCCGGAAGAGAACCCGGGTATGTGAAGGACGTCGTGGGTCATGCCCAGGAAAAGCGACGCGAACACGAACAGGAAGCCCACCACGAAACAGATCAGATAGAAGGCTGCCAGGGCATCAGGGATAGGAAACATCAGCAATCACCTCCCTAGCCGGTGCTGAGAGCCGAGAGCTCAACCCGAAAGCGCTCAGAACCCAGCACCACCGGCGTCCCGCGATCGACCCATGCCGAGCTTGCATTTCAGTTCGGCCAGTTGCTGCTCCAACTGGGCTTCTCGCTCCAGCGCCGCCAGCTTCTCCGCCACCTCGTCCCGCTCCAGTTCGACCATGGTGGCAAGCCTGGCACGCTCCTCGCGCGCCCGTTCCTCCCATCGCTCTAGATGGGAGAGGGCTCGCTCCAGCTTCTCCATGTCGACGGGCCGGGTAAGGGCCGCCGGCAGCTCTCGGGCCAGTCTCTCCAGCTCCATCAGTCGAGTCTTCATCCGCTCCACGTGCCCTTTCTGCTCCAGGTACTGCTCATGGGACTGCTGGGACGCTGCGGCGAGCTTGCCGGCGCGCTCCAGGGCCTCCCTGGCCAGGTCATCGGCCCCCTTTGCGGCGGCCAACTCGGCTCTCTGTCTCCACCGCTCGGCCTCTCGTCCCGCATCCGAGTAGCGCTGGTAGAGCCGCTGCTCGTCGGCCATGGCGGCCACCAGGTGACGTTTTAGGGCAGCCACTCGGGAGCGGATATCTTGCGGACTATGATCAATCATCTCATCGCGCTCCTCCCCGTCGGCAGGACTGAGTCCCAAGGGCGAGGGTCGAAGGACGAACTGGACCTCATCCTGAACTCGCGCTCTCGGCTTTGCGCCCTATGCTCAGTTCCCGCTCCTCTCCCCGAGCCTCTCTCCGATGCGGTTCAGCTCTTCGGCTGGCAGATCCAGCAAATGGTCCAGCAGGGCCACGAACCGCATCGGATCTTCCGTTCGAGAGAGCTTCAACAGCACGTGAGCCAGGTAAGGCTCATCCATAAGCTCATCGGCTTGGGTGACAAGCCAGCTCTTGAGCCGGTCGGGGCCCGGCGGCATCTCCGTGCGAAGGGAGGTCTCGAACCCCTCCGGATCGTCTACCAGGTATCCGGGCAGCACCTGGAAGAAGCGCGCCAGCAGCTCCCGGGTCTTGGCGGTCATGTGGACCCTGGCGCCGCTCTCCAGTTGGCACAGGTAGGGGTGGCTGATGCTCTCACCCAGCTCGCGCCCCATGGCGCGCACCACCTCGGCCTTGGTCATCGCCCTCCCCATTCCCCTGTGGGTCCCCTCCACGAACCGGAGGAGCCGCAGCTTCTCGCCGAGCTTCATAGGCCCCCATCGATTGCAATTTGCAAGCCACGGTATAGCAAATTGCAATATCCACGTCAAGAGGTTTCGCCGAACTCCACGGAATCTCCAAAGCTCTTCCATTCCATCTCCACAGGTGGAAAGCATAATGGCTCTGTCACAGCAAGAGAGGAGGAGTTCTCAATGACACCATCGCTGAAGCCTGGCGCGCGGCCGGAGCCTCTGCGGTTGGAGAGCGTCAAGCGGCGGGCGAGGGGGCCGCATGGTCTGCTCACCCACCGCGCCTTCCGCCGCTTGGCGCAGACCGGGTTCGCCCTGTACGTCGTCCTGCTCATGGTCCAGCGTTTGGGCTTGGGTGAGAATGCCGAGGCGGCCGCCACCTCGCCGGAGGCTCTATGTCCCTTCGGTGGGCTGGAGACTATGTTCAGATATCTCACCAGCGGCGGCAAGTTCGTTCCCCACACCCATCTATCCAACATCGTCCTGGCCGTCGCCGTGCTGATCACGGCCTTCCTGGCGCGCTCGGCCTTCTGCGGCTGGATCTGTCCGCTCGGGTTCCTGCAGGAGATGCTGCACGGCCTGAGCCTTTGGGTGCAGAAGAAGGTTCGCGCCGTGGGCACCTTCGTGCGGATCGTCAGGGGGCGGGGAGCGCGTCTAGCGGCCATCGACCGCCCGCTGCGGCTCCTGAAGTACGGGGTGCTGGTCTGGTCCCTGGCGGGTGCCGCCCTGTACGGCATGATGGTGTTCCGGGACTACGATCCCTGGGCTGCTCTGCTGACCATCGCGGAGTTCAGCTTGGGTCCCGGCATGTTGGTGCTTCTGATTGTGGTGGCGGCCTCCTTCTTTGTGGAGAGGCCCTGGTGCCGGTATGCCTGCCCCTTGGGAGCCGCCAGCGGTCTCGTGGGCTGGCTCAGCCCGGTCTACCTGAAGCGGGAAGACAGCCTCTGCAAGGGCTGTGCTCTTTGTTCCAAGAGCTGTCCCATGGAGCTGGATGTCCGAAACCCCGTCACCATCAAGAGTCCCGACTGCATAGGTTGCCTGGAATGTGTGGAAGCCTGCCCGCGACGCGGCGCCCTGGAAGTGAAGGTTGGCGTCCCCGTGGTGGGTCAGTAGATTCGGAGGATATCCGCTATGCGAGTCAACCCCTTCGTATTTGGAGCGCTCGTCCTGGTGTTCTTCTTGGGGGCCATTCTTTCGGCTCAGGCCAGCGGCAACTGGTCGGTGTCGGGAAAGGTGACCTCGACCGGCCAGAAGGTTGTGGCGAGCGGGACCAATCCCGACGAGATCAAGGGCTGGATGACCCTCGGCGAGGTGGCGGCAGCCTACGGGCTGTCGATCGGGGAGGTTCTGAAGGAGTTCGATCTGCCAGCCGACACCGACCCGGCCAAGCAGATCAAGGAGTTGGAGAGCGAGAAGTTCTCTACCACCAATCTCCGCAATTGGCTGAAGGGCCAGATGGGTGGCGGAGGCTCCTAGTGTTCGATGCCGGCACGGCCAGGCATAGTAGCCCGGCCGTGCCGGGCTTCGGCGCTCTACCCTTCGGGCAACGACTCCACGTAGTGCTGGGCGGCTATGGCCGCTGTGGTGCCGTCGCCCACGGCGGTGGTGATCTGGCGGGTCAACTGCGACCTCACGTCGCCCGCCACGAAGATGCCCTTGATGGAGCTCTCCATGTGGGAGTTGGTGACTATGTAGCCCTGAGCGTCTCTCTCCACCGGGCCGTCAAACATCTCGGTGTTGGGGGTGAAGCCGATGAATATGAACACGCCCGATACGTCCAGCCGCTGGCGTTCGCCGTTCTTGACGATGGTGAGGTACTCCACCTGGTCGGTGCCGTGGATCTCCTCCACGATGGTGTTCAGCAGGATCTCCACCTTGGGGTTCTGGCGGGCCTTCTCCACCAGGGTGGGCTGGGCGCGGAACTGTCCCCGGCGGTGAAGGATGTACACCTTGC
>Ga0315298_1011380_pt1 | contig 10448 bp, 7 predicted proteins | sample WHS_1_MG_FD_203077 | JGI IMG/M metagenome (GOLD analysis project Ga0315298, IMG submission 203077) | Extremophilic microbial mat communities from Washburn Hot Springs, YNP, Wyoming, USA - WHS_1_MG | ecosystem: Environmental > Aquatic > Thermal springs > Hot (42-90C) | place: USA: Wyoming...
TGTGGCACGCGAAGAGCGATATTCAGGATGGTTCGGGATATGGGATTTACGCGAGGGTCTTCGATTCCGCAGGCAGGCCTTCTGGTGGTGAGTATCAGGTGAATGAATACACTACGGGCGACCAGCGTATGCCTCATGTTGCGGCGTTGCAAAACAATCGCTACATGGTTGTCTGGCACACTCAGTATCTGGATGGTAGCGGGTATGGAATCGCAGCGAGGTTGTCGGATAGCAACGAAACTATCCCAGTCAATCAATACACGGCTGGCAACCAGCTGAATCCCAAGATCGCAAATGTGATCAATCGAGGGGAAAGACCAGCGGTGGTTTATCAGAGTTTCGGGTTCGATGGAGATGACTACGGCATTGCTTCTATCGTCTTTCCCTTCGGTTCTTCAGAGCAGGTGGTAAATGTTTATACCACTTCCACTCAGGAAACCCCCGTCATTGCCAAAACAGCGGGGGCATCAGATGCCGACCCAGCGTTTTATGTGGTATGGCGCAGTGTGGGTCAGGACGGAAGTCAGGGTGGAATATATGGAAGAAGGTTTAGGAACTTCCAGTTTGGTCCCGAGTTTCGCATCAACTCGTATACAACAGGTGATCAGGCTTACCCAGCCATAGCATCTTTTGCGGACGGCTCGTTTGTTGTCGTGTGGAGCAGTTACAATCAGGATCGCTCAAACTATGGGATATTCGGCGCCATCTTCGACAAGGATGCAAATAAGATAGTGGATGACTTCAGGTGCAACTCCTTCACAACCGACGCACAAACGAGTCCATCAGTAGCGACGCTTGCTTCAGGGCGGTTCGTCGTGGTCTGGCAAAGCAATCTGCAAGATGGCGATAAGTGGGGCATCTATGGGCAGATATTCATGCGTGACGGCACGCAGTTTGGGCAAGAATTTCGAGTAAACACATACACTACTGGCAGTCAGGCTTTGCCTGCTGTTTCAGCCCTCAGGAATGGCGGATTCGTTGTCGTCTGGCAGAGTAGCGGACAAATAGACGATCAGGGGGATGTCTTCTTCCAACTGTTCGACGACAGCGGGAACAAGATTTATTAGGGTTGGTAGCCTACTGTTTCGCCATCGCCTTGAGCCCCAAACCTTGACGAAGCAAGTATCTTCTTTCGCTCGCGCTCGACAGTATTTACCCAAGGTTGTAAGATTCAGTTGCCCTCACTTCTGGGATTCTTGCGGCGGCTTCACCACCACGAAAGGCGCAAGCCTCATGATCGTCTTTTTGCCGATACCCTTGATCCTTTTGAGATCATGGACGGACCTGAAAGGCTTTTGTTTTCTTGCCTCGATGATGGCTGATGCCCTTTTTGGACCAATTCCTGGAAGCTTCAGGATCTGCTCGGGTGTGGCTGAGTTTAGGTCTATAGGGTCGGAAGTGCTCTGGGCGACATCCTTCCTTTCGGGCACCACGCTCTGGGTTTCTGCGACTACCTGCCTTTTTTCAGGTTGAGGCACAACAGCCCCATTATTCAGGCAAACTGCTGCAACGAGTGTTAGAGGAACCAGCAAAAACTCCATGCAAAACCTCCATAAAAAAGACGCCCTTCTTGCAAGCAAAATGTGTGCCAAACTTAATGGAGTAAAATAAGCCATTGAAATGTAAAGGTTTTCTATGCAGGCGACCCCTTACGACATTTGGACATTTTGGACATTGTCCAAAAGATGTCCAAATTGTCCAAACTAGCCGATGTCGTCCAGTGGGCGCACCCTGAATGCCACACCTAACCCCAAAGCAAGGCGCCTGCACGCTTCGATGTCCACATCTGGAAGGGTAACTACCGTAGCAACAACCTGCGGGATTATCTTCTTTGCCTCCTGTATGAAATCCAGAACCGCCTGAAAGGCTTGTTCGCCGTATCTCGACCTGCAATATCTAGCATAAGTCTTGGCGTCCTGCGCATTCAGGCTGACACTGATTTCGTCAACCAATCCCCTCAATTCCTCGAGGCAGTTTTTTTTGTGAACCAGATTGGCTAGCCCATCGGTGTTTACCCGCACCTTCTTCCCTCTTTCTTTGAGCCATTTCGCAACCTCTTTCACAACATCTAGCCTCAAAAGGGGTTCCCCATATCCACAGAACACGACCTCCTTGTAGCGCTTGAGATTTTCGTTCTGAAGTGCTTCGAAGATTTCTTGGGCACTGGGGTCTTTCTTCATTCTAAGATTGTGCCCTTTTACATAGAAGTCTCTGAACTTGCCACAAAAGGTGCAATGGAGGGTGCATCTATTCGTTACATTTATGTAAAGCGAATCTCGTATCCCATAAGTGATTTTGGGCTGGGCATAATCGCCACTGCTTAGACCAAAAAGCCTTCTCGCATTCAGAGTCGTAATCCGAGCCACATCTTCCAAAGACAGCCCTTTTATCGAGGCTATGGCTTGGACGGTGTATCTCACATAGGCGGGTTCACACCTTTTACCCCTCATGGGTTCTGGAGACAGATAAGGCGAATCCGTCTCGACCAACATCCTCTCCACAAGTAGGCCCTTCACTGTTTCTTTCAGCGCCCCTGCGTTTCTGAAGGTGACGACCCCAGGTATGGAGACAAAAAACCCCAGCCCCACATATCGCCTTGCTGTCTCCAGATCGCCAGTAAAGCAATGTATTACCCCCTTTACCTGAGAAGCAACCTCCGACAGGATGCCGAGGCACTCTTCGTGCGCGTCACGACAGTGGACGACAATAGGGAATCCACGGTCTCTTGCAATGGCAATCTGCCTCTTGAAGACCTCTATCTGACTTTCTTTAGATGAAAAGTTGTAGTGAAAGTCAAGCCCAGTTTCGCCCACTGCCACGACTTTTTCGTGCCCAAGCAAAGCCTCGAGAGCAGAAAAAGTCTTGTCTGTAGCACTTTGAGCCTCGTGCGGGTGGATGCCTATGGCTGCATAGACCCCCTCAAAGGTCGAAGCCACTTCTATTGCTTCTTCCATGACTGCGGGGTTAGATGAACTGCCAACAGTGACGATCTCGTTCACATTGGCCTTTCTAGCCCTTTGAACGACTTCACTTATGTCTTCGAAGAATTCTTTCGATAAGTGGGCGTGAGAGTCGAAGATCTCTAACATGACAAGTCCTTGTTCATCCTGACAGATTTTTGCAACGATTCGCAAAAACGAGCGGGCGCCTAGTTTTTGGCATCCTCTTCATCAGCGCCATCTGATGGGTTTTGTGAACGAACACTATTATCACCAAATACCTTGATGTCATCAATCGCTACATCCACAACCTTGTGCTCATCAACCAGTTCCACCTTGACCAGCCCTGTAAGAATATTGAAGTTCTGCACCCGTCCTTTGCCAGCGGGAGTCATAACTACACTGCCAATCTGTGGAAACCTCTTCAAAGCCTCCTGATAGATTGGGTGTTCATAGGCTAGACAGCACATGAGCTTCCCACACAGACCTTCAACCTTTTGCGGGTTCATGAAAAGCCCTTGCTCCTTCGCCATCTTTACGGAAACTGAAGTGAATTCCCGAAGGAATGTGGCGCAACACAGCTCGAGCCCGCACGGACCGATCCCCCCCATACATTTCGTTTCGTCACGCACTCCTATTTGCCTGAGCTCAACCCTCATCTTCATGGCTGATGCCAAATCCCTCACGAGTGCCCTGAAGTCCACCCGCCCTGGAGCAGTAAAATAGAAGATAACTTTTGGCTCTCCGTAGATAAATTCAACAGCGCTAAGGTGCATGTTCAGTCTATGCAGTGCAACCTGTTCCTTGAAGACCTGTCGCGCCTTTGCCTCTCTCTCCCTGTCCCGGGCAAGCATCTTCTCTCCTTCTTCCTTTGGGAGCCTGTCAACCACCTCCAGAAAAGACTTGGGGGGCAAAGTTTGTCTTCCCAGAGAACACAGAACACGCCCCAAAACATCACCTTTGTCGGTGTGGACTACCACGACATCAAAAGGATTCAACTGACCTTCAGAAGACCCGCATACCACCATCCTCCCTGTCTTTATCAGCTTTACATATCCGCATTCGACAACCTTGCTATCGAATATTTGTGCTTGGGAAATATTCTCATCCATACCAATGTCTTCCACGAAGCCTAGTTCGACTTTTCAAGGCTTACTTCAAGGGTTGCTGTTTGATTCTTGGGGATATAAACCGCCCGAATAAAAGGATCATATCCCTCGCACTCGAACCGAACGATGACCTTTTTCGCCTCCAGACGAAGCGGTTCATCAATTGGCGTAGTCCCAACTTCCTTGTCGTCCACGAAAACCTTTACCCCTGATTGCGGGTTTGTCTTTATTTTGAGATATCCGTAGAAAACCTTGGCTTTTAGCGTCTTCGACACAGTGGTCTTTGCAAGTGGCTTTATCTCTACTTTTTCTTTGCTATCCTCATAGTTTTCGTCCCTAAGAAGCACTTCATACACGCCAGGCTGGAGGCTCAAACTCGCAGGTGTCTTGCCCACAAAAGCCCCATCTACAAAGACAGAGATCTTGTCAGGTTCCGACGAAACTTCAAGCGTTCCCGCATTTGTGCTCTTCGAGCACGATTCTATTGCTTGGCTGGCGTCTGTCGCATCAGTACCAGTGCCTCCAAGTGCAAGGAATCCTTTCATATAAAGAAGGGCGTCTCTGCACTTGTGCAAGTGAAACGCGATGTTTCCAGCGCTGAAATAAGCATCAATACCGAAAGGATATGCTGAGACTGCATCTTTGAACGCAGAAAGCGCTTGAGCGTACGCCCTTTTCTTTGCAAACTCTTCCGCTCGCTTCATAGCATCGTTATAGTTCTTGACCTCTTCATCTGAAGGACCTCTCGCAAAAGCCCATGATGCGAAAAACGCAAGACCCAAAAGGCACAACAAGGATGACACGACCTTTCTCATATCTTACTCCTCCTGTGTTGTAAGAACTGCTCCCTTTTTCTTTCCGCACGATATAGAAAACCTGCGGACAGTTGCCCTGTCCTTCCCATCTATAGCATATACCGCAAAGTCGTTCAAACCCTTTTCAAGGGTCGAAGATATTTCGAAGGGCACATCGAGCGCGCCCCCGTTCGCACTACCGAAGAAGAAGACCTTGTCACTACCCTTGAATATCATTACCTTCCTCCTATCTCCGATCCCGTATCTAGGGTCGAAGTGCGCAACCCCGTTTATTCGCAAGTCCTGCAGGCATTCTCCCTCCATCTTGCCTTTTGTGTAGGAAACCTGAAGTTCTGGCTGGGCATTCAGAAACATGGGTATCTGGGGAAGTTCTGAAAACCTGACCACTCCCGCGACTTCTGAAGCGAACTTCCTGTTGACAAAGCCAAACCTGCCTGGCTCAATTTCTACTTTGTAATAGTCGTCAAGATGGCCAATGCCTCTTAGGTAGGCTCCGCAGGGCACAGTGTACAGGGGACGAGCGTCGTCTCGACCAGCCGAGAGGATAGGAACAGAGCACCCACTGGAGTCAGGATCCCGTCTCAATACCTGTAATGGCGCCTGCCATTTGACCAAGGATTGGGGCTTTTTTCTGACAGGCAGTTCTATGGTTTCGGACATGTATTCTCGAAGCTTGGTGTCCATTATACCGATCTCGAACTTGGCTGTGTCCTGTGCGAAGGAAGGTCGAACCTCGATTTCGAATTTAGCAGTGACAAGGTGACCAACCTGTAATCCTTCCTTGAAGGTCTTTCTTCCTTTCCGAATATAGATGCCTTCTCCAGACTTATTGCGAAGGGTCACCAACACCTCACGAGATGGACCCGCACCTTGATTCACCACATCAACAACGAGGTTTGCAACCTCACCCAATGTTAGCACTCCATCGCCATCACCTTGCTGGTCATCCACCTGATACATATAGGCGAATCTGGGACGCGCTGCGCCCTGCACCGCTACCATAGAGCCTTTGACCCTTTGAGTCTCTGTATCAGATTGAAACACAACAAACTCGAGCATGTCGTTTCTGTCCCACGAGTAGGAAGGGATCTTGATGACCGCTTGTCGGGACACCACCTGTCCAGGGTCGATGCGCCCGAAGATGAACTCTTTATAATCGAAAGCAGGATTTGCGGATTGGGTGGTGCAGTGCACCCTGTAAAGAGGAACAGAACTTGTGTTCTTTGCCTTTACAGTAAAAGTAACCTCCGAGCCTGCAACGAAAGGCTGGGGCTTGTCCGCATGCCATGACAGCTCAATGTTGGGGTAAGGTTGAACAGGTCCATTTGACCAATCAATGCCGAACTCCTTCAACCTTTCCGTAATCTTTTCGTCTTGCTTCCTTATAAGTTCTTCGATCTGTGACCTAGCAAGATTCAGTGCCTCCTGTCTGCCAAATCCTTTTGACCCCAGCTTGTCAGACGATATTGCGCGAGCGATGCTTTCCGCTGCGTTGATAACATCATCTCGTTCGAACTTGTCTTCTTTGATGGGGGGTTCTTCGTCCTCTGATTGTTCGCTATCCACACTTTCCTGAAATACGGGAAGGTGAAACAAAGGGGTATCGTCTGGAATTGGACCAAGAGGTTCGAGCTTCCGCCTTTCGTCCCTTTCTTCCCTCTGTTCGAGTGTGCCAAGGGTCATGTTGTCCTTACTTATGGAAACTGGGAGCGTATCAATATCGGGCGTAATGCCGACTGTATGGATGGAAAGTCTTTTTGGCGTAAGATACTGAGCCACTGTAAGTTTTAGCGCCCCTCCGCCGACCTCATATAAAATCTGAACAGTGCCCTTGCCGAAGGTGGTATCCCCAAGGACTATCGCCCTGTCGTTTTCTTTCAGAGCAGCCGCCAGGATTTCCGCGGCACTTGCAGAGCCAGCATCTACCAAAGCTACGATGGGCACAGATGCAAAAGGCGCTTTCCCCCGAGCATCATATTGTTCGAACATCTCATTTCCTCTACCCTCTGTGACCACGATAGTGCCGTTTTTTACGAAAAGCCTTGCAGTCTGCACTGCCTGTTCAAGAAGGCCGCCTGGGTTCTGGCGGAGGTCGAGCACGAGCGCTCGCAAAGCCCCCTGATTTTTGAGCTTATTCAGGTGCTTCGATAGCTCCTCGCTAGTATCTTCCTGAAACTGCCTGATCTTTACATAACCCACCCCATGCCCTAACACTTCGCTCGACACAGATTCGACATGGATCTCTGCACGGCGAAGCGTGAAGGGGCGTGGTTCAGCCCAACCTTTCCTGAAAACTTGTATAGTGACTTCTGTTCCTGGTTCGCCACGAAGTTTGCTGACCGCCTCGGTAAGCGGCATATTCAGGGTTGTTTCGTCACCGATGTCTGTAATCTGGTCCAAAGATTTGAGCCCTGCCTTTTCTGCTGGTGTTCCAGGGAGCACGGAGACGACTGTGACAACGCCATTTCTGATAGTTATGACGATCCCAAGCCCTCCAAATCTGCCTTCAGTGTCTAGTTTCATCTCTTCGTATGCCTTTGGGGGGAGGTAGGCGGAATGTTCGTCGAGTGGGGTAAGAAGACCGTTTATTGCAGCGTATTCGACATCTTCAGACTTCACCTCGGGGGGCAGATAAGCCCCGATAAAACCGAATATGTCCATGAGTGTCCATGTCATTTGATATAGGTCAGATATGTTTTTCAGGGAAAACTTTTTCGAGTGCTCCCCCATCTGAACGACGACCGAGGTCACGAGATCAGGGTCGCTATTGTCCTCTGTGACCATCAAATCTGGGATCAGACCTTCCGCAGCCTTAAGGGCGCCTAACAGCATAGGAATGGGCTTTATGCGGGCTGGTGCGACATAGTTTGAACGGAGATAGGCAACACAGCGACTAAGAATCCTTAGTTGTCCAAGCGGGGATTTCGTTTCCCGTGCCTCTGCATCTTGTAACGCGATTGTTTCAAACGCTACGCTTCTAGGGCTGAACTTGAGAGTGGCGATGGAATAGGAAATGCACGCAACAGCGCCCAGAAAAACGAAGAGCCTGAGAAGATTCTTGCTAACCGGCACTCGCTCCTCCCTAGGGAGAACCCACAGTGGCAATACTATCATCATTTGGTGGTTTCTGCAATATTTTGGGGGTTCTGTAAAGCCAGTAAGAGCGGTGGAAAGTGGATTTGTTTTAGGTGGAGGTGAGCAGTTTGGGTTGAAGACAGAAGGCGATCCAGCATCGTCAATATCGAGGCATTTCGGAGTGGGAAGCATTGTGGGCAACTGGCAAACGAAAAGTGACATAACGGGATGATGTGCCTATTTGTTAGTTTGCCGGCGCTGGAGATGCAGAGTGTTGGCACACCTTTAGAATCCATGCCACCTTTGCAACAAGCGCAGGACGCAATTGCTCATGGCGTGCACAATGGTTGGGGCTAAAATCCCATGCGTGCTCTCCCGCAAAAAGCCAAACAGTAGTCCAGGGAAAAAGACTGCAAGCCTTGCTAAAGAGAACCCACCTGCTAGATGCACTAGTGCAAACAGGATTGACGCAATCACGATCTCGTAGCCAATGTCAGTCCTGAACAGTCGCCATCTTTTCCTGAAAAGCGGTCTTAACCTTGTCTGGACATAGCCCCTGAAAAAGAACTCTTCTGGAAACGCAACACCGAAGACCTGCACCAAGAGGAAGTTTAGCATCCACCTTAGCGACCTTTCCTCGGCAACCTTCTGCCCGCGTGCACGAGAGGAGGCGCCAACAAAAAAGCCATGTTCCGATGCAGTAGTGCTTGCCAGGAAGTAATGTGAGCCTGACAGGTCGCAGGAGATACCTTGTTGAGTAGGGAGCGAGATTGTTATGGTGGTATCGAACTCTATGTTGCGGAGCGCTCTTAGTTCGCCATTCTTGGTCATCGCAACCAGATGTGCTTTACCTGTGCAGCCGTCCAGTTCGACCTGGCTGGGCCTGTCGCTATGGTTTACAATGAAAAGGCGCTGCCCTTCTATCCACAAAGCGATGCCTACAGGGTCTTTGGGTCTTCCCCTCAGTTCCTCGTCAAAGTCTGCAAGAAAGAAGGATGGCAGTAAGGTAGGTTTCCAGTCCCAAAGTTTCAACCACCCATGATATAGTAGTGCATAGACTGGGAAAACGAGTAGAATCACAGCCAAACAGGAAATGAGCACTTTTTTGTTATCTCCAACGAGAGGCGCCGCGTCTTTGTCCTGTGACCTTAGTCTAAATCCGACAAGAATGGGGGCTAATAGCAGGTATCCAATCCCAAGAATGCCAGCGTTTTCGCCCACGAACCCTCCAACATTGCCGAGAATGTTCGACGCAAGCAAGAACAGAAAGGCGCCGAGAAACAACAAAAAGACCTCGATGAGCCTGGTTCTTGCTGGTGAAGAGCCGCTTCCGTTAAAGTCTGCCGTCATTACTTTTCCCTGATGTTGGTTTCTTCTGGAGGGTGCTGTTGAAGATTTGGACAAGTTCGGGCAACTGCTTGCGCAGGGCAATCATGATTTGCGATTCATTCACAAGTCTAGATTCGCCCTTTGTAGTAAAAAGAAGAAGCAAGATCAAAAAGGTGGACAGAACTGCCCCTTTTAAAGCACCAATGAGCGCGCCCAAAATCCTGTCCACGAATGAAAGCATGGGGGCAACTGCCCTGAGTAGCTTCACCACTGCCTGGGCAAGCAGGATCAAGGCGATGTATGCCACTATAAATGTTATGAAGGCAAATAGCCCTGTTCTCATTTCTGGTTTTTGCTCCAAGACACCTGGAAAAAGGCTTGAAAGGTGCCTGGATGCAAAAAGCGACAAAAAGATCGCACCTACGACTGAAAGAAGGCGCAAGACTTGCATTAGAAAACCTGTCCAAAATCCAAGCACGGCGAAAAACAAGACGATAATAGCAAAAGCAAAGTCGGTCATGGGCAAAGTGTAGGGGAGATTGGGGGATATGTCAAAGTCAGGGTCTTCATTCCGATGTGAGTTCAAAAATCAAAGAAAAGAAGGAAGGGTTGATAGTCATCCCATTTTATGGAATGCAGAGGAATGATCTACACTGCGCGAGGATAAAAGAAAAGTAAGACTTGGAAAAGTAATGGCGAAGTGGAGGAGGAGGCTGGGTGCGAAAAACATTTTAGTGGTAGGTCTTGAGGCGATTAGAAAAATAGGGTCAGAAACGCGAGAGGGTTTACGACAGAAGTGTTCGAAAAAGTGAGGCATCAGCATAGTGCGAGGCAAAGCGAGTTTTAGTTGGGAAAAGACCATTATTTTCAAAAATGTGAGAAATGTCAGCTTTAGTAGGAAACGATTTTGGGGTTAATCCCGATTAGTTAAGCGACAGATTGCTCTTCTCGCCACTGCCCGCGGGGATGGCAGGGAAGAGCAAGCCTTGGGTGGGATTTCCTAGGGTTTGTCAAGTATTTTTTTCGCGTGGCTCGTACCCACGCCAGATAAGGGGAAGATGGATTTTTAGGAGAGGCAAGAACTTTATTGAGACCTGACAGATGAAAATTTTTTGACGACTTTTTCGCACAGGTATCAGCCTGTGCTTTGATGCTGTCTTTTGTGCTGGTGCAGAGTTTTG
>Ga0315298_1011384_pt1 | contig 10446 bp, 12 predicted proteins | sample WHS_1_MG_FD_203077 | JGI IMG/M metagenome (GOLD analysis project Ga0315298, IMG submission 203077) | Extremophilic microbial mat communities from Washburn Hot Springs, YNP, Wyoming, USA - WHS_1_MG | ecosystem: Environmental > Aquatic > Thermal springs > Hot (42-90C) | place: USA: Wyoming...
GACGCTGACTGAATGGAACGCGATGGCCCAAGGTCTGCTGAAGTCAAACGAGAAATGAGCTCTCTCGTGCGGCGGAGAACTCCGCCTACCGAAAGACTGAACATGAGGAGGTTCGCCATGTGTGGGAACGGCGAATGCTGCGAGAAACTAGAGCAGTTGAATGACAGGCCCCAAGAATGTTATCCCGAACAGAGCAAGATATGCCACGGGGCCGAAACTGACCATGCCTTAAGCAGCGGGAAAAAGACGTCTTCTACCAGGCGCCTGAGTTCAAGATGCGGGTCATTGACCTTGCTGCCGGGGAGAGCATACCTAAGTGCGACATGGCGTCCCACGTAGTCTTCGTCTGCATTAAAGGTCAAGGCAGAAGTAAGCATGGAGGACGATATAAAGGCTCAATCTCCTGTGGTGACGGGTTGATAACCGAGTCGGCCACACTATCAATGTCCATTACTAGCGGAGTGCGAGTCCTGAGGATCCAGATCGCACAAGGAAGCCGGGAGTGAGCGAGGGGGCACCGGATAGGGGGCCTTCCCCCGGAGCCCCATCATGGTGGAAGGACTGCTCAAGCGTTTTGGCGATGTGACCGCCGTCGAGTTGGTGAGCTTCAACGTGCACAAGAAAGAACTGTTCGGCTGCCTTGGCCCCACCAGGGCTGGGAAGACCACCACTATCAACACGCTCACCGGTCTCGCTCACCCCGACGCCGGTCGTATCTGGATCGGTGGCATTGAGTGCATGAGTAGCCCCGAGGACGCACAATATGTGGTCGAGGTCGGTCATGGATGAGAGCAACCTCTATCGCGGGCCAACGGGCTTCGAGAACCAATTCTTCTACCCGGCCGTTCGGGAAATGCGGCAGTCTGACCGTAGGCATCGGCAGCGGCAACCATGAGAGAGTCGGTTGTCAACAACAACGAGCCAGCTCCGCCCTCGGCTATCCCGAGACCGTTAGCGATCTTCTTCTCCTTCCTTCGTCTCGGGGTGACCTCGTTCGGCGGGCCTGCCATGATCGCCTATATCAAGAATTTGGCCGTCGAGAAGAAGCACTGGCTGAGCGGGGAATCATTCAACCACGGCGTGGCTCTGTGCCAATCACTCCCCGGGGCCACAGCCATGCAGTGCGCCGTCTACGTCGGTCTCAAAAGCCGGCGATTCTCCGGGGCGATTGCTGCCTATGTGGGCTTCGGAATACCTGCCTTCATACTCATGCTTGTGCTGGCCGTACTCTACAAGTATGGGCACGAGGCACGCCTGATTCTCTCTCTTTTCGCTGGCCTAAGGGCCATAGTTGTGGCAGTCGTGGCCAACGCCACCCTCAGCTTCGGGACGACTACCATAAAGAAATGGTGGGAAGTGCCGGTGGCAGCGGGAGCAGCCGCAGCTCTATACTTCGGGGTGAGCCCGATCTACGTAATCCTAGCTGCTGCGGCGCTAGGTCTGCTTCTGCCTGTGGCTGCTGCATCCAAGCCTCCGACCTCGGAAGAACACGAACCAGAAGCTAGGCACAGGTCATTTCTACGACCAGTAATCATCTTGCTTTTGGTGACAGCCGTAGTCATGGGTATCCTCTACCTGTTCGAGCGCCCGCTGTTCGATCTAGCGTTCACCATGCTGCGGGTCGATCTCTTTGCTTTTGGCGGCGGTTTCGCCTCTCTCCCACTTATGCAGCACGAGGTGGTGGACGTCCACCGTTGGATGGACGCGCGGGTCTTCATCGACGGCATTGCTTTGGGACAGGTAACCCCAGGACCGATAGTTATCACCGCCACGTTTGTGGGGTACATGCTCGCTGGCTTTCCTGGGGCGGTGGTAGCCACGGCAGCCATCTTCCTGCCCTCATTTATCATCCTGACATTAGTGGAACCCTACTTCGACCGGTTTAAACGCAACCGCTTCTTCAGAAAGGCCATCAGCGGCATCCTGTTGTCATTCGTAGGGCTGCTCCTTGCCGTGACGGTGCACCTGGGCATGAGCGTCACTTGGGAGGTGTGGAGCATCATCCTGGCCGTGGCGACCTTCGCCGCCCTGCGCCTGAAAGTGGATGTGCTGTGGGTCGTCATTGCTGGAGGGCTGCTCTCGGTAGTGATCGGGATTCTTTGAGCCTCCCGCCATGGTCCACCACCGCTGCTCCGTTGGCTGGGAATCCTCCTCCCCTTGTGATGACATACCCGATCATTCCTTTCGTCCCCTGGATTGAAGGAAACCTTCTGGCATGCCAAGCACGCATGGCCGAGGGAGCCGCTTTCTGGATTGCACTGCCCGTCGTGCTGATGTGCCGACGGGACTGAAGAGGCGCTACTGCAATCACGTTCTTCTATTTTCTTGTCGACGCTTTCTGGTGGGTTGTGGCGCTTGAGATTATTCATTTGGGATTATTCATCTCGACTGAAACGACCTGTTGCCACCCGTTGCCACCCATTGCCACCCCCTCTTGCCACCAATGCACGGCCACCTCCTCGCAATCCGGTCTACGAGGCCTAGCTCTCACGGTTTTACGCGAATCTGGAGACAACCCGGAACATGTTCAGTTTCATGAGATCCAGCGTACGGTGGAAGCCGGCGCACCGGTTGCCGTCGTGAGCTCGGCGATGCTCGCCGGACCGTGGGCGAGTTCAACGAGGATTGCCCCGGGTCGCCTCGCCTTCGCTCGTTGCGTCGTGGACCTCCATGCGGCTCACGTAGACGGCCTCAGGCGCGAACTCGAACTTGAGTCCTATTGGCTCGGGCTTCTGGATGTTCCGCTTGCGCGGGAAGAGCCCCAACACCAGGTGGCGCTCGTCGCTTGAGTCCTGCAGCCTTACCTCCTAGGTGAGGCGGGGCAGGTTCTCCCAGTAGACAGAGCCAATGGGAAGACCGACCCGCTCCTCGTCGTGACGGCCGACCCTGGCAGCATGGGTGAGGCCTCAGCCCCCGGGCCTGTGGGGCGGCCAGCTTGCGCAGGGCCTCGAAGAAGCGCTAGGCGACCTCAGTGGAGAGGATGTCCCCGCCGCAGGCCGGGCCGGCTCAGACACCGGTAGAATGCACTTGCCGTAAGCATCTGCACTATGAAAGCTATGGCCACTGGCAGACCAGCCAGCTTCCCAAAGCTGGCAAAGGCAAGGCCCACGGCGATGGGCAAGTTTTTCATCCCCGAAGCGTAGGTAAGAGCAACACGCTCCCCGTGCTTAAACCCAAAGCGACTAAGCCACCAGGGGACAAGAAATCCGAGCGGAAAAATAAGCACCACCGCACCAAGCAAGCTCGGCACAAGTGACCACCGCTCTCTGATGAGCGGTACGTTCACGTTGCACACCGTGAACATGAGAAGCACGGCAGTTAAAGCGGAGAGGGCCGGCATGAGCGGCAGGTAAGACTTGATATCTATGTAGCGATCGACCAACCAGCGAGCCACGACTCCAACAACCAGAGGGATCAAAAGAACAATGGCAAGCTGCCGAAACATAGCCAGTACATTAACATTAACCTTGGACCCGGCTAGCCATAGCATCAGCGCCGGGATGAGAAAAGGGGCAAGGATCATAGTTAGGGCATTGATGGCCATCCCCAGAGGGACATCACCCCTTAGCAGTGCGGTCCACACGGCCGCCATGCCGGCACAGGGCACCACGCCAACTAGGATCACCCCAGTGGCTAGATCGGGATCGTGAACTAGGAGACGGGCAAGAGCCCAGCACAACACAGGCATAAAAAGAAAGTTCAGCGCCAGCCCAACCAGAACTGCAACAGGCTGACGCGCCACCGCCATAAACTGCCGCGGAGTAATAGTGAAGCTGATGAAGAGGATCATGAGGAAGGTGACTGTCTGTGTGCCTGGCTGCAGAGCCTTCCCGGGAGCTGTAGTGAGAAAGCCAACACCTAGGCCGACTATGACCGTGGCTAAGATAATAAGTTGATAACGTCGCCGCACAAACTCGGCAAACGAGAGTAGATAGCCCACTCTAAAACCTCCAGCGCTGGACAGGGCACAGAATTTCGCCGGACTCTGCAGGCAGCCTTCTATTCGACGGCGAAGCGATCGACGCGTTGCACTATTATCTCCACGAGCTGATCCAGGCCCGCTTCGTCCGTCATATCCTCGTTTTTCTTGATCCCAAGCGCTGCTGTTACTTCAATACTTTCCACTGGCGTAAGGCCAGCAGCGGCGAGAGCTTTGGTGGCACACTCAATGTTGCAGCCGTTCAAGGCAATGTGGACGTCAAAGTTGTCCTTCGCCTTCTTGATGATGCCTGGTATACCTAGTGGCAGCCCAAGAGCACAAACAAATCCCACTTTACCCGGGCGTGCGGTAATAGCCTTCACCACAGCCTTTCCCGTAAGTTGCCCTACGTTGCACGCTCCCGAACAGGGAAGAACACCCAGCATTTCAGCCTCCCTTTCACGTCTCGGTTTCCCAGCAAAGCGTGACGACGTCGGCCGGCCCCGTGACATCACGGCGCGACTTTTCGCCTAAGCCTTGCAGGCAGACCGTCGGATTTCAGCCGGCTCAGAATTTTAACCCAGAGCCGCAGGTTGCAAGGCTAACTATAATCATGGTAACGGTTATATGCAAATAGAGCCCCGCGCCTTCTGCGAGCTTTCCTCCATACAGGCATGGTCCTCCACACGCCAGGTTTCTGGCGTTCAACCGTTTAAGTAGTTATAATCAAACGAGGCAAAGCCGCGCGTGGAGGTTTGCTTTGTCCCGGGATAACAGCGCAACTGTGCTAGCCGCACGGCTAAAGGCCTTAGCGGACGAGACCCGACTGCAGATGCTTGCTTTGCTCAGCGAGCACCGGGAGCTCTGTGTCTGCGATTTTGAACACGTGCTTGGTATATCGCAGTCGAAGGCTTCTCGGCACTTGCGATATCTGTACCACGCCCGCTTGGTAGACGAGCGCCGGCAAGGAGTCTGGATCTATTACCGCCTGGCAGACAACCTTGAGCCCGCTCTGCGAGCCGTTATCAAGAACACGCGCGAGGCGCTGGACCCAGAGCTCCTGGCTGACCTCAACAAGCGGCTGGAAGAGTGGATTGCCTCTGAGAGCTGCAATCCTCGGTGTTTTCGCATGACGTCGTAACCATCTTTATCGTTTCCCGTTTTTGCTTTGCGGAGGTCACAGTGATAGAGACAGGTGGCGCCGAGTCAGAGTACAGGGCTGAACCGCAGCATGACACAGCTGGTCTGGAGGAAGAAACTACGCAGCAGCCCAAGCGCTTGCGCGTAGAAGCGATCATTGCCAGTCCGCCTACTAAGAAGTGTCGCGCCACCCTCAAAACCTTGGAGGAGATGACTCGGCTTTTCCCCGATCAGGTGCAGGTGGACATTTATCAGTTGGGACGGGCGTGGCCGCGCACGCCCACCATGCCTTGTCTGCTTGAGTTTAAGTCGTGGCGCGCCCCCTCCGTGTATGTCAACGGTCGGCCCATTTGTAAAGCGGAGCCTCCTGATCCACAACAACTGGAAGCAGCAATCAGCGAGGAGCTGGCCAGGGGTCCAGCCAGCTGGGAGAACTAAGCTAAAGATGCCCGCACCAGACAATCCAGGAGAACTGTGGACCCCGCTTGTATTTTACTGCTCGGTCTGTGGTTCGGAATTACAGGAGGAGGAGCGGGTCCAGAAGTGCATCTACTGCGGGACCGAGGAAGAGTGCGAGTGGCTATGTCCTCACGGACACTACGTGTGCGAGGAATGTCGCGTTGCTTCTGCGGAAGAAATCATAGAGCGCACAGCCCTAAGCACTACAGAGAGCGACCCGGCATCCATAGCCACACTTCTTATGAGACATCCCATGTTCCGGGAGCACGGCCCCGCACACCATCTCCTGGTAGCGCCGGTGATTTTGGCCGCACTCCGAAACCAGGGGTACCCTATCCGCAAAGGCGCCCTTAGGGCTGCCCTTAAGCGCATGAAGGATATTCCGCACGCCGCGTGTGCTACTCGGGGGGACTGCGGAGCCGCGGTAGGGGTCGGCTGCGCTGTGTCCTTGCTTACCGGGGCAAAGTTCCGTTCAGACCGGGAGAGAGCTCTCACCTTACAGGCAACGGCAGAAGCTGTACGCAGGCTAGCTGAACACGGAGGAGCCCGCTGTTGCCGACAAAGCGTCTATAGCGCCCTTGAGAGCGCCGCCGCCTTCTTGGAGAGGGAACTAGGACTTATCTTGGGCATTTCAACTCCCGTTTTCTGCCCCTTCTCTAGCACGACCGAGGACTGCAAGAAGGACGCCTGCGTTTATTTTGGGGGGCGCTAGCTTCTTGCGAAGACGGGGCACAAGAGACTTCGGCAGCAGAATTGGAACCCAACGGGCGGGATGAGCGCAGCGAGCAGAAGGAGGGCGATGGGCGCAAGGAGGGCAACAAGTCAAAGGCCCATGTTTCGACTCTTGATGGATGGCATCACTGACCCTTTCCGTCACTTCGCCGTGGAAGAGGCTCTGCTGCGCGGAATTGAAGAAGGTACCAGCCCCCCGACCTTGCGTTTGCGCCGAGTGATCCCCTCCGTATGGATTGGCATCTTCCAGAGCCCTGAGGAGGACGTCGACGTTGAGTATTGCCAAGCCAACGGGATCCCTATAGTAAGGCGTTACAACCCGGGAGGCGCGGTTTACCAGGACGAGGGAAGCTTCTGCTTCTCGCTTTTTTTCCGTCACAAGGAATTGTTTTCCCACTTAGGAATACAAGAGGCACCTGAACTTTATCCACTTGTCTCAGAGGCGGTCATAGCGACCTGTGCTCACTATGGCCTGCTTGCCAGTCGCTCGCCCACCAACGACTGCACCGTCGGCGGCCGCAAGATTTACGGATCTGCGCAGGTGCAGTGGAGCGAGGGCTTTGTGCATAGCGGCACCTTTCTTGTCTCTACCGATTGTCAGGTGATGGCGCGTGTGCTTAAGCCGTCCAACCTTAAGTTTGCCGACAAAGCTTTTACCAACGTACGCGACCGGGTGGTCACGCTTTGTGAGGCAACAGGCATGACCATTCCTGTGGAGGAAGTAATGTGGCACATGTCAACTGAGTTGGCAGAGAGACTTGCCCTGGAACTGGTGCCTGGGGAACTCCTTGCTCACGAGCTGGAGCAGGCTGACGACCTGTACAAACAGAAGTATTGCCGCCCCGAGTGGACCTTTCCTTCGCAGCCCCGTCGCAGTTCAATTCTTTCCACTAAGGCACAAAGCGGGGTAGTCACGTTGGCTGTCAATTGCGAAGGACCTGTGTTGACCGCGGTCGAGGTTAGGGGAGATTTTTTAATTCCCCGCCAAGATCAGCTGGAGCAGCTAGTGCGGTCCCTGCAGGGAAAAACGCTGCCGGAGGCCAAGGCTTTGGTGACAGCTAGCCCTCTGCCACAAGATGTAAGAAGCGCCTTACTTAAGCTTTTCAGCGAGCTGGAGTTCAGGGAGCTGGAGCCCTCTGATTAGTGCGCCTCGCCCGCCAAACCAAATAGAACGCGGCAGGAACGGCCAGCACAAGCACGATCAGGGCCACAATTTGCGCTTCTCTTAGGCCAAGAAAAATTATCTTGTTTACACGTAAGAAAGAGAGAAAAAAGCGCCCACAAGAGTAAAGGCTGATGTACATAAGAAAAGCTAGACCATCTACTTTAGCACGCGGCACAGCGTATAAGAGTATGCCAAGCACAACTAGTAACCAAAGCTGCTCATACACGGGATTGGGCTGAGTGGGAACACCCAGAAGATCGCGAGGTATGAAGGAGTGCGGGTTGGTGTAGATAAAGCCCCACGGCAGCGATGTAGGGTTACCCCAGGTGTCTCCGTTTATGATGTTGGCAAACTTGCCAATGATCTGTCCAACAGGAAAACCAAGAGCAGTACTGTCTAGGACTTTAAGCACCGGCAGCTTCTTCCACCGGCAGTAAATAACCACACCCACTAGGCCGCCTGTCACAACCCCATAGATAGCCAGCCCCACCAAGCGTGTCCCAAAAATCTCCGTCGGATGTTGCGAGTAGTACCCGATGTTTTCAATCACGTGAAAAAGCCGGGCTCCGATCACCCCGCATGGTATCGCAACTACGGCAATACCCCATGCGTGACTCGGATTAATGCCGCGGCGTCTAAGCTGCCGGGAGAAAATGACAGCCCCGACCAGGACGCCTAGCATCATGAGGAAACCATACCAGCGGAACTCAAGCGGTCCCAGGCGGCCGATAACCGGATCTATGTTGATAGTCATTTGGCGCCTACCGTCGGAATGCTACCGCATATGCGGTAGCACAAAAATGGTTCTTGACAGCCCAGTGCTGGGGAGTAAGAATATCACGGCCAGCAGGGGTGCCGATCGCTTCTATCTGTTGGCAACACTTACCCAAGCTCAGCACGATATGTCGGCGAGGGCAGTACAGATACACAAACTGCCGAAACAAAAGGGAGAAAGAGAGAGCCATGAGCGCCAGACAAAACTCCTCACTAGTTAAGACTTATGCACCGCCGCTTGTTCTAGTGATAGTCCTTGCCGTTCTAGCTGCGATTATCTTTGCTGTTGGCGTCCAGCAAGGGAGCGCGAGCGTTCCGCCCGTTACCGTCACTGACGGGCTACTCCTGCTTGTTATCGGCCTCGTAGCAGGCGTGCTGGGCGGACTTATTGGCACCGGAGGCGGCTCGGTTATGTTACCGGCTTTGCACTTTTGGATGGGTTACCCGGCCGCTACAGCCGTAGGCACTACACTTTTTGCCGTTATCTTCACTGCTCTCTCCGGGGGATACGGGCATTTTGTGCGCAAGAACCTTGACCGCAAGGCTGTGCTTTGGCTGGGAGGCTGGGGCATACTTGGCGTGATCCTGGGTTCATGGCTTTTTACTGTGCTGTCCAGTCACGTTGCTCTTCTTGGTTTGATTCTGGGCATAGCCTTTCTGTGGCCAGCAATACGCATGACCTGGGAGGGATTTCGTCGTCCCGCTATGCCACAGCGCCAGGGGAATACCATACCTGAGCACAGGCCGGGCTGGGCAACATTTGGGTTTTTCATTGGACTACTCACCGGAATTGTAGGGCTGGGCGGCGGTTACGCTCTGGTGCCCGGCCTAATCTACCTTTTTGGAGCCCCAGTCTACATAACTATGGGGACCTCACTTGCCACCATGGTTCCTTTGGCTGTGGTGGGCGGCGGTATTAAGTTGGTCCAGGGATACGTGGCCATTGGAGCAAGCCTTCTTCTAGCGGCAGGAACCGTAGTGGGTGCACAAATCGGAGCCGCTACCATCAAGCGCTTCAACCCGCGAACTCTCAAGCTGATATTCGGGCTTTACTTCCTGTACGTGGCACTAAAGTTCATCACGAACTACTTTGGGATCCAGATCTGGTAGACGAGCTTGTGGGTGACGGGGGCATGGTAGACGCCCCTCGGGAAAGTAGGGGCCCTTCAGGAAGGTCAAGGCCCGCGAGGGAGCTAGCGCACACCGATAGCCAAGAGTGCCCCTTACAGAGAGTCCCAACCACAAGTCGTTCCCGGCACAGGCCTTTACGCTCGACTTGACCTGAAAGCGGGCGCCTGGCGTGAGCGCCTAGTACTCCACCACCCTCTGCTTAAGGTCCGCGCGCAGCTTTCCCAGTTCATCCGGCGCGTCCCGAGGAAAGGAAATGGTGGCTGGGTCCCCATCAGAAACGTACAAGAACTTGCGATGGTTGTTCCAATATTTAAGCAGCTTCTTAACAGACTCCGGAGCCGCAGCAGTAATCCGCGGAATATGTACAGGGTCAAACTTATCCGAGAATGGCGACGCACAATTATCACCCCAGGCCATGACCACTGCCTTGTAGCTATAGCTTTCTCCCTCATACTCGCCAGACAGAAGGAGTGAGACGTCCTCCGGATACTCCCCGTAAGGAGGGGACACCGTGCACACTTGATACCCGTTTCCGATTAGGCTCTCGAGTTTGGCTTTCGATCTAGCTAACTCCCGTCTCACCTGAGTAGGAGTGGCCTTGGAGAAGTCAAGATGCGTAAGGCCATGACTCCCAATTTCGCAGCCCCATCCCACAAGATCCTGGAGCTTGCGTCGCGCAAGATCGGGCTGCCCGAAAATGACGTTGGCGCCATTGACCTCAAGAAGGGGAAAGAAGGTTGCCTTCATTGCCCAGCCCCCACGCTCGGCCTCTGCTAGCAAGATCCCGACAGCACAATCGGGATCTATAGTGCCATCCGCCAGGATACGGAACTGGCCGGGGCTTGAGTCGTCGAATGTCAACACCACCGGACTCTTACCGGGAGGGACTTCCATGGTTCCCTCCACCATCTCCCTCACAGTCGTGGGGTAAAAACCGTGAGACCTGAGAAGAGCAATGTGGAAGCGCAGCTGGTCAGGAGTCAGGTAGTTCTTTCCCGTTCCGATCAGGTGATACATAAGCACGGGAATCCGGCCAAGTTCATTAGCCCCAACTGCTCTGGCCTCTGCAGCAGTCACAGTGCCCGAAGGACTGCTGCCAGGCCCTGAGATGGTCTCCTGGGCCACA
>Ga0315298_1011385_pt1 | contig 10445 bp, 12 predicted proteins | sample WHS_1_MG_FD_203077 | JGI IMG/M metagenome (GOLD analysis project Ga0315298, IMG submission 203077) | Extremophilic microbial mat communities from Washburn Hot Springs, YNP, Wyoming, USA - WHS_1_MG | ecosystem: Environmental > Aquatic > Thermal springs > Hot (42-90C) | place: USA: Wyoming...
TTTCCTAACCAAACAAATTATTGAGAAGGTGAGAAAATGCTGGTTGGCTTAATTGCAGACACACATGATTATTTGCCGATGGTGGACAAAGCTATAAAAAAATTGAATGATGAAGACGTAGGCTTAGCACTCCACGCCGGAGACTATGTGGCGCCCTTTGTAATCCCAAGATTCAAAGCGTTAAAGGCAAAACTCATCGGCGTCTTCGGCAACAATGACGGAGACAGAGAACTCCTAAGGAAAAGATTCGGCGAAAACAACTTTGACATCCGTGGAAACTTCGCAGAAATAAGCGTTGACAATGTTAAAATCGCTTTATTACATGGCAGCGAAGAGGAACTCTTAAAGTCTTTGATTAAAAGCGAAAGCTTCAACATAATTGTGCACGGGCACACTCACAAGGCGGAAGTTTACAGTAAAGGAAAAACTTTAATTGTAAACCCAGGCGAGGCATGCGGGTACCTGACTGGCAAATCAACAATCGCAGTTCTCAACACCGAAAGACGCGAAGCTAAAATAATCCAGCTTTAACAAAATCACGCCAAACTATCCCTAATTTTTGTTAAACGGTTGTCTTTTCTGATTTGCCAATTCAAACAGCCCGGTTAGTTCTTCGTCGCTCGCTCCATTTCGCAGAGGCATCAAGACATCTACTAGGTTATCGTTTCGCATTAGGCAAGGCTTCAATTTTCCGTCGCTTGTCACCCGCAGGCGTGTGCAGTACATGCAGAACTCCGCGTTTTCTGTTGGATGCACAACCTCAACTGTTGTTTCTGGCAGGTGGTAGACGCGGCGGTTATGCATAAGCCTCCTCGTTTCAACCTTTAAGGCTTTTTGCTTAAGCCAATCCTCATACTCGTCTAGAGGCTTGTAATGCGCGGAATAATACGCGCTACTTATATTTATTCGTTCAAGCTCTATCAACTGCAGAATTGTTCCAGTTTCTCTGGCAAACTCAATCATCTCTGGAACTGCATGCTCATTTACGCCTTTTAAAACAAGCATGTTAAGTTTGACGGGATACAACCCAACCTCAACAGCAGCCTTAACGCCTTCCAAAACACTTTCCAACTTTCCGCCAGTTAATTCGCTGTAGACTTCGCTATCCACTGTTGGGACGTTTATGTTCACACGCCTTAAACCGTTTTCGCGTAGTTCCTTAGCCAATAAAGCCAACATCGTACCATTCGTCGTCATGGAAAGATCTGACAAGCCCTGAATTTCAGCTATGCCCTTAACAATCTCGGTGACATCCGCGCGCATGAGGGGCTCCCCTCCAGTCAACTTAATCTTAGAAATCCCCAACTTGACAGCTATTTCCGCAATGCGGACAATCTCGCTCACAGTCATTTCCGGTTTATCCTTCGTCTTTTCCTCTTCGCCTTCGCCGTGGCAGTATTGACAACGCAGATTACAGCGTCGCGTGATTGCGACACGTAAGTTGAGGAGGGGACGCCCGAAGCTGTCGATTAACGCCATCGTTATTCCCGCGCGTGCTTAACGATGTGAGCCGCTTCCGGCAATATAAGCTTTTCAAAACAAAGCCTAACAGCATCCGGCGAACCTGGAATACAGAAGAAAACCTTGCCCTTCGCCACACCCGCAATGGCGCGAGACAAAACAGCGGCAGAACCCATTTCGTCAAAACTTAAACGCCTAAAAATCTCGCCAAACCCGGGCAGAACCTTCTCGAGAAACGGCGAAACTGTCTCGATTGTCACGTCCGAGGAAGCCACACCAGTCCCGCCACAAAAAACAACAACATCCAAATCCGCTGATGCTAGGGCTCGTTGCACACGCTCTTCAATTATGGCTTTGTCGTCCGGAATTATCTCTCGAAAAACAACCATGTGCCCAGCATTTTTCACAAATTTTTCTATCAAGTCTCCGGAGATATCTTCCACCGCTCTGCCTTTCTCCAACTGTTTATAGCGGGATGTGCTACACGTGAAAACGCCAAATTTCAGCTTTTTAGGCGCCTCAGCCTTATGCCTTTTTGTGCTTTCGCTCACCTTCAGCGCCTTCCTTAACTTTCTTCACGACACGAATGTTTTCTATTGCTGTTGCCGGATACTGCCCCTCAGCATCCTTTTCATACTGCTTCACCATGTCCCAAATCGTCAAAAGACCGGTGGCAGCTGCAACAAGAGCCTCCATCTCCACCCCTGTTCGAGCCTTAGTCTTAACGGTTGAGGTAACCTGAACCCTTGATTCGTCGAGGATTTCCACATCAACCTCCACACTAGTTAGCGGCAGAGGATGGCAGAGGGGGATGAGCGCGCTCGTCTTTTTTGCGGCTAAAATCCCCGCAATTTTCGCTGTGTAAAAGGGGTCTCCTTTCGCGATTTTTCCATCTTTAATCAAGCGTACGGTTTCATCTCTCAACCTAATGGTTCCTATAGCTTTTGCCTCGCGAAATACCTCCGGTTTTTCTGAAATGTCAACCATTGACACGCTTTTTCCCTCGTGTTAATCATCAGTTTAAAAGGGGCACATTAATAAATAACAATTACTCGTTTGCGCGCTCCCAGACTTCAATGAGGTTTTGCACGGCTTTTGCCTTTGGTGAAACTGCGTTGAGCCTGTATAGGCGTATTCGCCCAAAGGTCTTGCGTTGAAGGATGCCCTCATCCTCCAAGATTTTTAGATGCTCGCTTGTTGTTCTATGGTTTATGTTGAGCCTGCGGGCGATTTCGGAAACGTTAAGTTCGCCTACTTGAGTTATTATCTTGAGGATTTTCATTCTAATTTTTGAAGAGAAAACATCCTCTAAATCCAAAATATCACGCTCCTTCCCTTTCTAATATGGCGTTTAACTCCTTCTCCAACTCGCTAGCCGAAACTCTAGGCAAATAAATTATTGTTGACCGCCCACGAGAACCAACAGTCGAAACTTCCGTCTTCAATATGCCAACATTCGAAAGCTCCTGCACATATTTCCACAGCTGTGTATGGCTGTGTGGTTTAACATTGAATTCTTCACATACAACTGCATAGGCTTGTTCGGCTTCCTTTAAGGAAACATAAGCTTTTTGACTCTCTTTAAAAAGGCGGGCGACACCAAGCAGAAAAAGCTTTTCATGATGGCCTAGAAAGGCTAAATCATTCTTCCTCATCAACGGGTATATGCTTGAGACGGCTTTCCTGACGCAGTCTGGCGTAACCATGCCCAAATCTTCTGCGTCAGCGTACTTCCCAGCCCGCCAAAGCAGCTCAATACCAAAACGGGCGTTCCCGCCTTCTGAAAAAGCAAGTTCGGATGCAAGCTCTATTGTTTCTTCAGGCACAGTTAGGGGCTTAAAAGCCAGGGAAACGCGGTCGTGGAGGATGTCCACAAGCTGCTGTTTCGAGTAGTTTTCTAGGCTAATTATGTTAGACTGTAGCGTGCTTCGCGTGCTGGCGTCAAGCTGCTCAATTACCTTAAGGCTCCGCAGAATGCATACAAGCGAAAGCCTCTGAGGCTTGTTCTGTCTTATTTCCTGCATACGCGTAAGCTTGTAAACTGCCTCTGAACCTTCCCGTTCAACAAGGCTCTCAAACTCGTCTAAGGCTAGGATTAGATGGGTGTTTTCTTCGTCCAAAATTTGCATTAGAATGCCCAGCAACTCTTCAGCTGAGTAGCCGCGTTTCGGAAAGTTTGGGTGGAAAATGGAGACTACGTGTTGCATTATGAGGAAGAGGTTTCCACGATATTCTCGGCAGTTAACATGAACATACCGCAAATTCACTCCAAGCTTTTTAGCTTCTTGCGTGATGTCTACCCCGAACCGCTGAGAAAGCACCGTTTTACCAGTTCCCACATCGCCCGTTATCATAACTCTCTGCGCCATTTTTCCGGGAAAGCGCAGCAAAAAACTGAAGAACTCCATGAGAAGGCGCAGTTCTTTCTCCCTGTGCGGAAGCCTATTGGGGATGTAGTTAATGTCGAGTTTTGATTCATCTTTGAACACGCTTCTGTATGACGTTGCCACTTTGCTGAACCTCGATTAACACGCTATTCCTTACTACTGTTTTAAATCAAAAAGCTAATAAACATAATCAGTTACTTTTATTGCGAATTGGCAAAATGATACCCAAATACTTCTTCCTAACAAAAGGCGTGGGCAAACACAGAGAGCAGTTACAGTCCTTCGAGTTAGCCCTAAGAAACGCTGGCATACAACACTGCAACATAGTGAATGTCTCCAGCATAATACCGCCGGGCTGCAAACTTATCCAAAGAGAGAAGGGCTTAAAAATGATAAGACCGGGAGAAATAACCTTTGTTGTCCTCGCAAGAAACGCAACCAATGAACCACACAGACTGATTGCAGCCTCCATAGGAGTGGCAATACCCTCTGGAAAAAACAATTACGGCTACCTTTCAGAACACCATTCTTTCGGGCAAACTGACGAGGTTGCCGGAGACTACGCAGAAGATTTAGCGGCAACTATGCTCGCCACAACCATGGGAGTTCCATTCGACCCAGAAACAGCATGGGATGAAAGAAAAAAGCAGTTCAAGACAAGCGGGCTAATAATCAAAACAACAAACATCACACAGTCCGCAACCGGAGACAAAAATGGACTGTGGACTACAGCGATAGCAGCAGCCGTCTTCGTTCCAGGAAATCGACGTTAAAGCCTTTAACCGATTTACGAAGACCTCCTACTTTTTCTCTAAAACGAACCATAAGATTAGGCACGAGCTTTCATGCTCAAACATTGAAAAGCGCGGGGGTTAGGTTTTAGACTTCAGAGGGATTCTATGAATTCACGTGAACCGAGATAACATAAAAATGCAAGCAAGAAAAGCTTAGACAGCCCAAAATTAACTGAAAACCTTGGGGCGAACATAAAGTAATAAATATTATTGACTAGAATCTTCAATGGGAAAAGAAGGTTATATTCACTCTCTTGTTTGAGATGGAACCCGTGAGGTGATGACCAGAAATGAAGACTGAGGATATTGACCCTTCAATGAGGAAATGTATAGAAAGCGTAAATAAGGACTATAACAAGGCTCTAAGTAAAATCGCCAAGACCCCAATCGAATTCAAAAAGTATCAGAATGGCATACTAGGGCGCTTTGAAACAAACGATGGCATATCCTTCGTTTCATACACAGAATTAGGGTGGTTCCCAAAACTCTACGAAGGAGGTGTAGTAGATTGGTTTGATAAGCCTGGGTATAAAGCCATCCAATGTTTCTGCGGCACCATGGCTGATAAACCCGTTCCTATTTCCATGTTCGTGAAGAAAGTGAAAACTGGCTTACTTAAAGAGAAACTGTTATTCTTGCCTTTTGTGCCCATGCCTGCGTTTAGCGCCAATGAGGTGTATAAAGAAAAGTTCAGCTGGAACCCCTTGATTGAACGTCTAAATCAAGACAATTATCTGCTTGATTTAATCAATAAGTTGCCAACTACTACTTCGGTGATGACATCCAGCAAGATTACGGAATATTTCAAGATTAACATTAAAGATAAGAATTACGAAACCGTGTGCCAAATTATCCCACTTGGGAAAGATACTCTCATAAGTACGCGCCACATGTTTGGGGTTGGGGGTGATCGCGCGCAACAGTTGGGGATAGGAAATGCCGTGAAAGCAATTAGTAGAATACATGAACTTATTTTAGAATATGGATATGACCAGCCAACAACTGGGCAGTTCCCTGAGCAATGGGCTGCTGCAATAGTCGCGCTCCTCCGTTAAAGGGGTAACAAACCTGGGAATAATGAAGCCAATAATCTGTAAACTTGGAGGAATAGGTTGCTTCTTGCTTCTTGTTTTGCTACTGTTTACCAGCAGACCAGAAACCGTACAAGGGTGGGCGCTGATGATTGGGTTGGTCATGTTCCTCGGCTCTTTGGGAGTCATCGGTGTACTCGGCACGGGTCTTGGGACTCTACCATACAGCATAACAGGATACATTCTCATCGGTCTTACAGGACTTTTTTTAGTGCTCTCTTTTTACAGCCTTTGGGTGGAAGAAATTAAGTTAAACGAGGCATGGGTGCTTCTACTTTATATAATAATCATGTATGCTGCAGGAACATTCCTCATTAGTAAAGTTTCAGAATTGAGAATGTCACACTATCTTCTTCGCTTTTGGCAAGCAGATGCCGTCTTAACTATAGAAGAGGTGGAGGAAATTCTTAGAGAACACCTAGACAAGGAAACGACACATGAACAGATCGCAAAGAAAGCAGAGGATGTCCTGCTGCTTTTGATGGAGCAGGGACATGTCAAGCGGGTCACACCAACCAGCTGGAAGCGGCTCCAAAAATGAAACAAGAGCACATCAAAAATCTACGGACAACACTTAAAGAAGCCCGAATGGCGGCAAAACCGACGTGGATACGTTTAGAATCAAAATCTGGGAGGAAGTCGGCGGAACCGAAATGCCCGTTTAGCGCGCGCTAGCAATGTCATAATGGTCACACGAGAAAAGGGCAGCAACCCACGGGTGTTCAAGGTCGCCAACAAGCTCCTGAGCATGCTAAAAGCCTTACAGGAGCATTCAAGCTCGAACAAGGTTTTCCAAAAGTCGCTGAAAAGCCAAGCAAGGTTGTTCCACAAACAAAGGCGAAAAATCGCTGCAAAGTTACAAAATCCTCGAATGTTGAGCATAAGCTTTCACACGTTTAGGCATTGGAAAGCCACAATGGAATATCACAAGACCAAAGACATCCTCCACGCCATGAAAGTGCTTGGACATAAGAACATTAACAACACGCTTGTTTACACTCAGCTCGTCGACTTCGGAGACGACGAATACACGGTCAGGGTCGCCCACACAATAGAAGAAGACAAGCAACTAATCGAGGCGGGATTCGAATATGTCACGGAAAGGGATGGCTTCAAAATCTACAGAAAACGCAAGTAATCTCCCTCAAAAAGTGTGGGGGGTTCGGTGAAAAGTGCGGGGGGTGGGATTTGAACCCACGAACCCCTACGGGATAGCCGCCTCAGGGCTACGCCTTTGGCCATGCTTGGCAACCCCCGCTTTGGCGTTTTCATTTACTTTTCTAATTTTGGTTGAAATTAAATCTTGCTTTGGCTTGAAGGCTAAAAATGGGGGGTTAGATGAGGCGGAAGTCTTCTTTTACTGTTGTTAGTACGACGTGGGTGTTTGTTCTTTCTACGTAGGGTAGGGCTAGGAGGCGTTTTGTGAATTTGCTTAGTTCTTCTCTGTTTTTGAATTTAGCGATTATTAGGGCGTCTGTTAGGCCTGTTACGTCGTATACGCAGCATACGTTTGGAAGTCTGGCGATTTCATTTTCCATTTCCAAAAGTCTTCCCTTTGAAACTGTTATTTCTGTGATTACTGTTAGCTCGTATCCGAGTTTTTCGTGATCCAACAGGGCTGAATATCCTTTGATGACGCCTTCTTTCTCCAACTTCTTTATTCTTGAGAGGGCTGTTCCTATGGATATCTCGCATTGTTTGGCTATCTGTCTCGAGGATAGTCTAGCGTCAAGCGTCAAAGCCTTCAATATTTTAACATCTGTTTCGTCAAGCTCCATCCTTATCAAACCTCTACTTAGCATTTATTCAGTCAACGTTTGTAATATTTAACATTTGTCCCTGTTTTTCCAGAAAAAGTTTTTATATTTACAGAAACATTCTATTTTGACATAAATCTGCACATGGGGGAGAATATGGGTAAAAAAGCATCGCTTATAGATCGAAACCTTGAAGTATGCCTAAAACTTATAGAAAACGCTGATTACATATTGTTACATTTCACGGATATGTTAGGCTTTTGGAAGGGCAGAACAATACCAGCAGAGGAAGCGGAAAACGCGATAAGAGAAGGCGTTGGTTTCGACTGCTCCTCAATAATTGGCGGCGTCGGCATCGAGGAAAGTGACATGGTCATGAAGCCAGACCTATCAACATTCGCTGTTTATCCCTACTACTTCTATGACAAGAGCGTTGCAGGCTTTATCTGCGACATATGCCAGCCGGATGGCGGAAAATTTGAAGGTGACCCAAGATTCATCTGCCAAAAGGCAATGGAAAAAGCGTTAAAAGAAGGTTATGAGGTAACAGCAGCTGCAGAGTTGGAGTTCTATCTAGTTCAGAAAAATGATAAGGGCGAAGTTTACCCAGTTGAAAACCACCTTATAGACAAGCAGAGATATTTTGACATAGCTCCCGGACGGGATCTGACAGAATCTTACAGAATGGATTTGTCCAACGCCTTGTTCACCATGGGGATTACTGTTGAACGGCAACATCACGAAGTTGGTTCAGCCCAAAACGAAATTACATTCAAATATTCAGATGTTCTGACGACTTCGGATAATATAATGCGTTACAAGTTTGCAGCCAAAGCCGTGGCAGACAGGAAATACGGTTGGACAGCGACCTTTATGCCTAAACCATGGTTCGGCAAGCCTGGCAGCGGAATGCACATCCACATCGGACTTTTTGACCCCAAAACTGGAAAAAACTTGTTTTACGACAAAGATGGCTATGCCAACATTTCACAAAAGTGCCGATATTTCATCGGCGGCATCCTCGAACATGCAAGGGCCCTTTGCGCCATAGTAGCGCCGACAGTCAACAGCTACAAGAGGTTAGTGCCAGGTTACGAGGCGCCGGTTTACGTCACTTGGAGCAAGAGAAACCGTTCATCCCTGATAAGAGTACCAGAGTACTTTCCGGGAAAGGAGAAAGAGGCGCGAATAGAGTTTAGATGTCCGGATCCCCTCTGTAATCCTTATCTTGCATATACGGCGGTGCTTGAAGCTGGGCTGGATGGTGTAAGAAAAAAGATTGACCCTGGAGATCCTGTTGATGTGAATGTCTATCACCTTAGCGAGGCTGAGCGAAAGAAACGTGGAATTAGAATCTTGCCAGAATCTTTGAAGGAAGCCCTTGAAGAATGGCAAAGCGACCAAATTTGCGTGGAAGCTTTGGGTAAAGAAAACGCTGAAAAGTATTTAGAGCTTAAAATGCAGGAATGGAAAGAATACGAACCCCACATGCCAAACAACAGAAATGAAGTAACTGATTGGGAACTGCAAAAATACCTTTACATGTAAAACGGTAACCTTAAATTACCAAAGCATGTGTGAAGGATACCCTAAAACGTGGATGCCCTAAAATGAGATATGACACCATACTTGTGCTAGACTTTGGGGGACAATACTGCCACTTGATAGGAAGGAGAGTCAGGGAACATGGAGTTTACTCAGAAATAGTTCCTCACGACATAAGCCCAGAAGAGATTAAGGCTTTAAACGAAAAATTCAATGTTAAAGGATTAATTTTTTCGGGAGGCCCAGCCAGCGTTTACGAACCCGACGCGCCAAAACCGGACCATCACATTCTTGATGTTAACTTGCCAATTCTTGGCTTATGTTATGGACACCAACTTATAGCCAAAATGTCCGGTGGCAGGGTTGAGCCAGCCCAGCAGAGGGAGTACGGGGTAGCCTATGTAAACGTTGACAAGCCTATAGGCGTATTGAAGGGACTGAGCAAAAAAGAAAAGGTTTGGATGAGTCACGGCGACACGGTATTTTCTATCCCATCCGAATATGAGGTTTTGGCTCATTCAGAAAACTGCCCAGTGGCCGCCTTTAGGCACAAGAAAAAGCCCATTTATGGATTGCAATGGCATCCAGAGGTTGTTCACACCGAAAATGGGGCGCAGATGCTCCGCAACTTCATATTCGAAGTCTGTGGATGCGAGTCGAACTGGAAGATGGAAGACCTAATAGAAAAAATGGTGAATGAGATAAAGGCTGAAGTCGGCGACGAAAAAGCCATCATAGCCTTAAGCGGGGGCATAGACTCCAGCGTTGCCACGGTCTTGGCAGCAAAAGCCCTAGGAGATAAATTGACGGCAGTTTTTGTTGACCACGGGTTTATGCGAGAGGATGAGCCAGAATTTGTGAAAGGCGTTTTTCAAAAGTTTAGAATAAACCTTGTGGTTGCAGATGCACAGAAAAGATTTATTGAAAAACTTAGGGGAACCATCGACCCTGAAAGGAAAAGAAAGCTTATCGGAGAGGAGTTCATAAGGGTTTTTGAAGAGATTGCAGAAAAGATAGATGCTCAATATTTGATTCAGGGGACAATTTATCCAGACAGAATCGAATCTGGTTTTAGGAAGTTCTCCGACAAAATAAAAACGCATCACAATGTGGCAGGCTTGCCAACCAAGATTAAGTTTAAGAAAATTGTGGAACCGCTTCGCGACTTGTACAAAGACGAGGTTAGAAAGGTTGCAAAAATTCTCGGACTGCCGAAGGAAATAGTTTTTAGGCAGCCTTTTCCCGGTCCCGGTTTGGCTGTTAGAATTGTTGGCGAGTTGACTGAAGAGAAAGTTAGAATTGCGAAAAAGGCAGACAAGATTGTTAGGGAAGAAATTGAAAAGTGTGGGTTAGAGAAAAGCTTATGGCAGTATTTCGCCGTTTTGACCGACACAAAAGCTACTGGAGTAA
>Ga0315298_1011386_pt1 | contig 10444 bp, 11 predicted proteins | sample WHS_1_MG_FD_203077 | JGI IMG/M metagenome (GOLD analysis project Ga0315298, IMG submission 203077) | Extremophilic microbial mat communities from Washburn Hot Springs, YNP, Wyoming, USA - WHS_1_MG | ecosystem: Environmental > Aquatic > Thermal springs > Hot (42-90C) | place: USA: Wyoming...
GCGTGGCCTTTGGACGCCCGGATGGGCAACACATCCAGAAAGCGGTTATGGGAAAGCACCACATGGGCGGCGATCTGCCGCTCACGCAAGCGATGCTGCAGATCCTTCGCCGTTGGCGGGCGCTTGGGGTCTACGTAGTAGCTTACCTTGAATGCGCTCTGGGTGAATTTTTCCTGCAGGCGCAGGCCGGGTATCTTGGCCAGTGCCTGTAATACCCCTTCACGCCACCAGCGATAGTGCAGGTGAGCGGCCCAGTCCTGATCCTCGCGCAGCTTGCTGCCATAGATGATACGCGTACCCACGTCGGTGATGCAGATATCCGGGCGGGGGACCTGGTGTTCCGCCAGTATCTCCATGGTTTGTTTGAGATTCCGGCCGGTGGCCACACCAAATGCCACCCGGGGGTGTTCCCTCAGCCATTCCATCAGCGTGGCAAGCCCCGCCGGGTCGCCAATCAAGGTATTGTCGATGTCGGATATGAGCAGATGATCCGCCGTCGGTAAGGCGCGGCGTACCCCCTGGCGGGCGGCGGATTCACGCCGCAACTGTTTGCGCTGACGCCGGAGAATGCGTTCCACTTCTGCCAGATAACGGCGTGCATGGGCCTCCCAACTATAGACCCGGCGCACCCCTAGCAAGCCTGCCCGGCTGGCACGCTGCCAGCGTTGGCGATCAAACAGCATTTGTCTGAGGGCGTCTTGCATCTCTCCGATATCCAGCGGATCCACCAGAATGCCATTGCGGCAGTAGCGGATGATGTCCTGCGGGCCACCATGCCGGGTGGCGACGACCGGCAAACCTGAAGCCGCTGCTTCCAGCAGGGTCAAACCAAAGGGTTCGGTGAGCGCCGGATTGACAAAAACACCCTTATAGATGGCCGCATAGCGATAATATTCGGGAATGTCTTCGGGCTCGTGGTGCTTGGGAAGGGCGACTCGTCCATACAGGTCGTAATCATCAACGGTATACAGGATGCTCTGAATCACCCTTTTCGCCCCGTGCGGGAGCTGCCCAAGGCGGTCACGCTGGCCCATGACCAGAACCAGGTTAGCCTGCTCCCGCAAAACCGGGTCCGTGGCATAGGCTTCCACCAGACGCTGAAAATTTTTACGCTCATCGGGGCGGGCAATGGCCAGAATGGGAGGCCTGCGCGGTGCCTCCAAAAAGCGGTGTAAGCCGGACAGCAGCGGTGAAGAACGCTGCCGCCCTGGTCGGGAAAATCGTCGCAAGTCCACACCGGGCGGCAGGATCTTGAAATGCGCCCGCGCGGCGTTCTCGTACAGGCCATACTGCTCGTCCACTTCCTGACGGGTGCTGGCCAGGATCACGGACGCTTCACTGAGTACGGACTCTTCGGCGGCAATACGTCGCGGGAAATGAAATTGCCGGTCGATACTTTCCGCCTTACGGCCGGCAGCAATCAGTCTTTCCCGCTTATCCCGCCCCAGGGAATGGCCGGTGTGCATGAGCGGAATACCCAGCAGGCGGGAGAGGCGCACCCCTACGTAACCGGCATCCGCATAGTGGCTGTGGATGACATCGGGAATACAGTCTTCACTGCGGATAAACTGCAGCGCGCCGTCCACGAAGGTATCCAGGTAATCCCAGAGCCGCTCTTTTTGCAGATATTTGTGCGCTGGACCGGCAGGCAGACGGATAATCCGCGCGCCGGATTCCAATAGCTCGCGCGGCGTTCCATAAATGGGATTCGTATCGGGATCATCAAAGCGACGGGTGAGAAGGTCGATCCGAGAAACGCGCGGGTCCCGTGCCAGCGCCTGGATTTCGTCGAGTACATAGCCAATCTGGCCGCCGGTATCTGCATCGATCCCGAGCTCCGGAGTACCGCAAATGCGGCCATGGATACTCAGCATCAGAATGTAAAGACCTTGGTGATCCGCCAAGTCAACCCTCCCTAGCCCATCGCGCCATTATGGTCCGGTAAAACTCGGGTTGATCCGGGATGGCGCCGGATATCGCACAAATGGCCGCTGCCAATTCTCCTGCCCTTTGCAATCGCCGCGCAATGGCATCACCGCGAAACAGGCTCCAGAACCAGCCTGCGACGAAAGCATCCCCAGCTCCTACGGTATCCAGGACTACCGTAGGGGTAGCTTCCGCCTCATAAAAATTGGTCCCGTCCCCATAAGCGGCACCCGCAGTACCGCGGGTCAGCAAGACGGCTTGCACATGAAAATATCCTGCCACCATCTGCATCGCTTCCCGCAGGGTCGAGGCTGGGGGAAGTTCGTAAGTGCGAATAATCTGCTCCAGCTCCTCCTCATTGCATTTTAGTATAGACGAACCCCGTATGACCTCGGCCAGCAATTCCGGATTCCACCAGGGATCGCGCAGATTGATGTCCACCAAGCGCCACCGGGCACGGGCGCGCAACTGGCGCCAGGTCGCCCGCGATGGCCCGTCTTCCCGCAAGGCGAGACTACCGTGATAGAGCCAGGGAATGGGGGCGATCACGCTGGAGGGCATAGCAATGGCGTCGTAGGCCTGATGCGGCAGAATCTCGAAGTGGTGCCCCTGTCGGACGTCCGCCGTCACCAGTACCCGGCCGGTGGGAAGCGACGCGTCCACTGTCACTTCATTCGTGGACATCCCCCAGTCCCGCATGTGCTGCAAAATGTGTTGCCCCGAGGCATCCCGCCCTACCCTGCTGACAAAGACGGATGCCACCCCCAGCGCATGGAGGTGTTGCGCAACATTGAAGGGTGCGCCGCCGAGTCGTTGCACCTCTCCAAAATCGTCGACCAGACATTCGCCGAAAATTACGCCGGGGGGTACGTCAGCATTCATGGTGCAGCCTTCTCATCCGGGCGGGCTTTTTTTTCGACATCGGGCAAGCGACGAATAACGCGCTGGAAAAAGAGATTGTTGGGTATCACCACAATCTGGCCATCGTCCTGGCGCAACTCGGTAAACATGAGATTCTCTTCGATCACCTCACCAGTCAGGGATTCCGGCAATATCTCGACACGTTGCCCCAACTGTAATGGCTGCCAGAACCAGATAAAGAAGCGTGCCGTAATATTGCTGACCATGGCCCATACCGCCAGCATACCGACGCCAATCACCGCCAACAAGCTGACGAAGGTGGTCCAGACGGCTGTGACATCGACACCCCAGACCCGCAGTACGACAACCCAGACAATGAGCCAGAGAAACCATGTGGTGATTCTCTGGAACATCACACCATAGCCGCGTGACAAGGCCCGTCGTCGGCCGAGAAAGTCCATGAGATGCACAACTACATTGCCATACCAACGTAATATCAGATAGCTACCCGCCACGATCAGCAGGGTATACATCGACCGGTGTAACAACCATTCGGGGTCTGTCGTCAGCCCATGGAAAATTGTGCCCATACATCACTCCCTCTGCTGTTGGTTTTACCATAACGTAGCGAACGCAGACGGGCAAATCCGCGCTTTACGGGCGTAAGGCAATCCATTTGTCAGGGAACCAACAGAGAAAAGGCTTATCAGATAAGGGTATGCCCCGCGCGATACCGTAAAGAGCGGCCCGATAGGCGACAGAGGAGAGATCATGGCAGACACCAGGAATCCCGGCACCATCATGGGCGAGAAAGCGATCGCCGCCCGCATGCATCTGGCCAGCGAACACCTCGATCGCTTGCGCGCCATCCTGAAGGAACCCGACCGCTGGGTGTCCGTCTGGTTTTTGGCCTATGCCCTGCTGGGGGCAGTCTCCTCCGGGCTGTTGCCTATTCTCCTGCCCTTGATGATTGTCGCCCTCACCCATCATCTCAGTTGGGTTGCCTACGTCATGGGCGGATTCAACCTCGGACTGCTGACCTCTCCCTTGTGGGGAAACCTGGCCGACAGCAAACATCTGCATCGCCCCATTTTTTTCTGTGGCTTTCTGGTATTGCTGATGGCGCTGGCCGCCATGCCATTTCTGCCGGGCATTCTCACCTGGAGCGGGCTCTCGCTGCTCGCCGGCGCGGGAACCTCTGCCGTGGCGACCATGGCCAGCCTGTTCATCGTCGAGTTCGACCCCCAAAATGAATGGGAACCTCGGCTGGGCTGGCTGCAAACTTTTAACGGCGGCGGGCAGGTCGGCGGACTTTTTTTGGCCGGCATTTTCGTCAGCAATTTTAAACTCGGCCTGATCTGCTCAGCCTTGGCATTGATTCCCGCCATCTGGTTGGGTGCCAAAGGCTTGCCTGCCGGCGCCAAAAGTTATGACTGGACGGTGGAGATCGGCAATCATATGCGGCGCGATCTGGACTGGCGCTTCCTCGCCAATTTCGGGCGCCCGGAACTGCTGGGGGGTGGCCTGCTCCGGTTTTCGCATCACCTTTCTCTGCAGGGCGCGCGCCGGTTTGGCGATATGCTACATACGCGTTTTGGCCGCTTTCTATTTTCCTGGTTTGCGGTGGCCTTTGGCGTAGCGGCATTTTTCGCCTATTTCCCGGTAGCGATGCAAAAGGCTTATAACGTGGCCCCGGCATTGACCTCCAGCGTCTACGCCATGACCGCCGCCATAGCGTTGGTGCTGTACTCCGTGGGTGGGCAGCTATCCGGGCGTTTTGGCGCCGGAAGGGTATATCGCTGGTCTTTGATGCTTCGCTTTTTGGGATTTGCCCTGCTACTACTGGTATTTTTCCTGCCCGTATCCCGGGCGCTGATTGCCTTGGCTGGCTTCGTCCTGATTGTTATCGCCTGGCCCCTGCAGAGCATTTCCGGAACCAGTCTGACAGCGCGGCTCACGCCATTCAGTCAGGGCGAGGCGATGGGACTTTTTAACGCCAGCGGCGCAGTAGCCACGGTAGTGGGTACCTTTCTGGGCGGTCCGCTGGTACAGTTCATCGGCTACTCATCCCTGTCCGCCATAGCTCTGGTCGGCATCCTGCTCGGCTGGCTGACGGGGCATGGATTACAAACCCCCGACGCTGCGCCGGCGGCCATCCACGATGATTCTGCAGTGCAGAAAGCGCAGGCCTAGCGATTCCGCATGAAATCAGCCGTGCGTTGAAAGGCTCCCTGCAGGTGGGTATAGAGTTCGGGCTCTATCCCTACCTCGTGCATGGCCTGCAGCATACAGGCCATCCACTGATCCCGTGCCTGGTCATCCACCGGGACAGAAGCATGCCGTGCGCGCAAGCGGGGGTGTCCATAACGCTGCACATATAGATCAGGCCCCCCCAGCCAGCCGGAAAGAAACAGAAAGAGCTTCTCTCTGGACTCGGAAAGGTCTGTCGGGTGGATATCCCGCAACGGAGTTTGCCATTGCGTCTCGCCGTCCATGAGGTCATAAAACCGGTTGACGAGATTGCGAACGGCCTCCTCACCACCAAGACGGGCGTAGGGCGTGTTTTCAGGTTCAGACATTAATGGTCTCGCTCCAGGTTTAGGTGTATTGGCGGCCGCTTTGTTTATAATGCATGCCGCGCGGATATGGCCCTTTTGCGCTTTATCCATGCATGCGCTACAGTCAGCCCGATACAACCCGCCCCGCAAGAGTACCTTCTTTGGATGTTGTTCGGCAACGTCCCGGCTACCGCCCACCGCATACAGGAAAACTTCATGCCCCTTGCACCGACAGCCGCATTCATCGATGGATGCTGGACAGACCTCAATACACGCTTTGTGGTACGGAGCCCGGTCAATCAACAGACGCTCGCCGAAGTGTCCGATTGTGGAACTCGGGAGGCTGAAGCCGCGGTGCAGGCGGCAACGGTCGCTTTTGCAACCTGGCGGCAAAACACCGTCTACCAGCGCGCGGCCATCCTCAGCCGTTGGGCGGAGCTCATCCAGGTTCACGCAGAAGACCTCGCCCATCTCATCACCTGGGAGATGGGCAAACCCATACGCCAGAGCCGTGCGGAAATCAAAACCGCAGTCGCCCTGGCGCGCTGGTACGCCGAAGAATGCAAGCGCATCACCGGCGAAAGTATCCCTTCCCAGTTTCCAAACAAGCGCTTGCAGATCTGGAAAGTGCCGGTTGGACCGGTATTCGCCATTACGCCGTGGAACAGTCCAATCTCCATGGTCGTTCGCAAGATAGCGCCGGCTCTGGCAGCCGGCTGTACGGTCATCCTCAAGCCCGATGAGCAAACGCCGCTCTCCGCATTAAGGCTTGCCGAACTCTGGGCGGAAGCGGAGGGACCCGCTGGCACCCTGCAGGTACTCCCCAGTTCTGATCCTGCGCCACTGGCGGAGCGATTGATGGCCGACCCGCGCATAGCCAAGTTGAGTTTTACCGGCTCTACGGTGGTCGGGCAGAAGCTTTATGCGCAGGGATCGTCGACCATCAAACGGCTTTCTCTGGAACTGGGCGGGCATGCCCCTGTACTGATTTTTGCCGATGCGGACATCGATGCGGCGGTGGCCATGACCATCCATGCCAAATTCCGCTATGCCGGCCAGTCCTGCGTCGCAGCCAACCGTTTGTATGTGGATGAGGCGATCCTGCCGGAATTTACGGCACACTACCTTGAAGCTATGAGTCACCTCAAGGTCGGAGACCCTTTTGCCGAGGACACCGACATCGGGCCGCTGATTTCCGAAGTCGCTGTCCAGAAGTTCAAAGCACAATTGCAGGATGCCATGGCCCGGGGTGCAAGACTCCTATGCGGAGGGGATGCACAAGGCCTGTGGTGCTCCCCGACCCTCCTCGCCGACCTCGATCCGCAGAGCCGTATCTTCCACGAAGAAAGCTTCAGCCCTCTGCTGCCCATACAGGGGTTTCGTAGCGAAGCGGAAGCTGTCGCCCGTGCCAATGACACCCCCTATGGCTTGGCTGCTTATCTATGGACCCGCGATCTCGGGCGCGCATACCGCATCGCGGAAGCGCTGCAATGCGGCATCGTCGGCGTCAATGACGGGGCTCCCGCCACTCCACAGGCGCCCTTCGGCGGCAGTAAGCTCTCCGGACTGGGCGCCGAGGGTGGCAAATGGGGGTTGGAGGAATATTTACAATTGCACTACGTTTCCATCCAATTGCCATAACAATTCTCTAGTCCCTGGCCATCCAGGTAGGATATACTGCCATACTCTAATTCAGTTAATCAGGGGGCGGTCATGGAATCCAGTCTGCGTAATCATCTGAAGGGTAAAGTGATGGAGATCATCAAAGGTGGGGCGGTTTCGGAAGTCGAGGTGGAAACTTCCGCCGGTATAATCACCTCCGTGATTACCACACGGAGCGTGGAACGACTCGGGCTGAAGGTAGGTGACGAGGTTTTTGCGGCAATCAAGGCCAGCGAAGTTAGTATCGAAAAACCCTGAAGCGGCTGTTCCAGGTGATCAACCGTTCGGCGGAACAGAACGCATCGCTGCCCGGTTGTTCTGCAACCGCTGTCACGGACCATCTGCCATTGCGGGTGGTCCATTGTTATTACGGGCTACGCCATGTTCTTCTCTCCGCAGGAAATTGCCGCACTCATCCAGGAAGATCAGCCTTTCCTGGACCTCACCACCCGGATGCTGGGCATTGGTGACCAAGCTGCCAACATGCGTTTTCGCTGCCGTCAGGATATTACTGTCGCCGGTACGGAACTCGCCATGAAGATATTGGACGCCTGCGGCCTTACCGTGACCGAAAGTCAACCGTCGGGCGCATTGGTCGCAACAGGAACCACCCTGCTGGCGGCGGAAGGTTCCGCAAGCGCTGCCCATTCTGCCTGGAAAGTGGCGCAAAACGTGTTGGAGTACGCGTGTGGCATCGCGACCTACTCCGCGCAATTGGTACACCAGGCACGTCAGATCAATCCCCGAGTATCCGTGGTTGCGACGCGTAAGAATATTCCCGGAATACGGCGCTTTGCCGTCATGGCAGCTCTCGCAGGGGGAGTCATGCCGCACCGGCTGGGCATTTCAGAAAGTGTTCTGGTATTCGACCAGCACCTGGCCTTTTTAGGTGGTATATCGCCTTTCTTGCAACAGTTGGCGCAATACCGGAGACGAGTCCCCTCCAGCAAGATCGTGGTGGAAGTGCAAAAGACGGATCACACCCTGACGGACGCACTGGCACTGGCACAGGCCGGAGTCGCCGGGATTCAGTTTGACAAAATGACGCCCGGACCCCTGGCGGAAATCGCTGCGAAGCTGCGTGCCGTGGCGCCGGAGGTAACATTGTTTGCGGCGGGCGGGATTACCCTTGCGAATATTCAGGCCTATGCGGCAACCGGTATGGATGCCCTCGTGACCAGCGCCGTCTATCACGCCGCACCGACCGATGTCGGTGTGGAGATTCGCCCCGTATAAGACCGTGATCCCGCGTCACAGGATGGTGACGAACGTGGGGCGCCCTCCTAACCTGCCTTGGCCACGGCGGCCCCACTACCAGACAAGACGCCAGTGGGCAGCTGGAGTACCCGAATCCCCTGCTCGCGAACAAAGCGCGCTTCGTTCCGAGTCAGCGGCGCCTCTATCAGCGCCCAATGACGATCCGATGAACGCTTCATGATCTGGCGGGCGAAATTGCGCTGCAACTGGTCATTGAAACGGCATCCGACAAACAGAAAATGACGCCCCGTGCGGATTTGTTGGACGATCTCCGGAATGGGCGTCTGAATGTCAATTTCCGTCAGCACTTCGACAAAATCCGTATCAGAAACGAGGTAATTGTTGGCCGGGCTTTGTGAACCCCAAGGCTCATACAGGATCGTGTCCCATTGGGCAGCCACTGCGGCTTCAACCGACTGGCCCTCGGCATCCATATATCCCGTCCAGTGGCCGTAATGCTCGGTCTGACTGAGCCCCTGGATACGGCCCCAGCGTGTACCCTGTTCGGCCAACGCTTTGGCCATACCGTTGTCGTACCAGAGGTGGACGATCAACGGGAGTTTTCGCGCGGCCAGGTCGCGCTGCAAGGGATGGATCGGCGGATCCCCGGCGAAGGTCTTGTCCATCATGCCCACAAGGGTCTTGCGGTGCTTGAAGTTCTCGATATACTGCGCGGCCCCGGTAAGGTTGCGCCGGACCTTGTGAGGCACTGTCACCTGGCCGCTGAGTACTTCCGCCAATGCCGGCAACCCGCTGGGCAGGGTGGCTCCGGCCTCCGGCAACAGGCCGGGACCGAGATACGGAATGATGCGCCCTTCCGCAAGGCCATTGAAGATTTCCGAAAGATCCTTGTCCATAGTCATGCTTCCTTATGTAGCGAGGGAAAGAACCGCAGCCTTGACCTGTTCGATGATCGCTGGTTCGAGGCGAAAAATGCCCCTTCCCCCGGCGAAAGATTCATAACTATTGGCAGAGTGTCTGCTCAGCGCATTGAACCAGTCCTGAGGACTGGTCCCGCTGGGAAGCTCGCCAATTTCTCGCACACTGCCATCGCTGGCAAAACGTACATGGATCACGACGAGCGTTTGCTCCATAACTATCTCCTTATAGGCCGGAAGAAAAACCCAAAAGTTCTATAACGACATCTTCCTCGCCGATCATAGCCTGACAGGCCAGACGGGATTTGCTGCCAACCCCAACGATGCTATCCAGGCGTTCATTTTCCAGGCGCTGGATTTTCGAAATACTCTTCCGCCCTTCCTGGACGAAAATATGGCAGCTATCGCATTCGCCTTTGCCTTCGCACTTCAGGACCATGGGTTCACCGGCGGCGATCACTGCGGCGGCGAGACTGGCACCCACAGGCATTTCGACAGTCTTACCGCTGGGTTGGATGGTGATAATGGGCATTCAAGCTTCTCCTATATAAAAATAGACATAAAACACAACATACTAATAAATGGCGGCGCCAGCACCCACATTGACGGATGCATCCTTCAGGGTTTCAACGATAAATGCGATTTCCTCTTCGCCCAGACGGGGGTGAAAAGGCAGGACCAGGGTGCGGTCGGACACCCGCACGGCGGTCGGACAGTGACCGCCACCCCTCTCGCGATAATAGGATTGGGTATGCATGGGCAGGCAGTAAGAGGCCGCCTCGATACCTTGGGCGCGGAGATCGGTGACGATGGCATCCCGACTGCTGCGGCTGAAGCGCGTACCAAGGTGTACTTCATACACAAACCAGTGCACGGCGGTGGCATCCGGCCCGTGGTAAGGATCCTTGATCCCTTCAAAGGACTTCATATACTCAAAGTAAAGCGCTTCCACCTGCTGTCGGCGTTGCAAAATACCGTCCAGGCGGTTGAGCTGGACCAATCCTATTGCTGCTTGAATATCGCTCATTTCTGCCTGCAGAGGTGGACGGGTAGCCGCCACCACCGAGCCCCGCTCACTGATGCCCCGCGCGCGGTACTGGCGCAGACGGCTGAGGGTTCCGGTATCGTCCGTGACGATCATGGCTCCTTCACCGCAGACTAGGGCGGAGGGCTGAGCAAAGGCGAAAATAGCGCTATCCCCGAAGCTGCCGACCAATTTGTCCTGATAACGGGAGCCGATGGCCTCCGTCGAATCTTCCAACAGAATCAGGCCATTTTCGTTGGCCATCGCGCGCAGCTCCT
>Ga0315298_1011387_pt1 | contig 10444 bp, 6 predicted proteins | sample WHS_1_MG_FD_203077 | JGI IMG/M metagenome (GOLD analysis project Ga0315298, IMG submission 203077) | Extremophilic microbial mat communities from Washburn Hot Springs, YNP, Wyoming, USA - WHS_1_MG | ecosystem: Environmental > Aquatic > Thermal springs > Hot (42-90C) | place: USA: Wyoming...
GGACTATTTCCAGCGCAATGCGGAACGCATGCGCTATCCCGCATTCCGGGCGCAGGGTCTGTTCAGCGGGTCGTTTGAAGACTACTGGAGTTCCCGGTCAGGAACCGCCTGATCTCCCACGTTTATGTCGCACACCCCCGGACGGCGCCGATCAGGCTAACGTCCTCCCAGGTGCACTCTCAGGTCAGCAACACGCTCGCGTCTGGCCAAAGAGGTCCCTGGATCGTTCGCTGGCAAGACGCAGGGAATCGCGGCGCTTAACGTCCACCGATTCGTGGAGGTTTGACGGGATCATAAGTGCGCTTCGACAAACGGACCACGGCGGTAGTGTCTGCCTCGCGTGCTCTCTGGTCGCAGGCTGCTTTGAGTAACCTGCTTCCAGCCAATTACTTTGCCCGTGTCTCCGAATCGTCAAATGCTTTTTGTTTGACTTCGGGAGCCATTCGTGATTGAGCCGGCTGCCACTTGGTCATCCCCTTGTCCCAGAGTGGGTGTGGACCGCCATCGGGCATCCCCTTCCTGATAAGTATCCTGGCAGTGGAGTCCCCACTTCGCCGGAGTCGCCCCCGAACCATGAAACCCTGACCCAGAGCAGCCGCGCCGAACCGCCGTCGAGCGGAGAGCTATCGCTCCCAGGGGCAATGCAGGACAAACTCTGGCTCGTAATCGACCAGGTTCATTCCGGCGCACCATCGCGCCGGGCTCCTGCAAGCTCCGGTTCCCCGTTCGCGCCGACCGCCCGTTTCCCCGAAGACTCTTAGTCCGCCCACCTGCTGCTGGGGAAATCACTTTCCGCCTGTCGCCCCCATATTGCCGGACGCTTAGATCTCATGACCCTGCCACGCCCGTTTTTAGTACCGAATTCGAGTCTCGACTGTTCGGTTGGCTGTTGGAGATCCCTGCCCCGCCACTCGGCTCGCCCTAAGCCAACCACGGGCCCATGGCGGGGCTCCCACTTGCCCTTCGGCGCCAAGCTCCACGGGCGGATGCACGCCAACTGTCCCCTTTCCGGTTGTGAGCATAACATCTGAAGGCAGTTAATGGAAATTAACCATCAAGCCACCCACAAAATCGCGAATTTTACGGGGCTCCGGTGGTTAATTTCCGTTAACTGCCTTCAGTACTGATTTTCACAACCGCACTGATTGTAACAATTTGCCGCCGAATTTCACAGCCATCACCGCATTTCACAGGCCTCTTTACAATTGCTGCATACACACTTTGTAATGTCCACTACGCGCTACGAAAAATCAATAACTTAGATGCCGTTGTCGGAACGCATAGTGTGCATATACAGTATACGTATACTACACGCACCCCCTAGATTTTCGTTGCATTTCGTGTTAGCCCCCCCACGATGCCGAAACCACCCCTTTTCGGCATACTCCCCACAGCGAGCCTAACTCCCTTGCCGTTTCAAGGCTGCCTTGCCAAAATCCCTCCGGAGGTTTTTGGCATAGCTGCCACAAGGTGCTTGGGCACAAGGCCCACACTGCAACCCGACTTCGTCTTGGCGATCCCTCCGTTTGCCCGCCGCGGTCGGCCAGCGCAGCGCCTCCACCCGCGCCCGCAGGTTCGCACACCTTGCATCCTCCCCAGGCAGCCCTGCTAGGGCGCAGGCCAGTTCACCTCGAAAGGCCGCCAGATCGTCGTGCAGCCGGTGGATCGGCCGCGTCAGCCGCTCGAGGCGCGCCGACAGGCCCTTGTCCCCCATCGCCTGAAACGTTTGCTGCACCTCCAGGGGCGTGATCTTGCTCAGCGGCCGAGCTCCCAAAGCGGGACGAATGTGGCATTGGAGGATGATGCGGTAGCCATGAAAGGTCTTGGGGCGGACTCTGGCTTTGGCGGCGGCTTCCAGCCAATGGTCGAGATACTCATTCAGGGTCTGCTGGGCCGGCTTGACGGCCACGCCGGCGTCTTCTTTCGATGGGCTGTGTTCAGCAGGGGAGTGGGGTGTGGGGCGAGGGGGCGGCGTTTGCGCCCCCTTGCCCGGCCCAGCCATGGAGCATCCGGCGGCCTGGGGCCGACCGCCGCAAGTTGTACAGCGGCGACACCGACAGCTGGGACAGGCGCTCGAACTCGGCCTTGCCAAAGACGGTGTACTCGCGTTGCAGAATACGGCGGATGACCGGACCGCTCAGGTCCTCATGGGCGGCGTCGACCTGCGCCAGCAAGGCGATGTCGGAGGAGCGGTAACGGCGCGGGAAGCTCGGCCTGCGTGGCGGCAGCGGCCGGACCTCGCGCGTCTGGCTCCAGCGCCCGATCAGACGGGTGATCTGGGCCCGGCCCAACCCTGTCAGCTTGGCCAAATAGGCCCGTACGACCCCTTTCTCGGCGCGGGTACAGCGGTCGTAGCGCCGCGCCTGCAAGACCCGCTCCAGGAACTGATAGACGGCCGCCCTGCCCTGGCGGGCAAAGGTGAGCTGCCGGCTGCCCTGGAGAAACTCTCTCATCTGCTCAATGCTCAACTGCTCGGCTTCGTGCACCTGGAATGTCATTCACCTGAAGCATCGGCACTCACCGGCCTCCAGGCTCATCCCGCATTGGAATCAACACCCTCTTCAGGCTCATCTCGCATTGGAAGAGTCTTCACGTGGAATGTCACAGCCTCATGTTGTAGAATCGCGGGCTGGTGACGGGTGGGGTTTCGGAGCCGGGATGCGGAAAGGAAACTGATATGAAGACTCTCCTATTGTTGACGATCATGAACGCCGCAACACTCGTGGCGCAACCAATGCCGCTTGCGGGATTGATTTCCCAAGTCGCGGATGGAGGCGGCTGGAAAACTTGCATCTATGTCTACAACTCAAATTCTTACCCCACCGGAGCAGAGACCTACTTCTACGGGGATGACGGCAAACCGATGCGCTTCTGGCTCGCAGGCTATGGAGATCCGTCTAGTTCAATTGCTCTATCCTGGGTCTGCCCGATGTGTGTCTCATCAGTCTGTACCGCAAACGCTGGATATGAGACGGCGCAGGGCTATGCGCGCATCATAGCGTGGCCCCAATTGCCTGCATCGTCAAACCCGTCGAGGAATGCCCCGATAAGCTCCTGGGCCGTCTTTACGTACAGAAATCCCGAGACTGGCCAGGAGCAGGAGGCGGCTGTCCCGGGCCAACCTCGCTCAGACATTCCGCTCGTTATCCCGTATGACAATTACCGATTCGCCACCGGAATAGCTATTGTGAACAGCAACGCGCATCCGCTGAACATTCAGGTGACTGTGCGAGACGCTTACAGTGGAGGGACGCAAATCTTTTCCCCGGAACCAGCGAAAATCATCAGGCAAACAACATGGCTGTTTCAGGCTGGAGAAAAGAGAACATTCAACCTGGTTGACGCATTCCCTGAAACCGCAGGCAAGACTGGTGTAATCCAGTTCCAGGCCATATACGGGAGCAATGCGGGGCTGTATGGAATCGGTCTGCGATTCAACCCCACTGGATCGTTCACTACGATTTTCTCGCCCACATGGCAAGCGCAATTAGGAATGGTCCGACGGTGTCCCACCCGTAGTGGAAAGTTGAGGCGGCGGTTCTCCCTCGATTCTGAATAGAATCAGGGTGAACAAACCTCGAAAAGGAGAACCGCCTTGAGACGAAGCTATCACACGATCAACAAGCAAGGGAAGGCAGGTGAGCGCGAACCCGCCGCGTTTTTGGTGCGCAATGGCCAGGCGCTTTTGCCGATGCTGGAACTCATCGAGCAGAGCCGGCTGGCGGTCGATGAACTGATCGATGTCATGGGCCGGGCCTGCATCGAAGCCGTGCTGGCGCTCTCTGCCCGACAAGTCGCCGGGCCGCCGCAGCAGGGCAAGGCCCGGGAAGGCGACATCGTCTGGCACGGCGCTCAGCCGGGCCGGGTGCGGTTGAAGGGGCGGCAGCTCCGGGTGACCCGGCCGCGGCTGCGCGAGAAAGGCTTCGGAGCCAACAAGGAAGTCCCCATTCCCGCCTACGAGGCGATGCAACAGGAGACGATCGGCCAGCGCATGCTCGAGATCCTGCTGCAGGGCGTATCCACGCGCCGCTATCAGCGCGTGATTCCGGAGATGGCCGACACGGTGGGCGTGTCGAAATCGACGGTGAGCCGTGAAGCGATTGAAGCCTCCGAGGCGGCGCTGAAGCAGTGGATGGAGCGGCGCTACGACGAGCTGGATTTGCTGATCATCTAACATCGACGGCATGCAGTTTCAGGATCAATGCGTGCTGGCCGCGGTGGGGGTGGATGTCGAGGGCCGCAAGCACGTGCTGGCCCTGCGCGAGGGATCGACTGAAAACGCAGAAGCGGCCAAGGATCTGCTCCGGCATCTGGTCGAGCACGGCGTGGATCCGACGCGGCGGCGCTGCTGGAAGGGCTTGAGGAATGCTTCGCCCTCAACCGGCTGGACGTGCCCCCGTCGCTCGATCGATGTCTGGCGACCAGCAACATCGTGGACAATCCGCACTCCGGCGTGCGCGAGCGCACGCGCCGCGTCTGCCCGTGGCAGCCGGGCATGGCCGCGCGAGGGTCGGCGACTGCGTTTTTGGAAATCGAGAAGTCGTTCCGGAAAATCATGGGCCACCGGGACCTGTAGGCCCTGAAGGCGATCCTGGATGGATTGCAGCCAGCCACCGGGCAGGCGGTGGCGTGAACTGACAATGAACCGTCGCGCCACTTTCCACTGCGGATGGGACACCGTCGCGCCAACGGTCCGCAGCGCAGGATGTCGGCCTCTACCTACCGCCGCCGGATCCCTTGCATAGCACCGCAGATGCGCGCCCGCCGCGCCACGAGGTCAACACGATCCGCTTACCACGATAGGCGGGCCGAGATCTGCACTTGGCGCGGCGTCCAGTACGATCTTGTGAAGAGTTGAACCCCGTCGGTAGTGTTCGGATTCACGCGGCCCTGCAAGTTGAATGCATTGAACGCGTCGATGTTCACTCGGAACTTGACCCGCTCGGTAATCAAGAAGGTCTTGTAGAGTGACATGTCTACGGTGTAGTTCATAGGGCCGGGCAATACGGTGTGCGAGTATGGATGGGCGCCCGCCGGTCCCGGAGAGTATGCGGTCAGCACCGTGCTGCCGTTCTTCAGTGTGACGTTGACGTTGTTGTTGCCGAAGTTCGCCGCACCGGGCGTGTTGTTGATCGGCGCAAGATAGGGCGTGTAGTCAGATGGAAGGCCCTTCACACCGTTGGCGGCGTTGACCAGCGTTGGGGAAATGTAGCCGTTGAACCAGAGATACCCGTCGCGGCAGACGCCGCTCCGGCAATCCGTGACCGGCACTTGGCTCTTGTACACCTTGATCGGGCTAGTGGCGCCCCAATTCCCTATCGCGGGTTGGAAGGCCTGCGAGAGCACGTTGCCGACATAGGCGATCTGATAGCCCCCGAACAGCATATCCAGGATGCGGTTGGAGTTCCTCAAACAGCGCTTGCCGCGGCCGACCGGCAGATCCACAATTCCATTGAACGTGATCTGATGCTTGGGAATCGCCGTATCCACCATGTAATTCTCGTAGTGGTTCAAATCGCGGCTGGGATTCTCCAAGGTGCCGGGGTTGAGTCCGGATGGGAGCACTCCCGGAGCATACAAGGCTGCCGGGTACAGGATGCTGTCCCGGAACGTGTTGCCGCCGACGCGAAAGGCCCGCGAGAATACGTAGAAGACCTGGAACGCGTACCCGTTCTTGAACTGCTTCTGCAGGTTCAATTGGAGCGCGCTATCGTTCGCGTACCCGGTTTTCTTCGACATCACGTTTGTCCCCCAGACCCTCTGGTCGTAAGGGCGCGTGGCTGTGGATGCGTACGTTCCCGTGGGCGGTAGCGTCCCGGTCGCCGTCTCCCAGACGTAGGCGGACGGAGCCGCGTTGTATTGATAGTTCTGATCGAGGTTGGTCGAATGCACGAACAGGTAGGTGACCCGGAATACCGCACCGTCCTTGAACGGCTGCTCGATCGTCGCATTGACCTGTTTCACGTGCGCGGGGTCGTAGTGGGGGTCAAGCGTGGTGACCGAGATCCCCGGAACCAGTGAGTTGGTGGAATTCGTGTTCACCACGTCGGTGCTGTTGAGTCCAGCGACCACCTTCAGCGGATTGCGCAGCAGATAATTGGGCAGGCCGTCCGGCGCCTGCGTCGCGTTCGTGTAACTGCGCGAGTACGCCGCGACGTAGGGTAGGTTCGTGATGCCCGTCCGCAGCGAGTTCCGGACCGGCACCGGATAAATGAAATCGCCGTATCCGCCCCGGATGACGGTGCCCCATTTGCCGCTGAACGGCGTGTAGGCGAAACCCACACGTGGATTGAGATTCCGCATACTGTTGTAGATGCCGGCTTCCGGGAACCCAGCCTGCTGTGGCGTTTCGAACTTCACCCCGAGATTCTGCAGGTTCGTCACGATCGCCTGGGTGGTGTACCCCTTATCGATGTAGAACGAGATCGGATTGGCCAGCACGAGCGCGTTGTTCGCCATGTCGAAGCTCACGATCAGGCCGTCTTGCGTATACGGAGCCGGGTGCATCTCCCAGCGTAAGCCAGCATTGATCGTCAGTTTCCGGCTTACCCGCCAGTTGTCCTGGACGTACAGATCGATCTCCTGGTCGCGGAAGTGCCCGAACGGGGCGTTCTTGACCTGGCTGTAGGAACTGGCTGCGCCCAGGAAGAAATCGGCATCCTGGTAGCCGGTGTTGGCTCGCGGGCCGTAGTTCGCTCCTGTCGCCGGATCGTATACCGCGGTCGCCTGGTTCGAAAAGGCGATCGTGTCGGCTTGCCGGTCCGGCAGGTACCCGAACCGCTCATGACGGTAGCGCCCTCCGAAAGTGATCTGGTGCTTCCCGGCGATTTTGGTCAGGTTCTCGTCCAGGGTCGTCAGGATCTGGCTCATGCCGTAGTTGTACTGTGATCCGCCATACGGCATGATCAGGTTGGCCCCGATGTTGGGGAAGCCCGTCTGGCCGAAATTGTTCGGCAGCCCCAAGATCTTCTCGTAGTTGATGTTGGTGTCGCCCGCGCCCTGCACGTATTGTCGCATCCACTGTTGGCTGAGGATAGTCTCCGCATACAACGTCGGGGAAAAAGCATGCGAATAGCCCAGGGCGCCGCTGATGGTTGTGATTGGGATTTGCTGGTAGCCGCTGGCACCAGCTGGCAGGTTCCCGGCGGCGATCGTCGCCGGAGAGGCCGCCGGGTAATTGCGCAGGCTCTGCTGGAACTGGTCAATGTGGGTAAAGCGCAGGTAGATGCGGTTAGATGGGTCGAATACGTGATCCAAGCGGAACGTCGTGTTGGGGACGTTCTGCTGAATGAGATTCACATCGTTGAGATTCGGCGCAATCAGCGGGTTGTCCGGCGTGTTGGGAAGCGGCGTGGCCTCGTAGAGCTGCTTGGCCAGCGGGCTTTCGCGTGTGATCGGGATCCGGTTGTTTGGGAACGGAATGCGCTGCAGCGTAGCCGTATCCGTTGTGTTCGGGTCGTACAGCGTGTACCGGATGCCGGAGCGGTTCACCAGGCCGCTGAAGTCGCCATTCCGCATCGCGACGGTCGGCACGTAGTCCAGTTGGCTGGAAGCCTGCCGCAGCGAAAACCGCTCGTACGCGAAAAAGAAGAAGGACCTGTTCCTGCCGTCGTAGGCTTTCGGCACGAAAATGGGGCCGCCCACCGAAGCCCCGAACTCGTTGCGGATCAGATGCGGCGCCGCGAAGTTCGCGGGGTTCTGTCTTGCCTTGGCGATTCCGATGGCGTTGTTGCGGGCCGTCTCGAACACCGAACCATGAATCTGGTTCGTTCCCGACTTCGTGGTGATGATCGCCGTGGCCGGGGTGGCGAACTGTGCGCTTGAGTTCAGCGTCTCCAGCTTGACCTCCTGTACCGAGTCCGGGTCCGGCAATTGCGCCTGCGTCGAGTTCCCCGCACCCCCGAAATTGCGGTTGCTCATCGGAGCCCCGTCCTGCGTGTACTCCAGACCTTCGGGCATGTTCCCATTGACGCGCTGTCCGCCGGGCGCCACTCCCGGCGTCGTCGCTGAGATCAGTCCCAACACGTTGCGTCCGTTCATTGGGAGTTGGTCGATCCGGCTCGCATCGAGTTGCGTGCTGACCGTGCCGCTGTCGTAGGTGGCCAGTTGTACCGTGTCCCCGGTCACCGTCACCTGCTCGGTCAGTTCCCCCACCGTGAGCATCGGATTGAGAACCACGTTCTGTGCGTTCTGCAGCACCACCGTGGCTTGATATTTCTTCATGCCCGGTGCGCTGAAGGTCACCGCGTATGTCCCCGCAAATAGACCTGGAACCGAGTAGAAACCGACCGCATTCGAGGTGGTGTCCAACGCCACGCCTGTGCCCTGGTTCACGACGTGGACTGAGCACCCAGGCACGGCGGCCGAGGTCGAGTCCTGAATCGTGCCCTGAATCGAGCCCGCGCCGCTCTGCGCGAGCGCGCCAACCGTGCAGACACTCAGCACTGCAGCAAACACCACGAGTACATCACGCTTCATATGAAACCTCGCCGAAAAGACAAACTGCCCCACCACCCCTGCACTGTCCTGTCGGGAATTTCCATTTTGGGCTCCCGGACAAAACCCTAATCTATACCCGCCCTTCCCAGTGCGTCAAGCCCAACAGCGTCTTTGCAGCCGTTTCGGAACTTTCCAGCCGAGGCGAGGCTGGAAGCTCGGAAATGTGGCTTCCCGGCGTTAACTTCGACCGGCGAGGCGGGCGGGGGCATTTTCAGGAGAGGGATTTCCTGCTGGGGACTGCGCGGGGCGACCGGGAAAGGACAAAGAACAAGACCGCAACCGGCACGCGCCGCGGCTAGCTGCTGTCGAGCCTTGCGGGCCGCGCCAAACAGAGCCGGACTAGGCGAACCAGTTCCATGGCGGTACGCACCGGATGAGCGCCGCGGGGCACATCGCGCACCCAGTTGCGCCGCTCGCGAGTTGTTCTTCAACCGCGCTTGAGGGAACTGCCGCACCGCCGCCTCCGGCTCCCCTGCCCGGCGTGATCGGCGAGCTAGGCGGCAGGAGGCAGCCGGAATCCCCTGGGGGGTACGCGGCGCTGAAAGCGCAGGAGATCTTGTGCCTAGCAGCAGCCGCTTATCCTTTGCCAGCCCTCGCCGCCCTTACCTTGGCGGCCACATGGCTCCAGTCCTGGATCCATAACCCCGCTAGGCGCGTTTTTAGTTTCGAATTTACGTCTCGGCTGGCCGGCGGATGTGTACCGCTCCTCAGCTCGTCCTAGGCCAACCACGAGCCACTGGCGAGGCCTTGGCTGATCATGGCCAATGGCGGGGCCCCCACTTGTCCTTCGGCGCCAAGCTCCACGGGCGGATGCACGCCAACTGTCCCCTTCCTGATTCAGCACCAGCAGTTAATAATATTAACCACCAAGCCGCCCGCAAAATCGCGAATTTCACAGGGTGTCGGTGGTGAATTTTCATTCACTGCTTCCCGTGTCGATGTTCACAACCGCACTGATTCTAACAACTTGCCGCCGAATTTCACGCCAAAACAGCATTTCAGAAGCGTCTTCACAATTGCTGCATACACACTCTGTAATGTCCACTACGTCTCCCGCAGCACGATTTCGTTGGACACTGATTTGCGAGAGAGGGAGTGAGATGTGTCCAACGTCAATGTTTCGGTTTCCGGGCCCGCTTGAGCGACCCGGAGGGCGACCGGTGCGGGTCCGGAAATCGGCCGCGCTGGCAAGGGGTGCTCGCTCCGCCAAGTGCAAAGCGGGCGTTGTTTTGGAGCTGCTTCGTGGCACCGATCTGGAGTCCACGGGCCGCAACTATGGCGTCACTACCGCCACTCTCAGCCAAGGGCGCGACGCCTTCCTGGCGGCTGGCGCTGAGGGACTCAAAATTCGGCAGTAGGACCTGGTTGACGAGCGGCACCGGCGGCCCCTCTGCCTGCGGCCGCCTGCCCAGCGCGGCCCGAAGACTAGCTACAGCGATGATGACCTCCTGGCCGAGATCCGGCGGACCATCCGGGAGTTGCCCTTCCATGGTGAAGGCCACCGCAAGGTGTGGGCGCGGTTTCGTGTGCGCGAAGTTCGCACGTCGATGCGCCGGGTGCTGCGGCTGATGCGCGAGAACGATCTGCTGGCGCTGCAACGGTAGCCGGAGCCGGTCGAGCCGAAGCGCCACGACGGCACGATCCTGGCCGAGCGGCCCAACCCGATGTAGGCCATCGACGCCACGGTTGGCTTCACCCTGGACGAAGGCCGTGTGGCCATATTCACCATGGTGGATCACGCCACGGCGGAATGCCTGGGCATCCACGTCGCCAAGCGGGGCACGCGGTTCGAGGCGCTCAAGCCGATTCGTGAGGAGGTCGAGAAACATTGGGAAGCAAAGCGGCGCGAGCAGGAGGAAGCCGAGCGGCGTCACCAAGCCCAATTTCGTGCGGGCCTGTTGTTATCACATCTGGGCGACTACCTGCAACGTCACAAGCATGTTAA
>Ga0315298_1011388_pt1 | contig 10443 bp, 8 predicted proteins | sample WHS_1_MG_FD_203077 | JGI IMG/M metagenome (GOLD analysis project Ga0315298, IMG submission 203077) | Extremophilic microbial mat communities from Washburn Hot Springs, YNP, Wyoming, USA - WHS_1_MG | ecosystem: Environmental > Aquatic > Thermal springs > Hot (42-90C) | place: USA: Wyoming...
GTGAGTTCACCGCTCCCGAGCCTGAGCAGTTGCATTGCAAACTTTGCGTAGCGTGGGCGGGCGGGTTTTCTTTCGGTTACCTTTCTTTTGCCCGGACAAAAGAAAGGTAACAATTGGTTTCCCCTCGTCCTTGCTCGGGGCAGGCTTAGTCGAAGCGATGCCCTGAACTTGTCGAATATATATTACACTTGTTAAAAACCACTAAAATAAGATACTTTTTCTCACCATTTATAGTTATAAGTATAGTTAAGAACCGATTCTTCATACTTAGCTACAGGCACTACGAATTCTACAGTTCTTGCGTTTATCTTTGTATATTCATGCGTTTTCTCCGTTATTGTCCAATCACCATAAAGATTTTCTACAACAGTAACTTCTATATTCTCTTTTTTATGATTCCTTATTTTTATTTCAAATGTATATTCTATTTTCCTATTTGAAATCTTCTTATAATTTTTCTGGACTCTTTCACCAACTATATCAAAAGCATTTCCAAGAAAAAGCCTGACTTTTTCGTCTTTTGGAGTATGATCTACCCAATCCTCACCTATAAATTCTTTTGAGCCATCATTATCCCTTTTATAAACCCTTACTTTTCCCGCAGGCAATGGAATTCCAAGTCCATTTTTCTTTTCATTTTTAAATTCAACATTTACTCTTATTTTATCTCCATACCTTGCACCATTATAAACATATATCTTTTTTATTGAACATTCCGTATTTGGGAAAAGAGAAAGTTGTTTAATCTCATTATTTCTTATTGTCGCTTTTCGCTGAAGAGTGTACATATGATATTCAAAAAACTCTTTCTCCTGAAATTGTTCTTCTGCCTTAATCTTTTCCATATCCCCTCTAATACTCAAACTTTCTGGTTGCTGTCCCGTTGGTATTATATTTACATCTCCTGCTATTAACTTAAGCGTAGCATTCTCATAAGTGGCCCCGGAACGATTATCAATAGACACCCACGCACCAAGATCAAGTTTCTTTTCTGATTCATCAATCAATGCAACATATTCCGCATGCCATTTAATCCCTGAAGTCATATAAGAAAGCTCGCATTCTCTATTCTCTCCACCACGATTTTCCAAAAGCCAGACAAGGGTTGGGCGAGTAATAAGTCCTTCCGGCAAGGAAGGAAATTCAATATTTTGAATTGCCTCTGTTAGTCTTATTGCCTGAATTGTTGTTCCACTATCAATAAGCAAAGTTGATCCATCATATGAAAGAAGTTTCCCTTGATATGCTTTTCCCGATGTGGTTAAAATCCGAATTTCCTGATCAGTATAACGCCAGAGAAGCTGATATGTGCTTACAAGATCAAATCGATAGTTCTGCTCAAGGATAGAAAGGGATTCTGGTTCCTTAATAGACCTGAAATGAACGGAGGTAGGATCAATAAGTGAAGCAACATCTACTACTCGAATCTCTGACTTGCCTGCTGGAATCTTTAGACCCAGCTTTTGATTCACCACACCAAGATCTCTATTATACACAGTAAGGGCTGTCTCCTTACGAACTTCTCCTGATAGCCAAGAATAAAAAAGAAAAATAGCAAATGCAAAAACAAATCTTCTCATAAATTCCTCCTGATTTACTTTTCAACCACAACCTTTTCTCTTTCATGCGTTTTATTCTATTAAACCAAAGTATTTAAGTCAAAAAACTGTGTGCTTTTATTAATCTTTCTCCTTTATTTTATTGGGATTTTCTTATATAATTAATTCTTATGAAAAAATATAGGAAAGTTCAAACATTAAGCATGGGCATTAGTAAGTTTTTAAGCGAAAGTGTCCCGGAAAACTTTTATTTTCTGGCATTACTAAGAAAAAGCTGGAATAAAATCATAGGGGAGGGACTTGCCAAACACTCTCAACCTTTTTCCATAAGGAACAGAGTCCTTGTAATAAATGTAGACGACCCAATATGGTTACAGGAGCTAAATTTAAATAAGGACGAAATAAAAAATGAAATCCTCAAATTCTTCAATGACAAAAAATACGAAAATCTTTTTAATTCTATCCATTTCCGCATTGGAGAAATTTCGTCTGTTCAAGAAAAAGAAAAGCAATTCGCAAAACAGATTGACCCAGAAACCCTAAAAATAATAGAAGAAACCATCAAAAATGTAGAAGAGCAGGAACTAAAGGATGCTTTGAAACATTATCTTATTGAGTCCTGCAGTAAAATAACTATTAAGAATAAATAGGAATTATAACCTAATAGGTTATAACCTCCGAATCTTTTGATATTCCTGAAAGACGATTGTTTCTCCTAATTCCCTTGCAAAATTCTCCATTTCTTCACTATCTACAAGATCTGGCACCAGAGTTGTACGAAACTGATGCGGAAGACCACTATTTTTTATTATTTCTATTGAGGAACGAATTTTTTCTAAATCCAGAGTCTCCATGCCTACAGTCTCAGGATATTTTGAAAACACATTTTTTATATCCATCGCAATATAATCCAGCAAACCTTCATTAATATAGCTTTTCAATACTTCTGGAAGGTACCCATTTGTATCAAGCTTTGTGGAAAAAATATTTTCTTTACACCATTTTAGAAATTTTGCAAGCCTATCACCCCAGAGAGTGGGTTCTCCACCGGTTATACAAACTCCCTGGATTTTCCCTCTTCTGGAAAGTAGAAAGGTCTGTATAGCATCCTCTTTTATTTCTTCCTTTTTCTCATATAACTCCGGTAATACAAGCTCACGGTTATGACACCAGGGACATCGAAAATTACAACCCGCTGTAAAGAGAGTACACGCAACCTTGCCCGGATAATCTATTAGAGATACCTTTTGAATTCCTTTAAACATAGACATCAGAGTTAAAAGTCAAAAGTTAAAAGTTAAAAATTTTAATGCAAACTAACAACTCATTGCTCTGGAAATAGCTTTTGTTCATAAGTATTTCGCTCAGTGAATTCCTGTTGTTTACCTATATTCCAGTGTTGAACAGGCCTATAATATCCAACTACTCTTGAGTAAACCTCTGTTGGAATTACAAGCTTCTTGTTTTCAAGATTCTGCTCCATAGGACCCCTCCCAAATTTAAATGCTTTCTATATACTTACCATATTTTTTAAGTTCTTCCTCAGTATGCGGATATGGACAGTACCAGTGTTCGCCATTTATGTATCCATGCACCGGACACACAGAGAAAGTCGGCGTAATAGAAAAATAGGGCAGATGATACTGACTCGCTATTGTACGCACAATATTTGCGAGAGCTTTCGGATTTTTAACCCTTTCCCCAAGAAAAATATGAATCACTGTCCCTCCGGTAAATTTTGCCTGAAGAGGATCTTGGTGGTCCAGAAGCTCAAAAATATCATCGGTTGCATTAACCGGAAGATGAACTGAATTTGTATAATAAGGCGCTTCCTCCGTTCCAGCAGACACAATATCAGGATAGTATTTCTTATCTGCTTTAGCAAGTCTAAAGCTTGCTCCCTCTGCAGGAGAAGCTTCAAGATTGTAAAGATTCCCCGTTTCTTTCTTAAATTCTTCCAGAACCCCAAGCATAAAATCAAGCACCTTTAAAGCAAAATCTCTGCCTTCTTTAGAAGTGTATGGAATCTTAAGAAAATTCATTATAGCTTCATTCATACCAATAAGACCTATGGTAGAAAAGTGATTCGTCCAGTACCTGCCGCTTCTCTTTTTAATATCCTGAAGATATATATGTGTATAAGGATACAATCCTCTATCAGTTAGATCTTCTATTACCTTTCTCTTCATTTCAAGCGAATTTTTGGAAAGAATCATCTGTTCCCTCAAAATCTCAAAAAACTCCTTTTCTGATTTAGCAAGATACCCTATTCTTGGAAGATTTATAGTTACCACTCCTATCGAACCGGTCATTGGATTTGCCGCAAATATTCCTCCTCTCCTTGCGAGATAATCTTCTGTGGAATTATTTATAGTCATTTTATTAAGTTGTGCTCTAACCTCTCTGTTGTCCAGTTTAAGTCTGCAGCACATACTTCGGGTATCTTCCTCATTCATATCCGAATTTATGAAATTGCTGAAATATGGTGTTCCATATTTTGCTGTCATTTCCCATATTTTATCATATGCTGGATTATCCCAATCAAATTTTTTGGTTATGTTATAGGTTGGAATAGGAAATGTAAACGGTCTGTTCTTTGCATCCCCTTCAAGCATAACCTCTGCAAAAGCTTGATTAATGTATTCTATTTCCTTCTGAAACTCCGAATAAGTTTCATTTCTTATCTCTCCACCAACAATTACCCCTTTATCTTTAAAGTAAGAAGGACATACAAGATCAAAAGTTAGATTGGTAAAAGGCGTTTGAAATCCAGTCCTCGTAGGAACATTAAGATTGAAAACAAATTCCTGTATTGCCTGTTTTACCTCTTCATATTTGAGACCATCAAAGCGAATAAAAGGTGCAAGAAGCGTATCAATATTCGCAAAAGCCTGCGCCCCAGCTGCTTCACCTTGAAGGGTATAAAAAAAGTTAACAATCTGTCCTAACACCACCCTGAAATGCTTCGCTGGCTTTGATTCCACTTTTCCGACAACTCCACCAAACCCCTGTATCAACAATTGTTCAAGGTCCCAACCAACACAATAAGCAGAAAGAGAACCAAGGTCATGAATGTGTATAGCTCCATTTCGATGGGCTTCGCCTATCTCCGGGGTATAGATTTTGGTAAGCCAGTAATTTGCCGTAATAGTAGAAGAAACATGAGCATTTAGCCCCTGAAGGGAATAGCTCATATTGCTATTTTCATTAACACGCCAATCCCTTAAATGCACATAATCTTCTATTATGTTAAGACTTTCATTAAGAACCTTATTGATATTGCGAAGTTCCGATCTTTTTGCACGATACAAGATATATGCCTTCGCAGCTTTGCGGAAGCCCATATTCATCAGGGTATCTTCAACAATATCCTGGATATACTCTATCTCAACCACCTTATCTTCAAGCTTGCTTACAACCATGGCAGTAATTTCCCAGGCCTGGTTATAATTTCCTTCTCCGGTGGCTCTAAAAGCCTTATCAACCGCCGAAGCTATTTTGGAAGCATCAAAATCCACTACCCGTCCATCTCTCTTTTTTACAAATGCGGCCTGCTGGTTGGATTTTTTTGTCTGTACCAAATCTTTAACCAACTGTTCCATACTACTACCCCTCCCAATTTCTACAATCTCTAATATTAAATATTAAACAACTTTATTATATTAAAAAATATAATAACCCCAATCACAAGAACAATTCCACCGATTAACAAAACCTCCCTGTTTTTAACAAAGACACTTACTCTGCTCTCCTCAAGCAGATAAATTTTGTTCTTTCCATGCGGAACAATAAACACAATATTAACCAGCAATACAAACATTAGAAATAAACTATCTGGTATACTTGCACTAATTCCTCTTTCAATTACATCCTTAAGAAAAAGGATATACAAAAGGAAAAAGAAATCACATACAATAACAAAACTATAAACTACCTTGTTTTTAAAAAAACGATAAATATTTCTATTCAATATTACTTCTTTAATTGCTTTATAAAGCTTCAAAAGCCTCTCATCTGAAGAATCAGAAACAAACAAATTATAAGTTGAGGGAGATATATCTACTATAAGATACGATTCTCCCGATTGAATATATATATACAGGCAATGATACTCTGTCTGTTTATCCTTCGATGAAAGTTTATTTATATCTGCTTTGCTATTTATCTCCCTTTCAAGAACATTCTTTCCAATCTGAATATTAACTTTTTGGAAAAGTCCTGTGGTAATACTAAGAATATAATCAAGATCCTCTTTGAAAATCGTTAACATAAAAGGAGAAAATGAAAAAGTATAATAAGATTCCCGGATGCTTTTTCCTAAAGCCTTCATCAACTATCTCCTTTTATTGAAAGTTACACTAAAAGGCCGTCTCTGCATCCTGCTAAAAATCTAAAGCAAAATTATTATATTTTATTTCTAAACAAAAATCCACACTTCATGAAAATATTTTTTTATTTTTCAAAAGAAGCCAGATACTTCTTCAAAAAAAGTCCTGTGTATGAATTTTTATCCTTTATTATATCTTCCGGGGTACCCTCGAAAACAACCATTCCTCCCTTCTCCCCTCCTTCCGGACCAAGATCAATGATCCAATCCGCTACCTTTATAACATCCATATTATGCTCTATAACTATTACGGTATTACCTTTATCCACAAGTGATTGAAGAACAAGAATAAGCTTTTTTACATCATCAAAATGAAGCCCTACAGTCGGTTCATCCAGTATATATAAAGTCTTACCAGTACCAACCTTTGAAAGTTCCTTTGCCAGTTTTATTCTCTGCGCTTCCCCTCCACTTAAAGTGGTGGCAGACTGCCCGAGATGAATATAACCAAGCCCGACCTCTTTCAAAATTTGCAACTTTCTCTTTATTACGGGAATATTTATAAAGAATTCAAGAGCTTCATCAACTGTTAATTCCAGTATATCGGCTATAGATTTTCCCTTATACTTAACAAGAAGGGTTTCCCTATTATATCTCTTCCCACCACAAACCTCACAGGTTAAATACACATCGGGAAGAAAATGCATTTCAACACGAATAACACCATCTCCTTCACAGGCCTCACATCTCCCACCTTTTACATTAAAGCTAAATCTTCCAGCCTTATATCCATGTAATTTTGCTTCCGGAAGTTCTGCAAAAAGATTTCTAATCTCCGTAAATACCCCCGTATAGGTAGCAGGATTTGATCTCGGGGTTCTCCCGATAGGACTCTGATCAATATCAATAACCTTGTCAATATATTCATAACCTCTAATTTCTTTATGTTTTCCTGGAATACATTTCGCGCGATTCACACATTTATTTAAAGCCATAAAAAGAATATCATTCACAAGGGATGATTTTCCAGAACCGCTAACACCACTTACAACAATGAATTTACCAAGAGGAAATCTCACATTAATATTTTTTAAATTATGCTCTTCTGCTCCTATGACTTCAAGAAATTTTCCATTTCCTTCTCTTCTCTTATCAGGAATATCTACCTTTAATTCTCCCGATAGATACTTTCCTGTCAAAGAATGTTTGTTATTTTTAATTCCCTGAAGAGTCCCCTCAGCTATAACCTTGCCTCCATAAATGCCTGCCCCGAGTCCTATGTCCACAATCCAGTCGGCTCTTGCTATTGTCTCTTCATCGTGCTCTACAACAAGGACAGTATTTCCAGCATCCCTAAGGCTCTCAAGACTAGCTATAAGTCTATCTGTATCCCTTGAATGTAGCCCTATAGTAGGTTCATCAAGTACATACAACACACCCATCAAACCAGAGCCTATCTGCGAAGCAAGCCTTATACGCTGAAATTCACCTCCAGATATAGTGCTTACTTTTCTATCCAGCGTAATATAGTCAAGCCCTACATCAATAATAAACTGGAGACGCTTATTTATTTCTCTCAAAACACGTTCTGTTATCTTCTTTTCCTGTACAGAAAGCCTTCTTTCCAGATTTTCAAAAAATTGTTTTGCAGAAAGCACATGCATCCTCGTAACATCCATAATGCTCTTACCATCAATCTTAACTGCAAGGCTTTCCTTTTTAAGTCTATCGCCATGGCATACTGGGCAATCAACCGATTTCATATACTGTTCAAGCCATTCCCTCATATCAAGAGATTGAGTCTCAAAGTAACGCCTCTTCAGGTTTGGAATAACACCTTCGTATTGAGAAGTGGTAGAAAAATCAAACCTATCGCTTTTATAGCGTATTTCTATATTATCTCTATCCCCATAAAGGATAATTTTTCTTATCTCCGGCGGAAGTTTCTTATATGGAGTGTCGAGTGAAAAATGGTGTTTTTTTGATAGTGCCCTTAAAAAAGCCATCCAGTGTCCCTGGGATGGTGGGTGTGTGCGCAGGGCCCCTTCATTAATACTCTTTTCAAAATCAACAAGAAGCTCTTCATCAAACTCCATTTTTTCCCCAAGCCCGCTACATTCCGGGCAAGCTCCATAAGGAGAATTAAATGAAAATATTCTCGGTTCTATATCACCAAAACTTATTCCATCATCAGGACAGAAATATCTTTCTGAATATATTCTCTCCTCTCCTTTATCTGGAAAAGATAAAAGCAAGAGTCCTTCACTATGCTTTAAAGCTATCTCTATATCCTCTGTTATTCGTCCTCTATCCTTCTCATCTATACTTAACCTATCAACAAGAATCTCAATGCTATGCTTTCTGTTTTTGTCAAGTTCTATTTTCTCTCCTTCTTCCAGGTTCTTTACTTCTCCATCGATTCTTACCCTTACAAACCCCTCTCTCTTTAATTCCTCTAATGTTTCCGCATGCGTTCCCTTTTTACCACGAACAATCGGAGATAAAATCCAGATTCTGGTACCGGCCGGCATCTTGAAAACAGAATCGGTAATCTCATCAACTGTTGTCGATGTAAGAAGCTTTCCACAAACCGGGCATGTTGGCACGCCGATCGTCCCCCAGAGAAGACGAAAATAATCATATATTTCTGTTACAGTACCAACAATTGATCTCGGATTTCCATGAACAGACTGTTGCTGAATAGAAATAGCCGGTGAAAGCCCATCAATATGATCCACATTGGGTTTTTTCATCTCTCCCAAAAATTGCCTTGCATATGTAGAAAGTGATTCAAGATATCTTCTTTCTCCCTCTGCATAAATCGTATCAAAAACCAGAGAAGATTTTCCACTACCGGAAACCCCTGTGAATACAACAAGCTTATTCCTTGGTATCTCAAGAGAAATATTCTGAAGATTGTGCTCTTTAGCACCTTTAATGATTATTTTATCATACATCGAAAAGAACCTCTTAAACGGGGACATTATTATAGAACAAAGAATAGCTTTTCTCAATTTGAAAGGATTTAAATTGTGCGCATTTAATTTCTTATATTCCTTCTTAATGGATTGCATATCTTAAAGTCTTCAAGAATAATACGATAAGGAACAGAAATAACATAAAAATTTTTTGAATCTTAAAATAATTTAATATATAACTAATACATTCAAATTTTATAGGTAATGCCTAAAATTTTATGAAACCTGTACTGAGACTGTCGAAGTAAAGAGAAGTGGAGATAGAAGTAGCACTGGCTTGCCAGCCAGTGCTACAATACAAAAAACCCCGCTGTGGAGGGTAGAGGGTATGAACAACTTTTTTCTTTCAGTTTTCCTGTAGAATCGGGCGGAACTCCACATCCGTGTGTTCGGTAGAAAGTAATCGCACGGTGTTATTTTTTCGGCCCATCCCCGAACGAGTCGGGGACGGGTTCCCAACCGAAAAAATAACACCGTGCTCAATGGTAAAAGCAACACTCCGCCCTCAACGACCACATCCTGTGGTCTTGGTAAAGGCAGGAAGGTGAAAACTGAAAGAAAAAAGTTGTTCATACATATAAGTAAAAACCACAGCGTGGGTTATGTAGGTAAAGGAAATAAAAAAATAAAAAAGAAAAAAATTCGACACCGCGTCACGGTTATAGTAATTTGTGTTTAGAGGAAGCATTGATTATAGACAAAGTGTGTTAACCGCTATTACACAAAGGAGAAGTTTACCACGCCGTAAAGGACTACGGCGGGGCTTTTGAATCAGCACAGGATGTGATGATGAAAAAGCCATATAGTTAAAGAGGCAAGGAGAAAATAAAGTATTAAGGTTAACACTATCGGTATGGAGCAAGAACTGGCCGATAAAGCGGTGTCGGCGATTCTTTCTTTGCTTACTTTCTTTCTCATCGCTGAGAAAGAAAGTAAGATAGGGTTTCCCCTCGGTCTTGCTCGGGGCGAAATGCCTCCTGCATTTCTTGGCGTAATGGCGGGTAAGATTTTCCTGTGGGTGCAAGCGCAAGACATTCGACGGAAAGATGATGACAATGACCGGAAGTAAAAACCACAGCGGGGATGGGAAATAAGGTGCGATGCGACTGCGTCGCATCCACAATCAAAAATGTTCCCCAGCGAATTGGAGATGGATGTTTTAGAAATAGATAGAATATATAATAAGTGGAGAAACATCTCTCCAGTCCCCCGCTTCGACAAACTTCCTGTTGAGGCTTCGCGGGTCGCTCGGCCTCCTGCCTCGCTTGACTGGAGAGATGTTTCCCACTAAGTTTTTTTATTTATAGCGGATTTGTAAACGCTGGGGAACGGGAATGTGGAAGAGGTAAAAAAATAAAAAAGAAGAAAAAACCGACACCGCGTCACGGTTATAGTAATTTGTGTTTAGAGGAAGCATTGATTATAGACAAAGTGTGTTAACCGCTATTACACAAAGGAGAAGTTTACCACGCCGTAAAGGACTACGGCGGGGCTTTTGAATCAGCACAGGATGTGATGATGAAAAAGCCATATAGTTAAAGAGGCAAGGAGAAAATAAAGTATTAAGGTTAACACTATC
>Ga0315298_1011389_pt1 | contig 10443 bp, 9 predicted proteins | sample WHS_1_MG_FD_203077 | JGI IMG/M metagenome (GOLD analysis project Ga0315298, IMG submission 203077) | Extremophilic microbial mat communities from Washburn Hot Springs, YNP, Wyoming, USA - WHS_1_MG | ecosystem: Environmental > Aquatic > Thermal springs > Hot (42-90C) | place: USA: Wyoming...
GTCTTCGGATGGCGTCAAGAAGGATATGGCGTTCGTGGTCTTCCGGGGTGATAAGTCGCTCGGGCGGGTGGTGATCCGGGACGTGGACCCGCAGGTGTCGGCGGGGATGCTGGACAAGAAGTTCGGCGACATCCAGGTGGGCGACCAGGTGATCGACGAAGCGGGACTGATGGCGCAGCGGCAATAGAAACGCACGGGCGGGCAAGCCGCCCGTGGCACCCAGGGCGCGGCGGCTGGCCGGAGTGACGGGTATGACGCAGATGACGACAGGTCCTGGAGGCGGGGAAGGCCCCGCCCGCGATGACATTTATACGGTTCTGATCATCGTGGCGACGGCGTTCGTGTGGATCGCAGCGCTGCTGGCCATCATTCGTTCGGTGTGGCTGTTCGGGTCGCTTCTGCCGCCGGCCGGCGGTTGAGAGGCGGTGTTATCGGCTGTGCGGTCGCTTTTCTCGGGGATCGGCGTGCGGCAACTGCGGACTTGCCTCGGGCCGTCGGCGGGTCGATAATGCCCACTTGGAACGCGTTTCGTCAGGAGCAGGTCCGTGCGGTTTGATGAATTCGGCAGTTGGTTCCGGCTCGACATGGGCATCGACCTGGGCACGTGCAACACGCTGGTGTGCGTGCGCGGCGTGGGGATCGTGCTGAACGAACCGTCGGTGGTCGCCGTGCGCAAGGGGACCAACGAGGTCCTTCAGAACGGCAACGCGGTCGGGATCGTGGCTAAGGAGATGCTCGGCAAGACGCCCGGCTCGATTACCGCGATCCGCCCGATGAAGGACGGGGTGATCGCCGACTTCGAGATCACCGAGGCCATGCTGGGTTACTTCATCCGAAAGGCCAAGGCCACGCATGGCGTGTCGTTCCGCCATCCTCGCGTGGTCGTCAGCGTTCCCAGTGGAATCACTGCCGTTGAGAAGCGGGCCGTCTACAACTCGGCCGAACGGGCGGGGGCCCGCCGCGTGTATCTGCTGGAAGAGCCGAAGGCGGCGGCGCTGGGGGCCGGCCTGCCGGTCGGCGAACCCCGCGCGAGCATGATCGCCGATCTGGGCGGCGGCACGAGCGAGATCGCCATCCTCAGCCTTGGCGACATCGCCGTTTGCGAGTCCCTCCGCGTGGGGGGCGACGACATGGACGAGGCCATCATCGGCCACATGCGCCGCACCTACAACCTGATGATCGGCCCGCAGACCGCCGAGCGGATCAAGATCGAGATCGGTTCGGCGGCGGCCACCGGCGACGAAAAAACGATGGAGGTCCGGGGCCGGGACATGATCAGCGGCCTGCCGCGCAAGACGGTGATCACCAGCGAGGAGATCCGCGAGTCTCTGAAGGAACCGGTCGGCGCGATCATAGAGGCGGTTCTGCGCGTGCTGGAGCACACGGAGCCGGAGCTGGCGGCCGATCTGGTGGACAACGGGATTCACCTGGCGGGAGGCTCCGCGCTGCTGCGAGGGTTGGACAAGGTTATGTCGCAGGCGACGGGGCTGGAGTGCCGCGTGGTGGACGACCCGCTGACTTGCGTGGCCCGCGGGACTGCGATGTTCCTGGATCACCTGGGCGAGTGGAAGGCAACGCTGGAGAGCGACGCGGAGGCAAAATAGGCGGGAGTCGGGGTTCGGGGTTCGGGTGTCGAACATCGAGCATCGAGCATCGAGCATCGGGTATCGAACATCGGGAAGCGGGTGATGGCCGGCGTGGTGGATGATAGCGCCGGTTTGGGATCTTTCGGAAGCCTGCGGTTCTGCTCATGTCTGTAGACAACAGCCAGGTACGCGTGTCGTCGGCGAAAGTGCTCGCGGGGATGCTGATCTTCTCGATGATCTGCATGCTCATCCCTCGCCGGTGGGATCGGAGCGACCAGATCAAGGTCGTTGCCCAGCCGATCACGCTGCTACAGGGCCTGATGGCCCGGGGCACAACCTGGGCGGTCCCGCCGTCCGAGACGCCGTCCCACAGGGGGCCGCAAGCCTCTGTCGACCAGCAGATGCTCGAAGGCCAGCTGCTGGCGATGGCCGAGGAACTTCGCAACCTCCGCCAGCGCAATGGCGAGCTGGCAGGGCTTCGTGAGGGCGGTTACATCCCCCGCCGGCTCGGCGTGCTGATCGCCGCGGACGTCATCAGCCGCGACAGCTTGGCGTACCGGTCCGTAATCGAGATCGATCGCGGCAGAAGAAACGGGACCGACAAGGGCCAGTGGGCCACGAGCGCCGTCTACCTGGACCGCGGCGGCGAGGATGGCATTAAACCCCAGCGGAGTGTCTTTACGGCCGAGAGTCTTCTCGGTCAGATCGTCTGGGTGGGACCGTACACGTCGCGGGTCCAGTTGCTGACCGACCCGGCCAGCCGGGTGCCGGTCCGCATCGCCCGGATCCAGCCGAACACGCCCATGGGAGTGGCGTACGTTCCGGAGACGTTCGTACTGGAGGGGACAGGGCCGGGGATGGTGATCCAGCAGGTGGACTACCGGCTGGTGGAGTCCGGGCAGATCCAGGAGGGGGACTTGGTGGTCGTGCAGCCTTCGGCGAACCTGCCGGAGGAGGCGGCGTCGCTGCGTCGAGCCGGTCGGGTGACCCGGATCACACGGGACCGGACGCAGGTGGTCTGCACGCTTCAGGTAACGCCGCTGGTGGCGTTCGATTCGCTCAAGCACGTCTACGTGTTCGACCCGACGCCGGGGAAATAGCCAGCTCAGTCCGCAGGCTGGCTGGCCGCTGCCGGCGGTGTGGGCGTGACAGGCAGGGGGCCGCCCGAAAGCTGGGACAGGGCCGCGGCTTGCTGCTCGGGGCACTCCAGGTCAAAGGGGGGCGGTACCAGCTGCTTGGCCGGAGCGGCGTCGAGCGTCAGACCCAGCGGCGTCTTGCCCGGCTTGCCGTCGCTGACTGTCGGCTGCCACGGCGGATAGACCACCATGCTGACCGGTGTAGCAATGGTGTTGAGCAGCCAACGGGCGTCGCAGTACGGGATCGAAAGGAAGTCCAACCCGGTCCAACCCCGCGGGCAGGCGTCGCTGACGGCGCCCACGTTCTCGAACTCATCCTCGAAGTACAGCGGGCCGTGCTGGACGACCGGAGCGGCATAGTAGCCCGTCATGCCGGACCAGCCCCGCTCCGACAGGGCGGGCTGGACGTTGGACTGATTGACGAAGGTGGTGCTGGGCGTATCGAGCATCTCAGGGCTGACGGCCGGGGCGAAGACGACGATTTGCTTGGGGCAGCCGGCCGAAGCAGGGGCGTAAGCTGCCTTCTTTTCCCGCGATGCGCAGCCGGTCACGGCCACCAAACCGACGGCGGCCAGGAGCCCCGCGTATGTCCGGACGGATACGAATGCGCCAATGTGTGCCTGCCCCATGTTTCTTTCCTTTCTGACGGCTTGCGAGCAGCCCGTGCCACACCGGCACGGGCTGAAGCCCGCACACCGAACACTACGATTGGGTGTCGATCTCTGTAATGTAGTTCGGCGATTCTTTGGTCACCAGTATATCGTGCGGGTGGGATTCCGCCACGCCGGCGTGCGTCACACGGATGAACCGGCCCTTGCGACGCAGTTCCTCGATGGTGGCCGCCCCGCAATAGCCCATGCCCGCCCGCAGCCCACCGACCAGCTGGTAGACAAACTCGCCGAGCTGCCCGCGGTAGGGCACGCGGCCCTCCACGCCTTCCGGCACGAGCTTGTCCTTCCTGCCTTGACCATAACGGTCGCTGCTTCCCTGGACCATCGCCCCCAACGAGCCCATGCCCCGGTATTCCTTGAACCGCCGGCCCTTGTAGATCACCATCTGCCCGGGAGATTCATCCAGCCCCGCGAACAGCGAGCCGATCATCACGCAGGAAGCACCGGCGGCGATCGCCTTGGTGATGTCGCCGCTGTAACGAATCCCGCCGTCGGAGATGACCGGGACCCCCTCCGGCTCGCACACCCGGACTGCCTGCATCACCGCCGAGATCTGCGGCACGCCCACGCCGCTGACCACGCGGGTCGTGCAGATGGAACCTGGGCCTATCCCAACCTTCACGCCATCCGCGCCGGCATCGACCAGGGCCTTGGCGCCCTCGGTCGTAGCGACGTTGCCGGCGACGACCTCAATCTTGTGCTGTTTCTTGATTTTGCGGACCGTCTCGAGCACGTTGCGGGTGTGGCCGTGAGCGCTATCGACCACGATCACGTCGACGTCGGCCTTGAGCAGGGCCTCGACGCGATCGTAGTCGTGCACACCGACGGCGGCCCCGACTCTCAGCCGGCCGCGTCGGTCCTTGCACGAAAACGGAAACAGCCGCATCTTCTCAATATCCCGCATGGTAATCAGGCCGGCGAGCTTGCCGCCGCCGTCGACCAGCAGCAGTTTCTCCACTTTGGCGTGGTTGAGGATGGCCTCGGCCTCTTCGAGCGTGGTGTCGGGCTTGGCGGTGACCAGATTGTTCTGCGTCATCACCTCGTCGATTCGTTTGTCGACGCTCTCCAGAAATTTCATGTCGCGGCGGGTGAGGATGCCGACGAGTTTGCCGTCCTCCGTGGTGATCGGGACGCCGCTGACGTTGTGTAGGCGCATCACCTCCTGGGCCTTGGACACCGCATCCCCCGGCCGAAGGGTGATGGGATCGAGGATCACGCCGCTCTCGCTGCGTTTGACCTTGTACACCTCGCGGGCCTGGGCCTCGGCAGGCATGTTCTTGTGGATGATGCCCAGCCCCCCTTCCTGGGCCAGGGCAATGGCCAGCGAGGACTCGGTGACCGTGTCCATGGGCGCGGAGATCAGCGGGATATTGATGGCAATGTTTCGGGTCAGCTGGGACCGCACGTCCACCTGGCGGGGCACTACTTCACTGTAAGCGGGCACGAGCAAGACATCATCGAAAGTAACGGCGTCACCGAGGATCTTCTCGCAAATATCCATGAATGCTACCCCAGAACCTCTGGCAATCCGGGCATCTTACCGGCATGCGACCAGTCGTCAAACGGGGTCGCAGGCCGGGGAGGCGGAGATCGCCAACGGCATCAAGATGTTGACTGGCGGCAACATAGGTTGATTTAAGGCAACTTTTTGGGCGTCCGCGGCGAGCGGTTCTGTATAATTTTCGCGGGGTGGCGCCCCCGATCCGAAAATGGGATTATCCCTGAGACAGGGTCGCCTTGGGCTAGCGAACATGGGCTTGAGCGTTCTGCCGTCGGAAATCTTGGCCAAACGAATGGCCCTCGTGCGCACCCTGCTTGGACCAGGCTGGCTGCCGCAGGCGTTGGCAGACGGGCCTTCTGCAGGGACAGTTCGCACCTGGGTCCAGTTGGAGAGGTGCTACGGCCGGCTCGCCAGGTGGCTGGAGAGGGGGTTGGGACACTTGTGTCGTCTTGGCAGCAGTAGCGCTGGGGAGGATGGAGGAGGCGATGCAGATTGGCTTGAGGACTTGTCTGGCAGGGACGTGCCCGTCGCAGTCATGCATGCACTGCGGGAGGGCGTTGTCGTAACCTGTTCGGGCATAAGAACTTGTTGCAACTTTACCGCGGGTGATTTGTTAGAGTGGATCGTGCCGCTACTGGCATGGCTGTACTGCTTGAATGACAGGCGGGTCGCGAGGGCGACAGAAGGCTCCACGGCGCGTCGCTGCTTGGTCCTCTTGGCCGGGGTCCCGGGCGGCGGCAAATCGGTAGCGGCCGCCTTGGTTGAGCGTTTTGGGCGTTTGTTGAGGGACTTTCCGCGGATTCAGGTGGTAGGGATGGACGGATGGCATCTAGCGAGTCGGGCCATGTCAAGACGCTGGATCACCGATGTGCGCGGCAACCGACTCCCTTTGACAGAGCGGAAGGGTTCGCCGCAATCTTTTGATTTGCAAGGACTTACAAGAGATGTCCGTGGCCTGGTGATGCAATCAGCGACGGCCAAGCTGCCATACTACGACCGACAGGCTCACGAGCCGGTGGCCGGGCGACTTCTTGTTGACTCGCCAATCGTGCTGTTGGAAGGCAACTATTTGGCGCTGAAGGCGCTGGGATGGGAGAAACTGGCCGAGCTGGCATGCGGTGTGGTATGGCTCGATGCCCCCTTAGGCCTTGCAGAGCGGTCGATAGTCCTGCGGCACATGCTCTGTGGGCGGTCGCGGATCGAGGCGGAATCCCGATGGGTCCGCAATGATTGGCCTAACGCCTTGGTGGCCATCAGGGGTCGACCGAACGCCGATGCCGTGCTCGTCGTGGACGGCATGAGGCGAATGCATTTTGTGCATCGCTGTTAGGCTCGCACGGGGTGAAAGCAGTGCTGGAGTTTGCAGACCCGGAGCGCCGATAATAGGTTGACAGAGGATGCACCGCTTCAGTATGCACGTGTGCCGTTTTTATTGGAACTGAGGACCCGGTCAACAGGGGTTTTACTGGGTCAGTCAGTGGCCTCGGGCGGCGCGGCACCGAGCGGCCGGCTTGGGCCGGTGAGTATCCTGGTGGGGCTGAGGGGTGGGGTAGAGCTACCGCAGCGACGAGCTCTTTTTGGGCAGTCTGGCTGAGTCTACGGAACAAAATGAGCGCCTGGCATTGAAATTGCATGTGTGTCGTGCTGGACGGTAGAGAATGCGGAACATGGCGACAAGTACGGTGACAACTCGGCAGGAGCGGCGGAAGCACCGCAGGCTGGAAATACGCCTGCCGCTACAGTACTGCCCGGTCGGGGACACGGGGGTAAACGTGTGTCGGACCGTCACGCGGAACATCAGTACGGGTGGCCTGTACTTTGATACGGACGACGCGGACATTCGACCGGGCATGGTGATCGAGCTGGAGTTGACGATTCCGCCGGGCGAGGGGTACTCCCCGTACCAGGGGCAAATCTCCGGTCTGGGCGAAGTCGTTCGGGTGGACGTGGCGGACTCGCCCGCCGGCGCGCGGCGGGTGGGGGTGGCTACGCGGTTTCGGGAGGGACTGAAGCTATCGTTCTGACGCCCAGGGGGCCGGCCGTCTCGTTCAGCTGGGAACGGGCTCGGAGGGCTCAAGGAGTCCGTATCGCTTCATTTTCTTGTAGAGTGTAGTGCGGTTGATTTTGAGGACCTCGGCGGTTGACTGGCGGTTCCAGTTGTTGGCGCGGAGGGCCATCTCGATGATGCGTTTCTCGGGGTCTTCCAGGGCCCGCTTGAGGGAGACCGGCTTGTAGCCGCCTTCGGGGGCCTGGTCGGACTGCACGTGATCGGTCAGGTTGGAGGGCAGGTCGCCGACTTCGATGTACTTGCTCTTGCTGAGCACAACCGCCCGCTCGACGACGTTCTCGAGTTCCCGCACGTTTCCGGGCCAGTTGTATCGCTGGAGGTATTCCATGGCCTTCTCGGTGAAGCCGAGCACCTCTCGCCCGTTCTGCGCGTTGTACTTGCGCAGGAAGTGCTCCGCCAGCAGGGGGATGTCGCTGATCCGTTCGCGCAGCGGGGGCAGGTTGATGGTCACGACGTTGATGCGATAGTACAGATCTTGCCGGAAGCGACCCTCGGCCACGTCCTTGATCAGGTTGGTGTTGGTGGCAAGGATGACGCGGACGTCGACGGTCTTGGTCTCATTGGAGCCGACGGGCTCGAACTGGCGCTCCTGGAGCAGTCGGAGGAGCTTGATCTGGAGCCCCGGAGTGGCGGTGCTGATCTCGTCGAGGAAAATGGTGCCCGTGTCGGCGGCCTGGAACTTGCCGATCTTGTCGGCCACGGCGCCGGTGAAGGAGCCCTTAACGTGCCCGAACAGCTCGGACTCGAGCAGGCTTTCAGGGATCGCCCCGCAGGCCAGTTCGATGAAGGGGCGGTCCGAGCGGCGGCTGTGGGTGTGGATGGCCCGCGCGATCATGCTCTTGCCGGTGCCGGATTCGCCCAGGATCAGGACGGTGGTCTTGCTGTCGGCGACCGACTCGATCAGGTCGAAGACCTTGAGCATTTTGTAGTCCTGGCCGACGATGTTCTGGAGCTGGTAGCGGTGCTCGAGCTGCTGGCGCAGGGTGCGGTTCTCGCGGATCAGCGCCTGCTGCTGAAGAGCCCTTTCGACGGCCAGGCGCAGCTCGTCGTCGATGATGGGCTTCGTCAGATAGTCGTAAGCCCCCATCTTGATCGCCTCAACAGCGCTGTCGATGGTGCCGTAGCCGGTGATCATGATCACCACGGTTTCGGGGAACTTCTGCTTGCACAGCCGCAGCAGTTCGAAGCCGCTGGAGCCGGGCATGTTGACGTCCGTGATGGCGACGTTGAACTCCGCCCGCGCCAGGGCGTTGACGGACTCCTCGTACGTGCGGGCCACGTCGACCTGGTAGCCCTCCAGGCGAAGGAACTCCTGGAGCGAATCCAGGATGATGTCGTCGTCATCCACCACCAGGATTCGGGCTTTGGACTCAGGCACAGTCACACTCCTTGTCGGCCGCCACAAAGTCGCGAGGACGCACGGCCAATCTCCTGTTGACCCCGCACGGCGCCGGGACCGCCGCGATCCCGGCAAACCGTGCTTGTGTCCATCCTCCCGGCTCCCAGCCGCGCAACCCGCCTAGCGGGCCACGGCCGCCGCGCCGCTTTCGATCGGCACGACGACGGTAAAACGCGAACCTCCCTCGGGCCGGTTCTCCGCAACGATCCGGCCGCTATACTTCTCAATAATATCCTTGCAGATCGCCAGCCCCAGGCCCGTGCCTTGACCGCTGGGCTTGGTGGTGTAGAACGGCTGGAAGATCTGTTCGACGTTCTCGGGCAGGCCGACGCCGGTGTCTTCGAAAGCGACGAGCACCTCGCGGTTCATCAGGCGCGTCGTGACCGTAAGGGTGCCCCCGTCGGGCATGGCGTCGACCGCGTTCTTGATCAGGTTGCAGAAGACCTGGAAGAGGTTGCTGCCGACTCGCAACGGGGGCATGGCGCCTTCCATGTTGCAGACGATGTTTACGCCCCGGCGAAGCGCCTTTTCCTGCATGGCGTTGACCGCGTCCTCGACGTACCGATTGACGTTGGACTCGTCGTACGTGCCGTAGGAACTGCGCGAGAACTCCAACAGTTCCCCGAGAATCTGGACCATGCGGGTCAGCCCCTTGCGGGCCTCGTTCAGGTAGCGGACGACCTTCTCGGGACCACCCTCCATCTCGCTGACGCGCACGGCCAGGTTGATGTACCGCATGATGCCGTCCAGGGGATTGTTCAACTCGTGGGCCACCTTGGCCGCGAGCTTGCCCACTGCGGCGAGGCGTTCGGAGACTGCCAGGCGGCGCTCCATGCTGAGCCTGGACGTCACGTCCTCGATGACCATCAACCCTCCGATGGGGCGCCCGGTGGCGGCATCGTCCAGGGGGGTGCAGACCATGTTGAGCATGCGGGTCTCGGCCGGCGAGATCTTGCACGTCACGCCGTCGAAGTGCGTCTGCCCGCGGGACTCGATGGCGTGTCGAAGTTCGATTGCCCAGTTCTGATACTTGCTCTCGACGGTGACCTCGGCCAGGACCTCGGAGATCCGGTTGCCGGGCGGCAGAAGCACCGTCGCCGCCTGATTCCGAAGGATGACGTTCAGTTCGGGATCGAAAACGATGATGCCGAGAGAAAGACTGTGAAACACGTGCTCGGCGATATCCCGCAAAGACAAGGGCACTGCTGTGGAGGGCACGTGCCGCGTCTTTGGAAACTGGATCACAGATGGCTGAGCGTCGTCCACTCAACACCCCTCCGAGCGGGCCTAGGCCGCTGCGAAAGCATCCCCAAGTCGGCAGCTTGCCTGATGTCCCCAGGCTTCTGTCGACAAAAATCAACATCGACTAAAGCAGAGGAAACATGTGGGGCCACATAATCATTACTACACTGCGAAGAGGCGTTCTGTCAACTGAGAATGTTGACGAATATCAACAACGGAGTCCCTCCGACCACTGCGCCTCCCTTTGTCGGAATCCGTTAATCCTTTATCTGCAACGCCTTGCGTCGCAATGTTGATCTGAATAAACAATTTGCGTGGTTTGTCGGTTTTTTGCCTCACGGCCATTCATTTTGTAGACTTGCGGAACATTCCTTACGGCGTTGGCAAACAGAGTCCAGGGACGAACTGGTGTGCATCAAGCATTAAGACGATGTGTTCAGCGGCATAGGGAGGCAATTGTGGCAATATCCATCGGACAAATCCTGGTAGAAAATGGCGTGTTGGCGCAAGGGCAAGCCGAGAAGATTGCTCGGCAGCAAGAGATCAGCCGCCAGGGGTTCGGGCAGATTGCTGTGGCCTGGGGATGGGCCAGGCCCGCTGATATCTGGGCGGCATGGGCCAAGCAGATGGCCGCCCAGAATCCGGTCGTCGATCTCGACACGGTGGGAGTAGACAGCTCGGCCACCGAAAGGGTCCCACCGGCAGTGGCATGGCACTACCAAGTTGTTGCCGTTCGCAGCTGGGGGGACAACCTGGTGCTCGCGGTGCCGAGGGAGCTGGTACAGCGTGCTCGCCGGGAGCTGCCCATGCTTCTGGGCGCGACCCTATTCTTCTGCCTGG
>Ga0315298_1011392_pt1 | contig 10442 bp, 11 predicted proteins | sample WHS_1_MG_FD_203077 | JGI IMG/M metagenome (GOLD analysis project Ga0315298, IMG submission 203077) | Extremophilic microbial mat communities from Washburn Hot Springs, YNP, Wyoming, USA - WHS_1_MG | ecosystem: Environmental > Aquatic > Thermal springs > Hot (42-90C) | place: USA: Wyoming...
CCGCTCCGTTTCATTCGGGAGGCGATGTGCTTAATCTGCAGCGCTGCCTGGCCGACCTGGGCTACTACCGGGGAACGGTCGGCGGCTACTTCGACCGGGCCACCATGGCCGCCCTGGGCGGCTTCCAACGCGACCACCACCTGCCCCCCACCGGGTTGATGGATGCAATCACCTGGCACGCCCTCGGCCGGGCCATGCTGGAACGGCCTGGCGACCCCCCCGCCCTTTCACCGGATCATGACCCGTTTATCATCGTGGATACATTTAATCTTACTCTGACCCTTTTCTCCCAAGGTCGGATAATCCGGCAGTACCCGGTGGCCGTGGGCCGCCCCGGGGAGGAAACGCCGGCCGGCCGCTGGCAGATCATCGACAGGTCGGATCAATACGTCCCCGGGCTGGGACCGTGCTGGATGGGCCTGAATATACCCGGCGGAACATACGGCATCCACGGGACGGACAGCCCCTGGTCGATCGGCACTTACGCCAGCGCGGGCTGCGTGCGCATGCACAACGCCCACGTACTCGAACTCTATTCCCTGGTGGGCGAAAAAACTCCGGTCCTCATTCTGGGCAACCCCTTCGGGCGTTTCGGCGCACCCTATCCGCCGCTTTCGCCCGGCAGCTGCGGCGCGGCCGTCCAGGAAGTCCAGCGGGCGCTGCGACGGCTGGGGTATTACGGGCAAAAGCCGGACGGCGTTTTCGGCCCGCAGACCGGAGATGCCGTCAACGCCCTGCGCATAAAAAACGGCCTGCCCCCCGGCCGGGAGGTGGACGAACGGGTCTACCGCCTGCTCGGGTTGTAATTTTTAGCGTTTTACGGATTCTCCCCGCTGCATATATTTACCACAGACAACCCATCAACGGCAGGCAGGTGAGAATCATCGACCGCATATTTTTAATCGCCCTGCTCACGGCCATCATTCACTTCACCGACACACTGGTTTACGCCGTGCGTCTGTCCGGGGTAATCACCAGAAGACTGGCCACCGCTTTTTCCCTGTTTCAGATTATCGCCCTGCTGGCCAGCACGGCCAACCTGATCCAGGCGCCGCTGCTCTCCTCCGTGGTGGAAAACAGCATCAACCGCGGTCTGCAGGAGGCGGCCGCCGCCGGCAGGCAGCTGCTGGAATCCCCTTATTATCACCAGCAGCTCAATTTGTTGAATATAAACATCAGGCTGATCATCCTGGCGGCCACTCTGGGCACCCTGATCGGTGTGGTGGTCACACCGGCCTTCAACTATATTTTTACCCGCGTGATTTTGCTTTTCGAAGAAGCGGGTTCCGTACCCCGGCTGCTGCTGGTGATTGTTTCGCCGCGTCGGCTGGCCCGGGTGATGCGCAAAAGGCCCCTTCATCTGCCCGGGTTCAAGCAGCCCGGGGCAAACGGACGGCAGTGCGACATCCCGCCGGCTTTTTTGGTGGCCAATACGGCCGTGGTCGGCATCTGGACCACCGGCGTGCTTTCCGCCCTTTACGCCGGCGCCCTGCTCCCCGACTACCGTTCCACGGCCAGCCTGCTTTCCGGGGTGGTCAACGGCCTGGCCACGGTGCTGGCGGCGATGATTGTGGACCCCACCGCGGCCATGATCACGGACCAGGCCATCCGCGGCCGGCGCGAGCAGAACGACGTCCGCCAGATGGTTTATTATCTGTGCCTGACCCGCATCCTGGGCACCGTCCTGGCGCAGTTCCTCTTTCTGCCGGCCGCCGGTTTGATCAAATGGGTGGCGCTGCTCATGGCCGCCGGTTAATCAACGGGAGAATTTTTCCCTCCGGACAGGCACCGAATGAAGAGCGGCGGGATACCCTGATATTAGCTGTTCCAGCTGCCGGCAGTGAAAACACCCGAAAGGCGGTGAGGTTTACGCCGTACTATCCCGTGCCCATTCGCACACATGTGATCAGCGAGGAGGACGACATCATCGAACTGGTCAGGCGATACACGGAAGGGGTGGCAGAAGCCGGTGACATCATCGCCCTGGCCGAAAGCGTGGTGGCCATTACCCAGAAACGGGCCATCCTGCCCCAGAATGTGAAACCAGGCCTCCTAGCCCGTTTTTTATGCCGCTTTCCCGGCAAGCACGGCAGTCTGGCCACTCCGCCGGCCATGCAACTGGCCATCGGAGAAGCGGGGGTGCTCCGGATTCTGGCCGGGTGCGCCGCAGCCGCCGCCGGGCGGCTGATCGGGAAAAAAGGATGGTTTTACCGGGTGGCCGGCCAGGAACTGGCCCTGATCGACGACATCGCCGGCACCATGTGGCCGTATGAAAAGCATATCATCCTGGGGCCGCGCAGACCGGAGCAAATCGTCGACGGCATCCGCCGGGAAACCGGTGCGGATGCGGTGATCGCAGATGTCAACGACATCAAATGCGTGGACATCCTGGCCGCGAGCAGTCCGGACAGCGGCAGAATCGCCCGCCGGGCATTGACCGACAACCCGTTCGGCAATGACGATCAGCAGACTCCGATTGTGGTCATAAAAGTGGTTGATGAAAAACCGCGTCAGGCAGCCTGACTGTTAATTTTAAGCTGGAGGGGAAATGGATTGCTGCCTACACCGACAAAATTCACCCTGGTTGCGGGAGCCGGGGAAGGCTCGACCGCGCTGAACGCTTTTGACCGGGCCCTGCTGGAAGCCGGGGCGGGCAATGTGAATCTGCTCCGGGTGAGCAGTATTCTGCCGCCCGGCGCCCGCTACCTGGAGCAAATCGCCCTGCCGCCGGGCGCCCTGGTGCCGGTGGCCTACGGAACGATAAAGTCGGCCACCCCGGGGGAACGCATCGCCGCCGCCGTGGCGGTGGGCATACCGGAAAGCGGTTACGGTGTGATTATGGAATATTCCGGTCACACCTCCGCGGAGGAAGCGGAAAGAATCATCCGCAAAATGGTGGAGGAAGCCTTTGTCATGCGCGGATTGAACCTGGTCACCTACCGGGTCAAATCAGTCGAACACCGGGTGAAAAATGTGGCGGCGGTTTTTGCCGGAATCGTCCTCTGGTATTGAGCCGGCTCCGCCCGCCGCCCCGGTTGGAAAGCGTAAAAAATCCGGGCCGCCCGGCAGACCCGGATTTTTTAGCTTTATCTGGTGGTCGGAGTAATGCTTTTCAAGATCTCATTGACCTGTGTTTTAAAACTGGAAACCGGTTTGCCCTGAGCAATTCCCCTGGCCACATTCTGAATGCGGGCGATCATTTTGGGATCGGTGGTTACCTGCACCGATCTGATGCGCTTATCCGCGGCCTTCACCCGCCTGGCCACCTCGGTTTTTATCGTTCCGATATCGGCGCTTTTCACCCCGGGTTTTAAATCCAATCCCACAATGGCCGTGTTTCCGGTTAAGATTACTGTCGCCGATTTCACGCCGGCCACCCGATGCGCTTCGGCAGCCAGTTTTTGGGCCAGCCGGTTGGCCTCCGCGGGCGTGGTCGGCAGCGGTTGCGTGCCCACGGTCGGACCCGGGGCCGTGGGGGCGGGAGCCGGCCTGGCCGGAGTTGCCGGTTTGCGGGCCGTTGTACATCCGGCGGTCAGGGCCAGGGTCAGGCCCAGTACCAGCGGCCAGATGAACCATCTTTTTGCTGACATCTTTTTCACCCCCTTCCCTCAAAGATTAATATTTGCCGCCGTGCGCCAACATATGCGTGGGCAAGAGACAAACGGCATGATATAATGTCACGTGAAAACATTTGAGCGGGGGGTTTGCCAACTTGCGCATCGTTCTGGCCATCAGCGGCGCGTCCGGAGCCGTTTACGGCCTGACCGCACTGCGGACGCTGCACCGGCTGAAAGTGGAAACGCATTTGATCCTGAGCACCTGGGCGCAAAAAACCCTGGAAATGGAAACCGCCTGCTCTCTCGAGCAGGCGGTCGCACTGGCCGACTACTGTTACCCGTATGACGATTTATCCGCCCCGGTGGCCAGCGGCTCCTTCATCCACCAGGGGATGATCGTGGCTCCCTGCAGTATGAAGACCCTGGCCGCCGTCGCCTGCGGCTACACCGACAACTTGATCACCCGGGCGGCCGATGTGACGCTCAAGGAGAGGCGCCCCCTGGTGCTGATGCCCCGGGAAACGCCGTTGAACGCCATTCACCTGGAGAATATGCTGCGGCTGGCCCGCCTGGGCGTGATCATCGCCCCGCCGGTGCCCTCATTTTACCAGCGCCCGCATAGCGTCCAGGACCTGGTCGACCAGACCGTGGGGCGGCTGCTGGACCTGCTGGGCATAGAAAACGACCTGGTGCGGCGCTGGGGGGAAAACCGCCTCTAGCGCAGCGTGTAGCCGAAGTCCTGCAGCGCCGACGCCCGGTTGCGCCAGTCGGGCCGCACCTTGACCCACAGATCCAGGAAAATGCGCGAACCGAGCAGGGCCTCCATCTCCTCCCGCGCCCGGCGGCCCACCTCTTTGAGCATCTGTCCGCCCCGCCCGATGAGTATGCGCTTCTGGGATTCCCGCTCGGTATAGATCACCGCCCGCACCAGCACCAGGCCGTTTTTCTTTTCTTCCACCTCTTCCACCACCACGGCCACCGAGTGGGGGACTTCCTGGCTGGTCAGATGCAGCACTTTTTCCCGGATCAGTTCGGCCATGATAAAGCGCTCCGGCCGATCGGTGACCATATCATCGGGGTAATATTTGGGACCGGGGGGCAGGTAACCGACCACCACATCCATCAGCCGGGGCAGGTTTTCCCCGGTCAGGGCGGAAACGGGGATGATCTCGGCGAAGTTGTATTTCCGCCGGTAGATTTCGATCAGCGGCAACAGGGCGTCCTTTTCCACCAGATCGATTTTGTTCAGCACCAGGAAGACCGGCGTGTTCAAATCGCGCAGCTGCCCGATGATATATTCGTCCCCGGGGCCGGGCTCCTTCGTTTCCACCAGAAAGCACACCACGTCCACTTCCCGCAGCGCCCCCAGGGCCACCTCCACCATGTATTCCCCCAGCCGGTGCCGGGGCCGGTGGATGCCCGGCGTATCCAGGAAGATTATCTGGGCGTCCTCCCGGGTCACCACGGAGTGGATTTTGTGCCGGGTGGTCTGGGGCTTGTCGGACATAATGGCCACTTTCTGCCCCACCAGGCCGTTGAGCAGGGTGGATTTGCCCACATTCGGCCGGCCGATCAAGGCCACAAATCCGGATTTAAATTGTGCGCTCATCACGGTCACCACTTTTGTGTCTGGATTAAGTGCTTTCCGGCTGCAGGCGCGCGGTGCCGCCGGTCATTCGTCCGCTTTCCCGCACCGGGGCCCGGGTGGCAGGGCAAAGGCCAGGGGCATCAGTTCGGCCACCGTCTGCCGCCTGTACTCCCCCCGCCCGTTGCACATATATACATCCATCCGCGGGGCGAACTCCAGCAACACCTGGCGGCAGGCGCCGCAGGGGGTGCAGTATTCCTCTCCGTCCGCAATCACGGCCAGGGCGGCGAAATTTTTCTCGCCACCGCTCACCGCTTTGAACAGGGCCACCCGTTCGGCGCATACGGTCAGGCCGTAGGAGGCGTTTTCAATATTACAGCCGTTGTACAGCCGGCCTTCGGCGGTTAAAAGCGCCGCCCCCACGCGCAAGCCGGAATAGGGGGCGTAGGCCCGTTCCCGGGCCGCCCGGGCGGTATTGATCAGCTTTTCCAGGGGAAACTCCATTACCGGCAGGTGAATCACAAAACGCCGACCTCACTTTCCCGCGCCGAGCATTTCAGCCAGGCGCGGCAAAAATACCAGCAGGCCGATGATCACCGAACCCAGAGCGGCCAGCAACACCGCACCGGCCGCCACATCCTTGGCCGCGCGGGCCAGGGGGTGATATTCGTCGGTAACCAGGTCCACCGTTTTTTCCACCGCCGTGTTGAACATTTCGGCGGTGAGCACCAGAAAGATGGCCAGCACGAGCAGGGCAAAGTCACCGGGCGGCAGCCTGAAAAACGCGCCGGCCAGCAGCACCAGCACCGCGGCCAGCAGGTGAAAACGCATATTGGCCTGCGTGTGCAGGGCACAGGCCACGCCGGCCAGGGCACAGCGCAGGCTGTGCCGAAAGCCGTCCCTGCGGGTACGCTGCACGCTCTTCAACCCCTTAAGACCGCGTCCGGAAAGCGGCCCGATCACCGTCATCCCGCTTCACCTCACTTCGGCCGCCCGGCAGTAAAAACGCAATTCTCCCCGTCACCCGTTTTTTCAGCGGGTCAGCCCCAGACGGGCGAGCACTTCCTCTTCCCTGGCGCGCATGCGCAGGCGTGCTTCTTCCTCCTGGTGGTCGTGGCCCAGCAGATGCAGCACGCCGTGGGCGGTTAAAAAGGCCACCTCGCGGGCGAAACCGTGTCCGTATTCTTCCCCCTGGCGCTGCGCGGCCGGCAGGGAAATGACCACATCACCGAGCACCCTCTCCCCGCCGCCGGCGGGAACGGGCTCCCCCTCTTCCAGAGCGAAGGAAAGCACGTCGGTGGGCCGGTCCACCCCGCGGTACTGCCGGTTCAGCTGCCGGATGTAATCGTCATCCACAAACACCAGGCTCACTTCCGCCGCCGGTGCAACACCTTCCACGGCCAGCACTTCTTCCGCCACCCGCGCCACCAGCGCATGCAGCTGTTCATCCACCGGCACTTTTTCTTGTAAGTTGCTTACGAGCACCGACACCTCTGGCTTTTCTCCTTTCCATCTCCTTGCTGAGATCGGGATATTCAATCCGGGAGTGGAAAATGCCGCTTAAAACCTGCATAAAGGCGGCAGCGATGGTATCCAGATCCCTGAAGGTGAGATCGCACTCATCCAGCTGCCCGTCCATCAATTTATCTTTGATGATTTTGCGCACCATACCCTCCACCCGGCCGAGGGTGGGATTGTGCAGGGAGCGCACGGCCGCCTCCACCGAATCGGCCAGCATGACAATGGCCGCCTCCCGGGTCTGGGGCCGGGGTCCTTCATAACGGAATTCGTCCTCTTTAACCTGATCCGGGCCGCCGTTTTCCAGCGCCTTGTGGTAAAAAAAAGTACACAAACCGCTGCCGTGATGCTGCTCGATGATATCCACCACCGCCTGGGGCAGCCGGTACTCGCGGGCCAGCTCCACCCCGTCCTTGACATGGGAGGTGAGGATCAGCGTGCTCAGGGAGGGGGCGATCTTATCGTGGGGGTTTTCATCGGCCATCTGGTTCTCGATAAAAAAATAGGGCCGCTTGATTTTGCCGATGTCGTGATAATAAGCGCCCACGCGCACGAGCAGGCTTTCCCCGCCCACGGCCTCGGCGGCCGCCTCGGCCAGGTTGCCCACAATGATGCTGTGGTGGTAGGTTCCCGGGGCCTCGGTGAGCAGCCGTTTCAACAGCGGGTTGCTGGGATGGGAAAGTTCCAGCAGGTGCACCGCCGAGGTGATCCCGAAGGCGCTCTCCAGATAGGGCAGGGCGCCGATGGTGAGCACGGAGGATAAAATGCCGTTGATCAAACCGAAGGCCAGGGCGGAGGTGAGCACCAGCCCCGCGGAATTATTGCCCAATAGGCCCATGATCAGGATGGCCGCTATATTGGCCGCGCTGGTGAAAACGCCGGCGCGGGCCAGATCGCCCCGCTGGCTCAGCTTGCTCACACTGTAAACCCCGGCGAAACCGCCCACCAGGGCGACAATGCCGAAATTGACCTGACCGTTGACCATCAGGGTGAGCAAAAAGCTCATTACCGCCACCACCAGCATGGCCACCCGGGAATCCAGCAAAATGGCGATGAGCATACCGGCGGCCGCCACGGGGACCATGTAACCGAACAGAGCGCCCAGCTCCGGCCACTGGGGCAGGTTGATGGCGATGATTGCTTTGGCCACCCCCAGCACCACCACCACAATGATGCCGAGCAGGTACAAATGGCCGGCGTGCTGGTAAATCTCCCGGTTCTGCTGATGGAGATAGAGCAGAATGACCGCCATGAGCAGCAGGACGAGCAGGGCGCTGCCGACGAACATCCGCCAGGATAAAGCGGTCTGCACCAGCCCCAGCGCCTCCAGCTTGACCATGCGGTCATGGGTGACCACGTCACCGGGCCGGACGATGATTTCGTTGCGCTTGATGGTGACCATCTGGGGCGGCACGGTGTTCATCGCCGCCTGTTTGAGCAGGCGGGTCTTGTCGGCGTTATAGAAACTGTTCGGACGCAGATAATGGTTGATCAACCCTTCGGCCAGTTCCTGGTAGGCCGGGGCGAACTGCAGACGGTCCACCTGTTCGTCCAGGTTTTTCCTGGTGGCCTCCAGATTGTTTGACGTGATCCCCTGTTCGGTATCCATCGCCTGGGCCACCAGGCCGTTGACGGCGCGCTCCACCCTGTCCAGCGCCCCCGGCGTCGGCCGGGACAGGGCGTCCAGCGCCTCCGGGGAAAGGGTGAAGGGCAGCGCCGACTTCAAACGCCCCACCCGCGACTGCCGGCTGGCCCCGGTGTCGGACTGGATATCCCGCACCACGGTGATGGTGTTGGAGATGTCCCGCTGCACGGCACCGCTCACCAGCGGATCGCGGTCGTACTGATCGCGCACCGCCGCGGCCGCCTGGCGGCGCAGCTCTTCCGTTTTGGCCTTGTCTTCAAAAACCACGCTGCGGGGGGCGGAAATCTGCACCGAGGAAACCTGTCCCTCTTTCAGATTCACCTGATTGGGCACGAACTCCACGGAAACAAGCGCGGTGAGCAACAGGAAAAACAGCACCGCCGCGCTCACCCGGCGCACCCGGCGCCGTCGGGCCAGTGCCACCACCCGGTTGAAAATTTTTTCGCGCAATCGGGCGAGGAGAATCATTTTTTCACTCCCCTGTGGCCTTCCACCTGCCGTCCTTCTGCTTCCCCCGCTCATCGGCGGCCGCATAGGCCCTGATGATTTCCTGAACCAGGGGATGGCGCACAATATCTTCTACCCCGAGGTGGTGAAAGGCGATACCCTGCACGCCCGCCAGCACCTGCCGGGCATGCACCAGGCCGGAAACCTGACCGGAGGGCAGGTCGATCTGGGTGACGTCTCCGGTGATCACGGCCCGGGAACCGAAACCCAGACGGGTGAGAAACATCTTCATCTGCTGATCGGTGGTATTCTGCGCCTCATCCAGGATAATAAAGGCGTCGTCCAGGGTGCGCCCGCGCATGTAGGCCAGCGGGGCAATTTCGATAATATGCCGCTCCAGATATTTCTGGGTGCTTTCCGGACCGAGCACGTCGTACAGGCTGTCGTACAGCGGACGCAGATAGGGATCCACTTTCTCCTGCAGATCCCCGGGCAGAAAGCCAAGCTTCTCCCCCGCCTCCACCGCCGGACGGGTAAGCACCAGGCGCTGCACCTCGCGGTTGCGCAGGGCGCGAATGGCCATCACCACGGCCAGGTAGGTCTTCCCCGTGCCGGCCGGACCGATGGCGAAAACGATGTCGTGTCTGCGGATGGCTTCAATGTATTGCTGCTGACCGAGGGTGCGCGGCTTCACCTGCCGCCCCCGGGCATTAACCAGGGCAACCTCGCGGGCCAGGGTGGACAGCGCATCGACCATGCCGGCCCGCACCGCTTTGACGGCATAGTTAATCTCGTGCGGCGTGAGGCGGTTCCCGGCGCGGTAAAAATCCTGCAGCTGGTTGAACACATCGCGCGCCTGCGCCACCTGCTCGGGAGGTCCGAGAATGAGCACTTCCTCACCCCGGGCCACCACTCTCACCCCGAGCAGTTTTTCGATCAAAACCAGGTGCTCGTCATGACGCCCGAAGATTTCCGCCGCCGCACCAATGTTATCCAGGGTCACCCTTGCCTCGGTATGTTCCGCCAAGCTATCCCCTCTCTTAATGCGCATTCCGCTCCGCCGGCACGGGCGCGGCACCGTCACCGGGCATCGGATGCGGTGTTGCGTCCGACGCCGGCGGCACGCCCCGCCCGGCCGGGAAAGTGAAAGGTTTCTCTTTTCCGATGTCCTCCAGGGATTCCAGCACCAGTTCAACCCGCACCAGGTTCTCCGGATGTTTGACCTTGAGCTCCGTCACCCGGCGCCGTAAAATTTCCGCTCCGGCGGGAATCTCCTTTTCCACCGCCCGCATCGCTCTTTCCCCGGCCAGGCGGCGGGCCGCGTCCCGGTCCCGGACTTCCCGGTAATCCTCCAGTTCACGGTATTTTCGTGTTATAACTTCGACGGGAAGCTGTAGATTCCTCCATTCCGGCAACCTTTTCACAAAAGTCTCCGTTTTATACAGGGCAAAGGGAATTTTTGGGGAACCAATTAAGATTATTTCCTTGCTCCCGATTTTAATACTCAGGTTGAACGCGGTCCGGCCGGTAAAACGCCGTACTGTCTCCACCAGAGGGGCCTCGCCGTAACTTTCATACCACACCCGGGCGCGCACGATACCGGAGGCGTGCACCAGCTTCGGCTCCACAAGCGGCCGCGGAACGGCGGTGTCGGACGGGGCCGGGGCGGGCTCCTGCGGCGGCCGCA
>Ga0315298_1011397_pt1 | contig 10439 bp, 7 predicted proteins | sample WHS_1_MG_FD_203077 | JGI IMG/M metagenome (GOLD analysis project Ga0315298, IMG submission 203077) | Extremophilic microbial mat communities from Washburn Hot Springs, YNP, Wyoming, USA - WHS_1_MG | ecosystem: Environmental > Aquatic > Thermal springs > Hot (42-90C) | place: USA: Wyoming...
TGCCTTATCGGGCGCCGAACCGCACTCATATCTTTCATCAATATACCGTCCGAGTCCTAGCCGGGAAACGGGATGCCCTCCGAACGTATCTCGCGGAGAGAGGAATTGGCACCGAGGTTTACTATCCTCTTCCTCTCCACCTTCAACCGTGCTTTCGCTATTTGGGCTATAAAGAGGGTGATCTTCCCGAAAGCGAACGGGCATGCCGCGAGGTTCTCTCCCTTCCCATGTTTCCCGAGCTTACCAATGAGGAGCAGGATTATGTAGTAAACGCGATTAAGTGCTTCTTAGATACGGTGAATGGTTTGGAGAATAGATGAAAGTAGTTAATGTAGTAGGCGCAAGGCCCCAATTCATTAAGCTCGCCCCGATTCTTAAAGCCGTCGAGCGTCATAATCAACAATATCCAGATCGGCCTATTCAAGAAATTCTCGTCCACACTGGACAGCACTACGATTACGAAATGTCCCAGGTCTTCTTTGATGAACTTGGCCTCAAAGTCCCGGATTACCACCTCGCCGTGGGCTCAGGCAGTCATGGCTACCAAACAGGCGAAATGCTTAAGCGAATCGAAGAAGTCCTTCTTAGGGAAAAACCCGATTTAGTGATGGTTTACGGTGACACCAACACCACTCTGGCAGGGGCCCTTGCCGCAGCCAAGCTCCATATCTCTGTAGCCCATGTGGAAGCAGGACTCAGAAGCTTCAACAAAAAGATGCCCGAGGAGATCAATCGAGTCCTCACGGATCATCTTTCAGACCTTCTCTTTTGTCCGACTCAAACGGCCGTGGAAAACCTGCGTCGTGAGGGCATTGAACGAGGTGTACACCTTGTGGGCGATGTGATGTATGATGCAGTGCTTTTGTATCTGGATCTTGCTGAGAAAAAATCGGAAATCATGGAACGCCTTGGATTAAAGCCGAAATCCTATGTCCTGGTCACGGTTCATCGGGCGGAAAACACGGACCAACTGGAACGCCTGAACGCAATTTTTGAGGGTTTAGAACGTGTGGCCAAGGAAGGGCTTCCCGTGATCCTCCCCCTTCACCCTCGCACGCGGAAGCAGTTAAACGCGCTGGGTCTGCATCCAAAAAAGGTGCAGGTCCTTGATCCCGTGTCTTATTTGGACATGCTGGTTTTGGAGGAGAACGCCCAGGTAATCCTTACCGATTCTGGTGGAGTTCAGAAAGAGGCGTTTTTCTTTCGGGTTCCATGCGTGACTCTCCGGGAAGAGACGGAGTGGGTGGAAACGGTGGAGACAGGTTGGAACACTTTGGTAGGTTGTGATTCCAAGAGGATGGTTCAGGCCGCCTTCGAGGCTCGACCCGGGATAGAATCGGTTTGGCCTTACGGCGATGGCCGGGCGGCAGAGAGAATCTTGGATCTCTTGGGGCGCGGGAATATTTTGACTATGAGTAAGGGAGAACACTCGTGAATCAGACTCCTGTTGAGAAGACAGGTATTGGTAAGTTTGTCAAGGGAACGACGATTACGTTAGTCAGCTCCTTTTTAACCCTTTTGTTAGGTGTTGGCAATTCTATTATTTTAGCTCGAGTCTTAGGTCCGGAGGGCAGAGGAATCTACGCCCTCGCCACGCTTCTGCCCTCGCTCATCGTAACCTTCGGAAATTTGGGGATTGGGCCGGCCACGGTGTATTACGTGGCCCGTCGGGAGTTTCGACGTCAGGAAATACTGGGAAATAACGTCCTACTCAGCGTGGGCGTCGGCGGCGTTGGACTTCTCGTCGGCTTGGTTGTGGTCCTCTTCTTTCGGGAGACCGTTTTCCCCGGCGTTTCTCCCAGTTATCTTCTTTTAGCTCTGGTGCTTGTGCCTGTAGAGTTCTTCTTTTCTTATGTCAATTACGTCCTCCTGGGTGCCCAGCGCATTGAGGAGTTCAACTATGTCCAGATCGCTCAGTCAGGACTTTTTCTGGGAGCCATTGCTCTTGCCCTGCTGGGGCTTAAGGCTGGAGTAACTGGTGCTATACTCGCTGGACTGTTTACCCGGGTGATCGTAAATGCCATAGTCTTTCGCTTTGCCCTAAGAATCGCGGGAGGTATTGACCTTAAGCCTAATACCTTCTACATGAAGCGGGCAACTACATATGGCATTCAGGCACACTTACCAAACATCTTAGGGTTCCTGAATTACCGGGTGGATATGTTCCTTGTCAACTGGTTCCTTGGACCGGCTGCTGTGGGACTATATGCCGTGGGAGTTGGGCTGGTGGAGAAGCTCTGGATGATCTCCAATGCAGCCAGTACGGTTCTCTTTCCACGGGTAGCGGCGGAGACCGGAGAACAGAGGCGAAAGGAGTTTACGCCACTGGTGGCTCGTACTGTGCTTTGGACAACGGGCCTCGGAGCCTTGGCACTGGCGCTCCTGAGCCGGTGGATCGTGCTTTTGCTCTATTCTGAAGCCTTTTTGCCAGCGGTCGGTGCGTTTGAGGCGTTGCTAGTAGGAATTGTAACTCTCAGCGCTGGGCGGGTGCTGAGTAACGATATTGCTGGTCGCGGATTCCCAGGGCTGAATATTTACACTGGCCTAGCCGCTGTAACCACCAATGTGGTCTTAAACCTCTTATGGATCCCCCGCTATGGGATTGTCGGTGCGGCTTGGGCTTCAACTGTCTCGTATACGGTTTCATTTCTTGGCGCTCTCTTCTTCTATTGCCGACTTTCCGGCAACCGGTGGACTAAGATCGTCTTCCCGCAACCGGGCGACTGGGTGGTATACTTTCAGACAGGCAAGGCTCTCTGGCGGTGGGCGTGGAGCAAGATAAGGGTGATATAGTCATGGGCAAACGAGTATTAGTGATTACTTATTACTTTCCTCCTCGCCCAGACATAGCGTCGCTCAGGTTAAGAGGGTTGGCCAAGTACCTCCCAGAGTATGGCTGGGAGCCAGTTATACTTACAGCGGCCTTACCCGGAAAGCCGGAGTCTTGCTTTAAAGTTGTCCAAACGGCTTACCCTGGGGATGCCTCAGCTTGTTGGAAACGCAAATTGGGTTTGAGGCCAGACAAAGGATTTCAGGAACAAATCGGGGTTCCTCGTGCCCTCCGCGAAAGTAAAAGTTCCTTTACGAGTAAACTGCTCACCCTTGCTGGAGCAATTATTGCTTATCCTGACGGACAGAAGAGTTGGTATCCATTTGCAGTCAGCGCTGGACACGATCTATTAACCCGGGAAAGGTTCGACGCTCTGCTTAGCAGTTCTAGCCCTGTTACCTGTCATCTCATCGCCAGGGAACTAAAAAGAAGGCATAGAATTCCGTGGGTTGCCGACCTCCGGGATCTCTGGACCCAAAATCATTACTACCCATACGGCCCAGTAAGGCGGCTGTTTGAAAGGCATCTTGAGCTCAAGACTTTAAGTGCCGCGGATGCTCTTGTCACTGTATCTGGACCCTTAGCTGGAAAGTTGCGATTGTTACATCGCGGCAAGCCTGTAATTGCGATTCCTAATGGATACGATCCGGATGAGGTTGCATCGGCACCGCTCACAAGGGAATTCACGATTACTTATACCGGCCAACTTTATCAAGGTAAACGGGATCCTACCCCTCTTTTCCGTGCCATTGCGGAATTAATTTCTGAAGGGCGACTCGACCGCCGAGTGGTAAAGGTTCGTTTCTATGGAGCAACTGATTACTGGGTTGAAAAGGAGGTTAAGCGTTTTGGCCTTGAAGATGTGGTTAGTTTGAGTCCACGTGTTCCGCGGGAAATCGCTTTGGAAAAGCAACGGGAGTCACAGATTTTGTTGCTTCTGAATTGGAATGATCCTGAAGAAACCGGGGTTTATACAGGGAAAGTCTTTGAATATCTAGCAGCGCGAAGACCAATTTTAGCTGTAGGGGGACCGAGAGGAGTCGTAACTGAGTTGTTAGAAGAGACTGGCGCAGGTTTTCACGCACTTGGATACGCGCAGTTGAAGCACGCACTGTTAGAACTTTATGAACAATACCGGACCTTTGGCTGCGTTCCTTATAAAGGCCGCGAGGAACAGATTGCCAAATATAGTCACGTCGAGATGGCTCGGCGTTTTGCTGAGTTACTTGATTTCTTGAAGGAAAACAAAATGAGTCACTAAGTGGTGTGATACTATGTTATATTTATTCGGGGCGAAGCATTTTTACAAGGAGAGCTCAAAAACTGTTCAGGGACAGACGCTTGGAGGCCTATGAAAAGAACATTTTTGGAGCCAGCAAGAGCAGGTGGAAGCGGAACGCCAAGACCCGGTAGACGATGAATTGGTGAAGCAGCTACACATCTCTTGGTTTGCGATACCATTGCTGCGTACTTTAGGAAGATTACGGAAGATAGGCTTTTTCGCCCGTGCTGTGTGGTGGGCGATAGCGTAGGTCTTATTTTTTGCGAAGGGTTTCCACATTATTAGCAAGCACAAGGTCGACTTGATCTACACGTGGGATGTCGATGCGGCCCCTGCGGCTTGGGTGTTATCTAAACTATTTGGGATTCCGTGGGTAGCACGTTATCTTGGCTCATTTATGTATAACCAGATGAAAAATGTAGCTTGGAAAGTTCGTTGTTGGCAGCAAGTTCTTGCATACAAGCTCCCTGCTGACCTAATTATAATGACAGACGACGGAACATTAGGCGATGTCGTGTTGGAAAAACTCGGCGTTGACAGAGATAAGATCAGGTTCTGGATGAATGGCGTGGATAAACAGGCGTTTTCCGCCCTTCCTCCGAAAGAGATTGCTAGACAATCGCTTGGAATCACAACGAAATACGTTTTGTTGGCAGTCTCAAGGCTCGATAACTGGAAAAGAGTGGACAGAATCATCTCTGCAATGCCAGGAGTAATTTCCAAGGTACCAGAAACAACTTTGGTGGTTGCAGGTGATGGGCCAGAAAGACATGCCTTACAGAAGCTTGCTCGAGAGCTAGGTGTTGCTAATCATGTTCGATTCTTTGGAGCAGTGCGACACGAGGAAGTGCCCTTGTATTATGCGGCTGCCGACGTATTCGTATCACTGTACGATGTTTCGAATGTGGGCAATCCATTGTTAGAAGCTATGGTAGCGGGCAAGTGTTGTGTGGCGTTAGACGTGGGCGGGACCTCAAAAATAGTAAAGCATGGTGTGACAGGCATTTTGATTGCGAAGGAACAGCTCGACTCTCTGGATCAGGTGTTGGTTTCCTTGCTTGAGAACCAACCGTTGCGGGAACGGCTTGGTGTAAACGCAAGAGAGTGGGCTTGGCAACACTTGAAAACTTGGGATGAGCGATTAGAGCAGGAGTTGCTGGAGGTGGAGAAACTTCTGTCCGCACAGCTTCCACATAGAGCCTGGCCTAGAAAGGGTTGGTCGCAACGTTCCGGCGTGGCCAATGGCGAATGATGCGGAGGACCACAGTGGGTAGCGACAGCGCTCCTATTGGGTTGTCTACACCGACCATGACAGCGAACCGGGTGGGGGTAACTTTCTTCCTCCGGAAGGGTCTATATCTGCTCCTGCTCGCTGTCCCATTTCATTCAGTTCTGGTCCTGCCAGGCATTAGCGTGATTAAAGCTGTGGGAATGCTCTTGGCCCCTGTCTGGTTGCTCTGGCTAGTGATAAAGTTGGGCAACTCGCGTTGGTCATGGGTCATGCCACGTCAGAATCTCCGTATTTTTCTCTCCCTCGCAGCGTTTATCGCTTCCATTCTATTATCAGCTTTATATGACCCCCTTAGTCCCATCTTTCTTACAAGCCTGACGACCCTGATACTAGGTAGCGGAATGGCCATATTCATTTGGACGTTGGTGCCGTCTGAGGCCGTTTTGAAACGTGCCTGTGCCTCCTTAGCGGTGGGCGGGACGATCCTTGGGCTTTTGGTCATTTTCCAATTTGTGGCGCCTCAGGAAGTGAGCCGGATTTTCGGAGCACGGATCTTTCTGGAAACTATCGGTGAGACAACCGTGGTACGGGCGACAGGGACCTTCAGGGATCCAAACTATGCAGCACTTACACTGACGGTCTTGGCATGCCTCTCCTTCTATCTTGCTTTAACCTACCGCAGGCTTTGGCAGCGCACTTTGTTGTTACTCGGTGTTGCTGCACAATTAGTAGCTGTGTTTCTAACCTTTTCCCGCGCGGGTTATATAACGCTTGCGCTCGTGAGTTTGGCGATTTTGTCGCGAGAGAAGCATCGAATAGGCTTTTGGAAAGCGGCTTTGGTAGCTGTGCTGATTCTTGTGCTTTTGGTTGGGGTTGGCGAAGGAGTGTTCGGGTTAGTATCAGCTCGTGCTAAGACAGTAATAGAGTTTCTGCACTTTCTAGAAGAGGAACCAGGGCGAGCTAGGGAGGTTGACCTAAGTTTGTGGTATCGTTTTCAGTTGCTTCACGCTGGAATTAAGATGGCCTTTGACAAATTCCCGCTAGGGGTAGGATGGGAGAACTTCCGGTATCGAGTCACGCGCTACTCACAAGGGGTTCCCGAACAGGGAGCCCATAATACATATGTAGCTATCGCTGCGGAGCTCGGATTGCCAGGTCTTGTTGCACTGGTCTGGCTTTTTTGGCTTTTGTGGAGGAGCACTGGTCGTTTGTGCAAACACGGGCAAGGCGCAATCGGTCTTTTTTCGAGAGGAGCGAGGTATAGCCTATTGTCGGTTCTGATCGGCGGACTCTTTCTCACAGTGTTCCACGAGGCTGTAGTGTGGGCTTTAATTGGGTTGATCATGGCGCAAAACCGGGTGGTTTTCAGAGCAGCCAAAGCGAGAGGGATCGGAGCCATTGTGGGGTGAGAGCATGATGAACGAGGCGGGAAAGAGCGGGGTCGAGCGCCTTCGGGTTTTGTATGTCGAGGAGGGGTTAAGCCATCCGGCTAGAAACCTTCTGCCCCTTCTTGCGTCTTCGGTGGACTATTACTTGGTCACGGCGGAAAGGGATAGGGAGTTTGCGGAACACTATTCCATGCCGATCTATGCGTTCCCTTCACCCCAGTTTCCGGTCCAGAGGGCGTGGACGATCCGGCGGCTTGCGGCGCGGGTCTTGCGAGAGACGAAGGTCGATTTGATCCACAGCCATAGCGGGACGGATTTTCTCTTGCCACGGACAAATGTGCCCGTGGTGACGCATGTACACGGAAGCTGGCAAGCCGATTGGCGCCGTGCATGGCGCACCGCTGGCCCGGCCAAGAAGATGCGGCACTTGGTGGGGTACCTCCATTATGTCGTCCCTGAGAGTATCAGCATTCGCAGGGCAACGCACATCGTCACTGTTTCCGAGGCAGTGAAGCAGGAGGTGATTCAACTCTATGGGATCCCTCCTGAGCGTGTGACCGTTGTTCCCAACGCTGTTCCAGAGTACGTGCATAACATCGGTTGCGCCAAGCGCCCAGAGGATCCTCCCCGGCTCGTCTACGTAGGCCGACTTCATCCCTCGAGGGGGATCGCGGAGTTCGCAGCCGCCTTCGCTAGAGCGCCAGACCTTAAGGTTGAGTTCCTTGTTCTTGGTGACGGCCCTGCGAGGGAGTTCTTGCACTCGCTGGCGTGTAGAGACCCCCGCATCCGTCTTCTTGGCGCGCTCCCTCATGAGGAGGTCTTGCGGTGGCTGGAGCGAACAAACATCTTCGTTTTTCCAACGTATTACGAAGGATTTGGCCTTGCTCTGCTGGAAGCGATGGCCACCGGTCATGCATGTATTGTCAGGGATATCCCCGTGATGGAGGAGGTCCTTGGCCGCGAGGCCGGCATTCTCTGCAACAGTGTTCAGGCGATGGTGGAGGCCGTGGCAGACCTGGTAAGTAACCCAGAGAAGCGGTTTGAAATGCAAAGACGGGCCAAGATACGCGCCAGGGGGTTCTCTTGGCAGAAATCGGCGCATATCCTCATGGACGTTTACAACAAAATTGCGGGGGACAGTTTGGGTCCGGCTAAGAAGAGGCCCAGAATAGCGCTATTCCTTCCTTCTCTAAGCGTCGGGGGCGTGGAGCGGGTTATGCTTAATCTAGCTGCTGGATTTAGCAAATATAGCGTATCTGTGGACTTAGTGCTAGCGAAAGCTGAGGGTGAGTACATGCGCCACATCCCCACGGGTGTGCGCGTTGTCGATCTGCATGCAAGCCGTGTTCTGAGGAGCCTTTTTCCTCTTGCCAAGTACCTAAAAATTGAGAGGCCTGAAGCCTTGATATCCGCTAAAGATTACGCAAACATTGTAGCGATAGGGGCGAAGTTACTAGCCAGAACTTCTACTCAAGTAATTGTGAGTGTGCACACTACTCTCTCCAGGCATGTAAAGCACGCTGCAACGTTTAAGGAGAGGAAAGTCATGCCTTTTCTTGCGCGCCAGTTATACCCTTGCGCCACTAAAGTCGTAGCCGTATCCAATGGGGTGGCAGATGATCTAGCGCATTTCCTTAAATTGCCACGGGACCATCTCAAGGTGATTTACAATCCTGTAGTAGCAGAAGAGATCTTTGCCTTGGCTCAACAGCCTGTTAATCATCCGTGGTTTAAACCAAATAGTGCTAAGGTAATCTTGTCTATTGGGCGTTTAACCAAGGCTAAGGACTACTCTACGCTCATAGAGGCTTTTGCCAAAGTGCGACAGCAACGCGATGTTCGCCTAGCAATACTTGGAGATGGTGAAGAGCGGCCAAGTCTTGAGGGTTTAGTGCGACGCCTCGGATTAGAAAACGATGTATGGTTACCTGGGTTTGTGAACCCTCCCTATCCTTACCTTGCTCGGGCTTCAGTATTTGTGCTGTCTTCTATATGGGAAGGTTTTCCTACCGTAATTGTTGAAGCACTGGCTTTTGGGGTGCCAGTTGTATCTACCGACTGCCCAAGCGGTCCTCGAGAGATTCTTGATAATGGGCGCTTTGGAGAATTGGTGCCCGTGGGCGATGTTGAAGCATTGGCAGATGCTATTCTCCGTGCTCTTGATGTTCCGCATGATCCAGAGCGACTGAAGAGGAGAGCAAAGCAATTCTCAGTGGATAATGCGGTCACCGAATACCTTAAACTCCTGGGTCTCCATGGCAGCGGACTTGAGAATTGAATAGCATATCTGCCGAAGGCAAAAGTAAGTGAGCATGTCGGAAATTTGGTAGAATTGAATGAGTTGGATTGTTCAGCGGGTTGGAGAGGGTGAAGAACATGAAAGTTGTGCTTATTGATCCATCTGGCTTTACACCGCCTTATGATCACTGTCTGGCTAATGCCCTCGCGCAACAGGGCTGCCAGGTAGCGCTTGTCACGTCGCACATACCTTTAGGATTATGGGCTCAGGATACAATCTATGAGCGTTGGGAGCACTTTTACCGACTGACCAACTCGCTTAATAAAACAAAAATCCGTACTTATCTCAAGGGATGCGAGCATCCGTTCAATATGGCGAGATTGCTACAGCGTTTACGCCGTTGGAAGCCTGATGTGATTCACTTCCAATGGGTTCCCTTTCCATTAGTGGACAGATTCTTTCTCCGGCGGCTTCGTAAGGTCGCTCCGCTTGTGCTTACAGTTCATGATACTGAACCTTTTCACGGTGCACCATCGTCCCGACTTCAATATGTTGGCTTTATGTCAGCCCTCAAGAAATTTGACCACTATATTGTTCATACCCAATACTCAAAAAAGGCCCTCGTACGCGGGTTCGGCTTATCTGAAGAGCACATAAGTGTTATTCCTCATGGAGTTTTTGCTTACTACCGAGAGCTAATATCTGACGCAGAAAAAACTTGGCAACACCTTCAATATGAAGGGAAAAAGAAAGTCCTCTTCTTAGGGGTGCTTAAACCCTATAAGGGGGTGGACATTCTCCTTCGGGCATTTGCTCGTCTTCCTGAAGAGGTGGCAAAGGACGCAATCCTTCAGATCGTAGGTTATCCGAAGATGCCGACCGAGCCACTTAAAGCTCTTGCTCGGGAGCTGGGGGTCGAGGGCAGAGTTTTTTGGGATCTGCGGTTTGTGGACGAAGCTGAGGTTGCGGCCTATTTTGCTCAAGCTGACATTGTAGTTCTTCCTTACCGCAGAATTGACCAAAGCGGTGTATTAATGATAGCTCTAGCATTTGGCAAACCAATTGTGGCATCACGTGTAGGAGGGTTTGCAGAAACCATTCAAGATGGAGTTCATGGCTTCCTTGTGGAGCCGGGAAATGTAGAGTCGCTTGCCCAAGCTTTGACGCGACTCTTGTCTGACGATGAACTGCGAGCACGGATGGCAAGCGCAGTGGAAAGGCTGGCGAGCGAGGAATTATCGTGGAGCAATATCGCTAAGCAGACAGTTCGTTTATACCAAACTCTCGTGGAGGCAAAGAAAGAAACACGGGAGCGGTGATGATCTTGATATCCACTGTTATTTTGACTTGGAATTCCGCGCGCTATATTGAGCAGTGTTTGCGAACCCTTATCGCTGACGCAGATCGCGCTGGGATCGAGCTAGAAATTTTCGTTGTTGATGGGGGATCTACTGATGGCACGATGGAAA
>Ga0315298_1011401_pt1 | contig 10438 bp, 11 predicted proteins | sample WHS_1_MG_FD_203077 | JGI IMG/M metagenome (GOLD analysis project Ga0315298, IMG submission 203077) | Extremophilic microbial mat communities from Washburn Hot Springs, YNP, Wyoming, USA - WHS_1_MG | ecosystem: Environmental > Aquatic > Thermal springs > Hot (42-90C) | place: USA: Wyoming...
CAGGATCAAATTGCAAGTTTCGCGCAATCACAGCCAGTTTTTCATTGCGTAGAGCAATAATTGCTTTTGCAGCAATTCGAAAATGCTCATCGTCGTTAGCGCTTTGCTTTGGGTATGACATGAGAATTTAAAAAAGCCGCTATCGAGGTCGATAGCGGCCTATATTCACGGTTAGTTATTAGAAACCAGCCTGGAACTGCAAGGCCAGCGTGTTGTAGATATAAGCATTGGTAGGAGCATAATTAGCACCGTTTGCCTGCAATTCGTGACGGAAACCAGAGGCGCCCGTCGGAATTACATAGTTCAACTGCACGCGAGCAGCATATGGATTGTTGGGATTCAGATCATAGTTGACGCCAATGGTGGTGTTGTTCAGGTATTCACCGTTGACAGATCCCGGCACGCCAGAGCCTGCAGCACCTTTCCAATCAAACCGCTCAAAACGAACTGCTGGCTCGATGTCTAACCAATCTGGGGTTAGAGTCATCTCGTGCAGATTGGCGGCCAATGCGACATACCAATCGCTACCACGTAACCCAGAAACACCACCATAACCGTTCACATCGCTATATTCTGCCATGTACTTGAGCCCCATCATGCCGCCACGGGCGCCCACGTTCCAAGCATCTACTTGTCTGGCACCAATCAGGTTGGTACCGACGATCGGCCCACCAGAATTAGCTGTATCTGAACGTGCCCCAGACAATTCAATGTTCAACAATGGACTCAGCTTGTAACCAACCATGCCGGCAAACAGATATTTTCCTGAACCATTGGTTAGAACACCTCCAACCGAATTCTGTCCTGCACCATATACATCGGTCGCATTATTGTAGAATGAATTGCTGCTAAAGGCGTTATTTCCATCTACAGAGCTGTTATCAAAAACTCCTAGGCTGTAGTAGTAACCCGTATTCATTACATTGGGGCTGTGGAACATTACACCCAAACTACGATCAGCACCCAAAGTCTGATTCATGGAACGTTGGATGAACCACAAATCATTACCACTGAACTGAGTCCGCTCCATGCCGACAGGAACGCGGAATTTGCCGACTTTCAACTGCACCTCAGGAATGAAGGCGAAATTGATCTCTGCATCCTGAATCCCTGAGTTACCAGTATGGCTGCCTATACCTTTTGAGGTGTACGCACCATCCCACTTATACTGGAAATTGTAAGTTACTCCAGGAACAGCTGTACCCTTAACACCCAAACGAATACGGTGGGCACCAAAAACCAGCCCTTCATTACCACCGGTGCCAAACTGATTGCTGCCAGTGATTTGAGCATAACCGTAGAGAATCGGCCCAGTATCCTGGGAATTTTCAGGTTGAAACACACTGCCTGAATTGCCATTGTCTGCAGCGAAAGCGATTCCAGGCGCTAAAAAAGCGGCCGCGACGGCCAATGCCACTAAATTTTTCTTCATTTTGAACTCCTCCTCGACCAAAGTTTAGAGGTCTAAGCACCACCCCATGAAAAACATTGAGTGTGTTCTTTTTGCCTACCTCGTGTGGAAAGCATACAACAATACTGGAAAGATGCAAGGAAATTGAGAAAATCATGTTCTCAACGTGGGTATGCATCTCTTGAAAGATCAGTGGCCAAGCTAGCAGCCTGTCGGATTATTCGCGTAACCCACTGATTCTATATGCACCTGCCATTTCCCGGAAATTTATTAAAACTTTTATTAATCAATGCGTTGTATTTCTTCAAAACCGAAAGTCCGACAGGCTGCTAGCTAGCGAAGATTTCCGTCTAGCTTTGTCGTGGTTAATGATGCAGCGACTATCGGTTACGTGAAGAACGAAACCTGTCGATGTTGTTACCTTGTAGGACTTAATAGTTGAAGGCCTAGTGTCGCACGGCGACACTAGGCCTTCTGGGAGGAGCTTAGTCATGAAGTAACTAAGTTCTTTACCAATCTAGAGCGATGTCAGCACAAATGCAAGGAAGCATGCATTTTTATGAATGTTTGGGACCAAACAAAAATCCACAAGACAGAATGCATCATTCTGTCTCGTAGGCGTTTTTTCTCTGTCGCTAATGGACTGATTCTCCTCATACCCGACAAGCCGGAAAACCGGGTATCATGAGACATTACAAACGCCGTGGAGATTTTGCCCGTGTCCGAACCCCGAAAACATACCCCCAAAACCCCGAAAAAGCCCCAGAAGGCGCCTGAGCAGCTGGGCTTTTTTGAACCCGCTTCAGAAGTCCTGGAGGCGGTGGCCACGGCAGAGCCTTTGCTCCCGGAATCGGTACCCGAAGTCCCTTCTCCTGTCGTAAATACCCCAGCCCGCCGCCGGGCAGCGGCAGACGCGGATCGCAAGCACCTGACGCCGCTGGAAGTGGATCGTCTGCTCCAGGCCGCCAAGGACAATGCCCGGACGGGGATACGGGACCGTTGTCTGATCTTCCTGATGTTCCGCCATGGCCTACGGGTGACAGAGGCCTGCGCCATGCGTCTGGACCAGGTGGACCTGGACAGCCGGATTCTCCATGTCGAACGCCTCAAGGGGGGATTGTCCACGACCCAGCCCCTCCGGGCTGAAGAACTCCGGATGCTGAAAAGCTGGCTGCAGGAGCGGTCGCGCTGGTTGCGGCAGTGGGATCGGGGGAAAAGCCGATCAAGGACGGGGCCGCTGGATCGTCAGGCGCTGTTTTTGAGCACCCGAGGGGCAGCCCTCTCCCGCAAGACCTTCTGGGCCTTGCTGCGGCGCTATGGCGAAGCAGCGGGGCTCTCTTTGCCACCCCACCCGCACATGCTGCGTCATGCCTGCGGTTTCGCCCTGGCTGACCAGGGCGCGGATACCCGGCTGATTCAGGACTATCTGGGGCACCGGAATATCCAGCATACCGTGCGCTATACCGCCACCAACGCCCAACGCTTTGAAAAATTGTGGCGGTGATGTCTTGCTGGTATAAAAGACATAAGACAACACATCAAATACAGGTGCGTACATGGCTAAGGTCAACATATCTGAAGCGGCGAGGATGGCTGGAAAGAGTCGATCACATCTCTATGAGAAATATATAAATACTGGAGCTATCACTGTAGAATCAGACCGTGATGGGAAAAAGGTTATCGATACATCTGAGTTGCTTAGGGTGTTCGGTGCACTCCATTTTGACGACAACAAAGAAGACGTACACGAGATCACTGACGTACATGTAGAGAACAATGATAAAGACAGGATTGTCAGCGCCTTACAATCTGAAAATGAAGTGCTGCGTGAATACCTGAGAGCCAAAGAGGAAGAAGTAGTCTGGTTGCGTGACCAGGTTAGTAAAACAACAGCCCTGCTAACGCACCAAGAGGATAAGCTCGGACCAACGCAAACAAAACGCTGGTGGTGGCCATGGTAAATATTTATAGTTGTACATATGATTTTTGAATGGGATGAAGCCAAGCGTCTTATCAATCTTGAAAAACATGGGATTGATTTTGTCGACGCACCTAAAATGTGGGCTGGTCCCATGTTGGTGGCGGAAGACACCAGACGGGAATATGGCGAACCGCGTTATGTCGGGATGGGCCACATAGAGGGCCGGTTGATGGTTATTGTTCATACCCACCGGAGTCCAAACATCGTTCGTGTCATCTCATTGCGAAAGGCTAACAGCCGGGAGGTTCACGCATATGAAATCTCAACAAATGGATAGGCCTGTAATCACAAAGATCACAGGAGATAGTAGTCAGACAAATTCACAGACCGACTGGAAACGAGTAGATGCGTTGAAAGATGATGATATCGACTACAGTGATGTGCCTGAACTTGGAGCCAGTTTCTGGGAAACGGCAAAAGTCTTGGACCATGGCGCTAAGAAGCCGATCACAATCCGGATTGATCAAGACGTGATCGCATGGTTCAAGTCACGCGGCGGGCGGTATCAGGTTCTGATGAACAAAGTTCTACGCAGCTATATGGAAAATTTGGATAAGCATGACCAGGCTCGTTAGATGGCGTTACTGCCATGACTAATCATCTTCGGCCAGATCGACATATCCAGAGGGACTTTTTTATTGCCGACATTTTGGATGCGGCACCCAAGGATGACATGGCAAGTATGGAGCATCCCATTTTCGCTCTTCGTGCCGGTGATAAAAGGATTCGCAACTACGAACGTGGAAATTACAAGGTTGAGATACAACCAGGGCCATACGGCTGTGCCACTATTCATGATAAAGACGTTTGGATTTATTGCATAAGCCAACTGATGGAAGCAGTTAACAGGGGCAGGGACGATATAAGCCGAACGGTGAGGTTTGTGGCTTACGATTTTCTAGTCACAACGAATCGCCCTGTTGCCGGAGTTGGATATGATCGAATGGCCGACGCCTTACGTAGATTGAGTGGTACTCGTATCGAAACGAATATAGAAACAGATGGGAAGCGTGAGCGTTCTGGGTTTGGGCTGATTGACTCCTGGAAAGTTGTTGAGCGGAGGAAAGATCATAGAATGGCTGCAGTAGAAGTTACCCTCCCAGACTGGTTATTTAGGTCGGTTAAAGCGCGCTATGTACTGACTATTGACCGAGATTACTTTCGGCTACGCAAACCGTTAGACAGGCGCATATATGAGATAGCCAGAAAACATTGCGGTAGCCAATCACGGTGGCGCGCGACGGTTAGCACGCTGCATGAAAAAAGTGGCAGTACGTCTACGTTGCGGGAATTTCGGAGGCTGCTGAAATGCCTTGCGGATTCTGATGAGTTGCCAGGCTATCGAGTGATGTTTAACGACGACGATGATGCCATCACTTTTTACCCAAAATCAGGCATGAGAAGCGCGATGGCGCAAGCGCGTGATCTCCTAAAAATGCCTAGAAAATAGGCGATGATGGTTGTGGATAATTTTCTCAAATCTGTGGATAGACACGTACCTTTACCCACGCAAATCTGTGGATAGACACGTACCTTTACCCACGCATTCAACGTACCTTTACCCACAGAAAAACCCCTACAGGCCAATAACCATACGGCTTCCAGAAACCGTAACGCGCGCGCGCGGTTTTAACTTAAAGAAAAGCTTTTAACGTCTCCGACGGTGGAAAAACAGAAACCGAAACGACCGGCAGGCAATGATAATGAGCGCCCACTTGCCGCCTACGGCGCCGGGCGCAAACATCCCGGCGGGGACCTTGCTGGTCCCCCTGTCCGCGCCTTCGGCTTGCCGGATCGACCCCCTTCGGGGACTGCGTCCCCCACTGCCATAGGCAGCGGCTCCCCCTCAGGTTTTACAAAAGAGGGGTAAATTTGGCGCAGAACGCGTTTTTAGTGGTTGAGTGATGGAAATGTACCGGAACATGATTTGCGTCGATTCTGGGGCGAATATGGGGTGTTTGCGGCATGGTTCTGTGCGGCACTTCGGGTTCTTTGCTGGGCAATCGGGGAGGTGTCTGATCTTGTGGTTGTTACAGTAACGGTGTACGCTTTCGTTACTGTAACTTTTTAAGGGTGTCTCATGGGCCAGAGTGGCGCGGAACGACAAAGACGCAAGCGGGAAAGAGATCGTGCCCTGGTCTGGGGTGCGGATTCTGATGAATCCCAGTTGTCCGATACGGCTTTACTGGAACAGATCGGTATTGCCTATCGCAAAGCGCGGGACTATCCAGGGCAAAACGCTATCTTGTTGGGATTGCTTAAGGAGCTGATGCAGCGTGCGGGGTTGCCGTCAAAATGAGGGCTATGGTCCTAATGGTGTTACAGTAACACTCGTCATCACATAAACCGCTGGCCTGCTCACGGGTCAGCCCCACTCCGCACGCATGCGGAGTGTCCCGGCCTGTCGTCAGCCAGGCCGGGGATTGGTTCGACTTACGGGCAGGGTGTGCGCCTTTTCTTACGGCGTGGGTATTGCAACAGCAGTAGCCGTACTTTTTTTACGGCTACGACGAGGACGGGGTTTTAAGACGCCGCGAACGGTCGCAGCGGTCACTGGTATCCCGGCATCGCTGATGACCTGGGCGATACCGGCAACCGACCAGCCCCGCGCGTGCAGATGCATTATCTGCTCACGCAGCGCCTCGACCACTTCTTTATTTTGTTGCGTAAGATTTGACGGGCGGCAAATCCTTGGCCCGCTCAAGCGCCGCTCGTGCTGCATTCACCTGGTCCTGTTCAATCATGGTTGCTCCGTTGCTTGCGATTGGTGCGGGGTAAAACTATATTGTCATCATCGAATGGCGGCAAACAGGACAGACCACCGTGCAAAAAGGCCCGAACATCGCAGCGCACAAACAAAAATTCTCACACCTGATGCACCTATCGTTCAGGACAGTAAAATCAACTATTTAAAAAATATCAATAATTTTTTTAAACTTGTCTGACGAATGTCAGACGCAGGCTGACAAAGTATGAAATTTCTATTTATAATCATGCGTAAGACATTGTCTTACTGTCGGCTTAAAATGTCCGCCATTTGTCTTACGGAGTTTTTATGGAAAAAAAGGTATCAATACGGCTTGATGAGGGTGTTCACATGCTCATAGAAGCGAACGCCAAGAAGAACTATCAGACGGTCTCTGACTGGATACGTCATGCTGTAGATGAGCAGATTAAGCGCACGATAAACAGCCGCGCATTAGACCGTATCGACGAGCGCGTGTATGACCTGACCAAGAGCAACAAGGAATTAACGGCTATCAACCAGGAAATTTTAAGCAAGGTAGAAAAGCTGCAAAAGACGCTCGACGGGTTGATCGTTGAGGCGGTTTCGTGAGTATGTCGGGCCGCTATCCAGACGCGCTCTATAGGCCGCAAGCCCGCATTATGGCGGGATTATTGGGTAGTTTGTTTGTCGGCGCGATAGTTGTTCCTAAGTGGATCATCCCGGCGCAGTTTCGGCATCCGGCAGGAGCCCATGCTTAGTATCTCGGCCAGGGGTTCCGCTGCTTCTGCAGAGGCTTACTATGCGCATCTTGCGGAGAAAGATGACTACTACCTGAAAGGCGAAGAACCTTCCGGTCAATGGCAGGGTAACGGGGCTGAGGCGTTGGGTTTGTCCGGTGCGGTGACGCGGGAGGACTTTGCTGCCGCCTTACGGGGTTATCAGCCGGGCAGCGCGGAGAAGCTGGTACAAAACGCCGGTGAAAAGCACATGGCCGGTTGGGATTTAACGTTTTCTGCACCCAAGACGGTGAGTGTCCTTTGGGCGCTTGCCCCGGAGGCCGTGCAAGCTCAGCTTGCGGCCGCGCACGATGCGGCGGTTACGGAGGCTCTTCAATTTATCGAGGACCACGCCAGCTTTACCCGGCGCGGTAAGGGTGGCGCGACGCAGGAAAAGGTCAACGGCTTGCTGGTCAGTACCTTCCAGCATGGAACCAGCCGCGAGCAGGATCCGCAACTGCATACCCATAGTTTTGTGCATAACGTGGCCGAGCGTCCGGACGGCAGCTGGGGTTCCCTGGATAGCCGACACTTCTACCGCTGGAAAATGGCGAGTGGCGCCTACTACCGGGCGGCGCTGGCGGAACGGCTGCAAGACTTAGGATTTGAGGTCCGCCGGGACGGCAAGAGCTTTGCCGTGGAGGGCGTCTCGGAGCGGGTAGAAAAACACTTTTCCAAACGGCGGGCGCAGATAGAGGACGTTCTGGAACGCATGGGCGCGAACGGCGCAAAAGCGAGTGCCACGGTCTCCCTGAAAACCCGCAAAGCCAAGACGGCGCAGGACCGCGCCGCGCTGCATGCGCAATGGCAGCAGGAAGCGGCAGCGCTTGGCTTTCAATGGAAAGACCGGGAAGCCGATAAGCTGGTTGAAAAACGGCCAATGGCCGAGCGTGATGCGATGCTTGCGCAGCTGACGGAGCAGCATTCTACGTTTGACGAGCGCCGCCTCTGGGAAAAGGTAGCGACCGAGGCCCAGGGTGCTATAGGCATTCATGCGATTGCTGGGGTTGTGGGTGGCCTCAGAAACGACAGGGAAGTGGTGCGGTTACAGCGCCGCGAAGTAGAGATCGAGCAGCGCACGGAAGTCCCGGAGCCGCAATTTACGACCCGGAACATGCTGACCTTAGAGCAGGAGATGATCGAAACCGCGCAGCGCATGGGCGAGAACAAGCGTCATGCGGTCAGTGATGAACGACTCGGTGCCACCCTGGCCGCACGGCCCAGCTTGTCCCAGGAACAGGGGGACGCGCTCCGGCATATCACCCGCGATAGCGGGGGTATTGCCCTGGTGCGCGGTATGGCGGGTACCGGCAAATCCTTTTTACTCGATGCCGCGCGGGAGGCCTGGGAAACGTCGGGGTATTCGGTGCAGGGGGTCGCTTTGCAGGGCAAGACCGCTCAGGATTTGCAGGACAGCACCGGGATTCAGAGCCAGACCCTGCACAGCTTTTTGAACGCGCTACAGGGAAGCGGGAATGAACCGCCCAGCCGGACGTTGACCCCAAAAGATATTATCGTCATCGAAGAAGCGGGGATGATCGGTTCCCGGCAGATGTGCGACCTGCTGAAACGCACGGAGCAGGCCGGAGCCAAACTGGTGGCCGTGGGCGACCATCAGCAGCTGCAGCCCATTGAAGCGGGTGGGGCATTCAAAGCCCTGCAGACGCATATAGGCGCGGCCGACCTGACGGGCATTCGCCGTCAGCGGGAAGCATGGATGCGGCAGGCCGTGCGCGACCTGGCCACCGGGCAGGCTGCAACCGCACTGGCCGGACTGGATAAGGCCGGACGCCTGCATATTGCCGAGGACAATATCGGCGCGCGCGCGGACCTGGTGCAGCGTTGGGCATCGAGCGAAGTACCCATTAAGGCGCGTTTAATGCTGGCCCGCACCAATGAGGATGTCAGCGACCTCAATCAGTTGGCGCGGCATGTCCTGAAAAGCGCGGGCGCACTAGAGGACAGCGTTGATTTGCCGGACGGCAGGGAAACGCGGGAAATCGCCGTAGGCGAACGCATCCGCTTTACCCGCAATGATTACCGGCTGGACGTACGGAACGGCACGACAGCGACCGTGAAGGGCCTAGAACAGCGCAACGGGCAGGTATTCCTGAACGCTGAAACGGACGGTGGCCAGGTGGTCCAGTTCCAGGGGACCGGAGCGGAAGCCTTCACCGACTTTGACTATGCCTATGCGACGACCGTCCATAAAAGCCAGGGGATGACGGTTGAGAGTTCGCATTTACTGATTACCCCCGGTGTTGACCGGGAGTGGAGCTATGTCGGGTTATCCAGGGCGCGGGGTGAGGCCCATGTTTACCTGTCCGAAGAAACCATACAGGACATGATGCAGGACATACCGCCGACGCAGAAAATGCTGGATTTTGCGGCGTCAGTTGCCCATCAAAAAGACCTGGATTTACCCGAAGAAGCGGCGGGTAACTTCCAGGTATGCCGGGACTTCCTGAATGAATACGCTCCGCATGAAATAAACAGTGACTTTACCGAACTCGCGGCAGCCGCCCGAGAAGCGGCGCGGCAAATGGCGGTCAGTCATGCCAAGGACACCACGCAGGATTATGCGGAAATCCTGGAGGCATTGTCAGAGGACGTGCAGGAGGCCCTCAACGGCGGTGCGCCGCTAGGCGAGGCTGTGAGCGACGTGGTGGAAAATGGAATGACCCGCTTAGAAGTAGAGGTGGAAGCGGAAGCCCCACAGGTAGCGGAGCCGCCAGACGTGGAGGTGCCGCCGGTTGAAACCTATCAGGACTTGGAATGGGAATTTGAGCCAGGATGATTATGTAATGGCATAGGCCCGATGCGGCTCCGGCGTTGCTCTTCGCGTCGGTTTGGGCGACCGCACCGCTGCACACTGTTACGGTAACAGATTTCCTAACTGACACCGGGGCTATTTGGGGGATGCGATTGGGCATTCGGATTATCAATCTGGGGATCCCAATTAGCCGTTACGGTAACAAAACAGTGCGACTGGTCACGTCCTCTCAAAACCTACCATACAGGGCATGAAATCGAGCATCTGACTCAAGTGATGTTTTCGAGAATGGCAAGCGATTGGTTTTCTGTGTTTCGGTAACAGTTGCAGTTAGCCTCTCAAAAACGACTGGTTTGTAAAAGGTCAGCGCAAGAATAGCACACAGATGTTTAATTTTCCTGTGTTCCTGTGTCGTAGATCAAGCTGATAAAGAATTGTTACTCAGATGATCTGAAAAGGTAACCAGCTATTTCTTCAGGAGATTTGTTCTGGTCTGACCACCAAGTGTTCCAAGTATTCCTGGTAATCTCTATAGATGGCAACAGATTTCCCCAGCCGGTTTCTTCTGGTGAGATAATGGGTATTGGGAAAGCCTTGTTTTGTGCCTTACATAAAGCAATGAATGTTGATTCACCAATTTTCGAATGATAAACACAACCGATGGGAATAGTGTCTGACGTAATCATATTTATAGATATGCTTTTAAGCATTTTTTGATTCAATAAACTTGGTATAAATGCAATTAAATCATCGGTGCACGTCGGCCAAT
>Ga0315298_1011406_pt1 | contig 10435 bp, 8 predicted proteins | sample WHS_1_MG_FD_203077 | JGI IMG/M metagenome (GOLD analysis project Ga0315298, IMG submission 203077) | Extremophilic microbial mat communities from Washburn Hot Springs, YNP, Wyoming, USA - WHS_1_MG | ecosystem: Environmental > Aquatic > Thermal springs > Hot (42-90C) | place: USA: Wyoming...
TTTGAATATTCATTCACATTTAATTGTCAATAAAAAACCAAAGGTTTTCTTTGGTTGGTGGACAGTTTTAGCTCTAGGTATCGTCAGTTTGCTGGGAGCCGGTTTTGCTTTCCAGTCCTTTTCTATTTTTTTTAAACCCCTGAGTGAAGAACTAGGGTTTTCACGTGCGGTGACATCAACGGGTATTACAGTTCAGACAGTAGTAACCAGTGCATGTGCTTTAATGGGAGGATGGGCAAGCGATAAATATGGCCCACGTCGCGTTATACTGATAGGTGTTATCACGTTAGCCCTTGGATGTATCCTCATGTCCTGGATTAATTCTTTATGGTCATATCTTCTGGTCACCGGATTATTAATTGGAGGCGGCTCCGCTCTCGGAGTAACCATTATGACAGACAGAGCGATTGTGAACTGGTTTGTCCGCAAAGCCGGGATTGCGATAAATTTAAAGTTTGCCATAATGTCTCTATCCGGTCTCTTAGTATTACCTTTCGTTGCCTGGCTAGTCAAGAATTATGATTGGAGGATCACTTACTTAATATCCGGAATTATAATAGCTGTAGTATGTATCCCCCTTGTGTGGTTTTTTGTAAAGCCACATAGGCCGGAATACTACGGTCTTCTCCCCGATGGTGCCATCTCTCCATCATCTTTGATTACAGACAAGAGCCACAGTACAACCACGGGGTTTGACAGCAAGGAACTTACCCTAAAACAGGCATTGAAGACAACCACATTCTGGCTGTTTATTTTACTCGGTTATACAACAGGAATGATCATGCCAATGATGGGAGCACATTCCGTGCCTTTTTTGACCGACCGTAAAATCGATCCTGTACAAGCGGCCAGCATTGTAGGCCTCATGAGTACCGTAAGTATTCCAGCTAGATTATTAACTGGCTACTATGTCGACCGGTTGAAAACAGAATACCTTAGATTTATTATGGCTTCCGGAACATTTATACAGGCAATAGGAGTACTATGTTTTGTTTTGAATCCCAGTCTTTTTACGATTTATGTGTGGTTTATTTTATACGGTGTGGGAGGAGGTATTTCACAGAGCGTTAACCTGCCACTACTTGCAAGATATTTTGGACGAAAGGCCTTTGGATCAATTACCGGACTGTTCCAACCGTTACAGTTACCCGTTGGACTGGTGGCTCCAGTATTCATTGGCTGGATATTTGACAGTACAGGTAGCTATACAACAATAATCTATCTTATGGTAGTCCTCCTGCCTGTTGCCGGGTTTATCTCCTGTCTGATTAAACCACCTAAACTCGGTGTAAGTATAGATTGAACAAACTCAATTGAAAATTCATCAGAAAATTATTGAAGAGATTCTTGACTTTTTAATCTAATTTATGATATATAATGCGGAAGTGCACCATTCTTTGACATCTTAAGCCGGGAAGTCAGATAATATTTATATACTTAACGGTAAGTAAATAATAAACGCATGTTTTAAATATAAAACAACTTTCATATCAATAATATCAGCATAAGAAGTAAAAGTATATGAAGATAGCAATCAGTGGAAAAGGTGGGGTAGGAAAAACGCTTCTGGCTGCCCATCTAATTAAACTCTTTGCAGAGAGCAATTTCACTGTGCTTGCTGTTGATGCTGATCCTGATGCCAATTTAGCTGCTACCCTGGGTTTTCCCGATGCCGATAGGATAATACCTATTTCTGAAATGAAAGAGCTGGTCGAAGAACGAACCGGCCTTGGAGGAGGTTATTTCAAACTAAACCCCAAAGTCGACGATATTCCTGAAAAGTATGCAGCCAAGCATGATGGCATCCGCCTTATGCGCATGGGCAGAGTGAAAAAGGGCGGTTCTGGCTGTTACTGTGCTGAAAACACCCTGTTGCGTTCCTTAATAGCGCACCTCCTTATCGCACGCAATGAAGTGGTAATCATGGACATGGCTGCCGGTATAGAACACCTGAACAGAGGTACCGCCAGTGCAGTTGATCAACTAATCATCGTAGTAGAACCAGGTAGAAGAAGTATTGAAACAGCCTCCGAGATTGAAAAACTATCTACCGATCTTGGTATAATGAAAATATCAATTGTAGGGAATAAGATCCACAATGATGAAGATATCAGTTATCTGCAATCACGGTTACCGCAAAATAAACTTCTGGGATTCATTCATTACGATCAGGCCATCATTGAAGCAGAGCAGAAAGGTCGTTCGGTTCTAGATGCCAGTCCATTAGTATCTCACGACGTCAGAAAAATCTTTACTATACTTACGGAGAATTCCGAAATCCCTAAAAACAATGGTTAATCAACACATTATATTAGCATTGGTAATTTATGCTTAAAGTTAACTACAAGACTAATTATAAATTATAAAATGGGAGGAGAGCTTTAAAATATGCCTTATGATGCAGTAAAAATGAAAGAATGGCAGATAGCAGAAGCTGCGGAAGCCAATATGCCTACTCCTGATGAGTGGCGGGAAAGACTGGGACTTTTTAAAGACGAACTTTTACCTTACGGAAGGATCAGCAAATTAGACTTTCTCAAGATATTTAACCGGTTAAAGGACAAACCGGACGGCAAATACATTGAAGTGACAGCAATAACACCTACTCCATTGGGAGAAGGAAAAACTACAACCACAATGGGCTTGATTGAAGGTCTTGGCAAGAGAGGACTAAATGTAGGCGGTGTAATTCGGCAACCTTCAGGTGGTCCCACAATGAACGTCAAAGGGACTGCCGCCGGTGGAGGGAATGCCCTTCTGATACCTATGACAGAATTTTCGCTCGGTCTCACCGGTGATATTAACGACATTATGAACGCGCATAACCTGGCAATGGTAGCTCTGCAGGCGAGAATGCAACATGAACGTAACTATAATGATGAGCAGCTTAAAAGATTAAGCGGGATGCGCCGCCTGGACATTGATCCCACACGTGTTGAAATGGGCTGGGTTATAGATTTTTGTGCCCAAAGTCTGCGCAACATTATCATGGGAATCGGTGGCAAACAGGACGGTTTCCTGATGCAATCCAAGTTCGGTATTGCTGTGAGTTCAGAATTAATGGCCATTCTTTCCATAGTGAAAGACCTTGCAGACCTCCGCAAACGACTCGGAGAAATAACCGTGGCTTATGACAAGAATGGTAATCCGGTCACAACTGAAGACCTTGAAGTAGCCGGAGCTATGGCAGCGTGGATGCGAAATACAATTAATCCCACGCTATGTTGCACAGTAGAATATCAACCAGTGATGGTGCATGCCGGACCGTTTGCCAACATAGCGGTTGGCCAGTCGTCGATAATAGCAGACAGACTGGCACTAAAGATGTTTGATTATAATGTGACCGAAAGTGGCTTCGCTGCAGATATCGGCTTTGAAAAATTCTGGAATGTAAAATGCCGTTACAGCGGACTTAAACCCCATGTATCGGTGCTGGTTTCTACGATACGGGCGCTCAAGATGCACGGTGGAGGACCCAAGGTCACCCCGGGTGTGGCAATTCCAAAAGAATACAACGAACCAAACGTAGGGCTAGTAGAAAAGGGCCTTTGCAACCTGTTACATCATCTCAATACAATCCGCACCTCGGGTATCAATCCGGTTGTTTGTATCAACTCCTTCCCTACCGACACCCCCGAGGAGGTTGCCGTAGTGAGAAAAGCCGTAGAAGCAGCCGGCGCCCGGTGCGCCGTATCGCATCACTGGGCCAAAGGTGGGGAGGGAGCCCAGGAACTAGTTGATGCAGTCCTGGATGCCTGTAAAGAAGAAAATAACTTCCACTTCCTCTATCCCAACGAAATGAAACTGCGTCAGCGTGTAGAACTTATTGCTAAAGTAGTCTACGGGGCTGACGGTGTTGATTGGACTCCTGAAGCGGAAGCTAAAGCTAAAGCCTTCGAAGCCGACCCCAAGTATGATGAATATGCTACAATGATGGTGAAGACCCATTTATCTTTAAGTCATGATCCAAATCTGAAGGGAGTGCCCAAGGGTTGGAGATTACCGGTTAGAGATATCTTAATTTATTCGGGGGCAAAGTTCCTGTGCCCTGTTGCCGGTACCATCAGCCTGATGCCGGGAACCGGTTCCAATCCGGCCTTCCGGAAAGTAGATATCGATGTGAACACCGGGAAAGTACACGGTCTTCACGATGTAGATTAATTAAATTTTGAGGAGTACAGTGAGTTTATCTATAGCCGTAGCAGGGAAGGGCGGCAGTGGCAAGACAACCATTGCAAGCCTGATTATCAGGTACTTCTTAAAGGCCAAGTTTGTCCCCATCCTGGCTGTTGACGCCGATGCCAACGCCAATCTGGGTGAAAGTCTGGGAATGGTAGCAGGAAAAACTGTTGGTAGCGTACTGGCCAGTTTTCAAAACAATAAAATAAACATTCCGCCCGGTTTTACCAAGGAAGCTTACCTGGAATACAAACTGAATGAAGTACTTGTTGAAGGGAAAGGGCTGGACTTGCTTACAATGGGTCGGGGAGAAGGGCCAGAATGCTACTGTTATCCCAATGTAGTCCTGAGGAAGTTTGTGGATAATCTGGCCGACAATTATGCATGTGTAGTAATAGATAACGAAGCCGGGATGGAACACATGAGCCGGGGCACCACAAAAGACATCGATTACCTATTTATAGTCTCCGCTCCACATGTCAAAGGCATACGTACGGTAGCGCGTATACAGGAACTCGCCCGAGAGCTCAAACTCGTTATCAAACATCAATCAGTGATAATAAACTACGTGTCCGGCCAGCTTGATCCACTGGTGATCTCAGAAATGCAAAAAACGAATATTCAACCCTCCGCACTTATCCCTCATGATGAAGAGATAGTCCGATACGACTTGCAATTGAAATCCCTGCTAGAGCTTCCCGAAACATCTCCCGCGGTTGTTGCTATAGACCATCTGATGAACAGCATTATTCACAAAGATAAAGTCCGTGTACAGGAGGAACTATGACAGCACAGATAATAGATGGGAAAAAAATAGCATCTGATATACAGATAGAGCTTAAAGAAAGAATTAAAATACTGAATGCAAAAGGAATTAACCCAAAACTGGTGACGATAATGGTAGGAGAAGATCCGGCCTCTGTATCTTATTTACGGGGTATTACCCGTACATGCAGTGAGGTAGGAGTAACTACTGAACCGGTCAAACTTTCCCAAGATATAACACAAAAACAGCTGTTGGGAAAAATTAACGAACTGAACAAAGATAAAACAGTACACGGGATATTGCTTTTCCTGCCCCTTCCCAAACATTTGAATGCTCTCGAAGCGGAGAGTGCAATTTCACCGGACAAGGATGTTGATGGTACTAATCCTATCAGCACTGGAAAGTTATTGCTTGGAGAGGAAACCTTTTTCCCTTCCACTCCCTATGGAGTCCAGGAACTACTTATGCGTTCCGGTAACAACCCCGATGGCAAACATGTAGTCATTGTCGGTCGCAGTAACATTGTAGGTAAACCCCTTATGGGAATCTTAATACAAAAACAAAAAGGAGCCAATGCCACGGTCACCGTCTGCCACACGGGCACTAAAAATCTTTCCCAGATTACCAGACAGGCGGATATACTCGTAGCTGCAATAGGTAAGGCAAAGGCAATCACCGCTGACATGGTAAGAGAGGGAGCCGTGGTTATTGATGTAGGGGTAAATTTTGTACCTGATCCCGTCACCGGTAAAAATAAACAGGTAGGAGATGTGGACTTTGAGACAGTAAAAGAGGTAGCCGGGGCTATAACACCGGTCCCCGGAGGTACTGGCGCAGTCACTTCAGTTATGTTGATGGTCAATACCGTTAGAGCGGCTGAAAAAGCGGCTGGGATGGCTTAAAATATAAATCGAACTAAAGCGGGGATAAGAAAGTGACGGCAATAATTCTTGATGGGAAAAAATACTCTGCGGACATCAGGACAGAGCTGAAAGAAGAAACAACCCGATTAAAGGAGAAGGGGATTATTCCAGGGTTGGCGGGTATTCTGGTAGGAGAAGACCCAGGATCGGCCACCTATATTGGGCTTAAAAGCAAGGCCTGTGAAGAAACTGGTATTCGGGAAATGATGTGCCGCCTGCCAGAGAATACCACGGAAGAACAACTATTAAATACAATACAAAAACTTAATGAAGATAATAAGGTCCATGGTATATTCATCCAGCTTCCGCTACCTCAAAAACTGGCGGGTTGCGAAGAGAAAGCCCTGGAGGCAATTTTACCGGAAAAGGATGTAGATGGTTTCCATACTGTCAATGTAGGTAGAGCCTGGTGCGGGAAGCCGGCATTTCTGCCTGCAGTCGTCGTGGCTATACAGGAAATGCTTCGGCGCTGTGGATATAATCCCGAACATAAACACGCCGTTATAATAAACGTTGATAACATGGTGGGAAAACCGTTGGCTTCAGTGCTGGTCCAGGATACACCTGGAGCTAGAGCCAACGTTACCATAGTACATCCCGATACCCCTGATCTTAATGAGTATACCATTAGTGCAGATATACTCGTTGTATCGGTAAATAAAGCTAAGTTTATTACAGCTGACATGGTGAAAGAAGGAGCAGCGGTCTTCGACTTCGGTGGAAACTGGATAGAGGACCCCGTCACCGGAAAAAGAAAAACTGTCGGGGACGTTGATTTTGAATCAGTAAAAGAAAAGGCCGGTTACATTACACCGGTACCCGGTGGAATAGGCCCGATGCTGGTTACCATGCTTATGGCTAACACAGTTAAAGCTGCTAAAATGGCTGCCGGTATCATTTAAAATGGAGGGTAAGCATGACGGAGTATAAAATAGAAAAAAAGAATGCCCCTGGATGGGGAACAATTGAGGTAATTACTGACGCCTTCGAACCGGGCAAACCATCTGTAAAAGAAAAATCACAATGGCAAAACAAGCTACTCACCAGAGAAGAAAGATTGAAATACCTTAAAGATGCTTTACGTTACTGGTATGCTAAAGAAGGCTTTGGCAGTGAGAAAAGAAAGACCCCTGCTTAAGGAGGTAAAGATAAAAAATGGTCATAGAAATCCCCAAAACGCCCTATACCGGAAAGATTAAAGAAATAACACTGGGAGATGGCTCAAAAGCTATCAAGGTTGGCGGAGAAACAGCATACCCCTTTTATCTATTTGAAGGTTCTATGCCAAATTTGCCCAGGATTGCCATGGAAATATATGACAATCCCCCGGAAGATTGGCCGGAAGCCGCCCTTGAGCCATTTCGAGGAGTCACCGATGACCCGGTGAAATGGGCCAAGAAGTGTATAGACGATTACGGTGCTGAAATGATCTGTCTCCAGCTCACCAGCACCGATCCCAACGGGAAAAATCGCCCGGCAGAAGAAGCCGCCCAGACGGCAAAAAGAGTTGCTGAAGCCATTGATATCCCGTTGATAGTATGGGGCACAGCAAACCACGATAAAGATACGGAAGTATTACGTCTGGTCGCAGAATACTGTCAGGGTAAAAGACTCGTTCTGGGGCCGGTGGAAGAAGGAGACCATAAAAAAATTGGAGCATCAGCCATCGGCTACAAACACATAGTCGCCGCTTCATCCCCTATAGATATCAACCTGGCCAAACAACTAAATATCCTGCTAGGCAACCTTGGAGTAGCTGATGATTCACTGATTATTGATCCAACGGTCAGCGGTATCGGCTATGGCATAGAATACTGTTACTCCGTTATTGAACGAATCAGAATGGCAGCCCTTACCCAGCAGGACGAAAAACTTCAGTTCCCCATTATTGCCAATATCGCGAAGGAATGCTGGAAGACAAAAGAAGCCCATATGGGTGATAATGAGAACAATATGGGTAATGCCAAACAGAGAGGTATCCTGCTTGAAGCAATGTCAGCCACCGTTCTCATGCTTGCCGGGGCAGACGTTTTGGTTATGCGTCATCCGGACGCAATCAAACTGGTAAGAAACGTTATCAAAGAACTAACTAATTAAATTAAGGGGAGGAAAATTACACATGGCCGAGAACGAAATTAAAAAGAGTATCGACCCAGCCAATCTGGAAATGATAGCTAAAGCAGCCCAGGACGGCTGCAGTATAGTATTTGACCGGGCAGAAGCTATGAAGCCCTGTCCCATAGGTCAGGAAGGCAGCTGTTGCAGTATCTGTGCTATGGGGCCTTGCCGTGTACCCCTACCCAAAGGTAGAGAGGAGACGCCCGAGGAAAAGAAAAAACGCAGAGGAGTCTGTGGCGCCACTTCAGAAACAATAGCAGCCCGTAACCTTTTGCGTAAAATCGCCGCAGGATCTGCTGCCCATAGCGATCACGGAAGAAGAGTAGTGAATGCTTTTCTGGCAATTGCCCGAGAAGAAACAAAGGACTTTGTGATCAAAGATGAGACCAAGTTGTTACAACTTGCCCTCGATTTGGGGGTAGAAATAGGCAACCGGCCTAACAACGAAATAGCCATTGAAATAGGGGAGAAGTTACTGGGAGAGTTCGGCAAACAGGAGGGCGAGCTACTCTTCTTGAAAAGAGCTCCCTTGAAGAGACAGGAATTGTGGAAAAAACAGGGAGTAGCCCCACGTGGTATCGACCGCGAGGTAGTGGAAGCCCTGCATCGGACTCATATGGGTGTAGACCAGGACTATAAGAACCTTCTCCTACAGGGCGCCCGGGTCGCCCTTGCCGACGGTTGGGGAGGAAGCATGATAGCCACTGAGCTGCAGGACATAATGTTTGGTACTCCAGCACCGGTAGCCAGTGAAATTAACCTTGGTGTTTTAAAAGAAGATGAGGTAAACATAATTATTCACGGCCACGAGCCCCATCTAGCTGAAGCTTTGGCTGTGGTAACTCAGGACCCGGAAATGATCAATTACGCAAGATCAAAAGGCGCAAAGGGAATTAACCTGGCCGGTATGTGCTGTACAGCCAATGAAATCCTTATGAGACACGGCGTACCAATTGCGGGTAACTACCTGCAGCAGGAAACGGCCATTGTCACCGGTGCCGTGGAAGCTATGGTAGTAGACGTCCAGTGCATCATGCAGGGAATTGTAGAAGCAGCGAGCTGCTATCATACAAAGATCATAACCACCGACTCGAGAGCTAAAATCCAAGGCGCCACTCATCTAGAGTTTGATGAAATCCATGCTTTTGATTCAGCAAAGCAAATGGTGAAGATGGCGATAGACAATTTCCCCAACAGGAAAAAGAATGTTTATATACCAACTAAAATAAAAACTGACCTGATCGCCGGCTTCAGCCATGAGACCATCAACTATTTACTTGGCGGTCTTTTCCGGGCATCTTATCGACCTCTAAATGATAACATTATTAACGGGCGGATTCGCGGCGTTGCCGGAGTGGTTGGTTGTAACAATGCTCGAGTAACCCATGATGAAGTACACGTTACCTTGGTGAAAGAACTAATAAAGAACGACGTACTGGTGCTGCAAACCGGCTGTTCTGCCATGGCTACCGCCAAAGCCGGACTCATGGTACCCGAAGCGGCCAAATTTGCCGGAGACGGCCTGGCCTCAGTTTGTGAAGCGGTGGGGATTCCTCCAGTCCTCCATCTGGGCTCCTGTGTGGATAATTCCCGGATTCTGATAGCGGCCACTGCCATGGTTAAAGACGGCGGTCTTGGTGATGATCTCAGCGACCTTCCGGCCGCCGGTGTAGCCCCGGAGTGGATGAGTGAAAAAGCCCTGTCGATAGGTCAGTACTTTGTAGCTTCTGGTGTTTATACTGTGTTCGGCGTAAACTGGCCAACTCTTGGGAACAAAGAGGTAACCGACTTCTTGTTCAAAGGAATGGAAGAATTATACGGTGGAATGTGGGACTTTGAACCAGACCCATTAAAACAGGCAAAACTGGTCATAGATCACATTGATAAAAAGCGGAAGGCTCTGGGTATAGATAAAGCCCGTGAGCGTATTTTATATGATATGGCCATGAGGCAGAAATTGGACTAATAAGAATATGCAGGGAGAGAAAAAATGTCAAAGATAATTGCGTCCGCAGCTATCCGTGGTGCCGCCAAAATATTGGAAAAAGCCGAAAAGAAATGGCAGATGGCCATGGACAAATGGGGACCAAACGAACCGGTTGGATTCCCCAACACGGCCTATTATTTGCCTGTAATATACGGAATACTAGGTATGAAAATTGAAAAACTGGGCGATATGGAACCGGTATTAAAAAAATGCCGGGCTATGCTACCACCCCCGGTAAAAGAAGTACATCCTTTGCCCTATTTGGCTCCCGCTCTGGATGCCGGCATGCTCACCTTCTTTGCCGAAGAAATTATAGAAGCCATCCGGTATCTTGAATCGCCGAATTTTTATACAAAAACTGAAGATGTCACTGAAGATAACATCTGGCTGGGAGCCGCAGATGATATCATCTTGAGGAAGAGAGGGGTGGAGTTTGTTGATGGAACGGCTCCTGGTTTTGCA
>Ga0315298_1011407_pt1 | contig 10434 bp, 9 predicted proteins | sample WHS_1_MG_FD_203077 | JGI IMG/M metagenome (GOLD analysis project Ga0315298, IMG submission 203077) | Extremophilic microbial mat communities from Washburn Hot Springs, YNP, Wyoming, USA - WHS_1_MG | ecosystem: Environmental > Aquatic > Thermal springs > Hot (42-90C) | place: USA: Wyoming...
TATCCAACACCATTAGGCTATCCCTAGCTGGGTTAGTCAAATCCCTGGCCGGTGAGTATGGGCCCAGGGGTATAACGGCCAACGGCGTAATGCAAGGGTTCATAATGACCGATAGGACCCGTGCCTTGGCTGAGGATGAGTCTAGGAGGAGGGGGGTGCCTGTTGAGGCCGTCTTAAGGGACATGGCAAGGGACATACCGGTTGGTAGGTATGGTAACCCAGAGGAGGTTGGCTACCTGGTAGCCTTCCTAGCCAGTGATAAGGCATCCTACATAAACGGCTCAATGATACTGATAGACGGTGGCCTGGTTAGGTGCCTACCTTAACCCCGGTGGCTCCCAATTAAACTAAGCAGTAGCCTTGCCATTACCCTCAGCATTGGGTTAACCGAGGCCAGCATTGCCTCGTTGATAACCCACCTGAGGGTTTCCCTAGGCATCAATCTAGTTAACCTAACCAACATACCCTCATCCTCAAGTATCGGATCAGCCAGGGCCCTAAGCCTCTTGACCTCGCTGAGGAATGCGCCCAAAACCCGCCGAACCTCAGCGGTGTAGTTTAACCCATCCCTAAGGGCCTTGGCTAAAATTAACCCACTAACCATGGCCGTGTTTATCCCTGCACCATTAGTTGATACCACTGTGCCGGCTGCATCGCCAAGCAGGAATGCGCCACCACCCTCAACGCTAATGCCCAATTCACCAACGGGTATGGTCTTCATGAGTATTGACCTTTGGGTTGGGGTTAGGTTAAACGCCTTGAGGAACTTGAGGTGTAGGTTAACTGGGTTAATGCCCCTAACCCACGCGTCATAACCCCTGACCCCTAGGCCAATGTTACTTGACCCATCACCCCTGGGGAAGATCCACGCATAACCACCTGGCGCCAAGGCTGGGTCCATGATCACCACAGCCTCATCCTGATCCCCAACCCAACCTGTGGCCCTTTGGCTTGTGGCTATTGCAGTGTCCATTGGGTCCAGTGGTTGGTTACCGACCAGGTCATTGACTATTGATGGGTAACCGTCCGCCCCAGCCAGTAGCCTAGTCTCAACGAACTCCTCACCGGACTTACTGATCAGCCTGCATTTAAACCCACCACCATGTCTAATGCACCCTGTCACCGTTGATGAGAACTTCACCTTAACTCCCCTGCTGTCCACCTCCTCAATAATCCTCCTAATCATCAACCCCTTATCCACTATGTAGGCGGGGAAGCTGACCGTACCCAGGTCTATAATCTCCCCGTTAACCCTAATCATTACCCTCATCCTCCTGATATCGTTAACCACAACCTCCTTCCTAATGGACCTGTGAAGCGTGTACTCGATTAAGTCCATTAACTCGTCTGGTATGTGCCCCCTCAATAACTCAGCCTTGGGCATCATTTCGCCGCATATGACTGGCCCATAGTTGACCCTCTTCTTATCCACAAGTGTAACCTCGCTTAAGGTAACCTCCCTGGATAGGAATGAGCCAGCAGGCCCCCCACCAACTATGAGTAGTTCCACGTTAACCAAGAGCCCCACCCCCTGCACCCTTACTAACGCAGTTGACGCTTAACTCAATCATTAGTCTCCTGTAGGCCTGCACCTTATCCTGCATCCTCAACACCCCCCTCGGTAATTTACGCAGAGCCTCCTCCACATTGAAGCCACTGTATATTAATGCGCCGCCTAGGACCCATAGTAGCGCGTCTAGGTTAACCTGCGGTATGCCCGATAGCCTAGACACCCGGCCCCAGGCCTCCTGGACTAGGCTCTGCCTACTCACCAATACCCTTGGGTCCGCCTTAATTAGGCCACTGCAGTGGGTTAGGGTGGCTATCCTGTAGTCCACCGGTATCGGTAGGTCCACTGGTGGCTTGCTGTTAACACCGCAGGCCCTGTGGGCGTAGTAAAGCATCTTAACGGCGAAGACAATGGTCTTGCTGTTCATGGGTGACCCAAGGCCATTGGCCAGTAACCTCCATGCCTCACCCAGGTCCATTAATCCATTAAGCTTGACATGCAGGTTAGCCCTACAGAACCTCTCAACCCTACTAACCTTAGCCCCCCTACCCCTGGCCAGGTATGGGCTATTCATCACGTACCTCTTGAAGTCGCTGCAGACGTCATTAGGCTTATTCCTGGAGAAGTAGCCGCTGAAGTAGCTCCAGTGCCTTTCACCCCTACCGGTGAGCATGTAGCTGACTATGGAGTTCATGGCCACGAGCACTGACACTAACCCAGGGTCACCAAGTGAATTGCACAATTCCTTAACCACCAGGAATTGGGGGTCAGACTCCTCAAAGGCTAAAACATCACCTATGCTTAATCCCCTTAGGGCATTCACTATACCTAGAACCCTCTCCTCACTTACCTCCACGCCTAACCTTAATCAACCCGTTTTTAAAAGCCCTCCAGAGGGCGTAGATTAGTGCCATCTGCCCCATGTCAATGAAGGTCAGGGGTTTGCCTATTGTGTGGAGGACGTAGATGAGGGGGTACATCACCACCCTGGCTCCTATGGAGTACAGGTAGACGTAGTTCGATGCCGCAAACATCACGGCCAGTATGATTGAAAGTAGGTCTGCCGTCCTGAGCGGCTTAATGACGTAAATCACTAACACTGCTATCCAGAGTAGGAACATTATTGAGGCGAACCTCCAGGCGTATATGTAAAATGGTGTGTAGGGAACCCAGTATATTGAACCATCACTATAAATCACGTATGTTAAGTAGCCACCTGGGGCTATTAACCTAGGCTCAACTGAGAAGAGAAGCTCCACAGGGGTTGCTGCGGAGATTAGGGCCGCTATTAGGGCTAGCGCCAGGGCTATGGTTAAGGGGTACTTTAAGTCAGCCCTCATGGTGGGTTCACCGCAATCCTCCATAAACCTGAGGATAAGCTTACAATAAGCGTGAAGATGAATAACATCCACAACGCCACACTTACAGCTGTCATTACCCTACTAGCCCACTTCTCATTTAAGCCAGGTATACTTAATAATACGTGGTAGAGGAATTGACCACCATCAAGTGGCCAGGCTGGCATGGTGTTGAGTAGCACTATCACCACGTTTATCGTCCACAACCAGTACACGAACTGGTAGAATAACCTATCGCTGGGGTTAACAATCCCTATGTAGGCTAGGTTGGGGTCGTATGGATTGCTTGAGGTTACCAGGGTGTACGTGTGCACTAGCCCAGAGTGGAATATGGTTAACGTGACTTGGCTGCCTGGCTTAAGGCCCTCAAGCACGTAGAGGAGACTCATTGTCGATATTATTGGTTTACCGTTAACGGCTAGTAGCACGCTACCCGCAGGTATATTTGCGTAGAAGGCTGGTGAACCATTAGCAACACTTGTGATGACTACGCCGGATAGGTAGGGTTGGAGGGCGGGGATTAGGGCTAGGTACATTAGGCCCACGGCGATTATGGAGAGGACCATGTTTGAGAACACACCAGCTGAGAGCATTGCTAAGACACCCCTTAACCCAGCTTTTTTCCTGAGGTCTGATTCATCAACCTCAACGAAGCCACCGTAGAGGATGAAGAGTGATAGGAATGCCCCACCTGACTTAATCCTACCACCATACCTCAACGCAACTATGCCGTGGGAGACTTCGTGAATGAGTATGCTTATGCCTATAGCTATAAGTATTATTAGAAAGATGTTAACGCTGATGGTTACGCCGGGTATGAGGGGGGTGGCTGGGGTGAACCTATTCTCCACCAGCTGCGTTGCCGCCTGCTGAGTGGTTATTGTGTGGAGGCTCATTAGGACGCTCACCGTTGCGGCTAGGTTAATACCAAGCATCCTGATGAATGATGGGACAAGCCCAACTAGGTAGCCCAATACCTGGAAGGGCATGGGTATGAGGACTGGTATTGCGTAAACCATGGCCACCACGAAGAAGGCAACCACCACTATGAATATCAGCACTGACGGTACACCACTTATTAAGTTAGCCAGTGGCCTGAGGAACCCCTCAACACCACTACTCCTGACCATCATTGCCACGTAGTAGTAGACCTTGACCTTATCCCTAAAAGCCAGTTTAACCAGCCCTACGAATATGAACCAAGCCACCACGAACCAGATCAGCGGTGAAATGCTCATTGAGGGTGCCTTTACCTTAAGCTTAATATTTTTTATTCTAAAGAATCCTGGCGTTTAAGCTTTAATAGGGTTAAGGCTAATGGCCCCTATGGGCTACTGCATATATGTGACTAGGTCAACTTTCCCAAGGATACTCTACGACATGCTTAGAGATGCTGGGTTTAGGCTTGAGGTTTGGGATAACAGTGGCCGTGGGATGTGGGATAGGGCAGCTGCACCACCCAGGGATGTGCTTAGGGATGCCGCCTCAAGGTGCGATGCGCTTGTGGTGACCATTGGGGATAGGGTTGATGAGTACGTGCTCAGTAATGCAAGGGTTAAGGTGATTGCAACCTACAGCGTGGGGTACGACCACATTGACCTTGAGGCGGCCACTAAAAGGGGTATACCAGTTGGCTACACGCCTGAGGTTCTTGTTGAGGCAGTCGCCGACTTCGCCATGGGCCTGCTTATAGCGTTGGCCAGGAGGATAGTTGAGGGGGATAGATTGGTTAGGGGTGGGGAGGCGTATAGGGTTTGGGGTGAGTACCTTGGAACAGAGGTTTGGGGTAAGACACTGGGCATACTGGGGCTGGGTAACATTGGAGTTGCCATTGCCAGGAGGGCTAAGGCATTCAACATGAACATCATATACTGGTCTAGGACGAGGAAGCCCTGGGTTGAGGTGGCCCTGGGGATAAGGTACGTTAACCTCGACGACCTCTTCAGACAGAGCGACTACCTGGTCGTCTCAGTGGCCCTTAGCAACGAAACCTACCACATGGTTAACGAGGATAGGTTAAGGCTAATGAGGAGAGGCTCGTATTTGATAAACATAGCCAGGGGGGCCGTCATTGACACTAACGCCCTGGTTAAGGCACTTAAGGAGGGTTGGATAGCTGGCGCGGCCCTAGACGTGTATGAGGAGGAGCCCCTACCGGCAGCCCATGAACTAGTTAAGTTGGGTAACGTAGTCCTCACCCCACACATAGCCTCAGCCACCGTTGAAACCAGGAATAAGATGGCTGAGGTGGTTGCCCAAAGCGTCATAAATGTACTACTGAGGGGTGGGAAACCCATTTACCAGGCCAATAAGGTTTAAGCAAAGGCAACACTAGAAACAGAACCCTAGCAATTCAAACGCAGTCACCCTATGGAAGAGCCGTGGGCTCATTTAAAACCACGCTTCAATACACCATGGCAGGTAACTTTTTTAAAAGGTAAGAACAGATGTGGATTAACATGAAGGGCATGCCTAACCAAGGACTAACCATAGGTCTATACTTATTGTTGACCACTCTACTCTTCCTGTCGGTGAATGGTCACGTTGTACTTGGCGAAATAAACACCAACATGCCCTTAGATATGCCGACCTGTCCGCTTAACTCCAGTATTGTCTTAATGCTTACCCCGGAGCCTATCTTACCGTCAAAGAACATGATAGTCACCTACGGTCCACCTGGCCCGTGGACTATTGTTAAGTATAATGGTGCTGAGTACCTTCTTCAAATAAACATGTGGAACCTAGCCTCTGTTGGCTATGGAAATGAAACGTTAACATTCAACAACGCAACGGGGGAGGTATGCTTCAGCGCCTATATAAGTAACGTTACGTTGATAAGCCCAAGTGGTGGCGTGTGGGGTTACCCAGGGCTTTACCTGGTTGGCATATTCCCTGGCGGTCAGGTTAATGTAAGGAACCCAATGCTCCCATTACCATTAACGGTGAGTGACTTGGTTAATGGGACATACTCAAACAGGCTCCTCGTCCTCAACTACACCATGTGGGTTCCTGATGATGAACCCATGGATTGGTCATACGACATATGGTTAACCACCACCCCAGCCCCCTCAGCCAGTTTAAACCACGGTGCCGAGTTGATGATATGGCTGTACACAACTACCCCGGTTTTCTCCTGGGCTGACACTGGGATTAAGGTTAACGTACCCATCATTGTTAACGGCACCATGGTTAACGAAACCTTTGATATACATGTGGATTGTTACCATGGCTATGACAATACGTACTGGACCTACATAGCCTTCGTACCGCTTAATGGTGGATTCAGCAATGCGCTGGTTAGCATTTCACTTAAACCATTCCTCCAGTACATGGTTAACGTGTTCCCAAGGGTATGTCCAAGTCTCTGGAACTCACCAAACCAAGTGGCTGGTCTTTACATGGATACCATAACGCTGGGTAGTGAATTCGGCAGCACGCAATGGGCCACTGAGCCAGGTTGGGGTGCTATAGCCTGGAAGCTGTATGAGGCATCGGTAGTGGTGCCAGGTGTAGCATACACCACCAGTACTGTCACGGTAACTGCCACAGCCACAATGGTCAAGTACACCACAATCACTGAATTAACCACGGTTACTGAGACCAGCCCAGTGACCGTAACCACGACCACGTCACTGGTTAGGTACGTAACATCAACATCAACCGTGACCACCACTGTATTAAGCACAGTCACGTTGACTAAGTCTGTGGTAAGCACGACCGTAATGGCCATAATAGCCGTTATTGTGATAGTAATAGTGGTAGCGGTGGTGTTAGTGGCCTTAAGGAGGAGGTAATACCTTATTATTTAAAATTTTAAACTTTACTCTTCATCACTCAGTTATTCTTTCCTCAACCTTATCCAACTCAACTCCGGTATTATCCCTAGTTACCGCAACGCCGATTAACCCTATTAGGTAACCTACTATGAGCAGTAGCACGTAGCCATTTATTGGGCCGAAGGCCTTTAACCAGAATACCGAGGTTAATAGTGCCCCAGTGGCGCCGATGCTTGCCATGTTCCATAGGAAGCCAACGGCACTACCCCTGAACCTAGTTGGAAACAACTCAGCTAGGTAGGCTAGCATTACACCGCCAGTGCCCATTACGCTAGTTAATACGCCTGCTGAGACTATTAACGTGGTATAGCTTGACTTAAGGCCTAATGTTAGTGGATAAGATAACGCTATGCCTATTAATATTAATATTAGGAATGCCATTCTCCTGCCCGTGTAGTTACTCACAGCACCACCAATTATGGTAACCACCCCGCCTAGTAGTGATGCATACGCTAACCCCCAGAAAACCTCATTGAGCGGTAGGTTAAGTACCTTGTTTAGGTATGTGGGTAGGAAGCCCAATGTTGCATAAGCCACCCAGAATATCCCAGCCAGGAGTAGTAGTGCAATTAGGGCGTTTCTGGCACTTACCCTGAATAACTCAACTATCGGCACCTTAGCTATGTTACCAGTTGCCTTAGCCCTCTTATAAATCTCCGGGTCATCCACCGTTAGCCTAAGGACAACCCCAACCAGGGCGACGGCTAGTCCAACTAGGAATGCGTACCTCCAGCCATAGGACACGAATCTACTTAAACCGAAGTAATCCCTCAACAGTGCGTATGTTAAGGCAGCTAAGGCGTAGCCCCAGTAGTAGCCGCTCTCAATAATGCCGCTAACAAGCCCCCTGAATGATGGTGAGGAACTCTCAATGGCTATTAAATGGGAACCAGACACCTCGCCCCCCACGAAGATACCTACAACCAGCCTTAAGAGCACAAATAAGGCCGTGGCTGCTATGCCTAATTGCGCATATGTCGGTAAAGCACCTGTTAATGCCGATGAAACCCCCAGGCCTACTAACGTAACAAGCATCGTTAACCTCCTACCTATCCTATCCGCAACGTGCCCAAATACCAAACCACCTAGTGGCCTAGCCAGTAGTGTTAGTGAGTAGGTTGCGAAGACGTACAGTAACTGGGCTGTTGGGTTTGTTTTAGGGAAGAAGGCTGACCCAATTATCGCCGCTATGAAGAGTACCAGTGTTAGGTCGAAGACGTCAACCATCCAGCCTATTGTACCACCCAGTAACGCCCTAACGTTTAACCTAGACTCACTACCCATGGTAAATAAGCCCTAGGTCTATATTAAAGTTTTACCTTCCAATATATAGGTTATGGCCTTAGGTATTTAAGCATGTGTTGACTTAACTCACATAGGCGGCTTCCCACCCCAACCTTACCCCTAATTAACTCCTATATACTAGGAAAGTTTTGTTAAGCTTATAAGGGTCCAGTGAAAAACGCTTTTAAAATCACCATACAACCTCTGTTATCATGCTAGCCCTCTTATTCCACGGTAAGGGTTCAAGCCCTGAGAAGATAAACTGGTTAACTAGGCCATTTAAGGAAATGGGGTTCAGGGTGGAGGCGCCTAGGATAATTGAGGTGGCTGATGGAGTCGCCGCAGGCTCCAGGATAATTGAGGATGAGGGAGATGGTGCCATTGTCGGCGGACACTCCATGGGTGGGTCAATCGCGTTGATACTGGCAGCCAAGTACCCTAGTAAAGTTAAGTGCAGTGTGGTTGTGGCTGCTCCAGTGGATAGGGTTCTTCAGTTAAAGTGGCTTGAGAGGGGTGGGGAGGGGTCAGTGAGGAGGGCCCTCTACAATGACATAGTTTCGAGACTAACCATGAGGGAGGTTGAGGAGACCTCACCCATAAGGTACATTAGCGGCAACTACCCGCCTGTGATTTACATAAGGGGGAGCGCAGATGACATAGTGCCCATTGATCACCTTGAACTGCTCAGGAGGAAGTCGAACGAGCTCGGCTTTAGGTTGATTGAATTAACCATAGAGGGCATGGGCCATACACCGAGATCACAACACGTTAGAGTTATTGAGGATTTCATAAAGGACAATGTTAAGCGGTGCATAGGCTCTTAAACAGCGTCGATGTCAACCCCGTATAGCGCGGCGTAGACGAAGTCGGAGACCCCCCTGAACTTCAGGGGCACCTTATGGTACTCTATGACGACCGGGAATTGAGCCTTATCGATACTGCATGGGGCAACCATGTACTGGGCCCCAGTGCGGTAAGCGTCGTAGACCGATGGCCAACCGGCCCAAACCCTAAGTGGCATTAACTCATCAAGTAATAGTCCACCACCCGCACCACAACACAGTGTCCTCTCCCTATTATGCTCCCTCTCCCTAAACTCCTTAACAGTCGACTTAAGTATTAACCTAGGCTCCTCCACCAGATCCCCGGCCCTTGCCAAGTTGCATGGGTCGTGGTAGGTCACCACCGCGTCAACCTTCTTACTGAACCTTAACTTACCTTTCCTTATAGCCCATGCCGTTAATTGGGTTATCGAGATCCCCTCAATGCCATGCTCAGCTAGTCTAGGCACTACGTAGTTCTTAAATGCCCTCCAGCCGTGCCCACACTCACCGAACACCACGACCTTAGCCTTCCTCCTTAAGGCGGCGTTAACTATGTTATCGCCGAACCTCCTTAGGTGGTACTCATCCTCGAATAGGCCGAAGTTACCGACCTCAAGAGATTGGGAGTCCATGGTCCAGTTAAGCCCAAGCTCAGTCATAATGGCTATAGCCCCCTTCAAGGTGCCTATGTTCGTGAAGAAGTCCGTTGACGAAGGTATGTAGAGTACGTCGGCCTTATCCTTATCAACAACACCCTCCATCCTTTTACCAGTTTGCTCACTGATTTCATTAACCACGAAGTCTATGACGTTTAAAGCCGCATCCCTTGTTATGCACATGTTGTTCCCCGTCTTGTAGACGCACTCCATGGTTTTCGCTATGAAGGGTGGCATCATGCCCATTTCAACGAATATCTGCCTAATGGACCTGGTTACCTCAGCCTGGTCAATGCCGAAGGGGCAGAAGTAGGCACACCTCCTGCATTCAGTGCACTGGTAGTAGTATGTCCATATCTTGTCCAGGTCCACGCTGTCTATTATCGACTCAAGCTCCTTCTCGTCACTAAGCTTATCTATTAGGCCATAGGTCAACCTACGCATCCTCCTGTATATGTTCCTAACAAGGTCAGCCCTACCCACAGGGCTGTTATTGGGGTCCCTAGTGGCCAACCACATCTGGCATTTGTCTATGCAGAAACCGCAGTGGGTGCATGACTCCATGTAGTTCCTGAAGGCCCTACTACTCCTAGCTAATTCACCTATCCTCCTAACGAAGTACAGCTTCCTCTCGCGTTCAGTGGCGTTTGGGTTAATCCTCATTAACTTACCCATCTCTATGGTGCTCAAGGTCTTCTCATCCCTCTCAACCCTAGCCTTAACATGCCCACTACCACCGCTGAACTCCTTAACCCACTCACTGTAGCGTGGGCTGGCCTCAAGTATATCCTTACCCACACCCCTATACCTAACCTTAACGTTAACCATGGCTACCACCCCAGCTTATCCATAACCCTCCTACGCACCTCCTCAATATCCTCAAACCTGCCGTATAGGGCTGGGTTAACGGGCATTGAGAACGGGTGAATCATCTTTGCGAAGGGTATGTAAACCATGAACAATTCC
>Ga0315298_1011408_pt1 | contig 10434 bp, 8 predicted proteins | sample WHS_1_MG_FD_203077 | JGI IMG/M metagenome (GOLD analysis project Ga0315298, IMG submission 203077) | Extremophilic microbial mat communities from Washburn Hot Springs, YNP, Wyoming, USA - WHS_1_MG | ecosystem: Environmental > Aquatic > Thermal springs > Hot (42-90C) | place: USA: Wyoming...
GCCAGGCCCAGGAGACGCTGGAGCGCGCCCAGAAGGCCATCGCCGGCGAGAAGGAGCGGGCCCTGGCCGAAATCCGCCGCGAGGTGGCCGACCTGGCCATTCTGGCGGCTTCGAAGGTTCTGGAGAGGTCTTTGGACGCGGCCGGGCACCGGCAGCTCGTGGAAGACCTTTTGAAAGAGCTGCCCGGCGAGCCGTCCGGCGCGGGGACAACCGCCGGTGTCGGCGCCGGCGCTCGGACCTCCCCGTAAGGCTCCGGTCGGGGTCCCGGTCGGACCGCGGCCGGGCCGACGACCGGACGCCGGCACCAGGAAGGTGGCTCGATTAGCGTGGCCAAAGGCAGCGTAATCGCCCGCCGCTGGGCGCAGGCCCTCTTCGAGGCGGCGCGGGACGCGGGGGCTATGGCCGAGGTCGGACGGGACCTCCAGGCGGTAGTCGACGCCCTCTGGGGCGACGAGGCCGTGCGCCGCTTTTTCCTCTCCGACCGGACGCCCGTCGAGGCCAAGAAGAGGCTCATAACCTCGGGACCGGGTCCACATCGCCTGGTCAGGAACTTCGTTCTCCTTTGCCTGGATAAACGCCGGGAGGCCTACCTTCCGGACATGGCCTTCACCTACCGGACGCTGGTGGACCGGTCGGAAGGCGTGGTGGAAGCCGAGGTGCGAACGGCGGTCCAGCTGCCCCAGGCCGACCGGGACCGCCTCGAGGCGGCTCTTTCGGCCAAGCTTCGGCGTCGGGTCCGGACCAAGTTCATCGTCGAACCGTCGCTCATCGGAGGACTGGCGGTCCGTATCGACGACCGCCTCTTCGACGCCTCCCTGAAGCGCCGGCTGGAGCGTCTGCGGGAGCGGCTCGCCGGGGCCGGTGCGGGCGTCCTGGAAGAAAGGGTGGGTGTCTCCAGAAGTGGCGCTGAGACCTGAAGAGATAACGGCCATCCTGCGTAAGCAAATCGAAAATTACGACGCCGGTGTCGAAGTCTCCGACGTCGGTACGGTCATCGAGGTCGGCGACGGCATCGCCCGCGTCCACGGGTTGGAGCGGACGATGTCCTCCGAGCTGCTGGAGTTCCCGGGCGGCGTCTTCGGCATAGCGCTCAACCTCGAGGAGGACAACATCGGCTGCGTCCTCCTGGGCGACTTCAGCCGCATCAAGGAGGGCGACGAGGTCCGCCGCACGGGGCGCATCGTCCAGGTCCCGGTGGGACCGGCTCTCACGGGGCGGGTCGTTAACGCCCTCGGGCAGCCCATCGACGGGCAAGGCCCCATCGCCGCCACCGAGTTCCGCCCGGTCGAGTTCCTGGCGCCCGGCGTGGTGGCCCGTAAGGCCGTCCACGAGCCCCTTTACACCGGTCTCAAAGCTATCGACGCCATGACCCCTATCGGCCGCGGCCAGCGCGAACTCATCATCGGCGACCGCCAGACCGGTAAGACGGCCATCATCGTGGACACCATCATCAACCAGAAGGGTCAGGGCGTCCACTGCTTCTACGTGGCCATCGGGCAGAAAACGTCGGCGGTGGCCTCGGTGGTGTCGAAATTCCGGGAAACCGGTGCCATGGACTACACCACCGTCGTGGTCGCCTCCGCCAGCGAGCCGGCCCCGATGCTCTATCTGGCGCCCTACGCCGCCACCGCCATGGGCGAGTACTGGATGTACCGCGGGGAGCACGCCTTCGTGGGCTACGACGACCTATCCAAGCACGCCGTAGCCTACCGCGAGCTGTCGCTTTTGCTCCGTCGCCCGCCCGGCCGCGAGGCCTTCCCCGGCGACGTGTTCTACCTGCACTCGCGTCTTCTCGAGCGGTCCGCGAAGCTGTGCGACGAGCTCGGCGCCGGTTCCCTGACCTCGATGCCCATCATCGAGACCCAGGCCGGCGACATCCACACCTACATCCCAACCAACGTCATCTCCATCACCGACGGTCAGATTTTCCTCGAGACGGACCTGTTCTTCGCCGGGTTTCGGCCGGCTATCAACGTCGGTATCTCCGTCTCGCGCGTCGGCGGCGCGGCCCAGGTGAAGGCCATCAAGCAGGTGGCCGGGAGGCTGCGCCTGGACCTGGCCCAGTACCGTGAGCTGGCCGCGTTCGCGCAGTTCGCCTCGGACATGGACAAGGCTACTCAGGCCCGCCTGGCGCGGGGCGAGCGGATGATGGAGCTTCTGAAGCAGGACCAGTACCAGCCGCTGCCGATGGCCGAGCAGGTGGCCGTCCTCCACGCGGGGGTTAACGGTTTTCTGGACTCGCTGCCGGTGCGCCGCGTCAGGGCCTTCGAGCGGGGCTATCTGGCCTTCCTCCGCTCCTCCAAGCCCCAGCTCCTGGCCACCATCACCAGAGAGGAAAAGCTCACCGACGAGACGCTGGCGGCCCTGGAGGCGGCGTGCAAAGAGTTCCTGGAGACGTTCACCGCCGGCGGCGAAGACGCCGAAGCGGCCGCGGCGGCCGGCGCGGGGAGGTAGCGGTTTGGCTCAGGCGGTTCGCGACATCCGGCGCCGCATCAAGGCCATCCGGAGTACGCAGCAGATAACCCGGGCCATGCAGATGGTGGCGGCGGCCAGGCTGAGGAAGGCCCAGACCCGGGCCTTGTCGGCCCGCGCCTACGCCGCCAAGCTCGACGAGCTGCTCGGGCGACTCGTTGAGGACGGGGCTCACGCCGGGCACCCGCTCCTGGCGAGGCGGCCCGTCCGCAAGGCCACGCTCGTCGTAATCACGTCCGACCGGGGCCTGGCGGGCAGCTATAACACGAACCTTTTCCGTCGGACCGAGGCGGTGCTGGGCGAGCTGAAGGCCGGCGGAGCCGGTGTGAGCGCGAGCGCGGCCGGGGCTGGCGCGAGCGGGACCGGCGGAGCCGGGGCGAGCGGGGCCCGGGGGGCCGACGTCCGCGGGCCCGAGGTCGAGCTTCTGGTGGTCGGCCGCAAAGGCCGCGACTACTTCCGGCGGCGGCAATGGACCATCGCCCGCGAGGACCTCGCGGTCCCCGACGACGCCCTCGCCGGATTGGCCGCCGACCTCGCGACGGGTCTCATTGACCGTTTCAGCCGCGGCGCAACCGATGAAGTCATCGTCATCTACTCCAAGTTCGTCTCGACCCTGCAGCAAAAGCCGGTCGCGGTGAGGCTTCTGCCCGTGACCGCGGACGAGGCGGCGCCGGTCGAAACGAGTGTGGGCCGGTCGGCCGCGGACGAGGCGACGCCGGGCGGGGCGGCCGCGGACGAGGCGCCGGCGGGCGGGGCGGCCGCGGACCGACAGCCCCGGGATTCGGCCGAGGACCTGCATTATGTCTACGAGCCCGACGCCCGGGCGGTCTTCGCCCTGCTTCTACCCAGGTACGTGTCAAGCCAGCTCCACCAGGCGCTCCTCGAAGCGCGGGCGAGCCAGTATGCGGCCCAGATGACGGCGATGGCCGCCGCCACGGACAACGCCGAGGAGCTGGTCTCCAAACTGACCCTGGAAATGCACCGGGCCAGGCAGGCCAATATCACCCAGGAAATCATGGAGCTCGTCGGCGGCGCCGAGGCTCTGAAAGAGAAATAAAGGGAAACAGGAATAAAGGGGAGGTCGCCCGATTTGGTCAGCCAGGACGAGAAAGGCGCCCGCGGCACCGGGCGCAACGAGGGCCGAGTGGCGCAGGTCATCAGTGCCGTGGTCGACGTCCAGTTCCCGGAGGGTAAGCTCCCGCCGGTCTACAACGCCCTCGTGGTCCGGGCCAGGGACCAGGACCCGGAGTTCCGGAGCGGGCCGGGCGCACCGCCCGAAGACCTGGAAGTCACTCTCGAGGTCGCCCAGCACCGCGGCAACGACATGGTCCGCTGCGTGGCCATGTCCTCGACCGACGGCCTGCAGCGCGGCATGAAGGTCATCGATACCGGCGGGCCAATCACCGTACCGGTCGGCCGCGCCGTTCTCGGCCGGATTTTCAACGTCCTCGGCGAGCCGGTCGACAACCTCGGCGAGGTCAAGGCCCAGCTGCGACTGCCCATCCACCGCCCGGCCCCGGACTTCTCCCAGCTGGGCGGGACGAGAGAGGTTCTGGAGACCGGCATCAAGGTCATCGACCTGCTCACCCCGTTCCCGCGCGGCGGGAAAATCGGCCTCTTCGGCGGGGCCGGACTCGGCAAGACCATCATCCTTATGGAACTCATTTATAACATCGCCTACCAGCACGGAGGCTTCTCGGTCTTCGCCGGCGTGGGCGAGCGCACCCGCGAAGGCAACCAGCTGTGGCAGGAAATGAAGGAAGCCGGGGTCATCGACAAGACCGCGCTGGTCTTCGGGCAGATGAACGAACCGCCCGGGGCGCGCTTGAGGGTGGCCCTGTCGGCCCTGACTATGGCCGAGTATTTCCGGGACGAGGAAGGTCAGGACCTTCTGCTTTTCATCGATAACATCTTCCGCTTCGTCCAGGCCGGCTCCGAGGTGTCGGCCCTGCTCGGCCGGATGCCGTCGGCCGTAGGTTACCAACCGACCCTGGCTACTGAGATGGGTAACCTCCAGGAGCGCATCACCTCTACCAAGAAAGGTTCCATCACCTCGGTCCAGGCCATCTACGTGCCCGCCGACGACCCGACCGACCCGGCCCCGGCCACGACCTTCGCCCACCTGGACGCGACCATCTATCTGTCGCGGGCCATCTTCGAGCTGGGCCTATACCCCGCCGTGGACCCGCTTGAGTCGTTCTCCCGCATCCTCGAGCCGGCGGTCATCGGCCAGCGGCACTACGAGGTCGCCCGCGGCGTGCAGCAGATTCTCCAGCGGTACCGTGAACTTCAGGACGTCATCGCCATCCTGGGTATGGAGGAACTGTCGGACGAGGATAAGCTCACCGTCGCCCGCGCACGGCGTATCCAGAGGTTCCTCACCCAGCCCTTCTCGGTGGCGGAGGCTTTCACCGGGCGCAAGGGCGTCTACGTACCGCTCAAAGAGACCATTCGCGGCTTCGAGGAGATAATCGCGGGCAAGCACGACGATATCGTAGAAGAGGACTTCTACATGGCCGGGACCATCGACGAGGTCACCCAGCGGGCCGCGCAGCGGCGCGAGAAGGAGAAGGAAGGCCGCGCGGCGGAGGGCCGGGACAAGGAGAGGGCCGCCAGTGACTGACGAGCCGGGCTTCGATTTCGCCGTCATCAGCCCCACCCGCGTGGTTTTGAGGGAGCGGGTGATGTCGCTCATCGTACCCGGCGCCCGCGGCGCGCTCGGTTTCTGGGCGGCCCACGCGCCGATGCTGGCCGCCCTGGCGCCCGGGGTGGTCAAATACCGGCCCGCTCCGGCTGGCGCGGCCGGGACCGGCGCGGCCGGCGGCGGTGCGGCGTCCGTCGCGGGGGCGTCCGGCGGCGGTGCGGCGGCCGTCGCGGGGGCGGCCGGGCGCGGTGACTTCCGCCTTCTGGCCGTAAGCGGCGGCTTCTTTGAATTCGGGCCGGACGGCCGGGCCACCCTCCTCGCCGATACGGCTGAACTTCCTGAGGAAATCGACGTCGCCCGCGCTCGGGCGGCCTACGAGAGGGCCAAAGAAAGGCTGCGGCGACCGACTCCGGAGACGGACGTTAGGAGGGCCGAACTCGCCCTGCAGCGCGCTCTGGCCAGGCTACACGTCGCCAGGCGGGCCCGCGAACCGCGGGAGTTTCGCGAGTAGCGCGGGCAGGGAAATAGTCCAACAGCACCCGCTTGCCTTTTCCCGGTCTCCCCGTTATAGCTTTAAAGTGTCTTAACGCGCCACGGCTACCATTTCAATCACCGGGCACAAGGAAGATTGACCGGGTAATAAACGACTCGGGAAGAAGATGAGCGGGATGAAGTACTTCAGTTCGAGCGGGTACAACCACGGCCCCAACCTCGTCTGGTACGCGCTGGTGGCCCTTGTCTCGGCCCTCATCGGCGGCATCCTGGTTCTCACCGTGGCTCCGGGGTACATTGCTTCCCGGTCCGGGGCCATAGCCGCGGAGAATAGCGGCGCTCCGGCTCCGGCGGCCGGGTCCGGCTCGGCCGGCCTGCCCACCAGCACGACCGCTCCCATCCAGTGGACCGGCTCCTGGCCGGTGACGGCCGTGGCCGAGCAGGTCGGGCCCTCGGTGGTCGGCGTCATCAGCCAGACGACCTACGCGGACTGGTTCACCGGCCGCCAGCAGACCCAGGAGAGCGGCGGCTCCGGCGTGGTCTTCAAACAGGCGGGCGGTTACGCCTACATCGGGACCAACCAGCACGTCACCCAGAGCAGTAACAAGCTATACGTCGTTTTGCCCAACGGACAGCGCCTGGACGCCGAACTGGTCGGTGAGGACTGGTGGACCGACCTGGCCGTGGTGCGGGTGAAGGACGCGGCCCTGCCCGTGGCCACCTTCGGCGACTCCGACCGACTCCAGCCGGGCGAACTGGTCGTGGCCATCGGTAACCCGGTCGATATGGAGTTCCAGCGTTCCGTGACCGTGGGCGTGGTGAGCGGCCTCAACCGCAAGGTCAGCTACTCCGACGAGCGGGAGTTCAGCCTCATCCAGACCGACGCCGCCATCAACCCCGGTAACAGCGGCGGCCCGCTGGTCAATATGTCCGGTCAGGTCATCGGCATCAACAACATGAAAATCGCCTCCAGCGGCGTCGAGAACATGGGCTTCGCCATTCCGTCGAACCTGGCCTGGCGGGTGTTCAACGACCTGGTGACGTTCGGCCGGGTCATCCGGCCCTACCTCGGCGTCAACATCGCCAGCGCCGCCGACGCCTGGCAGTACTACGGCATCAACATCGACAAAGGCATCCTGGTGGTGAAGGTCGTCGCGGGCAGCCCGGCGGCCAAGGCCGGCATCAAGCAGGGCGACGTCATCGTGCGCGTCGCGGGGCAGGACATCAATACTCTAGGCGACCTGCGCCGCGTGCTGGACCAGCAGAAGCCGGGGGACCAGGTGACCATCGACCTGGTTCGTTCGGGCCAGAACCTCGAGGTGAAGGCCACCCTCGTCGAGGCCCCGGAGCAGTGAACGGGAGGCCGTAACCGCCGGTCGCTACCGCCCGAGCGGTGAGCGGGCGACGGCGGCCCGGACCCGGGAGTCCGGGCCGCCGCTGTCTGTACCGGATGCCGGCCCGGCGGCAGGTTCGGCCGCCGCCGGGCCAGAACTAAGGTCCCCTGACCGGGCGACCGGACGGCGCGAGGCCGACCTTGGGGGAAAGCGGCTGTGGAGCACCAGGCGGGGCGGCCCGACCGACGGGCGGACCAGAGTAAGGGCGTCCGCCTGGCGGTGCTGGGAACCTTCTTCTTCTCGACCTCGGCGGTGCTGGTGCGCCTGGCTTCGAGCCTGGCTCCCCTCGAGGTCGCCTCCTACCGTCTCATCCTGGGCGCGGGCGCGGTCGCTGCGCTCGCGCGCCTGGGACGCCGGGCCCCGGCGGGCACGGACGGCGGGTCGGGGGACGCGGCCGGCCCGGGTCGCGGGTCGGCCGCCGCCGCGGGCCCGGCGCGCCCGTCGGCCGCGGTCCTGGGCGCCGCTCTGGCCGCGGCCCTGCACTTCGGGTTTTACATCGCCTCGCTCTACCTGACGAGCATAGCCCACGCCCTGGTCATCGTGAACCTGTCCCCGCTACTGGCGATGCCTCTGGCGGCGGTTTTCCTCGGCGAGAGGCCGGACCCGCGGCGCGTGCCGGGCGTCATCATCGCCCTGGCGGGACTGGCCGTCATGGTGGGCCTGGAACCCCAGGCCCGACCCGGCCGGTTGACAGGCGACGCTCTCGCCCTGGCGGCGGCCCTGGCCTACGCCGTCTACAGCCTTATCGGCCGCAGCCAGCGCCGCGGGCTCGGCCTTTTTGCCTACACCTTCCGCGTCTATCTCCTGGCCGGACTTCTTCTGCTCCCGGCGGCTCTGTGGCAGCGCCTGGCGGGCGCGGCGGCGGGCGGGCCGCCCGCCCCGTCGGCCCTGGCGGCCGTCGTTCTCCTGGCTCTGCTGCCCACCGCCGGGGGGCACACCCTTTACAACGCGGCTCTCCGCCGGGCCGATACTGTGACGGTGAACCTCATCGCCACGCAGGAGGTGACCGGCGGGGTCATCCTGGGCTGGCTGGTCCTCGGCGAGAGACCCACGTGGCAGGCGCTGGTCGGCGGCCTGCTCGCCTTGTTCGGGCTTTACCTCGTTCTCAGGCGGCCGCCCGCCGGCTCGGCCGATGGGGCAGCCAACCCGTCGTAGGCGCCGGCGGCGGCAGAAGGTCGGGCTGACGTCCCCGCTCCTGCCCGGGAGTGCCGCCCGGCCCGGGGATGACGTTGCCCCAGTGGATGGTCGGGTCGACTTCCTTCGGCTCGGTACCCGCAATGAAAATCTCCTCGGTGGTCGGACAGGTGGGGTTGGGCAAAAGCCCCGTTTCGGTGCAGATGGTCAGGTGGACTATTCCCGCCGGTTCCGGGAAATCCAACACCGGCAGGCCCTCGTGCGCCGCCGCCATGAAGTTGGCCCAGATGGGGCCGGCCAAAGTACCTCCGTAGCCGGGCAGGCGCGAGGGCGTATCGTTGCCGACCCAGACGGCGCAGGCGACCTGCGGGGTGTAACCGACGAACCACGCGTCGTACTGGTCGTCGGTGGTGCCGGTCTTGCCGCAGGCCGGGCGCGAGAAGTACCGGAGCAGGCCGACGGCGGTGCCCCCGGGGCGGAAAGGTTCCTTAAGCAGGTCGTTCATCAGGTAAGCCACCCGCTCGTCCAGCACCTTGACGGGCGCCAGGCCTCGTCCGCCGCGGGTCTGGTCGTAAAGGACCTTCCCGTAGCGGTCCTCCACCCGCAGCAGAGCCTGCGGCTCGACCCGGAAGCCGCCGTTGGCCAGAGTGGCGTAGCCGCGGGCCATCTCCAAGACCGAGACCTCCGACGAGCCCAGAGCCAAAGACAGGTCGTCCGTGAGCGGAGCGTCGATGCCCATCGCCTGGGCGAATTGCTTCTCCCTGGCCGGGCCTATCTGGTGGCACCACTTCACCGCCACGACGTTATCCGACACCCGCACGGCCTCCCGGATGGTGAGCGGCCGGTAATGGTACTTGTTGGTCCCGTAATCGGTCGGGCTGTAGACCCGGCCGTTGCCCACCGGGAACTGGACGGGTTCGCAGACCTGGGTCGAAGTGAGGGGGAAACCGCTGTCGAGCACGGCGGTATAAAGGAAGGCCTTGAAGGCCGACCCCGGCTGCCGCCGCATGCCCTCCGTCGTCGGACCCCGCGGCACCGCCCGGTTCAGCTTGGTCTCGGCGTAGGACCGGCCGCCGACCATGGCCAGGATATAACCGTTCGACGGGTCCAGGGCCACCAGGGCCACCTCGGGCTGGGTCACGCCGTTCTTATCCTTGGTCCCCTTGGGGGCCCAGTCGGCCACCGCCTTTTCCGCGGCCTTCTGCATCTTGAGGTCCAGCGAAGTATAGATACGGTAGCCGCCCGTGTAGAGGTCGGCCGGATTGGGGATGTTCCTGGCTCCCGCGGCCTGGGCTTCGCGCAGCAGAGTGGTGATGTAGTCGATGTAATAGGGCCCGACCGGAGCCGGCGGGCCGGTCGAGGCCAGGGTCAGAGGCTCGGCTTTGGCCTCGGCCGCCTGGGCCGGCGTGATGATGCCCTTGCCGGCCCAGAAGTCCAGAACGAAGTTGCGCCGGGCCAGGGCCCGGTCGGGATGGTTGTAAGGGGAGTAGCCCTCCGGGTTGGTGGGCAGCCCGGCAATCATCGCGCACTCGGCCAGGGTGAGGTCCTTGACGCTCTTACCGAAGTAGGTCTCCGAAGCCACCTCGACCCCGTAACTCCCGTTACCGAGGTAAATCTGGTTGAGGTAAATCTCCAGTATCTCCGATTTGGAGTAGACCCGCTCCAACTTCAGCGCCAAAAGGGCCTCGATTATTTTCCGGCTGATGGTGACCTCCTGCGTGAGATAGAGGGTCCGGGCCACCTGGGCCGTTATGGTCGACCCCCCCTGTACGACCCGACCGGCCCGGATGTCCCGGACGGCGGCCCGGAGGATACCGATGGGGTCGATACCGTGGTGGCTATAGAACCGTTCGTCCTCAAGAGCGACGATGCCCTTGCGCAGTACCTCCGGCACGTCACTGAGCGGAATGGGAATCCGGTTCTCACTGTAGAGGCTCCCGACAAGCTCACCGTTACGGTCGAAGATGCGCGTGGCCACCGGTACGACCGGTGCCGGCAGGGGGATGAAGTAGAGAAAGACCACCATGGCGACGAGGAACAAGGTCCCCGAGGCCAGCAGAATGTAAGGCCCTTTGGACAGGATGACCCTCCCCAGGGCGCGGAGGGCCCGGACCGGCAAAGCCGCCGCCCTGCGCACGCCCGACCGGCCGCGGCTCCTCGTTCCTTCGTCGGCCCGGCCGCGCGGCTCCCAGTGGATGGTCTGGCCGTCGCGCCACCGCTGCATCGTCACTCCGCCGTCCGCGGGGTCTTGACCCAGGTCCGCGGCTCACGCCCGATAGCCTTCAAGATGAGCGCCGC
>Ga0315298_1011412_pt1 | contig 10431 bp, 9 predicted proteins | sample WHS_1_MG_FD_203077 | JGI IMG/M metagenome (GOLD analysis project Ga0315298, IMG submission 203077) | Extremophilic microbial mat communities from Washburn Hot Springs, YNP, Wyoming, USA - WHS_1_MG | ecosystem: Environmental > Aquatic > Thermal springs > Hot (42-90C) | place: USA: Wyoming...
GATGACCTTCAGCCCCGCCGCCGTCGCGGCCTACCGCGCGCGCAAAACCCCCGTGCCCAGTTTCTATTTAGACGCGGGGCAGTTCTGGCGCTATTGGGGGCCAGAGAGGGCCTACCATCAGACGGGGATGATCACGATGCTCTATGCCCTCCGCGAGGCGCTTTTAGAAGTTCGCGAGGAGGGACTTTCGGCCCGGTTTGCCCGCCATCGGCGTAACCAGCGCGCGCTCATCGCTGGCCTGGAGGCAATGGGCCTGACGCTCCTCGTCCCCGAGCCGGCCTGGCGGCTCCCCTCGTTGACCACCGTCCTCATTCCCGAGGGTGTAGAGGATAAGGCCGTGCGCGCCGCGCTCCTCGCACGCTATGGCATCGAGATCGGCGGAGGATTGGGCCGGCTTGCCGGGCGCATCTGGCGCATCGGCTTGATGGGGTATGCCTCTCAACGGGCAAACGTCATGCTCTTCCTGGCCGCCCTAGGAGATATTCTCAAAAGCGCGCGCGTGGGCGAAGCGCTGGAGGCCGCCGCAGCCGCGGCGGACGCCCCCGATGCCTGAGGGAATCCTGCGCCTCAAGTTGATCGCCTGCGAGGTCCTGGCGCGGCAGGCCTACTATTGTGCCGCCCTTTCGCCCCACGTGGTGGATATCGAACTTGTGGATAAGGGCCTCCATACCGAGCCGGAACGTCTGCGCACCTATCTCCGCGAGCGACTAGAGGCCGTGCCCGCTGGGCGTTATGGGGCGATCCTCTTCGGCTACGGCCTGTGCAGCAATGCCATCGCCGGGTTGCGGGCTACCCATACGAGGCTCGTCGTGCCGCGCGCCCACGATTGCATCACGCTTTACCTTGGTTCCGCCGAGCGTTATGGGGAGGAATTTCGCGCCAATCCCGGCACTTACTGGTACACACCGGATTATATGGAACGCGGCGGGAGCGCGAGCGACTACATCTCCCTAGGCGCAGCGGGTGTGGGCGATAGCGAAGCGGATATGGCGCGGGTGTACCAGGAATACGTCCGCAAATATGGCCAGGATAATGCGGATTACCTCATGGAGGTCTTGGGGGCCTGGCAAAAGCATTACCAACGCGCCGCGTATATCGAGACGGCCGAGATGCACCTGCCGGATTACCGCGCCCAAGTGCGCGAGGTGGCCGCGCGGCGCTCTTGGCGCTTTGAGGAACTCGCAGGGAGCCTGCTCCTTATCCGCGACCTTTTAGAGGGGCGTTGGGACGAGGCGCGCTTCCTCATCGTGCCCCCCGGCGGAGCGATCGAGCCGACCTATGATGCCCAGATCATCACCTATCGCCAAGAGGCGTGAACGTCCCCCTCGACGCTCAAAGCCGCCGCGCCGCTCTTGGCGCGTATGGCTCCCCCGTGTACTGCGCACGATGGGGGAGTATCTGCTCATCGCCGCAGGGAGCACCCTCGTAGCCCTCGCCGCAGACCTCTTTCTCATCCCCAATCGCGTCGTCTCTGGCGGGGTGGTGGGCGTGGCGACCATCCTGCACTATACGGTGGGCACGCCGGTGGGCCTCGTGACGCTCCTTATGAACATCCCCCTCTTTATCGGGGGCATCGCCTGGGGCGGTGGCTGGAAGACCGGCCTCCGCACGATCTTTGGCGTGGCGGTCATGTCGTTCGCCATAGACTTTTTTCAGCCCTACCTGCCGCGCGTTACGGCCGATCCGCTCCTTTACACCCTTTATGGCGGCATTTTGGATGGCCTGGGCGTAGGGCTGGTGCTCCGCGCCGGGGGCACCACGGGGGGCGTGGATATCGTGGCGCGCGTGTTGCATCACCTGAGAGGGGTGCGTTTTGGGACGACCATCCTGGCCGCGAATATCCTCATCCTCGGTACGGCCGCGATCGTCTTTGGGGTGGAGCCGGCCCTCTATGCGCTCCTTATCACCTATGTTTCTAGCCAGATGGTAGACCTCGTACAAGAGGGCCTGGTGCGCACGCGCTCTTGCCTCATCATCTCGAGCCAGCATGAGGCCATCCGCCAGGTGATCTTGACCCGACTAGAGCGCGGGGTGACCGTGCTCCACGGCGAAGGCGGCTACACCGGCCAAGCGCGCCCCGTGCTCCTGTGCGCCGTCTCTCAGCACGAAGTAACGCGCCTCAAGCGCCTGGTGCAGGAGATAGACCCCTCCGCTTTTGTCATCGTCAGCCCCGCGAGCGAGGTGCTCGGCGAGGGATTCAAGGGGTGGGTAGGGAGATAGGGCGCTTCACCCCGCGGCCAGCCAGGGCACGACGACGAGCGCGAGCGCGTTCAGGAATACGGCATAGGCCACAGCCCCCTTCCACACGGCCCCCTGGACGCGCCGCACGCCGAGCGCCGTGAGGACGATGAAGACGGGCAAGAAGTCCATCGTAAAGCGCTGGCCGTTGATCTGCCACCAGCCGTTGTTGTAATAGAACAACTGGGGCACTAAGCACAGGAGGATGGAGGCCCAAGCCGCCCAGAGGAGGGGCTTGCGCCCGCGTGCCGCAAGCGAAGCGAACAAGAAGGGGCTAGCCGCCACGAGGGAAGTGCCCCAGCCATCCATCCCTCCGATAGTGAGAAAGCGGCTCCCGGTGAAATTCACATGGAACCCCTGCACAAAGAGGTAAAAAGCATTAAAGAGCACATAACGGGGGTGGAATAAGCCGAATTGCAAAAATCGTTCCAACAGGTGCCCGCCGAGGAGGAGATACTTGTAACCCGAATCGAAGGGGTTCCCAAAACGCGCCCAATTGAAGGCCAAATATGCGCCGCCCAACAGGGCGCAACTCACCGCAAAGCCCACCAAGCGCCGCAGGCGCACGGCCATGGGCGCCGGCTCGCCCTCTGCCAAGAGAAGCGCGATCAAGAAGGGAGCGAGGAAGGCCGTCAACTGGCGGGAGAGGAAAGATATCCCCAGATACAGCCCTACCAGAATCCCGCGTTTGCGCCCTAGGGCCTCGTCTATCGCCAAAAAGAGGGCCGCTGTGGAGACGAGGTGCGCCGTGAACCAAACGCCGGCACCCATCACGACGCAACTCCAATAGACGGTGCCCAAGAAATACCCTACGAGGAGCCAGGGGATGGCCCCTTTCTCCACGCCGAGCCGCCGCAGGATGCGCCCCAAAAGCCACACGCTGAAAATCGCGACGGCCAACCCCACGAGGACAGGGTTCGTGCGATGCACGCCCAATAGGGCCACCAAGGGCAACATGAGCACCGCCGGTGCTGGCGGGAAAGGGACATAATAGCGCCCCTCAAAGACAGCCGTATCGTGGTAGTGCCGGGGGATATCGAGCCGCCCTTTGAGGAAGGCCGCCGCCTGATGGACGTATAGGTTATCTTCCCCATGGGCATTGCGGATAGGCCCCACTAGGCTGGCGATAAAAAGGGCGGCCAAAAGGGCAAGCGCTGCCCAGGTAAGGATTTTAGGAGCACATCGCATGGGCCTGCTTTCCTTTTACTTAGTATCGTTCGAGTCCATTGGTTTCCCTGGCGATGTTCCGTTCTACATCAGACGTACACCAGCCGTCCCTCCACATGGGCATCGATATTCTGGTGATTGCGCAAGTATTCCTCCAGCACATCGCGCAGCGAGGTCGAGACGACCTTACTCGGGCCGGTGGCACGCATTTCCTCCGCTGAGACGCTCAAAAACTCTAGCGCGCCCTTTTCATGATACGTAGAAAGGCACAGGGTGTATTTGCGGTCCTCCTCCACGGGGGCGCCGCTCACCTCAAGGGATTCCAATCGCCTCGCCGCCTCGTTATAGACGGCTCGAACCCCGCGATTCACCTGATAGCATTCGCCCTCGCCCGTGCGGTTTTCTGGCCGCATGATGTGCGCAAAGATGCGCTTGAGTTGCGCCCCCGTCACCGTAAAGCGCGTCAGGCTCTCGTCAAAGGGGAAGCAAGCCATCAGGTCGCTCAGGGTCACGAGCGGCCCCAGTTGCTTGAAGCGAATAGCCCCACTCCCCTGGAGCATGACATCTACCTGGGCCTTTTCGGCCAGGGCATCGGCCACCAGGTTGCCCAGTTCCGTCTCGATTTCGCGCTTGGGGTGCCCCAAAGGTCGGGCGAACTTGCAGAGGACGGTGTTGTACTTCCGATCCACCACCTCTTTGAACGAAGCGATATAATCGGCCAAGCCCTGGTCGGGCGAGGCTATGTCGCTGGTGATGGGGACCAATTGCCAGGTGTACTCGGCAATGCTGTTCGTGTCGTCATCTACCACGAGGTCAAAACGGCCAATCTGATCCGTCCCCACGCCCGCCTGGGCGATGATCACGCCGTTCACCTCCACGGGCTGTTCCAAAATGGTGTGCGAATGCCCCCCGATGATGAGATCCACGCCCCACTCGGGGCGGAGGAGTTTCGCCAGTTCCACATCGGAATCGAACCCGATATGGGTAAGGAGCACGGTGAGGTCAATATCGTCATTCTTGTAGGCGTTCGTGATACGCCCCACCTCAGCGCTGGCCTCTTCGAGGGAGAGGAACGAGGCGATCTGGCTATCTGTGGTGACGATGCCGGCCAGCACCTTTTCCGTAATGATCCCAATGAAGAGGATATCCAACCCCGCCTTATGGATGATGTGATAGGGGCGCATCAGGCGCTTGTGATAGTTACGAATGTACAGGTTGGCATTGACGATGGGAAAGTTCGCCACGCGCTCCAAAAAGAGCATGTGGGGCAGGCCGTAATCGAACTCATGGTTGCCCAGCGTCACCACATCCGGCGCGAGATAGTTCATGACTTCGATGGTGGAGATGCCCTTATACTCGCTATCGATGATGGAGCCTTGGAGCATATCCCCCGAGATGACATAGAGCACATGCTCCTCTTCCTGGCGCACGCGGTTGATATAACCCGCCAAGAGCGAAAGCCCGCCGATGAGGCGGTTCTCGCCCGCGCGCATCTCGGCGAAAAAGTCGCCGTGCATATCGTTCGAGTGGAGAAGGGTCAGTTTGACGGGACGCATAGGAACCTCCTAATAATATAAATAAATATATCTCTAAAAACCGCGCTGCCGATACATCGGTGTGCCCTTTCTTGGCGCGGGGTACGACGATCGGCTCGCATTATACCTGTGCGTTGGGGCGGGGTCAAGCCCTTTGCACGGAGGGAGGACCGCCTATATAATATCCTTGCGACCCGTTCGAGCATGAGAGGATGCCTTTTCTCATGCCCATACTTTCCCGAGGAGGCCGATATGAGCGCACAAATCGAAATCCGTTATTGCACCTCTTGAGGGTACCTGCCAAGGGCCGTCAGTTTGACGGAGAAATTGCTGGGCCGGTACACACATCGCATCGGTGGGCTGACTCTGGTTCCTTCTTCTGGGGGTGCTTTTGAGGTCAGCGTGAACGGGAACCTCATCTATTCCAAACTAAAGACCGGTTCTTTTCCAAATGAGGCCGCCCTCGTCGAGGAGATAGGGGGCAAACTGTAACCGTACGATTCCGAAGGTGCTTGACGGGTGGGGCGTGCCGTTCCCCCACCCGCTCTTTTTAGATTCTGAGGAGGCAAAAGGATGACGCGAGAGGTTCGTTTTACCTGTATCGGCCTGGGGAATATCGGCCGCAACCTGCTGGATATCCTCGTCCATCGAGAGGAGGCCATCGCACGCGATTACGATCTGCGCTTCCTTTTGGTGGGCGCGGCGGATTCCTCGGGCGCGGCCATCTCTCCCACGGGGCTGGATATGGCCCGCGTGCGCGACCTCAAATTGGCGCGGCAAGGCGTGGCCACCTACGAAGGCGCCGGGCGCCCCGGTATGAGCGCCTTGGAGATGGTCGCGAGCACCCCGGCCGATCTCCTGGTGGATGCCGCCCCTACCAATTTACGGGACGGAGAACCGGGCCTTTCCTGCGTGCGCGCCGCCCTGCGCGCCCGTCAGCACGTCGTCATGGCCGATAAGGGGCCTCTCGTGCTCGCCTTTGGTGAGTTGACCGCCTTTGCCAAGGCCCAAGGCGTGCGCCTCGCCTTTAGTGGAACGGTAGCCGGGGGCCTGCCCACGGTGAATATCGGCATGCGAGACCTGGCGGGGAGCGGCGTAGAACGCGTGGAAGGCATCTTTAACGGGACGACGAACTATATCCTGACGCGCATGGATGAAGAGGGCTTGACCTACGAAGAGGCCCTGCGCGGCGCGCAGGAGGCGGGCATCGCCGAGGCCGACCCCACGCTGGATGTGGACGGCTGGGATGCGGCAAACAAATTGGTCATCGTCGCCAACAGCGTCTTGCGCCGCCCGACGACGCTCCAGGATGTACACGTAGAGGGCATCCGCAATGTTACCCAGGCGGACCTGCGCCGCGCTCGCGAGCAAGGGAAGGTCATTCGCCTCCTTGCCGTAGCCGAAAAGAGGGGCGAGGACTGGGCCTTCTCTGTGCGGCCCACCTGGCTCGATCGCAATCACCCCATGGGGCGCATCGGCATGTGGGATATGGGCGTGGTGTATTATACGGATTATATGGGCACCATCAGCGCGGTCATCGAAGAAAAGGGGCCGGTGCCCACCTCGGCGGCCGTCTTGCGGGATATGATCAACGCATGCCTGGGGGTGTAGGCGAGCGCTATCGTGCCTCGCGAATGTCAAAGAGGCGGATGGCGATCTCGGTGATAGCCGCCACGATGACGCCCCACGAGGCCATTACGAGGAGGATCAACCCCACGTAGAGCAAGGGGCTTGCCTGAGAGACTTGTACGTACAACCGGAGCAGTTGGGTATACATCGCCCTTCCCTCAGAACGGCTCCTTTAAGTATAGGCTGACCGAAAGAAGCCGCAAGTGAGCGATTCCTTTCCAACGCAGGCCGTTACGGAGGCCCTCCTGGCCTGGTTCCGCGCGCGTCAGCGCGACCTCCCTTGGCGGCGCACGCGGGACCCTTACGCCATCTGGGTGGCGGAGACCATGCTCCAGCAAACGCAGGTGAGCACCGTCATCCCCTATTACGAGCGCTTTCTAGAGCGCTTCCCGACGGTGCGCTCTCTGGCTGAGGCAGATCTTGATGCGGTGCTCGCCCTTTGGCAAGGGCTTGGCTACTATGCCCGCGCTCGCCATCTTCACGCCGCCGCGCGCGAGGTGATGACACGGTACGGTGGGCGCCTTCCACCAGAGTATAAAGCATTGCGCGCCCTACCCGGCATTGGCGAGTACACTGCGGCGGCGCTCATGAGCATCGCCTTCGACCAGGATTACGCGGTCATAGATGGCAACGTGAGGCGAGCCTTATGCCGCCTATTCGATTACGCTGCCGACCCCACCACCGCGGAAGGGAAACGCGCCTTACAAGCCTTCAGCGAAGCGCTTTTGCCCAAGGGCCAAGCCGGCCCCTATAACCAGGCGATGATGGAACTCGGCGCGACGCTCTGCCTCCCCCGCGAGCCGCTCTGTTCAGATTGCCCCGTCCAACCCTATTGCCTGGCCCGCCAGCGCGGCGTGGAACGCGAACGCCCCGTTCAACGCGCGCGTATCGCTCGGCGGGAGCGCACTTTTATCGCGGCATACATCGCACGGGGAGATCGCCTGCTCCTCTTGCGGCGCCGGCCGGAGGGGTTGCTTGGAGGGCTGTGGGAACTGCCCAACACCGAACTTGGTCCCGGCGAAGGCGATGCGGAGGCCCTTCAGCGGCTTTTACAGGAACTCTCTCTTGGCGTGTCGGAAATCGGCGAAGCGCTGGGGACGATCCGCCACGCCTATTCGCACTTTACGGCCCTCGTGCGCCTCTACCGCTGTGCCACGTTAGGGGAGGCTTCTCCCGCCGGCCTGTGGGATGCCGCGGCCTGGCTGAGCGCCGACGAGCGCGCAGGGTATGGGCTGACGGGGGTAACGAGGAAGGCATTAGAGAATAAAAGAAATATATCTGAATATGAAGAAAATTTTTGAATTACGCAACACAAAAAAGGTTCTCTCACTGAAAATTATCTCATCGTCCCCCTTTTTGCCACTCCTTCAGAATCTTGTACGCATCACTAAGTCGCCCTCCGCAAGTCAAAAGCCAATCACAAGGTGCCTCTGGCTTGACTTTAAGCCAAAAGGTGTCAGTACCTACTCTACCCCTATGCTGCGGAGTGTGGCCAATCACATGTTGCCGCAATACTGATTTGGGTATGATCCAACAATGTGCATCGAACGGTGAGATTCCAAGGCAGATCGCGTAATCGTAATTCTGTTCACGGATCTGTTGAAATTTATAAATTCCACTTTGCCATAATGTCGAGAACTTAATTTCAACCCTACGGCCAGCAATGATACGATCCGCTTCGGAATCCCTACTTGCTACAACATCAAGTCCTTTTGCTGCACACCATCCAGCCACTAATTGCTCGCCGATTTTACCCCTTTGCCGAGAAGGGCGTGACAGAATCCAAGCAAAGGGACTTTCAACCCATAAGTCACCAACATCTTCATAATCCCCCCTGAGAGTAGTTGCAATGGAAGCCAATAACTGAACCTCGGGATCTTGAATTCTACGTTGCATAAATTTACGCTATTCCTTTCGGTTGATCGTGGTTTTGAATAAAATCCCCTGCTTATAATTACTTTGATAGGGAGTTGGGTCAAAACCTATCCATTTTACTCCATCAACCCCATCGAAACGCCGCGCCATCACCTCAAGGGCATCCGGACTATTATCAACAAGAATGAAACGCCGCCCTAATTCAAGGGCAGCGACGCCTGTCGTACCACTTCCAGCGAAAAAATCGAGGACTATATCCCCCGGTCGCGAAGACGCACGTATTATGCGCCGAAGAATACCAAGAGGCTTTTGGGTTGGGTAGCCGGTTTTTTCAGCGCTATTAGTTGGGACGATGGTATGCCACCACGTATCCGTGGGCAGCTTGCCACGTGCTGCCTTTTCTGGACCAACAAGTCCTGGGGCCATGTATGGGATGCGTTCAATGTCATTTACATTGAAAATGTAATTTGATGGGTCTTTAACATAGAGGAGAATATTATCATGCTTGGGGGGCCACTTATTCCTGGGACGTCCGCCATAATCATACGCCCATATAATTTCATTAAGAAAACATTCTCTACCGAAAATCATATCAAGTAAGATTTTACAGTAGTGAACTTCGCGATAATCAACGTGAAAGTAGAGACTGCCATGCGGTGCCAAAACCCGATAGGCTTCAGTGATCCTGGGTTCCAGAAAAGCCAAATAATCATCAAATAAATCCTGAAACTGTCTTTTACCCAGTACAATACTCTTATAACGACGTCCCTGAAACCCCACGCGATCCCCTTCTTCTGAGCGAATGGTTTTGATCTGGACTCGTTTCTGGGCCTTCCCTGTGTTGAAAGGAGGATCAATGTAGATGAGATCCACAGAGGCTGATGGCATCCCGCGGAGGACATCAAGATTATCAGCCAAGTATATTACGCCGACGAACTCTTGCTCAATCAGGGCTCTCTCCATAACTTTATCCGCCACGACATCAAAATCTCACAAGAAATACCGGCTAGATTTCTCAACAACGTTCACCAATAATATGGTCAGCTTTCTGCTAATCGTCAAATGTTAAATGGAGAAGTATTCAATCTCTTTTCACTGCTTCCCCACAATCCCCGGTTCCGTCATGCGGCGCGCATCGAGGATGGCATCCAACTGCTCGGCGGTGAGGTAGCCCAGATCAAGCGCCGCTTGGCGCAAGGAGATGCTCCGGCGAAGGGCCTCTTGGGCGACTTTGGCCGCTGCCGCATAGCCGATGTAGGGGTTGAGCGCCGTGGCCAGGCCGATGCTCCGCTCGGCGAGTTCGCGGCAGCGCTCGCGGTTGGCCTCGATGCCCCGCACGCACCGCTCGGTGAAGGCGCGTATGCCGTTCGTCATGACCCCCAACGATTGGAGGAGGTTGTAGGCCATGATGGGCATCATCACGTTCAGTTCGAGTTGGCCCGCCTGGCCGCAAGCCGCGATGGTTAGATCGTTCCCCATGACGTGGTAACAGACCATATTGAGCATCTCGGCCATGACGGGGTTCACCTTGCCGGGCATGATGGAAGAGCCTGGCTGGACGGCGGGGAGGGTGATCTCGGCGAGGCCTGTCATCGGGCCAGAACTCATCAAGCGCAGATCGTTCGCAATGCGCGTGAGCGTGACGGCGAGCGTGCGCAAGGCGGAGGAAACGTCCACAAAATCGGCCGTGCTCTGCATCGCCTCAAACAGGTTGCCCGCGCTGCGGAAGGTGTAGCCCGTGAGACGAGAGATCTCGGCAACCATGGCAAGGTGATAATCCGGATGGGCATTTAGGCCCGTGCCCGTGGCCGTGCCGCCGATCCCCAAACGGCGCAAGCCGTCCCCGGCTCGCGCGAGGCGCTCGCGATCTCGCCGCACGGCCTGGGCATAGGCGCCGAATTCTTGGCCCAGGCGCACGGGTACGGCATCTTGTAGGTGGGTGCGCCCCGGCTTGAGGACGTCGTCGAAGGCGCGCGCTTTATCCTCT
>Ga0315298_1011414_pt1 | contig 10431 bp, 6 predicted proteins | sample WHS_1_MG_FD_203077 | JGI IMG/M metagenome (GOLD analysis project Ga0315298, IMG submission 203077) | Extremophilic microbial mat communities from Washburn Hot Springs, YNP, Wyoming, USA - WHS_1_MG | ecosystem: Environmental > Aquatic > Thermal springs > Hot (42-90C) | place: USA: Wyoming...
GTGCTGATCAACGGCGTCAACACCCGCCTGATGCGCCTGGTGACGCATCATGACGTGACCCGCGCGGCCTGCGAGCGCGCCCTGGACATCATCGCCGAAGTGGTCCGCCTTCCACGCCCGGCCGGCACGCTCAGCATGTTCCGCAGGTAGTCATCTCAAGTACTGGCGCACGCCGGGAAACAGCAGTTTCCGGATTTCAGGTTTGTCGAGGTCCTCTTTGACCAGCACGCGGGCGTTGAGGTCCATCTGCTTGGGCGGTGTCTTGCCGTTCAGCTTGTCGGCGATGGTCTTTACCGCCTCATAGCCAATGCGGAACGGATCCTGCACGACGATGGCGTCGAGGGTCCCCTGGCGCAGATCTTCGAGCATGCTCTCACTGGAATCAAAGCCGACGAACTTGACCTTGCCCGCGAGCCCCCGGGCCTTCAGGGCCAGCGAGATGCCGGTGGAGCTCGGCTCGGTGGATGCGAAGATGCCGTCGAGATCGGGGTTCGCCGTCAGGATATTTTCGGCTGCGGCGCGGGCCTTGGCCCGGTCCGACATGCCGAACTGGCGGGCCACTATCCTGATGTTCGGGAACTCGCGGTTCATGACGCGGTCGAAACCCTCCTCGCGCTCCATGGTCGAGCGGCTGCCGGGGGCATGCAGCACCACCGCCACCTTGCCTTTGCCTCCCAGCAGTTCGGCGAGCTTGCGCGCGCCCATTTCGCCCGCCGCCACGTTGTTGGTGGCCACGAAGGTCAGGTAGTTGGTCGAGTCGAGACCCGAGTCGAAGATGGTGACCGGGATGCCCGCGGCCATGGCGCGGTCCAGCGGGCCCACCAGCGCCACCCGGTCCGCCGCGGCCAGCGCGATGCCGTCTACGCGCCGGGCAATCATGGAGTCGACAATCTGGATTTGCCGGTCGTACTCGGTCTCCATCGCCGGTCCGTTCCAGAGTACGTCCACCCCCAGGTCCTTCCCCGCTGCCAGCGCTCCGGCCTGAACCGACACCCAGAACAGATGTGAAGTGGCCTTCGGGATCACCGCGATGGTCTTGCGCGAGGAGCGCGCACATCCGCTGAACAGAAGAGCCAGACCGGCCACCAGGAGGGCGATGAGGCGATAGGGTGAACGGGCGAGGGAGCGCCGTGGCTCCGCATTCGCTCCGTCGCCCCGACGACCGCTCGCCCTTTCGCTACTGAGCAAGCCAGCCTCCATCGATCACCAGATCCGTGCCGGTAACAAAGCCGGCCTGCTCCGAGCACAGGTATACCGCCATCGCGCCGACCTCCTCGACCCGGCCCCAGCGGCCCACCGGCACCCGGGACATGAACCACTCGCTGACTTTAGGGTCCTGCAACAATGCGGTGTTCAACTCGGTTGCGAAAGGGCCCGGGCAGATGGCATTGACCGTGACGCCCTCGGTGGCCAGTTCCAGGGCGAGGGCCCGGGTAATGCCGAGAATGGCGGCCTTGGTTGCCGAGTAGGCCGACCGGCCGGGGATGGAGACCCAACTCATGGTCGAGCCGATGTTGATGATGCGGCCATAACCCCGTCCCTTCAGGTGGGGCACGAAGGCCCGGCACATCAGAAAAACGCTGGTCAGGTTGGTGTTCACCACGCGGTTCCACTCTTCGAGAGAGAACTCCACCAGGGGTTTGCGCAGGTTGATGCCGGCGTTGTTGACCAGAATCTGAACCTGGCCGTACTCGGCCAGAACGGCGCGCTCGAGCGCGGCCACCTGCTGTTCGTCCCCCACGTCGGCCCGAAACGGCCTGGCGTCGCCGCCGGCCCGGGCGATCTCGGATGCGGTCTGGTTCAGCTTGTCGAGATCCCGCGCGACCAGGGCCACACGCGCGCCGGCCCCGGACAGCGCCATGGCGATGGCCTTGCCCAGTCCGCGGCTGGCGCCGGTGACGACGGCTACCCGGCCCCTCATTCCGCAGCCCCGGAGGCGACGCCGCCGCGCCGCTGAGTCCCGGCGTCCGCCTTCCCGGCGGCCTCCATGAGCCGGTCCGCCAGTTCCTGCGGCTGGTCGATGTTCGCGATCACCAGGCGGCTCTCGCCCGCCGTCTCAATCGAAATGTCACCAATGCCGAGGATTCGCTGGCCCAAGGTTTGATCGACGCACACATTCTGCACTTTGGAAAGCTGAATCGTGCGCGAAGACTTGGAAAGGAAGCCGGTTTCCCAGCGCAGCCTGCCGCCTTCCACGACCACCTTGGTGAAGCTGCGGCGGATGTGGCGCTGAACGGGCCACAGCAGCAGTACAGCGCACACTACGGGCAGCCAGGGCCACTGGTCGCTCAGGTAGTTCACGTGCACGATGACGCCGCCCACGATCAGCAGCACCACCAGCGTGTATCCTGCCTTGATCAGTTTGAAGCTGGGGTGAATCACTTGGTCGGGCATAACTCCTCCAGACGGGCTATTGTACCGCCGGGTCATTGCGCCGCGCCGGGCGCTGGCATAGGATAGGCGTGTGAACATCTCCATGCTTCGGAACACTCTGCTTTGCGCCGCGCTGGCGGCTATGTCTGTTTCCAGTCTGTACGGCGATTTCCGTTACGACGAAAGCGCCAGGATCACGGGCGGAATGATGGCGGGCATGATGAAGGTCGCCGGGGTCTTCAGCAAGCAGGCGCGCGAGCCGATAAACAGCACCGTCGCGGTGCAAGGCAACCGCATGGCGCGCAAGTACGCCGACCACGCCGAGGTCATCGATCTGGACGCCGAAACCATGACCGAGATCAATTTTCCGCGCAAGACCTATTCCGTAACCACCTTCGCGGAGATGCGGCAGGCGATGGAGGAGGCGTTCAAGAAGGCCAACTCCTCCGGCGAAAAACAGCCGGAAGTGAATTTCAAGGTGTCGGTGAAGGAGACCGGGCAGTCGAAAACCGTCGCGGGCTTTCCGGCCCGGGAGGCCATCCTGACGCTGGAGATGGAGAGCACAGATCCCGAGAGCGGCAGGAAGGGATCCATGCTGGTCACCTCGGACATGTGGCTGGCGCCCAAGATGGCGGGCTATGACGAGGTGGCGGGCTTCATGCGGCGTTTTGCCGAGAAGTTGAACTTTGTGCCTGGCGGCGGCATGTTCATGGCCAACCCGCAGATTGCGCGCGGCATGGCGGGGTTGATGAAGGAGTCCGGCAAACTGGATGGTGTTCCGGTGCTACAGGTTGTCACCATGGGATTCAAAGGCGAAGGCCAGCCTGAAGGCGCCGGGCAGGCATCCGCGGCTCCCCAGGCCCAACCCGCGCCGCGGCCGGAGCCGAAGGCCGAAGCTCCGTCGGTGGGTGGCGCCCTGGGTGGTGCGCTCGGCGGCCGCCTGGGCCGCCTCGGAGGCCTTGGCCGAAGGAAGCCCAAGGAGGAGCCCAAACAGGAACAGCCGGCGCCCGAACCTCAGGCCCAGCAGTCCGCACAGCCGCAGGGCGGTCCGGTCGCCGCAAGTCTGATCGAGATGACCACCGAGATGAGCGGCTTCTCGAACGCCGGCGTGGACCCAGCCCAGTTTCAGGTTCCGGCCGGATTCAAGAAAGTCGAGAGCGAGCGCCTGAAGCGGATGCGGTAGCGTTCCAGAAAGGGGAGCGGCGCGGCGGCGCCCCCGCCCCCCTTTTGGCGCCTTATTGCTTCACCGCAATCGTGGTCCGGATTTGCTGCGGCACGGACGGGTTGTTGCTGGGGAACTCTTTGAAGCGGAGCACCACCAGCACCGTCCCGGGGGTGACCTCCATGGGGACCCTCACGTTCACCTGCCAGACCCCCACGAATCCCGGCGCCAGCCCGGAGAACTCGACATACTTGGGGTCGAGGAAGGACGCCGGCCCCGGCTGCATGATGACATCCGGTTTGCCGTCCGTGTTGACCACCGGAGAGCCCGGCGACGCTTCCCCGTCGCCCGGCATGTTTGGAGCCAATCCCTGGCCGGTGCCGAACAACTGAATGACGTCGCCGCGCGCAATGGGATTACTGGCGGAATTCACCGTGTTCTTGCCGTTATCGTAATTGAGCGCCGCCACCTGGCCTGTGCCCGTGGGTTCGGCCGTGAACAATCCGGGCGCGGCTTGCGCCATGGCTGCTTTGCCGATGGCGATGATCTGCCCCGTGGCGGCATTCTCGACGCGGATCTCTACGGCGCCGGCTGTGGGAGTTCCGGCCGGCACCTGGAAATTGATCTGGCCGGGCGCCACGAAGAATAAGGGGGCGGCTACGCCATTCACCATTACGCGGATGCCGGCCAGTTCCCTCGGCAGCGGCAAGGGATTCGGAAGCTGGTTGAAGACCAGGGTCTGGTCGCCGAATTTCGTGCCGCCCAGGCTGATATCCAGCGGGAACAGGGATGCGATCATGCCGGGCGCCAGGGGCGGATACGACGCCAGCAACTGCTGGAGCGAGGGCTCTCCGCCTTGAATCGCACTCGTGAAGTAGGTGATCATGATGTCACGGTTGGGGAAGGGATTCTTGAAGCTGGCGCCGTTTACGGCCACCGCCACCGGATAATGCAAGGCGATGCGATTGCTGGTGTCCGCCACATACAGGGCTCCGAACTGATCCTGAGTGATCGCCAGCGGAGCGGCCAGCGAACTTTGGACCGGTATCACGGCGGTGGGGGAGTTGGGTTCCGTGAGGCTCAGGGCATCGAACTTGCGGAAGCGGAGCGAACGCCCGCTGCCCGTTTCGGCGACCCAGATTTCTCCGGTGATGGGGCTGACGTACACGCCGTACGGCCGGTTGAGTCCGTCGAGGGAGTTCTGCGCGAACTGATTCGTCTCCGAGGCCAGGCGGCCGGTTTTGAACAGCAACACCCGGTTGTTGACAGTATCGGCTACGAGGAGCCTCCCGTCGGAGTCCACAGCCACGTGGGCGGGAGTGTTCATGCGGTTCTTCGCACTGCCGCTCTCGCGGGAAATGAAATCCGCCTGGCCGAAGACCTTAGCCGCCCGCATGCCGTTCGAGTAAGGCGCCGGGAAATACAGAACCCGGTGGTTCGGCCGGTCGGAAACGAACAGCCCGTAGGCGCCGTCGAAAGCCAGTCCGTAGGGTTCGGACAGGCGCGAGTCGGACACCAGGTCGTAAGGCGGTCCGGTGGTGAAATTGGGTTGGCCGATCACCAGGTCGGCGTTGGGGAAATTCGGCTGGCTCTGGTCGAAGGGCCGCGGGAACCGGAGCACCCGGCCGTTTCCGGAGTCCGCCACCCAGAGGTTGCCGTCGGGGTCCAGGGCCAGTCCGGTAGGCGCGTTCAGGCTGGAGGCGGCCGGCGTGGCGCGGTCATTGTTCGGGTCGAGAATCTTGTAGTTGCGGTTGGTCCGGCGAAAGTCCGGCTGGCCGATGACGATGTCCGCGGTAGCTCCGGGAACCACCTTGCGGGCATCGGCAAAACCAAGAACCCGGTTGTTGAAGGTGTCCGCGACGTAGAGACGCGGGGGCGAAGAGTTCTGGTCCACGACAATGCCGCCTCGCGTGCCGAGCCACAGCTCGCGGCCCTCCGCCAGGTTGATGCTGTTCAACTCAAAACCGTCCTGTCCGAGAACCCGGGATGCGGCGTTGAAGATGCCGGACTGTTGCGGGAACACCAGCACGCGGTTGTTGCCGCTGTCGGCGACAAACAGTTCGTCGTTGAAAAAGGTGGCAGCCAGAGGGAAAGACAGTGTGTTCGCCGACGGTTCCGGCTGGTTGCGGTTGGACTTGTTGTCGAGCTGGTAGGAGACCTGGCCGATCAATCCGCCTACCCCCAAAGCCCGGGGGGAAGGCTGAGATTCCGTTTCCGGATCCCATTGTTCGAAGGGAGGAAAGATCATGATGCGGTGAGCGGCGGCATCCAATACGGCAGGCTTATTGCCGATCATCACCACCCCGGCGGGTCCGAACAGATACGTATCCGGCGCTACCTGCTGCCCCTGCGGAGGCAGTGAGATGCCCATGATCCGGACCGCCCTGCCCCCCACCGGCGGCAAACCCGGCCCGTAGACGACCACCCGCGCCAGGTCGTCGGCCACGTATAACCGGCCGCTGGCCTGATCGAAGGCGATACCCGAGGGCCTCAACAGAACGTCCTTGCTGGCACGGTTCGTGGCGTTCTGAGCGGGCGCCGTGTAGCTGGTAAAATCCTGCTGGCCGAGCACCAGGTCCGCAGCCGGCCCGTTGGGAGCGCCGGCGCCCAGGGCTGAGGCCGGATAGCGCAAGACCCGGTTGTTTCCCGTGTCCGCAAAGTACAGGTTGCCCTGGCTATCGAAGGCCAGCGTCGAACGCAGGCCGTTGCCATTGCTATCGCAGCACAGCCAGACGGTGGATGCCGAGGGCCTTCCCGTGCCGCCGTTGGCCTGCCCGGTATCTCGGCGAGTCTGCCCGATGATGAGGTCGGCCGTCTGTTCGCCCGTCTGGGCAAGCGGCTGCGGAAACCGGAGGATCCGGTTATTGTGGGAATCCACCACGTACAGATTGTGTTGCCCATCCACAGCCAGCCCCATGGGCTGATACAGGCCCGCCGAAACCGTACTCTTGGGCCCTTTGCAGTCCGAGGTCAGAGTGGGTCCGCCGCAGCCGGTGTAGACGAAGTCCTGCTGTCCGATGACCAGATCGGCGCGGGCTCCATTCGCGAAACTGGCGGCGTTTCTCCATACCAGGATCCGGTTGTTCGCCGTGTCGCTCACATAGAGCGTCGGAGGTGTGGCGGCGGTATCGATGGCGATACCCTGGGGTGTGGTGAATTCGCGGCCCACCACCAGGTTGGGCGCGCCGGTCGGCGGGTCGAGTTGCAGATGCCCGAAGACGCGGCTGGGCAGCGTGTTCACGGTGACTTGGGCGTCCATCGGGGACGCTGCGATTACCAGCAAACTGCAAGCAAACAGGTGGCTTATTCTCATGGGATTCCAGGCGGGCGCACGCGGAAAACGCCTCCCTGAAAATAGCATTTCCGGTGGGGGGCCGCAAACCCCATCGGTGGTAAGGTTACCGCCCAGTACGTTGGTGCTACCCCCCTAGATGCGGTGGAATGCCTTCAGGATCTCCCGGGTGGAATAGTGGAGGGCGATGGGACGGCCGTGGGGGCAACTCATGGGGCACTCGGTGCGCGCCAGCGCGCCCAGCAGCCACTCCATCCTGGCCTGGTCCAGGCGGGTATTCACCTTGATGGCTGCGTGGCAGGCGATGGATGCGGCCACGGCACGGCGCACATCGTCCAACGACCGTCCCCGCAGCTCGGCCTCGCTGATTTCCAGGATCTCAAACAGCACTCTTTCCAGCTCCCCTCCGCCGACCGCAGCCGGAGCCGCCTTGATGGCAAGAGTGCGTTTTCCAAAGGGCTCGGTGTCAAACCCGCAGGCGTGCAGTTCGTCGGCGATGCGGGCATACTCGATCTGCTGACCCGGAGTCAGTTCCACCACCACGGGCATGAGCAACTGCTGGACCTCGACGCGTCCGGCAGCCCGCTGCTGAAGCACCTTCTCAAACAGAATACGTTCGTGCGCCACGTGCTGATCGACGATCCAGAGTCCATCTTTGCCGGCCGCAACGATAAAGCTGTCATGGATCTGGCCGAGCGGACGGAGGCTGGCCAGGGCGCTGAGCGAACTCTCCGGCGGAGGGAGCGAGCCCTCGGGGAATGCGCCATGAGTATCCGGAACGCGGAGGCGCGCCGGAGCCGCCGGCTCGCGATCCAGGGCGATGGGCTCGCCGCCAAAATCCAGCCGGGGCGCCGGTCCGGCAGCGGGGCGCAGTGCGAAGCTGGGCAGGTCGCCTTCCCGCTCGAAGGGGGCACGGGAGGCCGCCGGGGCCTCGATCGGAGGGGTCAGGCCTTCGGACAGGGGCGCGGCCCCCGGCTCATTCTCCAGAGTTTGTGAAAACTCGGAGTAGGGGAGGCGTGCGGCCGGCTGGGCCGGCGTGCTCATGCGGAACACCGGCGCCGGGCGGGATTCAATCAGGCTTTCCCGGATGGCGTCGCGAACAAAATCGTGCACGAACGGCGAATGCCGGAAACGCACTTCGGTCTTCGAGGGGTGCACGTTCACGTCGACCTCCTCGCTGTCGCACTCCAAGAACAGCAGCGCGAAGGGGAACGCCCCGGCGGGCATCAGGTTGTGGTAGGCCGACGAGAGAGCGTGCAGCAGCAGCCGGTCGCGGATCAGCCGCCCGTTCACGAAGATGAAGATGGAGTTGCGATTGCCCTTCTGCACCTGGGGACGCGAGACAAAGCCGCGCAAACGAAAGAGCTTCTCGGCGGGCTCCGGCAAAGGAAACCGGGGCTCCTCCTCTCCGGCCGAGGGCGTGGCGGCGGCCTCGCGCCGGTATTCAGCCATCGCCTCGGAAGGCGCCGGAGCCGCAGGCGGCAAGGTCAGACGCCGTTCCAGACCGGTGAGTTCCACCAGTTCGGCCAGGATCTGGCTGCCGAATACCTGGTACACCCGCTCGCGGAGCGTGTCCACCGGGGTCACGTTCAGCAGTTCCGTGGGGCCGTTCCAGAGGCTGAACGTCTTGCCGGGATGGGCCAGGCTGTAGTGGGTCACCAGCGATGCCACGTGCGCCAGCTCGGTCTGTTCCGTGCGCAGGAATTTCTTGCGGGCCGGCACGTTGAAAAACAGGTCGCGAACCGTGACCGTAGTGCCGGGCGCAAGCGCGGTCTCGTCGGCGCGGAGCATTTTCCCGCCCGCGATCTCGACCCGCATGCCGGTGGTTTCCTCGGCCGAGCGGGTTTCCAGCAGCAGGCGCGAGACGGCGGCGATCGAGGGCAGCGCCTCGCCGCGAAAACCGAGCGTCGAAATCGAGAGCAGGTCCTTTACGTCCCGCAGTTTGCTGGTGGCGTGGCGCTCGAAGGCCAGCAGGGCGTCGTCGCGCAGCATGCCGCAGCCGTCGTCCGCAACGCGGATCAAGCGCCGCCCGCCGTTTTCGATTTCGACGCGGAAGCGCGTGGCGCCGGCATCCAGCGAGTTCTCCAGCAGTTCCTTGACCACTGATGCGGGACGCTCCACCACTTCGCCGGCCGCGATCTTGTTGGCCACCTGGTCGGAAAGAACACGAATTCGCCCCATCTTAGTCCCCGCGAGCGGGAAAGATCCGCGATTCTCCCTGACGGCCGAGATGCAGCATATCTCAAAGGTACACCAGGATGATTGGCCCGCGATTGGCACTATACTTTGCTAGGAGGGAATATGGGCGTCCGATCCGGAAAGGCTCGCGGGGGCTGGAGCCGCCGCGACGTGTTTCGAAGGGGCGGGATGATGGCCGCGAGCATCGCCGGCGCCACACCCGCCGAATCCGCCGCGGTTGCGGGCGGTGGGCCGGAGGTCTACACGCGGATCGGAGTCCGGCCGTTCATCAACTGCACCGCGACCTACACCATCAACGGCGGCTCACTGACGCTGCCGGAAGTCATCTCCACGGTCGAGCAGGCCTCCCACTATCACGTGAACCTGGACGAACTGATGGAGAAGGTGGGCGCCCGCCTGGCAGAGTTACTCGAGGTGGAGTGGGGCATCGTCACCGACGGCGCTGCGGCGGCGCTGATGCACGCGACGGCGGGCTGCATTGCCGGCACGGACCCGGAAAAAATGCAGCGTCTGCCGGACCTGAGAGGGCTCAAAGACGAAGTCATCATGCCGCGCGAATCGCGGGTGGTGTACGACCATGCCGTGCGGACCCTGGGCGTGAAGATCATCGAGGTGGACACGCCGGAGGAGGTCCGCCGCGCGATCAGCCCGCACACCGCCATGATCGATATTCTGGGCGAGCATTTCGGCGGCGCCCGGCTCGGTCTGAAGGAGGTGGCGCCCATCGCGCGCCAGGCGGGCGTCCCGATCCTGGTCGACGCGGCGGCGGATTACCTGATTGTCCCGAATCCTTACCTTGCCCAGGGAGCGGACATGGTAGCGTACAGCGGCGGGAAGATCATTCGCGGCCCGCAGAACGCAGGGCTGCTGATCGGGCGGCGGGATCTCGTCCGGGCCGCCTGGGCCAACAGCGCGCCGCATCACGCCTTCGGCCGCACCGCCAAGGTCGGCAAGGAACAGATCATGGGGATGCTGCGGGCGGTGGAGGTGTGGCGCACCGAACGCGACCTCAAGGAAGATTTCAAACTCTGGGAATCCTGGTACGCCGGGATGGCGGAGCGCATCACCCGCGTGCCGGGAGTGAAGGCGGAGGTGCGCGGGCCGGTGCGTGGGGGGCCCTTCCCGACCCTGCACGTCTCGTGGGACCCCGCCAAGGTCCCCATCACCGCGGGCGAAGTCGGCCGGCTGCTTCTCGAGGGCGAGCCACGCATCATGACCCACGCCGAAGGGGAAGGCCACTCTTTCCCCATCCGGCCGGTGGCCATGAAGCCCGGCGACTACAAGATTGTGGCGGAGCGTCTGGCCGAAGTTCTCGGCTCAGCGAAAGCGCCGGCGCCACAACCCCCCGCTCCTCCAGTGCGGGATATTTCCGGAGTGTGGGACGTCGAGATCGAGTATGAGGTCG
>Ga0315298_1011415_pt1 | contig 10431 bp, 10 predicted proteins | sample WHS_1_MG_FD_203077 | JGI IMG/M metagenome (GOLD analysis project Ga0315298, IMG submission 203077) | Extremophilic microbial mat communities from Washburn Hot Springs, YNP, Wyoming, USA - WHS_1_MG | ecosystem: Environmental > Aquatic > Thermal springs > Hot (42-90C) | place: USA: Wyoming...
CTGTCCCTGGCCGTCGCCGCGCCGCCGGCCTCGGCGCAATGGATCGTCTACGACCCGACCAACTTCAGCCAGAACGTGCTGACGGCGGCGCGCGAGCTGCAGCAGATCAACAACCAGATTCAGATGTTGACCAATCAGGCGACGAGCCTGGTCAACCAGGCGCGCAATCTCGCCAACCTGCCGATGTCGACGCTGACCCAGCTTCAGTCGTCGATCGCACAGACCCAGTCGCTGCTCGGTCAAGCGCAAAACATCGCCTTCAACGTCCAGCGCATCGAGCAGGCTTATTCGACCAGCTATGGCAGCGCAGCGGGCACGGGCTCGACCACGACGATGGTCGCCAATGCTCAGCAGCGCTGGCAAAATTCGGTCGCGGCTTTCGAGGACAGCCTGAAGGTTCAGGCGGGGGTGGTCGGCAATATCCCGACCAATTCCAGCGCCATGACCTCGCTCGTCTCGGCCAGCCAGAATGCCACCGGCGCGCTCCAAGCGGCGCAAGCCGGCAACCAGCTTTTGGCCCTGCAATCCCAGCAGCTCTCCGATGTCGTCGCAGTACTGTCGGCGAAAAGCCGCGCCGATGCTCTCGAGCAGGCTCGTGACGCCGCGGCCGAGGCGCAAGGCCAGCAGAACTATAAGAACTTCTCGACGCGCAGCGGCTACCAGCCCGGCAACGTCACCATGTTCAGCGGCAACTGAGGCGCGCTGATGCTGGACCGGTCGGACATCTTCCGCGCCGCCGCGATCGTCGCTCTGATCGCGTGCTTCGCCGCGACTCTCTTCGCGATCAACCGGCGTCCCTCGACGCCCGTTGTCGAGCCTCTTCCGACCATCCCCGCTCCAGCCACCGATGACCTTAAGGCCGAGCTGCGCCGATGCAACGCGCTCGGTCCCAAGGATGCCGTGGATGCGCGTTGCGGGGCGGTCTGGGAGGAGAACCGCCGGCGCTTCTTCGGCAGGCCGGCGCGGCCGCTGCCGTCATCGCCCCCAGCCGCTGTCGCGCCGGCCACCCCCTATTCAGGAGATGCGCGATGAACAACGTCGGCGTCATCGACACCTTCCTCAACACATTCACGACCTACATCGACTCGGGCTTCGGCCTGATCAAGGGCGAGGTCGCCTATCTTTCCTCGACGCTGATCGTCATCGACATCACGTTGGCGGGCCTGTTCTGGGCCTGGGGCGCCGACGAAGACATTCTCCAGCGCCTGGTGAAGAAGACCCTCTACATCGGCTTCTTCGCCTTCATCATCACCAACTTCAACAACCTGTCGGCCATCGTCTTCAACAGTTTCGCGGGCCTCGGCCTGAAGGCTGGCGGCTCGACGATCTCGACCGCCACATTTCTGCAGCCCGGCCATCTCGCCCAGGTCGGTCTCGACGCCGGCCAACCGCTGCTCGACGCGGCGAGCCAGATGATGGGCTTCACCAGCTTCTTCGCGAACTTCGTCCAGATCGCGGTGCTGATGGTGTCCTGGCTGCTGGTGCTGATCGCCTTCTTCATCCTGGCGGTGCAGCTCTTCGTCACGCTGATCGAGTTCAAGCTGACGACGCTCGCCGGCTTCATCCTCATTCCCTTCGCCCTCTTCAACAAAACCGCCTTCCTCGCCGAGAAGGTGCTCGGCAACATCGTCGCTTCCGGCGTGAAGGTCATGGTGCTCGCCGTCATCGTTGGCATCGGCACCGGCCTCTTCTCGCAGTTCACCCAGACCTATGCCGGCGGCCAGCCGACCATCGAGCAGGCGCTGTCCGTTGTGCTCGCGGCGCTGGCCATGCTGGGCCTCGGCATCTTTGGGCCCGGCATCGCCACCGGTCTCGTCTCCGGCGCGCCTCAACTTGGCGCAGGCGCTGCCGTCGGCACCGGCCTTGCCGTCGCCGGCACCGCCATGGCCGGCGCTGGCGCGCTCGGCCTGGCCGGGAGAGGAGCGATGGCGGCTGCCTCAGGGACGGCCGCCGCGGCCCGTGGTGGTGCGGCGATGGCCGGTGGCGCCTCTTCCGCCTACAGCCTGGCCTCCGCCGGCCGGTCCGGCGCTTCGGGCATGGCCGCTGGTCTTGGCGGTGTCGGTCGGGCCGCGGCGGCCGCGGCCTCAGCGCCAATGAGGCGCGCGGCGGCTCAGGCCGCGGGCTCGATGCGCGACAGCTTCGCCGCCGGCGCGAGGTCCAGTTTCGCGGCCACGGGCGGCTCCTCGACGAAAGGAACGGTCGGCGGCGGCGAGGCGGCCGCCCCTACTCCGAGTTCGAGCGGATCCAGTCCTCCCGCTTGGGCGCAGCGGATGCGACGCAATCAATCGATCCACCAGGGCGCGACCACCGCGGCGCACGTCCTCAGGTCCGGTGACAGCCACGGCGGCGGCCATTCCGTCGATCTTTCGGGAGAATAGACAATGGCGCTCTTTCGCCGATCCACGGTCCGCTACGGCCGTACCCCCGAACCCGAGACCCCCTACCAGCGCGCCGCCCAGGCGTGGGATGAGCGAATTGGTTCGGCTCGGGTGCAGGCGAAGAACTGGCGGCTGATGGCCTTCGGTTCGCTCGCGCTCTCGATGGGCCTGGCTGGCGGTCTCGTCTGGCAGTCGACCCACGGCAGCATCGTCCCCTGGGTGGTGCAGGTCGACAAGCTCGGCCAAGCGCAGGCTGTCGCGCCGGCCACGGCCGACTATGCCCCGAGTGATCCGGAGATCGCCTGGTATCTCGCCCACTTCATCGAGATGGTCCGCTCGCTACCAGCCGATCCGATCATCGTGCGGCAGAACTGGCTGCAGGCCTACGACTTCACCAGCACCTCGGGTTCGCAGGCGCTCAACGACTACGCCCGCGCCAACGATCCCTTCGCTAAGCTCGGCCACCAGCAGATCGCCATCGACGTCTCGAGCGTGATCCGCGCATCGCCGTCCAGCTTCCGAGTCGAGTGGGTCGAGCACCGCTATCAGGACGGCGCGCTCGCCGAGACCTCCCGCTGGACCGCGATCCTCACCGTCGCGATCCAGCCGCCAACCTCGGCCGACGTGCTCCGCAAGAACCCGCTCGGCATCTACGTCACTGCCATCAACTGGTCGAAGGAGCTGGGACAATGACCCCGCCGATTTCCATGGAAGCCGGCGGTCCGGCTTCACGTCTTTCAGTCTCTCAACCGAGCCAGAAGGGCGGCTTTGCGCCTTTCCGCAAATCCGGCTTCGCGGCTCTGCTGCTGTCCGTGACGGCGCTCGGCGGCTGCGCCCACAAGTTCATTCCGCCCGACATCAACTACGATACCGCCGTGCCCGCGAAGCTCACCGTCGATCCCCCGGCGCCGGTCAAGATCGTCGAGCTACCGAAGCCCTTGCCGCTGCCCGGGCAGTTGAAGCCCCTTGCCGGCGGGAAGGAGCCGCCGCAATCGCCCGATCCAGAGGTGCGCGTCAATCGCGCGAATGCTGCCGCCCGCGTGCAGCCCGTGCGCGACGGCTTCATCAACGCCGTGCAGGTCTACCCCTACTCGGCGGGTGCGCTCTATCAGGCCTATACGGCGCCTGGCGAGATCACCGACATTGCCCTGCAGGAGGGCGAACAGCTCGTCGGAACGGGGCCGGTCGCCGCCGGCGACACCGTGCGCTGGATCATCGGCGACACGGAAAGCGGCGCGGGTCCGACCAAGAAGGTCCACATCCTGGTGAAGCCGACCCGGCCGAACCTGATGACGAACCTCGTCATCAACACCGATCGGCGGACCTATCTCCTGGAGCTGCGCTCGACCGAGAAGACCTATATGGCGTCGGTCTCCTGGCAATATCCCGAAGACCAGCTCATCGCGTTGCGCCAGCAAAATGCGGCGGCCGAAACAGCCGCGCCGATCGCCACCGGCGTCGATCTCGCCGCGATCAACTTCCGCTACGCGATCGAGGGAGACAATCCCGCTTGGCGGCCGCTGCGCGCCTTCGACGACGGCCAGAAGGTCTATATCGAATTCCCGTCCGGCATCCGCCAGGGCGAAATGCCGCCGCTCTTCGTCATCGGTCCGGCCGGCGGCTCCGAGCTGGTGAACTATCGCGTTCGCGCCAACTACTACATCGTCGACCGCCTGTTCGCCGCGGCCGAACTTCGTCTCGGTGACAAAGACAGTGAGCGTCGCGTCCGCATCGTGCGCACCGATGGAAGGCCGCGGTCATGACGGACGAACCGGAAGAACAAGCGCCGGCGCCAGCGCCTGTCGTGCCGCCCGATTTGCGGCTCCGGGGCGAGCGGCCGCGCGTCACGCGCCTCTCGCGCAAGGTGCTGATCACGCTCGGCGCCATGTCGGCCCTCGCGATCGCGGGCGCTCTCGGCTACGCCCTTCAGACACGGAACAGGTCGCAGACGGGGCAGGAGTTGCTCAGCACCCAAAGCCGCCCCTCGGCCGAGGGGCTTGCCGGACTGCCGAAAGACTATACCGGCCTTCCGCGCCAGGCGCCCCCACTTGGGCCGCCGTTGCCCGGAGATCTCGGCAAACCCATCCTGAATGCCGGGGCGGCGCCGAACACGACCGTTCCGAACGCCGCGCCGGATCCTGCGGCCCAGCGCCTTGCCCAAGAGACCGAGGCGGCGCGCGTCAGTCGCCTGTTTGCTCAGACCAACCAGCAGCCGCAGCCGGTCGGCCTCGTGGCTCCGCCGGCGACGGCGACACAGGGCGGTCCGACACCCACGCCACCCGTCGATGCTGGGTCCGCGCAGAACATGCAGGATCGCAAGACCGCGTTTCTCAACGCCGCGACGGACAAGCGAACGGTCAGCCCCGACCGTCTCGAAGCCAAGGCTTCGCCCTATGTCGTGCAGGCGGGAACCGTGATCCCTGCGGCGCTCATCACCGGCATCCGCTCCGATCTTCCGGGCCAGATCACCGCCCAGGTGACGGAGGCCGTCTACGACAGCCCGACCGGGCAATACCTGTTGATCCCGCAGGGCGCGAAGCTGATCGGCCAGTACGACAGCTCGGTCGCCTTCGGTCAGAGCCGCATCCTTCTCGTCTGGACGCGCATCATCATGCCGGACGGCAATTCCATCGTGCTGGAACGACAGCCGGGCGCCGATACGCAAGGCTATGCGGGGCTCGAAGACGAGGTCGATAACCATTGGGGCATGCTGTTCAAGGCCGCCGTCCTCTCGACCCTCCTCAGCGTCGGCGCGGAAGCCGGTACGAGCCAGAACGAGAACAATCTCGTCCAGGCGATCCGCTCGGGCGCTTCGAACTCGATCAGCCAGACCGGCCAGCAGATCGTTCAGCGCCAGCTCAACATCCAGCCGACGCTCACTATCCGACCGGGCTTCCCGGTTCGTGTCATCGTCACGCGCGATCTGGTGCTGGCGCCCTACGGCCACGGAGGGACTCCATGACGAAGCTTAAACTCGGGCCGCTGGCCGACGACAAGCCGGTCAAGATGAGCGTCGAACTGCCCGCCGCCGTGCATCGCGATCTCGTCGCCTATGCTCAGGTGCTCGGCCGGACGAGCGGCCAAACGGCGCCCGAGCCTTCGAAGCTCATCGTGCCGATGATCGAGCGATTCATGGCGACCGATCGCGCCTTCGCCAAGGCGCGTCGCGATCGGGCCGCTCAGGTCGCAGGCGGTTCGGCCGAGAAGTCGGGATAGTGTTCGCGCAACATCGCCAGGAACGATCCCAACGCGGGATTGCTGTTCGCATCTCGCCAACAGGCCATGAATTTGACTTGGGTCGGACCGTCGTCGTCCCAGACCTCCCGGTAGACGACGCCTTCGTAGCGGCCCCCCGTCGCGCCCTCGAACATCAGGAGCGTTCCATAATTCGCACTGACCAGGCTCAGCAGCCTGTCCAGTGAAGCGTCCTGATGGACGATGTGCTGGGAGCCCACCGCATGACGAAGCTTCGCTGTGAGCAGCCCTTCCAATTCCGGTCCAGGGCCTTGCTGCGGGACGAGGAACTTTTCATTTGCAAGATCCGCCCAGCGAATCCTCGGATTTTGGCCAAGCGCATGATGCTCGGGGAAAGCCACGATCACCCGCTCGCTCCATAGTGGAAGCACGCGGCCGTCCCACGCCGTCGCTTGGCCGGTCATGATCGCAACATCGACGGCGTTGCCCGCGAGGGCGCAAAGCAGCCGCTCATGGCTTCCATCGACCGTGCGCACATCCACATCCGGAAAGCGCCGATGGTATTCGACCAGCGTCGTGTGCATGTTCCCTGCCGAAGGGGAGGCATGAACGCCGATCGCCAGCAGGCCAAGTTCGCCACGGCTCCTGCTCCTGAGCCGCTGGAGTTCCGTGTCCACGTCATCAAGTATCCGCTTGGCGCTCGCGACGAACTCCAGGCCTACCGTGGTGAGGCGGGTGCCCCCATTCGTCCTTTCGAACAACACCACGCCGAGCTGGCGCTCGATCTCGTGCAGCCGGCGGCTCAGGGTCGATTGGCGTATGTTCAGAGCTTCCGCCGCCTGTCGCAGGCTGCGGTGCTGTGACGTTACGAGCGCCAAACGCAAATCACGAAGCTCTATATCCACGCCGTTCACATCGTCGGCCGCATACGCGCCGACGCCTCCTACAAACTTTGCCGCCCCTCCCTGTTCGCCTCCATCTCCATATACGTTGCGCTTGGTTTCGATTTCCCCCGGCGCGTCATGCCGGCAACGGATCCGTGCCGCGATCGAGCAAGGCCAGATAGTCCGAATAGGCGTAGATCCGGCCGCGTTGCCGTCCCGTGGTCTCGCGCACGACGTTGATCTTGGCGAGGTTTTCCAGCGCCGTGCTGGCGGTCGGGAAAGAGACGGCGAGTTTTTCGGAGACAGTCTGGATGGTGACGATCGGGCTGGCTTGCATCAATTCGTGGACGCGGAGCGCGGATGGGGCCGCGCGGCCGAGGCCGGCGATCTGCTGTCGGTGAGCATCGAACATGGCGATGAGATCGCGCGCCGTCGCGGCGGCTTGTTCCGCGGTCTCCGCGACGCCGGTCAGGAAGAACTCCATCCAGGTCTCCCAGGTCCCAGCCTGGCGGACCTCCTGGAGAAGCCGGTAATAGTCGTCGCGCCGGGTCTTCAGGAACAGGCTGAGATAGAGGATTGGCTCGCGCAGCACCCCCGCCTCGCACAGGATCAGCGTGATGAGCAGCCGACCCAGGCGCCCGTTGCCGTCGAGGAAGGGGTGGATCGTCTCGAACTGGACGTGGGCCAGGCCCGCCCGGATGAGCGGGGGCAGCGCCGCATCCTCGCTGTGCATGAAGCGCTCGAGCGCATCAAGGCATTCGTCCAGTCGATTGGGCGGTGGCGGCACGAACAGGGCGTTGCCGGGCCGGGTTCCGCCGATCCAGTTCTGCGAGCGGCGAAATTCGCCCGGTTGCTTCGCAGCACCTCGTCCCGACTTGAGCAGGATGGCGTGCATTTCGCGAATCAGCCGGAGTGACAACGGAAATCCGCCGCGCATCCGGGAGACGCCATGCTCGATCGCCGCGACGTAATTCGAAACCTCGGTCACGTCGTCGAGTTCGACGGCCGGCGCCTCATGATTTTCGAACAGCAGCAGATCCGACAGCGACGATTGCGTCCCCTCGATCTGAGAGGACAGCAGGGCTTCCTTGCGGACGTACATGTAGAGGAACAAAGGCGTCGAGGGCAGGATCGTCGTCACGCCATCGAGGCGCCCGACCGCGGCAATGGCGCGTTCGTAGACCTGCATGAACCTTCCGAGTTCGAGCGGCGGATTCGGTGGCAGCGGCGCAGGCACATAGGCCCGCACGCGCTCGCCTCCGGCGCTCGTTTCAACATAGGCCCCGAGCCTTTGGTTCTCTCCGTTCGTCACAAGCGATCCTTTAATCAGCCCCAACTCTATTAAAGAATAATGGCTTATATCTTAATAGCGGGCGTGGTTAATTCAAGGCTCCGGAGCGGTCGCTCCCTCGCCTAGAGCTTCCCGACCGGTAGAAGCTCGCTCAGCAGCCGATTGGGGAACCGCCGCTTCTGCACGATGGCGTAGAAGGTCTCCGTGACCTCGGGTATCCAGCAGTGCTCGACGAGGACACCCGCCTCAAGCTCGTCGCGGACGACAATTGGAGGCACGAGGGTCACGCCCTCCCGTTCACGGGCGAGCAGACGCAGCATCGCCATGTCGTCGACTTCGGCCAGGATGATGGGTCTTATCCCGGCTAGCTCAAGCACCCGATCGAAGGCGACGCGAATATCGCTGTCCAGGCTCGGCAAAAGAATTGGTTCCGACCGGAGATCGTCGGGAAATTTAAACTTGCGCCCATCGGCACGCGGATGGCCGACCAAGCTCACGGGCTGCTCGTTGAGCAAATGATTGCGCAAGGACGAGCGGGCGTCGCGCGGCGCGGCGCTGTTGGCCAGGACCACGTCGATGGCGTGCGCCTCCAATTGCGTAAGCAGATCGCGAAGGTTGCCTGAGCGGACGATCAACTCGACATCCGATCGGCCGACCAAGGGTCGGAGGAACTCGAGCTGGAAATTTCGCGAGAGCGTCGTTAGCGCGCCGACGCGGAGAACCTGACGGGTAGCCAGCGGCTGTCCCCGCAGGGTGCTCATGAGTTCGTCGCCGGCCTTGAACACCGTGTCGGCGTAGTCGAGCGCGATCTGGCCAGCTTCCGTCAAAATGAGCTTCCTGCCGACGCGCTCAAAAAGCGGATGGCTCATCTGGTGCTCAAGCTTCTGAATTTGAACAGAAAGAGCCGACTGGGACAGGTTCATGCGCTCGGCCGCCCGCGTGAGGCTGCCCTCGTGAGCCACCACCCAGAAGTAGCGCAGATGATTGTAGTTCAGGTCTCTCATATCGTTCTATTAAAACGAACGCCTTAGTCGAAACAATGAATTTTTTTCGGATTTCGTGATCAGGTACCAACGTCCCCGAACAGTCATTGTCTTTGAAAGGGGGCTCTCGTGCAGCACTTCTTCGCGCCGCTGTCGGCGCCCGTTCCGCTGCTTCTCGCCGGAGCAATCGGCTTCCTCGATCGTGGTCGGCGGCCGAATCTCAGCCCCTTACTGGCCGAAACCGCTTCGCTCTTCGCTTTGCTTGCGGCGATCTTGTCAGCCGGTGGCCTGATCCTCTTCGGCGCTGTCGAAAGTCCTGTCCTCGGGTTCAAAGGATTCGGTCCGTCGGTCAGGCTCGACGCCGTCAGCGCGACCATGTTGCTGCTGGTGACGTTCGTCGGCTGGATCGTCGTCCGCTATGCGCGGACCTACCTGGACGGCGAGGCCCGCCAAGGCGCCTTCACCGGGTGGCTTAGCCTGACACTGGCGTCGGTGGCGCTCCTCGTGACCGCCGGCAATCTGTTCCAGCTGGTGATCGCTTGGATCGCCACCAGCCTGTTTTTACACCGGCTGCTGCTGTTCTATCCGCAGCGCATCGCCGCGCAGCGGGCGGCGCGGAAGAAGTTCATCACCGCGCGGCTTGGCGATGCTGCGCTCCTCGGCGGCGCGTTCTTACTGGCCGCCGCTTACGGGACATCTGACGTCGGGACGATCCTTGCCGCCGCGAAGTTGGGTGCGGGAGGAGGGCTCGCCATTGCCGCCGCCGGCTTTCTGGCGATCGCCGCGGTGCTCAAGTCGGCTCAGTTTCCCGCCCATGGCTGGCTCACCGAAGTCATGGAAACGCCCACGCCGGTGTCGGCGCTCCTCCACGCCGGCGTGATCAATGCCGGCGGCTTTCTGCTGATCCGCTTTGCCGACGTCATGCTGCTGGCGCCCGGCGTGCTTGCCGCGCTGGTCATGATCGGCGGGTTCACCGCGCTTTTCGGCAGCCTGGTCATGCTGACCCAGCCCGCGGTCAAGACTTCGCTCGCTTGGTCGACGGTGGCTCAGATGGGGTTCATGATCTTCGAGTGCGGCCTGGCGCTCTTCCCGTTGGCGCTGCTGCACATCGTCGCCCACTCGCTCTACAAGGCGCACTCCTTCCTCGCCTCCGGCGGCGCCGTTGAGCGCGTGGCTGCGATCCGCAGGCCCGGCCCGGTCGCCGTGCCAAAGGCCGGCGCCGTGGCGCGCGCCTTCCTGTCGGCGCTTGCTATCTATGTCCTGGTCGGGGCTTGCTTCGGTTTCGAACACAAATCGCCTCAGGCGATCGCGCTCGGCGCCATATTGATCTTCGGCGTCGCCTACATGCTGGCGCAAGGGTTCGCCGACGCGGCGCCCAGGGCGCTGACACGGCGCACGGCCGTCTATGCCGTGGCGACCTCGGTCGGCTACTTCGCCCTTCAGTGGGCGGCGACCGAGATCACCGCGAATGTCCTGCCACCGCCACCGGCGCCTGGTCCCCTCGAATGGGCGCTGATCGCACTGACGGCCGCAAGCTTCGGCATCGTCGCCATCGTGCAGGCCATGTTTCCCCTCTGGGCCAACCACCCTGCGGCCGCTGGCCTGCGCGTGCATCTCTCAAACGGACTTTACGCCAACGCGGTCTTCGACCGGCTGATCGGCGCCTGGTCCATCCGCAGCCCGTCCTAACCCGCCAGGAA
>Ga0315298_1011419_pt1 | contig 10427 bp, 13 predicted proteins | sample WHS_1_MG_FD_203077 | JGI IMG/M metagenome (GOLD analysis project Ga0315298, IMG submission 203077) | Extremophilic microbial mat communities from Washburn Hot Springs, YNP, Wyoming, USA - WHS_1_MG | ecosystem: Environmental > Aquatic > Thermal springs > Hot (42-90C) | place: USA: Wyoming...
ATCGGCTACATATGAGGCATTCGTACGTAACATAACGTAAATTTGGGTGCATATATTTTAGGTTATACAAATCCGCGCTGATTCTATAATAAAATGAATAGCTTACGAATCACTGGCGAAAGTCAGGGATTCGCCGGCAAAAATTATGGTAGTGGTCCTCATCCCAACCCAGCCGTTCAAGGAGAAAGGCGATGAAATCCTTCTGGCCAGGGGTGAGGGCTTCTTTCTCCTGGGCGCTATCGAAAGGGATGAGCCGCCCCTTCGGGGCGGGCCGGTAGGGATCCTTCAAGAAACCCTTGAAGCCCATTTCCTGAAATCGTTCCATCACCTTTTCGAACCCCTCCCGGGACAGAAGGGCTGCGCTTTCCACCCCCGCCACCCCTTTGAGGATCTGTCGATACGTTGTCTCGTCGAGGCGCAGGTCTTTTCGAGCGATGTGAACCAGGGCTTTCTTTTTTCGACCAATGGCCATCCCTGATAGTATTATAACTCGAAGTCAGCGCTTTGCCCAAGGGCCGAATAGAGCCTCCGGCTCAACATCCCGCATTGACAGCGTTTCTGCTCATTATTTACACTACGATGTAGACTTCCTGGGTTTCTAAGTAAGTGAGGGCGTTGGAGGCGATCCCGATGAAAGTTGGTGTGTTGTCCGATACCCATCTTAAAGAGCCGGATCCCCAGTTTAGGCGACTCGTTGAAACCCATCTCGCGGACGTGGACAAGATCTTTCATGTGGGAGATTTCGTCGACCTCTCCGTGGCCCAGTACCTATCGGGTCTGAAGGAGCTCGTCGCCGTAAGCGGGAACATGGATCCGGATCCTGTTCGGAAGGCTTTCCCGAAAAAGAGGGTCATTGAGCTCGAAGGATTCCGGATCGGCGTGATCCACGGAAGCGGAGCGCCGTTCGGAATCGAGGGAAGAATTCGTGAGGAGTTTGACGAGGTGGATGCGATCGTTTACGGTCATACCCATATCGCCACGAACCACCGCGTCAAAGGGGTATTTTTCTTCAACCCAGGTTCCGCCACCCGTTCTTTTCTCCATCGAGGAACCTTGGGCGTTCTTCATCTGGGCAAGGAGATCACGGGCGAGATCGTCACCCTTTGAAAGACGGTGCGCAACCCGGATCGCTTTCCTCCTAAGGGGTCGGTGAATAGGTCGGGGCGTTTGCGGACGTCTTGCCTCTCAAGTTCTCCCGATAGTAGCGGTACGTGAGAGGTCGGCCTTCCTTCAGACGTTCGCCGTTGACCAGATCTCCAACGAAAATCGTGTGAGTTCCCACATCCATCTCATTCAGGACCTTTACCTCCATGACGGAAAGGGTGTAGTCGGTCACGAGAGGGCAGCCTGTCGTCCCTTTCTTAAAGGGGACTTTGGCGAACTTGTCTACCTCGCGGCCCGAACGAAAACCGAAAGGTCCGAAGAAGGTGAGGGGTGCTGTCTCCTCCAGGACGCAGACCGCGTAAACACGACTCTTGGAAATGAATGCGTGGGTGAGGTTCTTTTTGTTGATGATCACCGCAAGCCGGGGTGGGTCTGAAGTCACCTGGATGGCCGTGTTGATCAGTTGGCCGTTCAGGCGGTCTCCATCAAGGGATGTCACAAGATAAAGACCATAGGTCAGGTCCTCGCACACTTTTCGATTCCAATCGGCGGCCATGGCCCTCTCCTTTAAGTTCTGTTTTTGCGGGAAGTTTTGCAGGCGGAAAGGAAAACCCTCTCTCCGTCACGGAAGGACGGGGAAGGGGTTTTCCCTCTAATTCTCTTTTTCGAACATATCCTTTGCTGCACCGCAAACTGGGCAAACCCAATCGGCCGGCACCTTTTCGAAGGGGGTACCGGGATTCACGCCATTGTCCGGATCTCCAGCTTCAGGATTGTAAACATAGCCACAAATCGTGCAACGATATCGATCCATCGATCCATTCCTCCTTTGTCCCAACATTGCGGTTCAACCCAACCCTCTTTTTTCATGGGGAGGGGCTCAGGCTCCCAGTTTTTCACCGATCGCTTTTCCGTAATCGTGGCAGGCTTTCATCCCCTCCTGGGTTTCCACCAGGTGCTCCAGGAGGTTGAAAGACCCCAGATCCACCATGTCCATCTTGAAGACATACTCCATCGTATCGAAAATCATCTTCGGCGCGTCGCCGCTATGGGTGTACGATCCGAAGGCGCCTCCGACCTTTCCCTGAAGATTAGCCTTCTGAAGAAGGAAAAGAAAGGTTTCAACAATGCCCGGCAGGGCGCGATGATAGGTCGGCGCTCCCACGACATAGCCCTCATATCCCATCAATTCCTTCTCGTTCTTAATCTCCGGGATCTTTCGCAGTTCCGCCTCGTGGCCACGGATTCGAATCCCTTCGGCAATATATTGGGCCATCTGCTCGGTCTTTCCCGTTCGACTGAAATAGGCAACCAAGACCTTTTTCAAAAGACTCCCCCCTTTCTTGTTTTGAGTGCGTTTCTTCTCTTCGTCCCACCCTACGTCATCCCGCAGACGATCAAGGGATTCCGAGGATCTTGCGATAAGATCAGAGACTTGGATGCGGCCTATTCGATCTTTCGGAACCGCTCTCTTTTTGCTCCGCAGACCGGGCAGCTTTCCGGAGCTTCCCTTTCCGCTGTGTATCCGCACACAGGGCATACATAGTAAGGATAGTTTTCCTGAGTGGGACCAAGCGTATCGAGCAATTTCTGATAGAGGGCTGCATGGATTTTTTCAACGGCGTTGGCGTAGGAGAAGGTTCTCTCCGCTTCCTTTTCTCCTTCGGCCTTGGCTGCTTCGATCATCTCCGGGTACATCTTCTTGAACTCGTGGGTCTCTCCGGCAATGGCCTCTCCGAGATTCTCACGGGTGCTTCGGATTCCCTTCAAGGCTCTTAAGTGATTGTGGGCATGGACGGTTTCCGCTTCAGCGGCCGCCCGAAAGAGGCGAGCGACCTGGGGGAAACCCTCCTCGTCCGCCTTCGCCGCAAAGGCCAGATACCTTCGATTGGCTTGCGATTCTCCTGCAAAGGCTTCTTTCAAATACTGCTCCGTCTTCGACATCGTATGGTCCTCCTTTCTTCGATGTTCCCCCTTTTCTTTGGGGCTTCTTTGTAAGCTATAGGCTTTTACGATCGGTCAGACATGCGCGGCGTTTCCTTCGCTGACAGTTGGGGCAAAGGCCAAAAAAATCGAGCCGATGGTGCACCACCTGGTAGCCTGTCTTTTGGGCCAATTGCTCAGACACACCACTGAGTGCAGGGACATCGACATCGATGATTTTCCTGCATTTCGTACAGATGAGATGAGGATGAGGGTGGGAACGGGCTCCGTCGTATCGATGCGTATCGTTGGGAAAGCCAAGCTCCATGACCTCGCCCATCTCTTTGAGGAGATGGATCGTCTTGTAGATGGTGGCAAGGCTTGTGGAAGGAAATCGGCCCTTCACCTTGCGGTAAATCTCCTCCGCACCGGGGTGCTCGTCACTCATGGAAAGAATCTTCGCAACGGCCAGCCGCTGAGGGGTGAGACGATACCCTTTTTCCTTCAGCCTCTTAACTATCTCCTCGAAGCGGCTTATGGGGTCTGACATCGCGGAATCGGGTTTCCTCGGAATAATTCTCTTTGCTCAACAGAAAACCATTCTCTAAAGAAAACAGACACACTATAAATTTACCACATCACAGGAATTTGTCAAGGCCCAGATAAACCATTTGGACAAGATGCCTTTTGCGGCGGGCTATTACGCCCTTTATGAGGAGGAATTCCGTTTGAAGTATCGTATCCTCCTCGGCGTTGTTGAAAGTGTCTTTCGCGACGTTTGGGCCGATCTTTCATTTTGCTTTGGGGTCGTGCATAATTCGTTCAATTCCTCTTTAAGGAGAAAGATCGAATGGGAAACCCCACAGCCGCTTTGCTGTTTGTGGTAGGCTTGATTGCCGGGGGGATTCTGGCGTGGCTCTTCATGCGAAACAGGGTTTCGCAGGCGCAGGAGGCCATGAGGATCCAGGCCGAATCCGAGCGGGCGGGGCTTTTGGAGCGGCTTCAAGGGCGTGAGGGGCAAATCGAAGAGCTAAAAAGGGTCAACGAAAAGATGGCCATGGAGACGGATCGCCTCAGGGAGGAGATTCGGACGGAGTCCGAAAGACGGTCGGCTGCCGAGGAGCGAAACGCAAGAATTCCCGAGCTTGAAATGTTGACAAAGACCCGGGAGGAACAGATCCATGCTCTCCAGCAGGAGAACACAGACCTGAAAACAAGGCTTTCCGAAATGGAGGCCCGCATGGAGGCAGAGCGAAAGGCTTCGGAAGAGAAGCTTCGGCTTCTGGACGAAGCACAGCGAAAGCTTTCGGATGCCTTTAAGGCCCTTTCCTCGGAGGCCCTGAAAAGCAATAACCAATCTTTTCTGGAATTGGCCCGGACGACCCTGGAGAAATTCCACGAGGGAGCGAAAAACGAACTGGAGGTGCGAAAAAAGGCCGTTGACGAACTGGTCAAACCGCTTAGAGAATCTCTTGAAAAAGTGGACCTGAAAATCCAGGAGATTGAAAAGGCTCGTACAACAGCCTATGTGGCTTTGACCGAACAGGTTAAGAACTTGGGGACGACCCAGGCCAGACTTCAGCTTGAAACCGCCAATCTGGTCAAGGCCCTCCGCACCCCGACGGTTCGGGGAAGATGGGGAGAGATTCAACTCAAGAGGGTCGTCGAGATTGCGGGCATGGTGGAGTACTGCGATTTCGTCCAGCAGGAGTCGGGCACCGCCGAAGACGGACGCCTGAGACCCGACATGGTGATCCGGCTCCCCAATGAAAAGAACGTGGTGGTCGACTCGAAAGCTCCCCTGCAGGCCTACCTGGAGGCCCTGGAGGCAGGAGAGGACGAGACGCGGATCGTCAAATTGAAGGAACACGCCCGTCAGATTCGTACCCACATCCAGAAGCTGGGGATGAAAGCCTACTGGGATCAGTTCAAACCCACGCCCGAATTTGTCGTGCTCTTCCTACCGGGCGAGACCTTTTTCAGCGCCGCCCTCGAGCAGGACCCGGGCCTGATCGAGTTCGGTGTGGATCAGAAAGTGATTCTGGCAACGCCCACGACCCTCATTGCCCTCCTTAAGGCAGTTGCCTACGGGTGGGGCCAGGAACGAGTAGCCCAGCACGCCCAGGCGATCAGCGAGCTGGGTAAGGTGCTCTATGAGAGGCTTCGGGTCTTTTCGGGTCATTTTTCGGAAATCCGCAAGGGCCTCGACCGGGCGGTCGAAGCCTATAACAAGGCCGTGGGATCTTTTGAAAGCCGCGTTCTGGTTTCTGCACGAAGATTTCGGGAACTGGGAGCGTCTACCAGTGGTGAGATCGAAACGCTGGAGGCCGTAGAGAAGGCCACCCGACCCTTCTCGGAAGAGGAGGTGCCTTTGCTTCCCGGGGTGGCAGAAGAGAACGTGGAAAACAATTCTGACGAACGAAGAAGGGGATCAAGATGAAGAGAGAGATCGCGGTAATCGGTGCAGGGAATGGAGGATCGGCGATGGCCGGCGACATGACGCTTGCGGGCCATCGATGCCGCCTTTTCGAATTCCCTGAGTACGAAGACAACATCAAACCCATCATCGTGCAAGGGGGCATCCATGTGAGCGGCATTGCTCGGACCGGTTTCGCCCAATTGGCTTTGGCAACGATGGATCTCTCCGAGGCGGTCAAAGGGGCTGAGCTTATTATGGTGACGACACAGGCCTTGGCCCACGAACGTGTAGCAAGGGAACTTGCGCCTTATTTGGTCGATGGGCAGTCGGTTGTGCTCTGGCCCGGAAGCGGCGGTACCCTTGTTTTCAGAGAAGTTTGGGACGAGTTGGGCATGGATCGACGTATTTATCTGGCCGAGGCCGTAACCTTTCCCTACTGTTGCCGCCGTCTCGATGGCCCTGGAACGGTGAACATCCACCGAATCGACGGGCCTCGAATGTTGTTGGGAGCCCTTCCAGCCAGCGATACGGAGCGCGTCGTCCAAGCCTTGGCCGACACGTATGCAGATGTGGTCAAACCCTCGGCGAGCGTGCTGGAACCCGCCCTCTACAATGTGAACATCATCGTCCACCCTGTTGGAGCCTTGCTCAACATGGGTCGCGTGGAGTACTCGAAAGGGAATTTCTGGATGTACAAGGAGGGGATTACCCCTTCCGTGAAAAAAGTGATCAACCGGATGGATCAGGAACGGGCAAACCTCTTTCGAGCCCTTGGTTATCGCCCCTACAGTTACGAAGAGGTGTTCTGGGATTGCTTCAATATGTCCGTGGAAGAGTTCGCCGTGGCCTCCAGCCAGGGACCATTCAGTATGCGCGATCGCTACATCACGGAAGATATCCCCATGGGAGCCTGTCTCACGGTTTCCTTGGGCCGTAAGGTGGGGGTACCGATGCCCACCTACGAAGCGATGATCCACCTGGCATCGATTGTCAACGATACCGATTACTACGCCTGCGGCCGGACGCTCGAAAATCTCGGCCTGGCCCATCTCGATGTCGAGGGACTGAAAGGATATGTCTTAACAGGATCGCGGCCCGGAAAGGGACAGTGCCCGCAATCCAGCATCGGACAGGACGCACTCCATCCATGACGGGGCTCTGACGAATCGGATGCGTCATACCTGGAATGGTTTGCCGCTTCTTGATTTGAAGGCCGTAGCTTGATCAAGACTCCAAACTATTTTACATAGTGAACGGGATTGAGGCGGATGGGAAGCATCATACGATTCGAACGAGTCAATAAGATCTATCCCGATGGGACACGGGCTGTCGATGACGTGACCTTCGAGATCGAGGAGGGAGAGTGCGTCACCTTTGTGGGTCCGTCGGGATGCGGCAAGACGACGACCGTCAAGCTTCTGAATCGGTTGGTGGAACCTACGAGCGGGACCATCTATTTAAACGGTCAGGACACGGCCAAGGTCGATGTCATATCCCTTCGGCGAGGGATTGGCTACGTCATCCAAGACGTGGGCCTCTTTCCCCACATGACCGTCGCCGAGAACATCGCTCTCGTTCCTCGGTTGATTGGCTGGCCTGCGTCGAAGCGTGAAAGCCGGACGGACGAACTCCTCAACCTTGTCGGGCTCGAGCCAGGGGCCTTTCGAAACCGCTACCCCCATCAGCTTTCGGGAGGGCAGAGGCAAAGAGTGGGGGTGGCAAGGGGCTTGGCAGCCGATCCACCTGTGATCCTCATGGATGAGCCTTTTGGCGCCCTCGATCCCATCACCCGGGCCCAGTTACAGGACGAGTTCTTGAGGCTGCGAGCACGATTGCGAAAGACGATCCTCTTTGTGACCCACGATATCGATGAGGCTATCAAATTGGGAGACCGGATCGCCGTGATGCGAAACGGAAAGATCGTCCAGTTTGCCCCGCCTGCAACGATCTTGAAGACCCCCGTCGATCTTTTTGTGAAAGATTTGGTTGGCAAGGAACGGGGCCTGAAATTGATGAAACTCTCGAAGATCTCCGATATCATGGAACCCTTCGTCGACTCGATCGTAGAGGAAACCCCCCTTCGGGACGCGTTGAGGTTGATGAAGGAGAGAAACCGCGATGTCCTTTGGGTCGTGGACAAGGCGGGACGGTATCAGGGCTGGGTTCAATTTGAAAGGGTGGCGAAGGACGAGGAGGGATATGTGGCCAACGTCCTGGAGCGGGGGGGCCCAGCGGTTGGAGAGGAGGCGAGAATCCTCCCGACCTTGGAAGCGATGTTGAAAGGCCAAAGACTCTGGTTGCCTGTCGTGGACAAGGATGGGCAACCGAAGGGGATCGTCACGATGACTCATTTTTCGACCTTCTTCGCATCGGACGAAGCAGGAGAGGGGCGGTCTTGCGAAACCTTCTGAACTATTTTATCGAGAACCTGGGGCTTGTTCTGAAGCTCACGCTGGAACATGTCCAGATCACGGTCATCTCGGTATCGGTTTCCACGGTTATCGGTGTGGCCATCGGCATCGTGATCACACGGTATAGAAAGGCGGCTACGGCCGCCATCGGAGCGGCAGGAATTATCTATACGATTCCGAGCCTGGCCCTTTTCGGGATGCTCATCCCCTTCATCGGGATCGGGATCAAGCCGGCTTTGATCGCCCTGATCCTTTACAGCCAGCTCGCCCTGATTCGGAACACCTTTGTCGGTATTATTCACATCGACCCTGCCATTCGCGAGGCAGGGCAGGGGATGGGGATGAGTCAATGGCAGTTTTTGAGGATGATTGAGCTTCCGATGGCTTTGCCGGTGATTATGGCTGGCATTCGAACGGCGGCAGTGATGAACATCGGTACAGCAACGATCGCTGCGTATATTGGAGCGGGAGGCCTGGGGTGGCTCATCTTTCGTGGCATCGCGAGCGTTCACACGGAGCAGATTGTGGCAGGGGCGGTTCCGGTGGCCCTTCTGGCCATCGGGGTGGATCAACTCTTTGTCTTGCTGGAACGTTTCTTAACACCGCCAGGATTGCGGCCTTGATAGGATGGCCAAGGGTTCGGGCCTCGAACGGTAGGAAAGGAGGTGACATGGAGTTTTTACTTTACTTCTATGAGAAGCGGGAACTGGTGCTTCTCTCCACCCTTCGGCATGTGGAGGTGAGCCTGATTGCTGTTTTTCTTTCGGTTGCCATTGCCGTGCCGCTGGGGATTTTCATCACGAGGCATCGGACCATGGCCCACTTCGTGGTTCATTCGGCCAACATCGGTCAAACCGTGCCAAGCCTGGCCATCCTCGGTATGGTTATTCCCTTCTTGGGGATTGGTTTAAAGCCGGCTGTCTTTGCTCTGGTCCTTCGAGGCGTTCTTCCCATCATCAACAATACCTACTCGGGAATCGTCAACATAGAACGCTCGGTGATTGAGGCTGGAAAAGGGATGGGGATGAGAAACGGTCAGATTCTCACGTTGGTCGAACTTCCCCTGTCGTTTCCTGTGATCATGGCAGGCATTCGGACCGCCACGGTTTTGAGCATCAGCGTGGCCACCTTGGCTGCCCTGATCGGAGCTGGAGGGCTTGGGGATCTGATCTTCCAGGGAATCGTCATGGCCGACCGGAATCTCCTTCTTTCCGGTTCCATTCCGACAGCGGCTCTGGCGGTTGGAGCAGATCTCTTGCTTGGCGGCGTTGAGAAACGGATACGAAAAGGCGCGGTTCAGTGAAGTTTTAAAGGAAGGAGGGAGCGGGATGGATAAAAAAAAGTGGCTTTTTGGAGTGAGCATTCTCTGTTTGGTTCTGTTTCCCATCGGTTGGGAGGGAGCGAGGGCACAGGATAAGCCCACGATCGTTGTGGGCTCGAAGGGTTTTACGGAACAGGTCATCCTGGGGAATATGGTTGCCCTGCTCATGGAGAGCAATGGGTTCAAGGTGGATCGGAAGATCGGGCTGGGCGGCACGGTGATCTGCCACGAGGCCATTGTCCGGGGCGATATCAACGTTTATGTGGAATATACCGGAACAGGCCTCACGGCAATCCTCAAGAAGCCGGTCGTGAAAGACCCTGAGGAGGTTTACCAGATCGTCAAGAAGGAGTACGAGGAGCGATTCAAGCTTTCCTGGCTCAAACCCTGGGGTTTCAACAACACCTACTGCATCGTCATGCGAAAGGATGACGCAGAACGGTTGAAGGTGCGAAAGGTCTCCGATCTGAAACCCCTGGCGAAGGATCTTATCTTCGGCGGAACGATCGAATTCCTGGCACGACCCGATGGCGTACCGGGGCTCACAAAGCACTATGAGCTCAAGTTCAAGGATCAGAAAGGGATGGACCCTGGCCTCGTCTATAAGGCGATCGCGGAGAAGCAGGTCGACGTGATCTCGGGGTTTGCGACGGACGGTCGGATCCCGGCCTTTAATCTCGTCGTTCTGGAAGACGACCTCAAGTTCTTCCCACCCTATTTTGCAGCACCCGTGGTCAGGATGGATCTTCTCTCGAAGGCACCTCAGGTCGCGGAGATTCTGAACCGGCTTTCTGGAAAGATTGGCGACGTAGCGATGGCCACCCTGAACTACAGCGTCGACGGGAGGAAAATGGATGCGGCAATGGTGGCGAAGGAGTTCCTGAAAGGGCAGGGGCTGGTCAAGTGAGAAACCTAGTTTGGTTGGTGTATCGCCTCGAAGGCCCATTCATCACTCACGAGGTAGACGAAATAGACTAAAGGGACGAACCAGACGGACCAGACGAAAGAGACGAAACAGACGGAATAGACCAAACAGACGGAACAGACGAAACAGACTAAACAGACGGAATAGACGAAACAGACGGAATAGACGAAAGGGACGAAATAGACCAAAGAGACGAAACAGACTAGAGGGACGAACCAGACGGAATAGACGAAACAGACGGAATAGACCAAACAGACCAAACAGACGAAATAGACGAAATAGACTGAAGGGACGAACCAGACGGAAAGGAGGTTACTTATGGGG